>Ga0209810_1002075_pt1 | contig 25805 bp, 18 predicted proteins | sample Coa_R1_7_FD_187159 | JGI IMG/M metagenome (GOLD analysis project Ga0209810, IMG submission 187159) | Surface soil microbial communities from Centralia Pennsylvania, which are recovering from an underground coalmine fire - Coalmine... | ecosystem: Environmental > Terrestrial > Soil > Unclassified... | reverse complement strand
GCCTGCGAGGACCAGCGGATACCATGAGCAGAGGAATCCTGATGCCAGTGCCAGGATACCGGCCTGCAAGAGCAGGAAGATACGCTTGCCGGGTCTCTCATCATGACCATGCACCAGGGCGAACAGGCGCACCAGGGTGTAGGAGACGCCGATCACCAGGTTGGTAAGCCAGCCAACGATGCCCAGCGTGAGGTGGATCAGCAGCAGGCGGTCTAGCCCGGCATCAAGAAAGCCGAAGCGGAAATCGAGCGCCGCCGTTAGGCCCAGGCTGATAACGAGGCATAGAAAACAGAGGGAGGCGACGAGAAAACGAACGGTCAGCGGCTGCGCCGTTGCGTGTTTCAGCGTCATGCCGAGCGTAACCACATACTGTACGACAGCCAGCGCGATCAGCGTACCACCGGCGATCAGCAGCGTTGTCTGCATCCACCAGAAGCCGCTCAGGAGTATGAGCACGCCGCCAGCGAATAATGGGTAATGCCAGCCTGTAAAACGCGTCGTGCGCAGGGTGGTCACAGCGATCACCGGGACCAGTTGCAGCGATGCTCCCATAATCGTCATCGTCAGCCAGCCGAGCGTCACCAGGTGGACCAGCGCCAGCACATGCGGAAAGCCTGGCGCCTGGAGTGCCTCCGGGCCGATCCAGGGCAGCAGCAGGCCGAACAGGGCCGCCGCGCACACCCCGGTCAGCAAGAACGGCAGCGGCAGCCTCAGCGGCACGTTGCGGCGCCCGGCCAGCGCGCCGGATGGGCCCCCGCTCATAGTGATGGTCGGGCCTGGCTCTTTAAAGGAGCTGGAAAGATGCGTGGGTCTCGCCTGGCTCATAGCGTTAGTGCTCCTTTCGGTGTAACCGGCAACATAAAGGTCAGGCATGGGGAAGGCGGGTAAAGCGGATTACCCACTCATCGGGCGACACGCAGTGACTCTCATGTGAGAAACCTCTTTCGCCAGGCGCCGCGTAGAGCGGCACCGGCTCGAAAGGAGCGGTAAGTACCAGCGTCGCGCCCGGCTGAATGGTTGCCGCCGTCTCCATGATACGCGTAAAAGGCTCGTCTCCTCGTTCCAGGTCGGGCCGTACATCGAGTGTCGCGGCAGCCTGCTCCCGCCATTCGTCAACCAGACTGGTCATAGCTTCCTCTCCTTATAATAGATAATGATCGAGATACATTGTCGCTTTGCTTTGCACACAGTATACTAATAGGAGGCGCCTGGTGACTGCGACCAAAGTCGCAGCCATTATGAGGATTTAAGAGAATATCCGATTCTCAGCGCCCTCTCACCGGCGGTTCGCGCAGCTTCGCTGCACAACGGGGGATAGAATCTGGTGCGACAGGCGCGCTGCGCGCCTGTCGCACCAGATTCTAGCTCAGGCAAGCGCCGCAGGGGCGAGCCAGCGCAGGTGTAGGGGAGAAGTTTGAGGAGAATGCAATGCCTGTGGCTATCGCGGAAGTGCATCGTATTCCGCTGTTTCGTACATTGAATGAAGAGGATCTGTCCCATGTGGCAGCGCTCGCCCTGGAGCGTCACTATGGGCGTGGCGATCTCATTCTGCTGGAGGGGGGGAGCGGAGGAGCATTACAGTATGTCCAGAGCGGGCTGGTGAAGATCTTTAAAACCTCGCCGGAGGGCAAGGAGCAGGTGCTGCGATTGATTCCTTCCGGCCATACCTTCAACGATGTCCCGGCATTGGATGGCGGGCCGAATCCGGCCAGCGCGGCAGCGGTGGAACCCAGTGTCGTATATAGTATCGGGCATAGCGCACTTCAGAAGCTGATTCAGGAGCGCCCGACGGTGGCCGCCGCTGTGGTGCAGACGCTGGCGAGCGCGCTGCGCCATATGGTCGCGCTGGTGGAAGATCTCTCGTTCCGGCACGTCACCGCACGCGTCGCGCGAATTCTGCTGGAGCAGGAGGAGGCGCTTGCGCAGGGAGGACGCACACACCGCCTGACGCAGCAGGAGATGGCGGCCCTGGCCGGCACAGCACGCGAAGTTGTCGGACGGTCCCTCAAAGAACTGGAGGGGGTGGGCGCTATTGTCATGCAGCAGGGCCACGCGATCATCGTCAACCGCGAACGCCTGCTGATGCTTTCACGGGGCTAATAATGAAGGTTAACGACCAGAACTGATCGTTGCTATTGACGATCAGAGGCGGCGACTGGCCTACGCGGTAGTCGAGGGATCAAAGCGGACCAGCTATCACCATGCCTCCATGCAGGTCTGTGCCGACGATACGGGGAGCAGTCGGTCTGTCTGGATCACCGACTTTCTGCCGCATGAGCAGGCGGCGAGTATTGCAGCAATCGTCGAGCGGGGAGCAGAGGTAATGAAGCAGGCCCTGGAGTCCTCGCAGCCTCATATCTGAGGCGATGCTCAGGGTGACATGGCCGATCTTGATAGTTAACATTCGTTGATGGGAACGAGCCAGAAATGGGGGTTGAAGACCACCGGCACAATATGATATATTCTTCAGAACAGATAGTTATTCGCTGATTATTCCTGGCGTATGGTGGGGCAGGGCGGGTGCCATCAGGACTGTATGAGAAGAGTAGTAATGAACGGAGTTGTTGATGAGCGTCGTCCTGCTCACCATCTTCACGATATCCCTCATCGTCATCCTTGCTGGATTCTGGCTTTCTTCCAGATCTCATGGCTCTAGCATCGGCGCTTTGCCTTATAGCGGCGGCTATAATGTCAGAGAGCGACGGGCGAGTGCCTACAGGCGTCTGAGAACGCGAGAGCTTCCGCGCGAGGCAGCCCGGCGGACGCAGGCGGAGAGAGCGACGGCGTTATATTGGCGCGGCTTTTTTGCTGATCGTGCAATCAGCCGGGCGCTGGGCGCGTTTGTGATCCTGGTGGTACTCTTCTGCATGGGCATCCTCCTGCTGAGGAGTCTGTTACCCGGCAACCAGACATCTCTCCAGTATGTATGGCCGGATGCTGCTGCCTCCCAACCCGCCCCGGCTCATGCCAGAACCTCGACTATCTCCTCACCTGTGTTCGCAAGCCTGGCGGGCGCGTCAAAGGCGCTGGTGCGCATCAATCAGCTCGATCCCGCGCAGTACAGTTCGGCGCAGGAATACGATACGTGGGCATACTCCACCTGCTCAGCCGCCGCCATGACCGAAGTGATTAACGCGTATGGGCATCATTACCGCGTCAGCGACATTCTCAAGGTAGAGGCGGGCCTGCACGAGATCACGCCTGAACTGGGCTTGCTGGAGCCTGTCGGCATTGATCGCACGGTAGCGCACTTCAATTTCCAGGCGCTCTGGCTGCACAATCCCTCGCTCGATGATATCATCACGGTTGCCAATCATGGACACCCCGTCATTGTCGATTTCCCCCCGGCCAGGTGGTCCGGCGGCCATATCCTGGTCGTGCGCGGAGGAGATAGCAACAATGTCTATACCGCCGATTCGTCCAGCCTCAATATACAGACGTTCACGCGCCAGAACTTCATGAAGTACTGGGGTGGTTTCGCAGTCGTAGTCGTGCCAAAATGAGCGGAGGGTTGCAGGGAGGCTGCCATCATGTCATCCTGAGCGGCAGCGAAGGATCTGCTGCGCCAGGCACCGGGATCCTTCGCATCCGCTCAGGATGACATGAAAACCGGGCCGGCACTATGCCGGCCCGGTTTTCATGTAAAAAACATTATTTTTATTTAACCTCGGTGGGAGCCTCTTCCTTCACCGCGTCGGGCGGAACGTAGAGCTTGATGCGGCGGAACGCCTCGGCATAGCGCATATCCAGCCCCTTCTTCTCCTTTGCCTCCTTCGCCACTGCGGCGGCACGTTCGAGCAGGCGCTCTTTCATGCTGGCGTTCGGGCCAAATTGCGTCACATGGCACTGGAGCGCCTTCTCCTTGAGTTCGATGGTCTCGCTCACATCGATGTAGGTATTGGTTTGCGCTGTATGGAAAAGGTAAACCTCGTGCACGCGGTATGGGAGCAGCCCCTCGGTCAGCAATTCACGATAAGAGCGGGGATTGCCAACGGCGGGGAAGATGGCGTCAAGCACAATATTGCCCGTCGCGCGGTGGTCGGGATGATTGAGGTATCCGGTATCGTTTGGCTTCTCATCGGGATCAGGGCCAAAGATGTGCTGTGATGGATCATGTGTGACCACAATACGCGGGCGATATTGACGGATGAGCCGCACGACGGCCCTGCGCGTCTCGTCGTTGTTAGTGAGATGCCCGTCGGGGAAACGCAGGAACTCAACGGCCTGCACTCCCAGCACCTCGCAGGCCATGCGCTGCTCCTGCTCGCGCGTCAGCATAAACTCAACCGAATTCACACCGGGGATCTCGCTGCCCTCGGTCCCATCGGTCATCACCACCCAGACAACCTTCTTGCCCTGCTTCGCCCACAGCGCACTGGTCGCGGCGGCACCAAAATCATCATCATCCGGGTGAGCGCCGATCACCATTGCCTCGTAGTCGGGAGTAGTGACAACCTGCATGGCCCCCGGTGCATTTCTGTCTGCCATAGAAAAACCTCTCGCTGAAATTCTCTAAAGTTCGTCCACTATAGAACGAAGTAGAACATCTGTCAAGCGTATCCAGTGATATGTATTAATTCTGACTGAACACATCCAATCTGGATGTTTTTGTGCGCCTCGGCGCGCTCGGGGGGAAGGGAGGTTGCGGGCACAGCACCTGCGGCGCTGTGCCCGCAACCTCCCTTCCCCGGCGAACCGCGCAGCGCTGAGCTGTCAGGAAGACCAGAGATGTCCGGTTTAAATTTTTAAAGCTCAAGATAGTGCGTGTAAATAATGCGCTCGAAGGCTGCTATGACCTCGTTAACTTCTATAACACGCCCGGCCAGGGTATCTAATCCCACAGCTCGCTCAAGCAGCCCCTCATATAAGATCGCCTGCTCCTGGGGAGTGTGTCCAAGCAGTTGCGCCAGCGGCTCAGGATCCCAGTGCAGCAGAACTCCGGCCTGCAAGAGACTGCCCATGCGGCGGCGAATCATATCGAGGCCCACGACTTTACGGCGGCCGGCCGCGACTTCATAGGAGGACAGCGCACCGAAGCACGCGCGCTGCATGAGCGATTCATAGGCGCGCGTCTCCGGCTGCTTGAGCAGCGCGCGCTGCGCGTGAGCCTCCGCAGGTGTCACGGTACGCGTCTCTATTCCCAACTGGAGCAGGGCTGCGGCCCAGGCTTCGCCGAACCAGCGATACGATTCGACGATATCCGCCAGGATCAGCGGATGCCCCGCTGGCAGGAGCACGTCGAGGCTCAGCAAATGCGGCCCGACCAGCACCGTCGTACCACCGGCGCGCCGGTGGTAGACGGGAAGCTGTCGGGCCACCAGCGCTTGCTGGTTCAGCACTGTGTGCTTCTGCGAGAAGCCCAGCACCAGCCCTGCCGGATTCGCCTGCGACCAGTACAGCAGCACAGGGTCTCCCGGCTGCATGGCGCTCAACCAGCGCTCGCTCTGGTCGATGTGGCGCTGCTGGTCGGCGACGGTGAGTGGGTAGACGCACCAATCAAGCTTCAATGACGTTTGACCGCTCAATGTCCTTCTCCGCTGGAGCGCGCAGCAGCCAGCCGGCAACCGCCGCGATCAGGCTCAGGCTGGCCCCTGCCAGCAGCGAGATCGGCGCTCCAAAGAGGTTCGCCAGCTCTCCGGTAAAGAGATTGCCCGCCGGTACGCTCCCATTAAAGACGAGCATGTATACACTCATCACTCTACCACGCAGATGATCCGGTGTCACGGTCTGAAGCGTAGTGTTAGCAGTCGCCGAGAAGGCAATCTGCGCGAAGCCCACGCTTGCGATCAGGACCAGCGAGAGCACGTACCAGTGCGAGATCGCGAATAGCGCTTCGAGCACACAGAAGATGATCGTAGCCAGCAGCAATTCGGAGATGCTCGGCCTGTTGCTCCTCCAGGCCAGCCACAGCGCCGAAATCAACGAACCGAAGCCGAAGGTGGCCGAGATGAAGCCAAATCCCGCCGGCCCGACCTTGAGTACATCCGTAGCAAAGAGTGGCAGCACAACGTTAAAGTTGATACCGAATAGCGAGACCGCGCCGATCACCGTGATTATCAGAAACACGACAGGGGTGCGCCTGACGTAGCTCAGCCCCTCGCGCAGACTCTGTAAGGCGCTCTGCCTGGGCATGCCCTCTGCTATACGCTTCACCTGGGCATGCAACTGGCTGCTGTCGATCATCACCAGGCCGGCAATGACCGGGATGAAGCTCAGAGCGTTCAGCATGAAAAGCGGAGCTTCGCCAAACCAGGCAATAATCAGGCCGCCGATGGCCGGGCCAACGATGCGCGCCATATTGAATTGTGATGAGTTCAGGGCAATGGCATTGGGTAGATCTTCGCGCCCAACCATCTCGACCACGAATGCCTGGCGCGTTGGCATATCAATCGAGTTCGTGATGCCGAGCAGCGCTGCCAGCACCAGTACATGCCAGAGCCGCACCGTCCCGGTGGCGACGAGCAGCCACAGGATTGTGGCCTGAATGGCCGCCGCCGTTTGCGTGCAGATGACGACCTTGCGCTTTGGTAGTCGGTCCGCAAGGACGCCGCCGAACAGCGAAAAAAGCATCACCGGCAGAAATTGCAGCGCTCCCACCAGGCCGAGCAGGAAAGCGCTGTGTGTGAGTTGGAGCACCAGCCAGGATTGGCCGATGGATTGCATCCATGTTCCGATCAACGAAATAAGTTGACCAGACCAGAAGAGGCGAAAGTTGCGGTGGCGTAATGCTGCAAAAGTGCGCAGGAGTCCTCGTGGTTCCTGCGCGACAGCGATTTCAGTGGCAGTAACGGTCCTGTGTTCCCCGGTTAATGATTGCATTTCGATAGTAAAAGTCCAATCTAGTTTATCTTAATTTTAAGGGCGTGCCTGATTTCCGACCTATCCGCTTGCTCGCGCCTGCGGCGCTCGCCTGAAAATAGTGTGTTGGGTGAGCAGGCGCTTCGCGCCTGCTCACCCAACACACTATTTCTATAGCGCGACTGCCCGGCACACTGGCGAAAAAGCTGAGCATCAGGCATTTATATAATCAAGAAGTTTATACGATCAAGAAAGAGAGTATTAGCTCTGGTTATTTTTTGCGCGCAGATCGTTACGCGTGCGCTCGTGTTGTTCAAGTTTGGCAAGTATTGACCTGCGCATCTGCTCCAGCCCGGTGATCTTCTGCTCGATGATGTGAAGCTGTTCCCTGAGCAGTTCGTCCGCGCGCTCCAACTGCGCTATTTTGGCGGCAGCCTCGGTCTCCTGGCGATAAGCCTCTTTGATCTGCCCGCGTTCATCATCGGCTTCCAGCAGGTTGCGGATGTCGTTAAGCGAGAAGCCGAGCAGGTCCCGCAGCTTTTTGATCCGCTCCAGGCGCTCTATATCGGCCTCGCTGTAGCGGCGGTAATTGCCCTCCGTGCGCCCTGTTGGGGGCAGCAGGCCGACCTCCTCATAGTAGCGCAGCGTGCGCTTGGTCATTCCCGTGCGCGTCGCCACCTGCTCAATGGTGTAAAGCGGAGCCTGTTCATCTGTATCTACAGCGCTCTGCTGCTCTTCGTTGGCTGCAACCATAGCGCGTTATTCCTTTCGATATAGCGTTGGAAGAAATGCTCACCGGGTACTGGAGAATACGTCTGTAGTATATCACAGGTTTAACGTTTACGTCAAAGTGATATATCACCCTTTCGGATGGGAAGCATTACCCATTGAGACACTTCCTGACTTGTTCAGAATCCTTTGCTATGTTATATTCCTCACGTCGCATCTATTAGAATTACAACCGTAGTTAGAGTTAGTCCCCTTGAGTAACTACGGCTGTAATTCTAGCTCCCTTTCAGGTAACACACGCAACGTCACCTGAAATAAATCAGGTACGAAAATGTTAGATTCAGGAGGAGCAGTATTTGTGATATCAGCACTATTGCATAGTAAACGAGTGAAGCTAATCAGCGCCATCTGCCTGGGACTGGTTCTCTGCCTTTCTCTACTCTCCCGTCTCCTGATGCAGAAGCCATATCAGGCCCATGCAACGGGAAGTGTTTCCTACCATACTTCCGGCAAACAGATTCTAGATGACCAGAATCATGTATATATCCCCTATGGTGTCTTCGTGGGCGGGATCTTGCTGGCGGATAAGAACTGGAATCAACCGGGCCATGCCACAACGCATGTGACGCAGGATACTGTCCAGGCCGCGCATGATTTCTGGTACTCGAATATGATTAGTCTTGCACTGGCCTATGACCCATTGTTCCCCAACGGAGCTAATCAGCCCCCTGATTCTAATTATGTAGCCTTCGTTGACGAAATCGTTGGCTGGGCCAATGCTCTCAACATGAATGTAGACATTGTAGATGAGGAACAGGCCACGCATCCACCTGTCTCCCTTCCTACCATTAATACTATGAATTTCTGGAATTATATGTCTACGCATTATAAAAACAATCCTCGCGTCTTCTTTGATCTCTTTAACGAGCCGAATATCTGGCATGTTGGCCTGACCGAGCCAGCCGGCAATAATGCCAGTACTTGCCCTTCGAGCGAGGGCGGCACGCAAGCGTTTAGCTGGGACGATGCCTGTGCCTGGTCTTACTGGAAAAATGGCACTACCCAGGGCGGAGTCACCTATTATGGCATGGATCAGATCGCTCATGAGATCAGGCAAAATGGTGCCCAGAATTTGATTATTGCTCAAGGGCTGGCTAGTGGAGAGGATATCGCGGACCTGGCAAATACCTATACCCCGGAGCGGGGGGCGGAATTCCTGCTCACGGTTCCTAACGTCGTCTATGCGGTTCATCCCTATTTCAGCTCGCAGCATGACACTGTGACGCAATGGGATAACTGGTTTGGGCACGCTGTGAGCGCCGGTAATTTTCCCGTCTTTGTATCGGAGTGGGGTCTTGATCAGGAGGCTGCGTCAGGCTGTGAAGCAAATTCCACGACAGAGATTCCCTTGATCAGTACGTTCTTTCGCTATATTTTGTCGAAGAACATGGGCCTGGTAGGCTGGGCTTTGCAGCCCGGGGACCTGATAGAAGGCTGGGACGTGAGGGACCCGACTACCTTCCCGACATCTACTATGCCCGCGAATTGCAGTGAGCCTCCGTTTAATACGGATCCCACTGCCCAGGGAGTAGGGCAGCTTCTGCAATTATATCTTGCAACACATAGTGTCCAATCATAAGGTCTGAGGCAGGCGGATGCCAAGCTCATCCACCAGCGCTTTGCGCCCATGCTCGGTAATATATACAGCGCGGCTCGCGGGCGCACGCCTGATCCACTCCAGATCGAGGAGGCGCCTGGCGAGCGCCATCCCGAGCGATCCCGCTATATGGTGACGCCGCTCGCTCCAGTCGATATGATGCGGCACAACCAGCGGCCCGCGTCGCTTGAGGAACGCGCCATCGATGCCGAAATCGGAGAGCCAGCGCCGGCCATCATCAGTAACGAGATAGCCGTCATGCGAGTCAACGACGATTTCCCTCTTCGTCAGAGAATCCGAGAGCGCGACTGCCAGCGCTCCGCCCATGTGGCCGTAACACATGCGGGCTGTGCGGATAGCCTTCGCCGCCTCCGATTCGCGCAGCGAATGCACCGGGGCAGCCGGAGCGAAGCCAGCCAGCACCTCAAGCGCATGTTCGATGGCTGGATCGGCGAGCCGGTAATAGCGGTGCCGCCCCTGCTTCTCTACAACGAGCAGCCCGGACTCGACTAACCTCGCTAAATGCGCGCTGGCCGTCGAGGCATTCACGCGAGCCTGCCGCGCCAGGTCGCCGGCAGGCAGCGCGCGCTCATCCGCCAGGGCCATCAGGATGCTCACGCGCGTTTGATCGGCGAGCAGCGTGGCAAGGGCAGCAATATTGGTATCTCCAGACATCTCTATTCTTCTCCTTCTAATATTTCAAACGCATCGATCAGTCGGTAGTATACCCGCAAAATATTTCGACGCCACGTGAAATATTCTCGGTATATCCTGTTTTGAGGGGATATCTGATCTCGGACACCGGGACTGCTCGCGCCTGCGGCGCTCGCCTGATAGATGGTATCTGGTGGCAAATGCGCGGAGCGCATTTGCCACCAGATACCATCTATCCCTTGCGCGGCGGAGCCGCTCCAGACATGGAGAGTGTTTTACACAACAGGCGCGTCGCGCCTGTTGTGTAAAACACTCTCCATAAGGCGAGCGCGCAGGCGCGAGCAAGAGATAGAAAGGAATGGAACGTGTCGAAGCGGCTCATCGAGATTCTGAGCTTGATATGCATTTGCCTCGGCTACTTTATGGTAATTCTTGATACAACCGTAGTTACGATTGCCCTGCCCAATATTCAGCACGAACTGGGCGCGACGATCAGCGACCTGCAATGGATCGTCTCCGGCTATACCCTGATCTTTGCCTGTCTGCTGCTTTCTGCGGGCGCGCTGGGGGGACCGTCTTGGCAATAAGCGGATGTTCCTGATCGGTCTGGTGCTGTTTACCGGGGCTTCTGTGGCCTGCGGGCTGGCGTCGAATATGTGGACGCTCCAATTGGCCCGTATGGTGCAGGGAGTTGGTGCGGCGCTCCAGGTGCCGGCCTCTCTGGCGCTGCTCAATCACACCTTCGCGGATCCGCATGAGCGCGACAGGGCCATCGGTCTATGGGGTGGCATCGCTGGCGTCGCGGCGGCTGGCGGTCCCATCATCGGCGGCCTGCTGGTTAATGCACTGAGCTGGCGCAGCGTCTTCTTCCTCAACATTCCCGTGGGGATTGTGGCCCTTCTGCTTGCCTGGCGCTTCGTTCCTCACATTGAGGGGCAGCAGGGACGTGGACTCGATCTCGGCGCGCAGTTCGCAGGGATCATCGCACTTGCCCTGCTCACGCTGGCCTTTATTCAGAGCGCCGCGTGGGGATGGACATCGCTGCCCATTCTCGGCTCGCTGGCTGGCTTTGTGCTGGCAACGGTAATCTTTCTGCTCATCGAACGGCGCGCTGAAAGCCCGATGCTTCCGCTCGGCCTCTTTCGCTCGCTCACCTTCTCGGCGGCCAATAGCGTTGGACTGCTGCTCAACTTCGGATTCTATGGAGAACTCTTCGTTATGACGCTCTTTTTCCAGAATATTCGCGGCCTTTCCGCGCTCATTACCGGCCTGGCCCTCCTGCCGCAGATGGGCATGGCCGCATTCTCCTCGACGCTCTCTGGTCGCGTGACCGGGCGCAGAGGGGCGCGACGGTCCATGATTATCGGCCTGACGCCTGGAGCCGCCGGCTTCCTGCTGATGACGCTGGTGAATGCGGCGACTGGCTACCTGCTCTTCGTCCTGCCGCTCATGGCTATCGGTTTCGGCATGGCCTTTACCATGCCCGCCATGACCACGGCAGTCGTCTCGTCGGCCCCCAAAGAGCGTTCCGGCATTGCTTCGGGCGTCGTCAACGCGAGCCGGCAGGTGGGCAGCGCACTGAGCGTTGCCGTGCTCGGCTCCTTCGTCAGTCAGCGCGCGACCTTCATCCCCGGCATGCACCTCGCGCTCGCCAGCGCCGGCGGCGCCTTCCTCTTCGGCCTCCTGCTCACACTGCTGTTTGTGCGCCAGCGGTGAACGCAAGCTGGATGGAGGCTAGATACACTCGCTGCTGCTTCGCGCAGCCAGATCCTTCGCTGCGCTCAGGATGACAGAGGCGTGGTGCTCAAAATGACAGGTGATGGCTCGGGAATGTCATCCGGGCGCGAGACTGCCATCCTGAGCGCAGCGAAGGATCTGCCCCGCGTGAAACAAGGGGCAGTCTGAAGAGGAGCGTCAGCAAGAACCGGGACGCCCTCGTCCATCGCTGCTCTCGTGCGGGATCCTGAGCGTAAGCGAAGGATGACATCGCCATGCCTTACTTCCTGCCATTCAATAAGATTTGCCAGCGTTCGACTTTTGCGATGCGCCGTATTCCCATTGCAATCCAGGGATCGTCGGCGAAGCGGGCCTCGATAGTTTGCTGATAGTTGACGAAGGGCATGTGGCGCAGCCATATGCCCTTCGTCAACTATCAATACCTGAGAGCTACACAGTCGCGCTGTGTATCAGAGGTTGCGAATATCGTAGTGAAATTGGATAATATCTTCAATATTCGTATAATTTCGTGAAAAGAATTGCTATTTTCATCGGCCATAGCGTACAATGTAGGTGAAGGATATCACGGCCCTTCTCAGGAAAGGAGATTGTATGCTTCGGGAGCCTATCACTATCGATTCACGGCGGGTCAAAACGATTGTTGAGCGCGAGGAAGCTGAGTTCAAGAGACGCACGCAGAGATCGCACGAGATACATGAGCGCGCCAGAGCATCCCTGCCACTGGGAGTTTCCAGTTCGTTTCAGGCGGTGCCACCGTATCCATTATTTATCAGCCGTGCGCAGGGCAGTCATATCTGGGATTACGATGGCAACGAGTACGTCGATTTTCACCTCGGCTTCGGCAGCCTGCTCGTCGGCCACGCGCATCCCCTGCTGGTAGAGGCTCTGCGCGATCAGGTCGGCAAGGGCACGCTCTATTCGCTGCCCTGCCCGGAGACAGTCTGGCTGGCGGAGGAGCTGGTGCGCCGCTTCGCCCCGATTGAGCAGTTGCGTTTCTGTAATTCGGGCACCGAGGCGACGATGGACGCTATACGGCTCGCGCGCGCGCATACCGGGCGCGATAAAATCGTCAAGATCGAAGGTTCCTATCATGGGCATCACGATACGCTCCTCATGAGTACGAAGCCCTCGGTAGAGGCCGCCGGTCCCGCCGAGCGTCCCAACACCGTGCCCGCATCGATGGGCATTCCCACTGATGTGAAGAAGAATATCATCATCGCGCCGTTTAACGATGCGGAGGCGCTGGATCGTATCCTGACCGAACACAGAGGCGAAGTGGCGGCGGTCATCACCGAAGCGGTGCTGATGAATGTTGGTATCATGCTGCCAGATGAGGGCTATCTTCAGAGTTTGCGCGATGTCACGCGCCGGCATGGCACGCTGCTCATCTTCGATGAAGTTAAGACGGGCGTCACCGTCGCGCCAGGCGGCATCACTGAACTCTACCCCGTCGAGCCAGATCTGATCTGCCTCGCCAAATCTATCGGCGGCGGCATGCCCATCGGTGCCTTCGGTGGGCGCGCGGAGATCATGCGTCACATCAATCACGGAGAAGTGCTGCATCTGGGCACGTTCAACGGCAATCCGATGTCGATGCGCGCCGGACTGGTCACGCTGACGCAGGTCCTGACGCCGGAAGCGCACGCACATGCCATCGGCCTCTCGCAGCAGCTCGCGCAGGCGTACCGGGGGCTGATCGACGAATTCGGTATGCCCATGCATGTCGCGCAGATTGGCGCGAAGGGCTGCGCGATGTTCCGCTACGAGCGCGCGCGTAACTATCGCGCCTGGTGGGAGATCGACATGGATCTCTCCTATGCCTACTGGCTCTTCCTGGCGAATCGCGGCATCCTTTTCCCGCCGGGCTTCGACGACCAGTGGACGGTCTCGGTCCAGCACACGCAGGCCGATATCGATCATCACGCGCATGTCTTCCACCAGTTTGTATCAGAACTGAGCCGCTAATGCTGCTTTCTATTCGATGGGGGTTGATGTTCGCGTGCCGAAGCCGCACCAGAAGTGGATGATGTGTTTGCGAAACATGCGCTGCGCGCATGTTTCGCAAACACATCATCCAGAAGGCAAGCGCCGCAGGCGCTTGCCAGTGAAAAAGCTCTGGTATATGCCCCTATCTTCTCATTGCTAGACCCGGGGGGCCAATTTTTGCTATAATTCGTATCCGGTAGCCATCCTTGCGAAATATTGTATGCCGTCTATATTTGCAGGCATGCTATGCGGAAAATGAATTATGAGCAGCAAAAATGATCCGTCGCCCCTACCCGGCGATGATGCGCGCCGAAGGGATGCCATTGCGACGATGCCCACTATGCCACACCCCGCGACGCCCCCTCCGCTGCATACCAGGGAAAATACAAAGTGGTCCGCATCCTTCTGGCCCGATCGCCTCTTTGAAGCCGGCCTGATTCTCTCGATGGGGTTATATTATATCGTCGGCAACCCCGATCTCAGCATGGGGCCGCTCTCGCGGCTCAATCCCTTACTCTCACTGCCCTTCCTGGTGATCTTCGCAGTATTGTGCTGGTTTCGCTTACCCTTCGCTCTCGCTCTGCTGCCGCTCTCGCTGCCCTATTACCTGCTCCAGAAAGTGGTGGTGAGCCATTATCGCTTCAGCCTGGTGGAGGTGGCGCTCTTTGTCTGCGTGGTCGTGGCTCTGCTGCAAATGCTGCTCAGGCGAAATAGCTGGCCTGCGTGGTCAGAGCTGCGGGATCGCTGGGGGCCGTTCCTGATCCCCATTGTGGTCTTCTTTGTGGCTGCCGCTATCTCGATAGTCATTGCCTATAATCGCACAGCCGCCGCGCGCGCGTTTCGCCAGGAGGTCTTCGATCCACTGCTCTACGTAATGCTGGCCTTCATTTACCTGCGCTCGCGACAGGATCTCACGCGCCTGCTCGGAGGACTGTTCGGGGCGGGCCTGGTCATTGCCCTGCTGGGACTGGCGCAGTACTTCCTCTTCAAGAATACGCTCGTCCTGGAGGATGGCGTCAGGCGCGTTCATACCGTCTACGGCAGCGCCAACAGCATCGGCCTGCTCTTTGATTACACCCTGCCGCCTTTCCTGGCGCTGGCGTTGGCAAGAGCATCCTGGAAGAAGCGCGGCCTCGCCCTTGTGCTGTGCGTGCCGGTGGTGCTGACACTCTATCTCACCCAGTCGCTGGGAGCCTGGATCGCCATTGCGCTTGCCGCGCTCTTTATCGTGATCTTCTCCATGCGCAGCCGCAAGGCTCTGCTGATTGGTAGCTGTGTGGTGGTGGTCGCGCTCGCCGTCGTGCTGGGCGTCTTTCACAGCTCCGTTGTCACGCGCATCTCCGACTGGCATGCCAACCCGCAGGGCTACAGCACGACCACCAAGCGGCTCTACCTGTGGGAGACCGCGCTGCATATGATCCATGATCGCCCGCTGCTGGGCTATGGCCTGGACAACTGGCTCTGTTACTACAGCAAGAATACGCTCTGCAATGGTCATGGCAAGCTCCCCCACTACTGGATCCTCAAGGATCCGGTGACGCACGCACCCACGGGATTAAGCGAGGAGCCGACACTATCGCATCCTCACAACATCTTTCTGCAAATCTGGGTAAGTATGGGCATTTTTGGCCTGCTGGCCTTCGTCGCCGTGCTGGTCCTCTTCTACTGGCTCTTTGCACGTATCCTGGCGCGCCTGCGTTCACCAGGTATTGAAAACGCGGAGCAGTTGCGCTGGATGACCGTCGGCGTTGGGGCCGCAATGCTGGCAGCGCTCGTACAGGGGATGGTGGATAGCTCTTTGCTGGAGCAGGATCTCGCCTTTTGCTTCTGGACGCTGATCCTGGCCCTGCTGCTGCTGCGCGTCTTCGCCCATGTCTCCTGGCGCCGGGATATTACACATGCGTAGCGGCGCGATGAATCTCGCCGCTATGTACAAAAAGAGTTACCGATTTTGATCGTTAACCTGATGGGCACGGTCTGGAAAGGCGCTGGCTTCCCGTAGGGGCGCTGCGAGCGGCGGCGAGCAAGCCCGCGCACAGATGGTGCGACATGGGGAAAAGCGCACATCGCGTTTATTAAACTCCATTATCGCGCAGCTACGCATGAGCAGGTGTCCGGGTTACATCTGGCTTCCCGTAGGGGCGCTGCGAGCGGCGGCGAGCAAGCCCGCGCACAGATGGTGCGACATGGGGAAAAGCGCACATCGCGCAGCTATGCACGAGCAGGTGTTCTGGTTACATTGTGTACACGCAGTGTGTTGCTTCACAGTCCCGGTGAGAGGTAGATCATAGCCGCCAGTTCCATTTCCCTCTACACTTGAAGTAGTAGAGTACAATCAGGGGGAAAAAGCGCATGCTGCTCGACATCTCCATTGCGACGCTGCTCATCTGGCTGGCCTGCCATTTTGTAGGAGATTTTGCCTTTCAAAGTACCTGGATGAGTGTCGAGAAGGGGAAAAGCTGGGAGGTAAATTTCTATCACTGCGCGACCTATACGGCTGTCTTTGTGCTCTTTGCTCATCCTTCGTATCTTGCCATCGCTATTCTCCTGGTGACGCACTTTATCATCGACTCCTTGAAGGCTCGCTACAAGCTCATCGGACCGATCTGGGTGGATCAATGTTTACACGTTGTGACCATCGTCCTAATTCTGGGACTCAAACTCTGATGGGAAGGTTCAGGGAGGGCGAGGGCAAGCCTCGCCCTCCCAACATGTAGGGGCGAGGCTTGCCCTCGCCCTCGCCCTTTGTGGCACCCTTTGCCGGTGCCCTTAACAATCCTCCTAAAGGCATTAATCTTGTTGCGGCGCGCCGGGTGTGGATTCTCCGCCGGAGGGAGGATTCGGCGCGCCCGCGCCGTAGATCATGTCCGACAGTTCCTTGCGTGTGCGTTCGAGGATATCGTGCAGGCGATTGAGCTGCGCCTGGTCGCGGAAGGACATGCGCCCGGCAATCGTGAAGAGGCGGGCAACCTCCATTGCCTCGCTCCTCAGCGCCTGCATTTCCGGCGCCCGCCAGCGGCGGCCAAATTCCCGCGCCCAGGGTGGCCCGCCGAACTCCTCATCCTCTTCCCGTTGCCGCTCGCCCAGGAACGCGCGCCCGGCATCGGTGATGGTGTACACCTTCTTGCCCTCGCTTTCGGCAACCGTCACGAGGCCGCGATCCTCCAGCAACTGAAGCGTGGGATAGATCGAGCCTGCGCTGGGAGAGTAGAAGCCGCCGGAACGGTCCTCCAACGCCTTCATCATCTCGTAGCCGTGCATTGGCCGCTCTTGAAGCAGCTCCAGCAGGACATATTTGAGGTCGCCGCGCCCGAAGACGCGCCTGGTCTCACCAGGACCGGGAAAACCCGGACCGAAGGGACCACGCGGGCCGAAGAAGTGCCGCCTGAACTGCCTGAAGAGCATGCGCGGATGCGGTCCGTGCCATTCCTCCTGCATCCAGGGCGGCGTCCAGCCTTCCCAATCTCCGCCGTGGTGCTGGAAAGCATAGCGTCTACCAAATGGTGGCATATCAATGCCTCCTTTCTTTACTGGCTATCCGATATAATCCGATATATCGTTATCGATACTATAAACGATATATCGGTTTCTTGTCAAGTCCCTTTGACATGATTTTCGCGCTGTATGGAAACTTACCATTTATACGATTCAGCAGGGTGATTGTTTAATGGAGGAAACAATGAGTATTGCGAGGCGCTAAACTTGCAAGGAATAGGGAGTTCTTCTGTAACGTTTTCAAGATGAGAACGCTGATTTGTGCCCGTTGCACCGGGCCGAGTATAGTTGATAGCAGTGAGAAAGGGAAGGGTATCCTTTAAACGATGTCAACCATTCCAGAATCCCATCTCGATATCTTACAATCTCCGGCTCTGGCCTATATGGCGACGCTTGGGCCAAAGGGAGAGCCACAGGTAAGCGCGGTCTGGTTCCTGTGGGATGGAACCAACCTGCTTTTTGCATTTAACAAAAAACGTCAGAAATATCGCAACCTTTTGCGGGATCGACGTGTCGCGGTCGCTATCGCTGATCCCGCCAATCCCTACCGCGCTCTTGAGATTCGAGGCACAGTCGCACGCATTGACGAAGACCCCGGCTTCCGTTTTATCAATGCGGCCACGCGGAAGTACCTCAACCGCGATGCCACTCCCGAGGAGACGGGGCAAGCCGAGGAGCGGGTTGTGATCGTCGTCGAGCCGGAGCATGTGATTGTCTTCCCGCCAGAGGACAAAAGATAACCACATGCTCCGATTCAGTTGGTGATTTTGCGGGTTGGAATCCTGGCCTCCAGCATTGCCTTGAGCGTCAGCAGGTCGTACTCAAGCTGGCGGTTGATGGTATCTATTACCATCGGCTCTGGCAGATCCAGGATTCCCCGGCTGAGATGAATCATTGAGTGCAGGGAGACCATGACTCCGCCGTTTGCGACTGGATCGAACTGGTAGTAAAAGAGGCAGGGCGTTCCCCCGGAGATGCTTTTGAGCGTCAGATAGCGCTGCGGCTCATACTCGACAAGCTCAAAGATCATATCCAGCCATTTGCCTAAAAACCTGACAGTGCTCTGTACCGTCGTTCCGGCCTGTATTGCCCCTGGAGAAGTTTTCTTGACATTGATGACGGCGCTCGACCAGACCGCCATGTTCTCAAGATTGCTGGTGTAAGCAAAGGTCTCCTCGGTGGGCAGATCGATGAAGATCCTTTGTTTAGCTTCCATCATAAAACAATGTTCCTCTCTGGCAGAATCCAACCATTCCTACGTGGAATGGTTACATGCAGCATGGGAGCGCCGGGTCATAACCGCTGGGGACCGGTTTCAACGTCACCCTGCCTACCGTCACCGAACCGAAGATTTCGCGCAACAGTATAGCGAGGCTGTTCTCTACCGCTATCTCCATATTCTCCCTTGTGCGTGGCAGCCGCTCGAAGCGCTGGCACGAGCATTGGGCATGGATCTGGATAGCGCAATGCTGGAGACCTTTGCGCCGGCGAGAGGCGAAGCGAACTTTTACATCATCGACTTTCCCTTCGCTAAAAAGATAGATCAAGACATGCCTTACCGCATCTTCTACTATGCTTACCGCGTTTCCCACCTCTTCGGAAGAGACTTCAAAGAACCTGTCATCGGATTGTGCAGAGATATGAAGCAGACACATAGAAATTCCCCCATTGTTATCTTCTCTTCGCGGACTATTGATTCCCAATTATTGGTCAAGTATACTGTTAACGTCTCTACAACTACATGGCTCCCGGTAACTTAGAATCTATTCAATATCCACGCAACCAGAGGCTTTTTTTGAGAGCATATCCGGTTCTCGGCAGCCTTGCCCGCTCTGGCCGGGCCCTCGCGCGGTACAGCCGCGCGGGGAATATATGGTGTTACCAGGAAATGCGCTTCGCGCATTTCCTGGTAACACCATATATAAGGTGAGCACTCCGGGCGCGAGCAAGCAGGGTGCTGGCAAGAGGATACACTCTGATATCGATCTGGGGAAGATAGGGGTAGGAGGGTATGTTCACGCGGTGCGGCAGGCGAATGAAATTACAATGTAAAGTACAGTAGTGACTGGAAGGAGCCACATGTGAGTAGTGGTAATGTAAACATCGAGGCATTTCGTGAAGCGCTATGGGGCTATCGCAAGGCCAGCGGCCATTCCCAGGAGCAACTGGCAAAGGCCATTGGCATACACCCTAAGGTGCTGAGCCGCAAATTGCATGGCGATAGTGACTCATATCTGACACACCCGGAAGTAAAGAGCATTATCAGAACGCTTGCAGGCTGGCAGGCTATCTCCAGACAGGATGAAGCGTGTCACTTGCTCGAACTGGCGGGGCTGGGACCGTCTACGTTTAGTGAAGAGGAGTGGCGGAAACCGCCCCTGAGCACACTTGAGGCGCCGCGCTCCCATCCCATGATTTTTTCTAACGCTCGTCTCCCCGTTATTTCCTCTCATCACAACCTGCCTGCGCGCAAAGGACGGCTTATCGGGCGCAACATGGATGTAGGCCGCCTCAAAAGCCTGCTGCAAGACGACAATGTGCGCCTTGTGACGCTTTTCGGAACTGGCGGCAGCGGCAAAACGCGCCTCGCGCTGGAGGTGGCGCGGGAACTGGTCGATATGTTTGCACAGGGTGTGTGGCTGGTCTCCCTTGCCGGTGTGCGTGATCCATCTCTGGTTCCCATAAGTATCATGCAGGCTCTCGATATCAAAACCTTCACCGACGCTTCCTCGCTGCAAAGTCTCATCTCCCGGCTGAAAAACAGGCAACTTCTCCTCGTGCTGGATAACTTTGAGCACATCAAGGAGGCGACATTCGTCATTGATGAACTGCTCGCGGGAGTGCCGGGCCTCAAGGTGCTGGTGACAAGCCGGAGCGTCTTGCGCCTGTATGGTGAGCACACATTTAGCGTCTCCCCGCTGGCGGTTCCTGATGCCAGTATCAATCTGGAGCCGCGCGAGCTTATGCACTTTGGCGCGGTGCAGCTCTTTGTCGAGCGTGCACGGGCTGTGGCGCCCGATTTTGCTCTCACCGCCGAAAATGCTTGCGCCGTCGTCAAGATCTGCGCCAGAGTCGATGGACTGCCTCTGGCGCTGGAACTGGCCGCCGCGCGTATCCGCGTGTTATCGCCGGCACAGCTTTTAGAGCTTATTTCGCCCGCGAGTCTGTCCGTCTTGACGAAGGGAGCCGCGAATCTTCCCAACCGCCTGCAAACGCTGCGCGACACCATCACCTGGAGCTACGATCTACTCTCCCCGGCTGAGCAGAGATGGTTCAACCGGCTGGGTATATTTACGGGCGGCTGGTCGTTCAAGGCATTAGAGGCGATGATGCAGGCGCTTGCTGTAGATCAGGAGGATAAGGATATTTCGCCGCTGGATCTGCTGGAACGGCTGCTGGACAACAGTTTGCTGGTACGTATGCAGACATCTAACGGAGATACGCGCTTTACCATGCTGGAGACGCTGCGGGAATACGCGCTTGAGCAATTGAGTGCCGCGGGCGAGTTCGAATGGCTGCATGACTGGCACGCCTGCTATTATTTGAGAGAAGCGGAGGCTGGCGAGCTGGGCCTGCGCGGTTCCCGGCAGCTTGAATGGCTGGATCGGCTGACACTGGACCGCGATAATTTCCGCGCGGTAATGGCGTGGGGCATGCAAAGGGCAGGCGAGGGACTGAGGATAGGGGGTGTCCCATGTTCTGGAAAGCGGAAGCCGGGGAGCCGCACAGTCGTTGCCGGCAGCAGAATATTGTCAATGCGAGGCGATCCTTACGCTGGATTATCGGCGGTGGAACTGTGTCTACGCCTGGCAGCGGCTTCCAGAGCTTGCTGGGAGTGGCAGGGGTATCTGCCGGAGGTGCGAGGCTGGCTGGCGGCGGTCCTGGAGGCAGCGCCGGAGGACGGAGCAAACGAGACGACGCGCGCAGCCCTGGCGAAAGCGTTGGGCGAGGCCGCGCGCATCGCCTGTTTTGACAACGAGCCGGCGCGGGCACTCGAACTGGCCGAGCGAGGAATCGCGCTCTGGCGCGAACTTGATGATCCGAACGGATTAATCATGGGGCTGTTCTATCGTGCGTGGGTTGGCTTTACGAAGAGCGATTACGATCTGGCCGAGTGCGCATGCCGCGAGGGACTACAATATATTGCGGCGGCAAACGATCCCTGGCTGCACGGGCAACTGCTCTTTTATCTTGCCACCTCTGTAGGCATCAAGGGCGACCATAATCAGATGTGGGCGTTGCATGAGCAGAGCAGGAAACTCTTTGAGCAGGTCGGCGACCAGAGCGCCATCGCTGATATGTTAAAGGATCACGGCACAGCTATGATGTTGACCAGCGACTTCGACGGGGCCATTAAACACCTGCGAGAGAGCGTAGAGATGTCTTACAGGCTGAGGCACAAGCAGTTCATTACGACAGGCATATGCTGGCTAAGCCTGGCCTTCGGCTTGAGAGGAAAGCCAGATCCCGGGCAGGCGAGCATTCAATCGGCGAAGCTGGAAGGCGCAGCTACCGCCTTGATGGAGGCCCTCGATCTGGATTTCTGGACCAGGACGCATCCCTTTGTATCACTGTTGCAGCAGCAAATCCGCTCCCAGGTAGACGAAGAGACCTGGCAGAAAGCATGGGAGGAGGGACGATCCCTGCCGATAGAGCAAATAATTGACCTGATCCGCCGCTGGGCGCAGGACGATTATTTTTAATATGCGCGCTCACGGCGCCGCTACCGGCTCCGTCTGGCTCGCATGGAATTGAGAGTGCAGGTGCTTGTTTGTGGGCAGATAGTAGGATATACTGTTTCTGCCACTTCTTAAAAATGGGAACCTGGGGATCGTCATGTTACAGGAGCAGGGATTCGCAACTCCCGCCAATACAACCAGAGATAGCACGCGCTTCACTATGTGGCCGCGCCTGCTTTTCAGCCTGCTCATAGGTATTATCGTCATGCTCATCGTTACGCTGATTACGGCTGGCATCGTTATGCTCGCCAGTCATGCGCATACGTTGGGAACGGTGCTGGCTCTGGCTGCGCAATCTCCCCTGGAGGTGGTGATCCCGGCTGGCGCCTTCGTTGTTGCGTTTGTCGTTGCATGGCTGGCGCGCCGCCCGCTGGCGCTGGCCTCCTACCTGCGCCACGCCCATAGAGCGCAGGAAGAGTATCATAAGCTCTACACGCCGCTAACCGCGCTCACCAATATTCGCAAGGCGCTGGACAGCTTGCAGCAGGATGGAACGGCTCCTACCGTTGCTATCGAGGAAGAGCAGATATCGCTGCTCGACCTGATCAAGCAGCAGAACGTACACCAGATGATTCTAGGTGTGCCGGGCGCGGGCAAGACGATGGCACTGCGCGTGTATCAATACAGCGCGTCAAATCATCCCTGGCGGCTGCTCTTGAGGCGAGAGCGTATACCCATCTATGTGCCGATGAAAAACTATAGCCTCTTCCTCAAGCAATACGCTGCCACCGGCGTCCCCGGCGCCGATGCCACACCGGATGAGCAGCCGGTTACGCTGCTCGATTTTCTCTATCAGAGCGATCTGCCGGGCATGCAGCATCTGCGCCCGTATGTGCATCAGTTAGCGCGGCAGGGGCGTCTGCTGCTGCTCTGCGATGGTTTGAACGAGGTCGATAGCAACTATCTCACACGCGTCAGTGAAGAACTGGTCGGCCTGATGCGCGGCAGCAGCAATCGTCTGGTAATGACGTGCCGCGAGGTGGACTATCGCGAGCAGCAGGATTTTGTGCAACTGGTCGATGAGGGGCATGCGGCCCGTGCCGTGATCTATCCCTTACAGCCCGAGCAGGTGCATGAGTTCGTGGAACGCTACGTCGAGCGGCAGGATAAACGCTGGCAGCACACTGCCGGGCAGATCATTCAGGTTATTGATCGCAGCCGCCTGCGCTACCACTGCACCAACCCCATGATGCTCTTCACGCTGATGGAGATCATCGATAAGATCGGCGTTGAGCGTGGCAAGCAGATCGACACGCGGGGCCGCCTTCTGCGAGAATTCGTCAAGCAATTGATCGCCTACGAGCAGCAGCAGGCAAAGTGGAACAGGAGCGCCCCGGCGGAGCGGGATGTGATCCGCTTCCTGAGCGAAGTCGCCTGCGCGGCGCGCTGGGCTAATGATCGCAGCGCTATCCAGCTGCGCATCTCCACGGCAGCGAGCGGCAAGGGCGGCACAAATTTCGCGGAGTGGGCCGATGAACTGCAATTCTGGTTGGACGAGCACCCCGCGCAGGGACCTTTTGTAAACGCAGATGAGGAGCCATCGGCGCAGCCATACGATGATCGCGCCCGGCTTTTGCAATTCGCGCTGAGCGCTTCGCTCATCGAGATCAGCCCGCGCGGTGTGCTCAGTTTCCGGCATGAACTCATTGCCGAGTACTTAGTGGCTGAATACTTCTTTGCCGCCTCGCGCAAGAAGTCAGGGGCGCCGGTAGTTATCCGCGAGGAATTGTTGGAGCAGGTCGGGCGCTGGAGCGAGCCGGTAGCGATCTGGGCTGGCCTTTTGAACGATCCGCTGGCGCTGGCCGAGCAGTTTGGCGCGCTGGCCCTGAGCAACCCCGGCTACGTATTGCAGGCACTCGCGCTGGCCCTTGTCTGCGTTGGCGTACTCTGGACGCCTCCCCAGGCCGAGGTGCAGCGCAGCGTCGTGCTGCCGCCGAGCGTCGAGGAGGCCCTTTCGATTGCTGTGCGCAACCGGGCGGCCCGCGAGGATCTGGCGCGGATCTTCACACGCTGCGCCGAGGAGGGCGGCCAGGAGGTGTATCGCTCGCTGCTGCCATTGATTATGGTCGAAGGCGTTGACGACCTGCTCACCCTGCTGGACCAGACGGTTGTTCCTGATCTGCTCTTTACCCATCTGCAAGATGCCGTTGATAATATTGCATATGAGGCGCAGGTCAAGCGCCTGACGCGCGTGCTGGGGAGATTTGGCGGCGTCGTGGTTGAGCGCGCCGCGCGCCTGAGCCTGCCGGGGCCGGAGCGCAGTTTGCGTTTGCGCGCTGCCGCCGTCAATGTCCTCGGCGGCACTGGCGACGCTCGGGCCGTGGAGCCGCTGATGGCGCGGCTGAGCGACGCGGAGCCGTTTATTGTCGTGCGCGCTACCAATGGCCTCATTCGCCTCGGTCCCGCGCTCACGCTCTCCCACGTCTTACAAGCGCTGGAGAATCGCACGCCCGGCCCCTTCCTCGCGCGTGTGCATCGCGCGGCGCTCACTGTGCTAGGTCGTTTCCTGGATGAGCAGAAGGAATCACGCCAGCTCACGCTGATGCAGTACCAGCGCGTTCTGGATAGCATTGTGCCCGTACTCACCTCGAACTATCAGGGGGAGCCGGAGGTGCAGCAGCAGGCGCGCGAGATCCTGGTACAGCAGGGACGCAATACCACCCGGGGGATGCACGATAGGCGCTGGGAGAGAGTCATAGAGGCGCTGATGCGCTATCTGCCATCGCAAAACGAGGTCGCGGCGCTTAACGTGATGCAGGCATTGCAGGAGATAGGCGCTCCTGCTGTGCCGATGCTACTGGAACAGTTGGGCCAGCCGGCGGAGATGGTGCGTATGCGCGTGGTTGAAATTCTGCGCACAATTCGCGATACGCGCGCCGTTCCCCCTCTGCTGCGTTTGGTGGATGATCCGGCGCCGTCGGTGCAGCAGCAGGTGGCGCATGCCCTGCGCGATCTCGCCCCGGCCAGCATCCCCGGGCTGATCGACCTGGTGCTCTCCAGCCCGAGCGAGCCGGTGGCCGATAGGGCGGCACAAATTCTAAGCGATATTGGCGGCGAAGAGGTCATCGAGCCGGTAATGGAGGCTTTAACGCCTATCGTTCCCGGGCGTACACGGCTGCTGGTGCAGGTGTTGGAGCAGATTCATGATCCACGCTCCCTGCCGGAGTTGATCGATCTGCTACAGACACCGGGAATCGATTTGCTGCTGGCAATCACCATTGTGCGCGCGCTCGGCCAGTTTCCACAGCCGCAGGTTGTCGCGCCGCTGCTCGCGGCGCTCTCCGATGCGCGTCCGCAACTTTATGAAGAGGCGGTCAATACGCTGAGCCATCTTGGCGAGGTAGCGCTGGATGGCCTGCTCGCGGCGCTGGATGTGCGCCAGGAGACGCCATATACACAGCGCGTGCGCCGCGCGATACTGGGCATGGCGCCGTTTCCCGGCGATGCGCTGATCGCTGCGCTTGAGCGGTGCAGTGATGCACAGGAGCAGCAGATTATCGCCATCCTCAAGATGCAGGGAGCGGAGGCCGCACAGGCGCTGGTAGCGCATTTGCAGCACAGGAACGAGCGCGTGCGTGAGGCTGTTTACCAGGCATTGAACGATATGCCGGGCCCGGTTGTGGCGCCGGCGCTGATCGACGCACTCAATCAGCCGCAATTGCGCCGCATCGCCGGGACGATCCTGCTCAAATATCCATCCGCGGCTATCGCCCCGCTGGTTGATCTGCTGGGCGAACGCGAGCGCGGGGATGCCGCCGCCGCTATTCTGCCCCGGTTCGGCGCTATCATTCTCAGGCCGCTGATAGCGGGACTGGACGACCAGAGCAGTGTTGCCCGCGAGCAGGCACAGCGCATCGTTGTGGCGCTGGTTCGTCAGCGTGAAGATCCCCGGGAGACGCTGCGCGCTATCGTGAACCTCTTTAATCCCACGCCGCCGCCGCGCGCTCGGGAGGCGCTGCTGAACGTCCTGACCGACGCGCTCACGGATGTGAGCATGCCAGCTCTGCTGG
>Ga0209810_1002072_pt1 | contig 25840 bp, 23 predicted proteins | sample Coa_R1_7_FD_187159 | JGI IMG/M metagenome (GOLD analysis project Ga0209810, IMG submission 187159) | Surface soil microbial communities from Centralia Pennsylvania, which are recovering from an underground coalmine fire - Coalmine... | ecosystem: Environmental > Terrestrial > Soil > Unclassified... | reverse complement strand
TCTCAGCGCGTGGCCGTCCTTCTCGAACTCCCACGCGTACAATCCGCCGTGCGTCGGCAGCCGCAAGGTGATGCAATTATGGTTGACCAGGTCATGCGGCTGCTGCGGCTCCGGGCGGTTCTTGAAGTATGACGGAGCGCCGACAACGGCCATGCGCATATCCGGCCCGATGCGCACCGCGATCATGTCCTTGGCCACCTGCTCGCCGCTGCGCACGCCGGCGTCGAAGCGTCCGGCGACGATGTCGGTGAGGCCGTAATCGATGATGATCTCGACGTTGATGTCGGGATAAGCCGGCAGCAGCTCGGCAAGTCTCGGCAGCAGGATCGCGTCGGCGGCATATTCGGTTGCGGTGATCCGGATGGTGCCGGCGGGCTTTTCGCGCAGTTCGCGCAAGGCTGCGAGTTCGGCCTCGATCTCCTCGAACCGCGGTCCGATCGTTTGGAGCAGGCGTTCGCCCGCCTCTGTCGGCGCGACGCTCCGCGTCGTGCGCGTCAACAGGCGAAGGTCGAGCCGTTCTTCAAGGCCGCGAATGGTGTGGCTCAGCGCGGATTGCGATACGCCGAGCTTCGCGGCGGCGCGCGTAAAGCTCCGCTCCTGACCGACTGTCAGAAAGGCCACCAGATCGTTCAGGTTGCCGCCGCGCATTTATCGATTGGGCTCATTAGTCCATACGAATTGTAGCCCCTAATCGCCGCGACCGCGCGCGCCAAATCATTGCCCGAACGAAGTCCGGCCTTACCGAGGCCTGCCCCGCGCGGCAAAGGGAGGATCCGATGTCGGTAACCACCAGCTGCCCTTCCGCCGCGCCGACGGCGAGAGTCGTCGCCGCCCTGTTGCCGCTGATCGCGGTCGTGCTGGTGATCTTTCTGGTCACTGGGCTCGCGATCCCCGCTTTGCCGCTGCATGTGCACGAACGGCTCGGGCTCGGCACCTTTGTGGTAGGTCTCGTTTCCGGAGCGCAGTTCGCGGCGTCGCTGGTATCGCGCATATGGTCGGGCCGGTACGCCGACCGGCACGGCGCCAAGCGCGCCGTCGTTGCTGGGCTGGCCGCAGCAGCGGCTTCGGGCCTCCTCTACATTCTGTCGCTCGCGTTGCTTGCCGCGCCGACGGTATCGGTCGTGATCCTCCTCGCCGGCCGCGCACTGCTGGGTGGCGCCGAAAGCTTCATCATCACCGGCGCACTCAGCTGGGGCTTGGCGTTGGTCGAGGCGCAGAATGCCGGCAAGGTCATCGCCTGGCTGGGGACGGCGCTGTACGCTGCCTTTGCGGTCGGCGCCCCGGCCGGCACCTTGCTATATGGCGCGCACGGGCTGTTCGCAATCGGGCTGGCGACGGCATGCGGTCCGCTCGTCGTCTTGCCGCTGATCGCAGCGATGCGCGCGATCGAGCCGCTCCGTCGCCCGCAGCCGCGGCTCGCGGCGATCGCCGCCGCGGTGGCGCTGCCGGGCGCCGGCCTCACCTTCGCCAGCCTCGGCTTCGCCGCAGTCACGACCTTCGTGACCCTGCTGTTCGCCGCGAACGGGTGGAGGCCGGTTTGGCTCGGCATCACCGCCTTCGCAACCGCATTCATGCTGACCCGGATCGCGTTCGGTCACCTGCCGGACCGAATCGGCGGAGCCAGGGCGGCGTTCGTATCGGTATTCGTCGAGGCGGCCGGGCTGGCGCTGATCTGGCTGGCGCCGTTGCCCGGCGTGGCGTTCGCCGGGGCGGTGCTGACCGGCGCCGGCTATGCGCTGGTCTATCCCGGGCTCGGAATCGAAGCGGTGCGCCGGGTGCCGCCGCAGAGCCGTGGCTTGGCGATGGGTACTTATACCGCGTTCTTCGACCTCGGGATCGCCGTCGCCAGCCCCGCGCTTGGGCTCGTTGCGGGACAAACGGGGCTCGGGGCGGTTTTCCTGGCGAGCGCGCTGGTCGTGCTCGGCGCTGGCGCGGTTGCCGTGCGGCTGCTTCGCGACTGACCGGTTCACTGCGAGAGGTGACAAGATGCCTCAGTTCGATACTGACACTTTGCGCGCGCTGCGCGAGGCGAAAGAGGTGGCCATCCGAACAGAGAGGCACCCGAAGACTGCGGTAACGATCTGGGTTGTCGTTGCCGGCGACGCCGTGTTTGTTCGCTCGGTCTACGGCGCGCGAGGCCGGTGGTACCGCGACCTCTCCTCAGCGGGGCCGGCAACCGTGGAATTTGCCGGCCGTCGCGTGGCCGTGCAGGCAGTCCCCGAAAAAGACCCCGCCGCGACCGAGCAGGCTAGCCGCGAGTACCTTCGGAAGTACCGCCCGAGTCCTTACGCACAGGCGATGGTAAAGCCGGAGGTCTTACCGACGACGCTGCGGCTGGAACCGCGTTAGGGTCCCGCCAATGACCTGCGGCTGGAACCGCAGGCATCGCGAGGGCGGTCATGACCGGCGCTGATGGACGACACCGCGTCCGATGGAAGAGGAGGCCGCCATGCTGACGCTCTACTACTCACCGGGCGCATGCTCCATGGCGCCGCATATCGCACTGGAGGAAGCCGGTGCGGCCTATAGCCTACAACTCGTTTCGATCGCGAAGGGCGAACAGCAGTGCGCGGAGTTCCTGGCCGTCAACCCGCGCGGCAAGGTGCCGGCGCTGCAAACCGACCAGGGCGTTCTGACCGAGAATGTCGCCATCCTGACGTACATCGCGCGTTCGTTTCCCCAAGCAGGGCTGCTGCCCGAACAATCTTTCGAGCTGGCGCGCTGTCTTTCGCACATGGCCTATCTGTCGAACACGGTCCATCCGGCGTTCACCCATATCGTACGCCCAGCCCGCTTCGCGGCCGACGAAATCGCTCACCAAACTGTCAGCGCCACGGGACGCGAAAATGCCTGGAGGCTGCTGCAAGAACTCGACGCCCTGCTCGATGGCAGGCAGTGGGTTCTGGGCGAGCGATATTCAGCGGCAGACCCTTATACGCTCGTCATTTACGGCTGGGGCCGGCACAACCGCATGCCGGTCGAGCAGCTGACCAATTACACCGCCTTTAAGGAGCGCATGCTGCAGCGGGCAGCCGTGCGCAGGGTCATCGAACGCGAACAGAGCCCGAACTGGCGCGCTTAACCCATGGCGGTCGGCGCTGCCGATGGAAGGACGGCCGGAATGGTTTACCGGAAACCTGCGGATCGACCCGCTGTTTACGGCGGTCGATCCCTCCCGTGTCTCCGGCGCGCTGGTGACGTTCGAGCCGGGTGCGCGCATCGCCTGACACACGCATCCGCTGGGCAAGGTGCCGGATTGGCTGGAACAGGTGACCGACCGGAAATATCTGGCCGCCGCCGCGGAATGACGCAGCGAACATGACGGAGGATACCGATGCCCCACATCATCGTGAAAATGCACCCCGGCAGATCGGAGCAGCAGAAGGCCCGCCTCACGGAAGCGATCGTCAGGGACGTCATGTTGGTTGCCAATGTCGGTGACGACGCGGTCTCGGTGACAATCGAGGAAGTCAAACCGGAGGATTGGGCCGACAAGGTGTACAAACCGGATATCATGGAGGGCGCCGGCAAGCTCTACAAGAAGCCCGGCTATGATCCGTTTCGGTAGCGCGGGAGCGGAGCCGTGGATTCCACCGATTCAATGAAAACTTCGATGAACCATGCAAATCTGCGGAACATCGCCGACAAGCAGGTCCTCTATCTGACGACGAATGGGCGCAGGACGGGACTGCCGCGAGAGATCGAGATTTGGTTCGTCGTCGACCGCGACCGCCTCTACCTGTTCGCCGAAACGGGTGAAGCCGCCGCGTGGGTCAAGAACATCAGGCAGAACCCCGAAGTATCGGTCCGAATTGGAGACCGGCGAATTGCCGCTGCGGCGCGCGTCCTTGACCGCGAGGCAGACCGGGATCTGTGGGAGCGGGTCGCTGCAACCGCCGTTCGCAAATATGGCTGGGGCGACGGGCTGCCGATAGAAATCACTCCTTCAGCCGAAAGCAACTCCGACGCAGTTCCACGGTGATCGCCGACTTCCAGAGGCGGGCCACCCGAAATTTCGCCAATCATCATAAGCCCTTCCATCCCAGGCGGAGGCCGGGACCCACGCCTCAGCCGCTCGATGGTTGGACACCTGGATGCCGGCCTCCGCCGGCTTGACGATGACAACTCCGGGCGACGCCTCATAAAACCTTGCGATCAGAATGATAGCGGAAGCTGTGCACCTATTCCGTGCCGCTGCGCTCTACATCTGAGCAAGAAATGGGTTAAATAAAGCCCATGAGCGACCGGGAAATCCGACCGGCTCCCGAGGCGCGGCTCGAAGCGGCGAAGCGGGACGGTCGCGGCCGGCTCAAGATTTTCCTCGGGGCCGCCCCTGGCGTCGGCAAGACATACGAAATGCTGCTGTCCGCCCAGGCCAAGCGGCGCGAGGGCATCGATGTCGCGGTCGGGGTGGTCGAGACGCATGGTCGGCCGGAAACCGACGCCCTTCTCGAGGGCTTGAGTGTCGTTCCGCGGCGCGAGGTCGAATACAAGGCCCATCGCCTGACAGAGATGGACCTCGATGAGATCCTGAGGCGCCGCCCGCAGCTCGTCCTGGTCGACGAACTGGCGCATACCAACGCGCCTGGCAGCCGCCATCCCAGGCGCTACCTCGACGTCAAGGAACTGATCGACGCCGGCACCGATGTCTACACGACCCTCAACATCCAGCACGTCGAGAGCCTGAACGACATCGTCGCGCAGATCACGCGCATCCGGGTGCGCGAGACGGTTCCCGACAGCGTCATCGACCACGCGGACGAAATCGAAGTGGTCGATCTTACGCCGGCCGATCTGATCCAGCGGCTTCGCGAAGGCAAGGTCTCCGTACCGCATCAGGCCGAGCGCGCGGTCCGGCACTATTTCCAGCCCGGCAACCTGACCGCTCTGCGCGAATTGGCCTTGCGACGCACGGCGCAGCGTGTGGACGACCAGCTCCTCTCGCACATGCATGCCCACGCCATCGCCGGCCCGTGGCCCGCCGGGGAACGGATGCTGGTGTGCATAAGCGAGGCGGCCAATACGCCCGGGCTTATCCGTTACGCCCGCCGCGCCGCCGACCGTCTGCATGCCCCGTGGACGGCGATCTACGTCGAGACGGCGCGGACGGCGCGGCTTACCCAGGCAGAGCGCGACCGGATCGCGGAACATCTGCGGCTTGCGGAGCGGCTGGGGGCGGCGACGATCACGATCCCGGGCCGGAAGGTCGTGGACGAGATCGTTGCCTACGGCCAGGCAAACAACATCACGCAGATCGTGATCGGCAAATCCAACCGCTCCCGCTGGTTTGAGATGATCCATGGCTCGGTCGTGCACGACCTCGTGCGCAAGACGGGGCAGATCAGCGTCCACGTGATTTCGTCGGACGCGAACGGTCGCGTGTTGCCGAGGCCGGTGGCAACGCGGCCGCGTCCGGAACCGCCCGGTCTTGCGCGCTATGCCGGCAGCGCGGCCGCGGTGCTTTGCGCGTTGGGCATCGGCGAACTGATCACCAATCTGATCGGCCTTCAGAGCGTTTCGCTCGTCTTTCTGACATCGGTGCTCGTCTCGGCGATAGCCTGGGGTCTCTGGCCCGCTCTGTTTGCCTCGCTGCTCAGCGTTCTCGCGTTCAATTTCTTCTTTATTCCGCCGTTCTACACGCTCACGATCTCCGACGCGGACAACGTTGTCGCGCTATTCTTTTTCGCCTTGGTTGCGGTGATCGTCAGCAACCTCTCTGCCGCCGCCCGCGCCCAGGTCGTGGCCGCGCGCGTCCGCGCCAAGACCACTGCCGAGCTTTACGGGTTCAGTCGCAAGGTCGCGGGCATCGGCATCCTCGACGATCTGCTGTGGGCGACCGTGTTCCAGGTCGCGTCGATGCTCAAGCGGAACACGGTCCTGCTGTTGCCGGACGAGAGCGCCAAGACGCTCGATCTTGTGTCCGCATATCCGCCCGAAGATACGCTCGACGATGCCGACATGGCGGCGGCGCGGTGGTGCTGGAGGCACAGCCGTCCCACCGGTCCCGGCTCCGACACGCTGACCGGCGGCAAATGGCTGTTCCTGCCGTTGCGGACCGGCAGCGCGACGGTCGGAGTCATCGGCATCGACTGCGCGATCGAGGTGCCGTTGGCACCCGACGAGCGCCATCTGCTGGACGCGCTGGCCGATCAGGCGGCAATCGCGATCGAACGCATCTCCTTGGCCCGCGGACTGGCCGAGGCCCGCGTGCTGGCCGAAACCGAGCGGCTGCGCGGTGCGCTGCTGACGTCAATTTCGCACGATCTGCGAACGCCGCTCGCCTCGATCCTCGGCACGGCATCGAGTCTGCGGCGCTACGCCGACAAATACGACGCGGGCGACCGCGAGGAATTGCTGGCGACGCTCGAAGGCGAGGCCGAGCGGCTCAACCGCTTTGTCGGGAACCTGCTCGACATGACCCGGCTCGAAGCGGGCGCGTTCGAGTTGAAGCCGGACCTCGCCGATGTCGCCGAGATCATCGGTGTCGCGTTGGAACGCGCCGGCAATATCCTCGCTCGCCACCGGATCGAGGTCGACATCGCGCCCGATCTGCCGATGCTGCGGCTCGATCCGATCCTGTTCGAGCAGGTCCTGTTCAACCTGCTCGACAACGCCGCCAAATACGCGCCGGACGGGAGCCGCATCGATCTGCACGCCGCGCGGGACGGCGAGGCGGTGGCCATCGAAGTCATCGACGAGGGACCGGGCATCCCGCCGGCCGACCTGGAGCGGGTCTTCGACAAGTTCTACCGCGTCGATGCCGAGGACCGGCGCCGCGCCGGCACGGGTCTCGGCCTTGCGATCTGCCGGGGCTTCATCGAGGTGCAAGGCGGCCGGATCGAGGCGCAGAACCGCCGCGACCGGCCGGGCGCGATACTGACCATCCGGTTCCCGGTGCCGCAGGCTACGGAAGCTCAAGAACCGGCGGCGGCACATGGGTGACGCGTACACCGTGCTCGTCATCGACGATGAGCCGCCCATTCTGCGGTTCTTGCGCACGAGCCTGCGGGCCGCCGGGCACAATGTGGTCACCGCATCGGACGCCAGGGAGGCGCTGCGGGCGCTGGCGGCCGAGAAACCCGATGTTCTGATCCTCGATCTCGGCTTGCCGGACCGCAGCGGCTTCGAGGTCATCAGCGAAATCCGCGCGCATTCGCAGGTTCCGATCATCGTACTTTCGGCGCGAGACGACGAGCGGTCAAAGGTCGAGGCGCTTGATCTCGGAGCCGACGACTATGTCGGCAAGCCGTTCGGCATCGCCGAATTGACGGCGCGGATACGGGCAGCCTTGCGGCATCGCTTCCAGGCCCAGGGCGAGGTTCCCGTATTTGTGTCCGGCGACCTCTCGGTCGATCTGGTCCGCCGCCACGTCGCGCGAGCCGGCCAGGAGGTCAAACTCTCGCCCAAGGAATTCGAGCTGTTGCGCCACCTCGTGGCTCACGCCGGAAAAGTGCTGACCCACCGGCATCTGCTGCGCGAGGTTTGGGGCCCGGCGCACGCCGAGGAAGTTCAGTATCTTCGGGTGTTCATCCGAAGTCTGCGGCAGAAGCTCGAACCCGACCCGACGCGCCCCACCCATATACTGACCGAGCTCGGGGTCGGCTATCGCCTGCAGCTCCCGCCGGAACAGCGCGCGTGAGGGGGCAGGCCGGACGCGGGCGCCGCGTCATTCCGCGGCGTAGGTCCAGATCCGGACAGCGCCCGTGCGGCCGCGCAGGGCCTGCTCGCCGCGATCGTGCAGCCGTTCGACGGCGGCGGCAACCTCGCCGTCGGGCGCGGCAGCGATCGCGCGCAATACCGAGTCGGCGACGACGAGCGGCGTGTCCAGCGTGCGGGTCAACCCCTGCAAGCGGCTGGCGGTGTTGACCGTGTCGCCGATGACCGTGAACGAGAGCGACTGTTCGCTGCCGACATCGCCGAGCACGGCGGGACCGAAATTGAGGCCGATGCCGATCGCGAGCGGCGGCTCGCCCTCCGCCGCCCGCTGCCGGTTCCACTCGGCGAGCGCCGCCAGCATCATCTGGCCGCAGCGGAGCGCGGCCGCCGCGTCCTCGGGGGACGGTTCGGGGATGCCGAATACCGCGAAGATTTCGTCGCCGATGTATTTTTCGACCGACCCGCCGCATGCGAAAATCTGCGCCGTCATGCGGTCGTGAAAGTGCCGCAGCAGCGTCACCACCGCTTCGGGCGCCATTGTCTCGGCCATTCGGGTGAAGCCGACGATGTCGGCAAACAACACCGCGACGTTCTGCCGGCGCACCGCGCCCAGCGGCTCGTCGCGTTCCGCCAGCATCGCCGCGAAATGGGGCGAGAAATAGCGCGCGAGATTGGCGCGAGCGCGTTCGGCGGCGGCGCGCTTCTGCTCGATGTCGCGCAGCCGTAAGATGTCGTCGAGCGTCTTGCGGATCGTGATTTCGAGATCGCTGAAATCGACCGGCTTGGTGACGAAATCGAAGGCGCCGCGGTTCATCGCGGTGCGCAGGTTCGCCATGTCGCCATAGGCCGAGACGATGATCGTGCGGATTTCGGCGCGCATGTCGCGCAGGCGGGCAAGCAGGGTCAGCCCGTCCATGACCGGCATATTGATGTCGAGCAGCATCAGGTCGATGTCGGGTTCGCCCGCGAGCACCGCCAGCGCGTCCTCGCCATCGCGGGCAAAGCGGAACTCGAATTCCCGGGCGCGGATCGGGCGGCGGAAGCGCTGTGTGATCAGCAGTTCGAAATCCGGCTCGTCATCGACGGCCAGGATCTTCGCAGGGTTCATCAGCCGGCGCCGGTCGAGAGGCGTTGCAGCTGCGCTTTCAGGACATCGAAATCGACGGGCTTGGTGACGAACTCGAAGGCGCCGTATTCGGCGGCGCGCCGGCGCCGATCGTCGTCACCATAGGCGGTGACCATCATTACCGGCATCTCGGGCCGCCGCTGCTTGATCTCGCGCAGCAATTCGAGCCCGTCCATGCCCGGCATGTTGATGTCGGAGAGAATCACGATCAGCTCCGGCTCGATGTCGTTGTCGAGCTTGTCGAGCGCCGCTTCGCCCGAGGCGGCGAAATGCAGCACATAAGTGCCCTGGCGCGCCTCCCGGCGGAAGCGCTGGCGAAACAGGTCGGCGACATCGGGTTCGTCATCGACGACCAGGATGCTGACGCTCATGTGCGGGGCCTCGCAGGGGGCGCCTTGCCGCGCGGCAGGCGGATGGTGAATTCGGTGAAGGCGCCTTCTTCGCTGTCGACCGCGATCGTACCGCCGTGCTGCTGGGTGACGATGTCGTAGCTGATCGACAGCCCGAGGCCGGTGCCTTCGCCGGTCGGCTTGGTAGTGAAGAACGGCTGGAAGAGTTTGTCCCGGATCGCCGGCGGGATGCCGGTGCCGTTGTCGCGCACCTTAATCTCGACCGCGTCGCCGAGGTCGCCGGTCTTCACCTTGAGCACCGGCCGGAAGCCAGGATCGGCCGCGCCATTCGCGTGCGCGCGCTTGTTGGCGGCGTAGAAGCCGTTGCCGAACAGGTTAATGAACACGCGCGTGATGTCCTGCGGCACCAGCTCGATCGGTCGCAATGCAGGATCGAACTCCCGCTCCAAGGTGATGTTGAAGCCCGGGTCCTGCGCGCGGGCGCCGTGATAGGCGAGGTTCAGCGATTCCTCGACGAGCGCGTTGAGATCCACTTCGCGCCGCTCACCGCTGGCGCCGCGCGAATGTTCGAGCATGCTCTTGACGATGTTGTCGGCGCGCCGGCCGTGCTCGACGATCTTTTCGAGGTTGCCGCTCAGCATCGCGAGCGTGTCGTCGAGGTCGGCGCGCCGGTTGGCGTCGAGCGCCTCGATTGCCGGCGCGGCGACCTCCTTCAGTTCGTCGAGCAATTCGTTCGACAGGCTGGCGAAGTTGTTGACGAAGTTGAGCGGGTTCTTGATCTCGTGGGCGATGCCGGCGGTGAGCTGGCCGAGCGAGGCCATCTTCTCGGCCTGGATGAGGCTCGCCTGCGCCGTCTTCAATTCGCTCAGCGCCGCCTCGGCAGCGTCGCGCGCCTCGCGGATTTCCGCCTCGCTGCGCTTGCGCTCGGTAATGTCGCTGTAGATGAGGACGAAGCCGCCGTCCGGCATCGGGTTGTGGCGGACCTCCAGGACCGTGCCGTCCGGTCGGTTACGCTCGAAGCTCTGGTGTTCGGCCGCGCGCGCCCGCAATTGCGCCAGCTGCGCTTCGGTATCGACATCACCGAATTCGCCGCGATCGCCGAGATAACGGATGTAGCCGTCGAAATCGCGAGGCTCGGCGAAAAAATCATCCGGCAGATCGAGCAATTCCTGGAAATTCCGGTTCCACGCCGCGAGCCGCAGTTCCTGATCGAACATCGCGACCCCGTCCGCCATGTTGTCGAAGGTCGTGCGCAATTCTTGCTGGCGTTGGCGCAGCTGGTCGACCAGCCGCGCGTTCTCTATCGCGATGACGGCCTGCGCCGCGAAGTTCTGCAGCAGCGCGATCTGCTTGTCGCTGAACGGACGGACGGTGTTTCGGAAGACGATAATCGCACCGACGAACTGACTCTCCTTGAGCATCGGCACAACGAGGTTGGTGCGGGCGCCGCGAAGGATCGGATTGGCGGCGAAGACAGCCTCATAGCCTGGGACCGTCGTGATGTCCGCGATCTGGACAGTCCGTTTTGCCGCGAGGGCTTGGGCCAGCGTGGTTTCCGGCGGCGGATGGCGCACGCGGCTGAGGCCTTCGGCGGCCTCCGGTGGGAAACCAACCGCGGCCACGCCGCGGAATCCGTCGCCCTCATAAAGGCCGAGAATGCCGAATTGCGCGTCGCAGAGCTGGGCGCCTTGTTCGAGCATGCGCTGAAATACCGGTTTCAGGTCGCCCGGCGAGGAATTGATAACGCCCAATACCTCCGCCGTCGCAGTCTGCTGCTCCAGAGCCTCCTGAGTTTCGCTGATGAGCCGGGCGTTCTCGATCGCGATCACCGCTTGGTCGGCGAAGGTACGCACCAGCTCGATCTGCTTCTCGGTATAGGCTTCGATACGGCGGCGCGCCAAGCCGATCACGCCGATCGCCTGGCCGTCGCGCAGCAGCGGTACGCCGAGCATCGTGTGGACGCCGCCTATCTCGGCGTCCGCTCTGGCCTCGTACAGCGGATCGGTCCATGCGTCGAAAATGTGCACGGCGCGCCCTTCGAGCGCGGCCCGACCGACGAGTGTGCCCGGCCCGGGGCGAATCCGGACGTGCCGCTCGATCGCCTCATATTCCGGAGCCAGCGACTCGCCGGCGGCCCAGCGGTATTCGCCGTCGATGTTGCGGTAGATGACCGCCTGGTCCGCCTGGCACAGCCGGACCGCCGTCGTCACGACGGTTTGCAGCACCGGCTGCAAATCCGACACCGAGGCGCTGATGACCCGGAGCACCTCGCTGATCGCCGTCTGATACTCCAGCGCCTCGCGGGTCTCGGCGATGAGGCGGGCGTTGTCGATGGCGATGACCGCCTGGTCGGCGAAGGTCTGGACCAGCTCGATCTGCGCCGGCGTGAAGGCGCGCACCTCGCGGCGGCCGCAGCCGATGACGCCGATCGGCCGGCCCTCGCGCAGGATCGGCACGCCGAGGAAGGTGCGGTAGCCGGTGCTCGACAACAGGATTTCCTGCGTCCGCCGGTCGTATTCGGGGTCCGCCAACACATCGTCGACATGCACCGGCCGCGCATCGACGACGGCACGGCCCATGACGAAGCCGCGATTGGCCTCGCGCGGGAACAGGCTGTGGAAAGCGGCGGCTTCCGGCCGCGACAGGTTCGTCACCGCCACCAGCCGCAATATCCCGTCCTCCAGCCGCGCGACCCCGCTGAACTCGGCCTCGCACAGTTGCGACGCCCGCTCGACGATCGCCTCGAACACCGGTTGGAGGTCGTCCGGCGAGGAGGAAATGACGCGCAATATCTCGGCCGTCGCTGTCTGCTTTTCCAACGCCTCGCGCGTCTCGTTGATCAGACGAGCGTTCTCCATCGCAATGACCGCCTGCGTCGCGAAGTTTTGCAGCAAGGCAATCTGCTTGTCGGTGAACGGCCGCACCTCCTGACGGAAAGCGGTGATGACGCCGAGCACTGCATCGTCCTTGCGCAGCGGCACCATGAGCAGCGTGCGCACTCCGCCGCTCTCGACGGCGCTCTGCGGCACCGGATCCTGCGGCACGTTCGGTGCGTATTCGGCCAAGTCGTGCAGGTGGATAAAGCTGTCCCCACGCACCAGGCGCCCGATCGGGCTGTTCGGATGCGGCTCGAAACCCCGCTGCAGCACCTCTGCGAAGCCCTGCGGCACTCGATGCAGCGCGAGCGCGTGAAAGCGGACGCCATCGCGCGCCATCAGGGTGCCGAACGCGGCCCCGCACAAGCTCCGGGCCTTGTCCAGGATCGCATCGAACACCGGCGCGAGATCGCCCGGTGAAGCGTTGATGACCCCCAGCACCTCCGCCGTCGCGGTCTGCTGCTCCAGGGCCTCGCGAGTCTCGGTGATGAGGCGCGCGTTCTCCATCGCGATGACCGCCTGCGCTGCGAAATTCTGCAGCAGCGCGATCTGCTTGTCGCTGAACGGCCGTACCTCTTGGCGGTAAATCGTCAATGCGCCCAGCAGTCTTTGTTCCTTGCGCAGTGCGACGACGAGAGCGCTCCGTGCCCCTCCCAAATCGACCGCAGCCCGACGCAGGGGATTGCCGGAACGGTAAGCCTCCTCGTCCTTTTGATCGAGGTTGTGGATCAAGTCTTCGCCGGCGATCAGCCGCCAATGAGCGTCCCCCGGTTGCGGCTGGTCCATCCCTGCTTTGAAGTATTCAGCAAGAGCTTCCGGCACGCCGAGTTGTGCCGCCGGGATGAACGACGTGCCGTCATAAATGTTCAAGAACCCGAACGAGGCTTCACACAAGCTCAAGGCTCGTTCCAGCATTGCGTTGAACACAGGCGCAAGATCGCCGGGCGAAGCGTTGATCACGCCAAGTACGTCGGCGGTTGCCGTCTGCTGCTCCAACGCCTCGCGCGTCTCGGTGAGGAGGCGCGCGTTTTCCATCGCGATGACCGCCTGCGCCGCGAAATTCTGCAACAGCGCGATCTGCTTTTCGGTGAACGGCCGCACTTCTTGGCGAAAAATCGTGAAAACGCCCAGCGGCACGTCGTCTTTTCGCAATGGGACAACCAGCCAGGTGCGCGCGCCGCTTACTTGCACAAGAGTATTGGGGACACCCGGCCTTTGCACGTGCTCGGCTTGCGTCACGTCAACAAATTGGACAAAGGGCTCGCCGCGAACGGCGCGGCCCATGCCGGAATCCGGGCCCGTCGCCAACGGCCCGCGAGCCACGAAATCAATAAACTCGCTCGAACCGCCGCGTATGGCCACCGCGTGGAAGAGTTCGCCGTCATAGCGCCAAAGCGCGCCAAGGGACGCCTCACAGAGGCGTGCCGCCCTTTCGAGCATTGCGTCGAACACCGGCGCAAGCTCGCCGGGGGAGGCGTTGATGACCCCGAGAACCTCCGCCGTCGCGGTCTGCTGCTCCAGCGCCTCCGACAGTTCGGCAGTGCGCTCCTCGACCTTGTGTTCGAGTTCGGCGTAGGAGGTCTGGAGATCGGCCGCCATGCGGTTGAATTGGTGGGCCAGCGCTTCGAGCTCGTCGCCGGTATGGATGTCGAGGCGGCGGTTGAGGTCGCCGGCGCCGATCTGCGCGGCGCCCCGCTGCATTTCCCGGATCGGCCCGGTCATGCGGCGGGCCAGCAGCAGCGCCACCAGCGTCGCCCCGGCGAGGCCGAACGCCAGCAGCAGGCCGCTGCGCAACGCCGCGCTGTAGAGCGGCGCGAAGGCCTCGCGCAGCGGGACCTCCACGAAGACGAGCCAGCCCAACGTCGCAATCGCGGTATGGGCGCTGAGCACCGACCGGCCGCCGTTGTCGCGGCCGACCGACACGGTATCCGGCGCGGCCGCCGGCTGCCCGAGCGCGGCGGCCACCTGCGGCAAATGCCGGTAGTCGGTGTCGCGCAGCACGAGGCTGATGTCAGGGTGGGCGATCAGTTTGCCGTTCTTGTCAACGACAAAGGCGTAGCCATCCTTGCCGATCCGCAAGTGCGTGATGATGTCCCAGATCAGCTTGAGGTTGATCTCGGCGACCGTCACGCCGGCGTTGCGGCCGGCGCGCGCCACCGCCAGCGTCATGTACGGTTCCGACTCCTTGCGGAAATAAACCGGGCTGAACCACACCTTGTGGGCTTTCGCCTCGGTGAAGGCCGGCGTTTGCGACAGATCCCGACCGCTGCCGATGGCGTCCATCGCCAGCCGCGAGACCTTCAGCTGCTCCTTGCCGTCGCGATCGAGCTCGGAGATTTCGGTGATCGCCGGCACTTGGCTCAACAGCCGGACATAATCGAAGCGGCGCTGGTCGAGCGGCTCCGCCGACCATTGCGCATGCGTGGTCCAGCCGATCTGGCGCTGGATGCTCTCGATGAACCCTTCGATGCGCTCGGCCGCGGCATCGGCCTTTTGCTGCTGAATGCGGATCAGCGCCGCCTTGTTCTCCTGATAGCCGAACCAGAAGTCGAACCCGCCGTTCACCAGCAATGCCGCGGCGACGAGCGCGATGAAGAACAGCACGTATTTGCGGAAAAGGCGCCCGCGCGGTACGCCCGCGGCGGCGTCGCCCGCCTCGTGCCGTGCCACGGGCAAACGGACGCTTTCCGCGCTCATTCGGTCACGCTGGCCTGCGCCAACAACAGCCATTGCGGCACGGGCGATAACCCGGCTTGTCGACCCGGTGGCTCACCGCTGAAAGAGCCAATCGCCGGCACCGGGTTTCGCGCGTGTGAGGCGGGCCCGATAACGGCAATCGCCCCAGCGTCGGCTACCAGCTCGCGGCGTCCCATTGGTTCGCGAACCCCTGGCTGCAGGCGCCTCAACCTATAACACGAAAAAATTGCTCGCGGACATCCGAAACCTCCGGGGACGGGCAGCGGCATCGCCGCGGTAAACGCTTTGCCCGGAAGAGGATGGCAATGGCATGATGCCGTCCTGTCCGTTGCGCCGCCTCGGCGGCCGAAAGCCGAAGGCAGCCGACGGCCGGCACTTGAAGCAGGCTCGAAAAATGCCGCTCGATTCCTACCGTATCCACGAAGTTCCGGACGACCTTCTCGCTGCCCTCGACTATTGCTACGAACAGGGCTGGACCGACGGGCTGCCGGTCGTGCCGCCGGTGACGGACCGGGTCGAGGCGACGCTCGCTTATGAGGGAAGGCCGCCGGAGACGGTAATCGCCACCCACCCCGCGACGGGGCTGCAGTTGTCGCTGCACGCCGCCGCGGTCAACGCCGTCATGGCCGGCTGCCTGCCTGAGTATTTCCCGGTTCTGGTCGCCGCGTTCGAGGCGATGGACAAGCCTGACTTCAATTTCCACGGCTCGACCGCCAGCACCGGCGGCTCGGCGCCGCTGCTGATCGTCAGCGGCGGCGTTGCCGACGACATCGGCATGAATTCGGATGTTAACCTATTCGGTCCGGGCAACCGCGCCAACGCGACGATCGGCCGGGCGGTGCGGCTCATCCTGCGGAACGTGTTTCAGATGATCCCCGGGATTTCCGATAAGTCGACTCAGGGGTACCCCGGCAAGTACAGCTTCTGCATCGCCGAGCGCGCCCGCGGCAATCCGTGGCCGCTGCTATGCGAAGCCCAGGGCTATCCGCCGGGCGTTTCCAGCGTCACGGTGTTTGCGGGCGGCGGCTTCTGCAATGTCGAAAACCACGGCGGCAATACGCCGGAGCAGATACTGGGCTCGGTTGCCGACGCGATGGCGAATTACGGCTGCATCACCCTGGGGCAGAGCGTCGTGATCCTCGCGCCGGAGCACATGCGCATCGTCGCCGGCGCGGGCTGGAGCCGCGAGGACGCGCAATCGTTTCTGTTCGCGCGGGCCAAGCGTCCGGTCGAGGGAATGCGGGACGTCGGCAAGCACCGTGACAGCGAATACGAGAAACAGCACGGCGGCGACAGGCATCCGCTCGTCGAACCCGGGCACTTCCATCGCGGCCTTTGTCCCGAGGACATCCTGATCACGATGGGCGGCGGGGACGCCGGAGGCCATTCCTGCTTCATCCCGTCCTGGAGCCGCGGGCGCGGCTCGATCATGCAGCACAAGCCGATCGGCGTGTGCATCGATTGCTGCTGATGTCCCGATCTTGAAATTCGTTAGACGCAGCTTGGCCATTATATCGTCATGCCGGCGGAGGCCGGCATCCACCGGTCCGACGATCGAGCGGCTGCAGGTGGGTCCCGGCCTGCGCCGGGACGATGAAAGGGAAGCGCGGCGATTGGCGAAACTTCGGAATCGGGACACCATTTGGGCAGAGGAGGAGAGAGGCTCATGCGGCTTTACGATCCGACGGCGTCGGGCCCGCAACGGACGCTCCATCGCGCGCCGGCGCTCGCGAGCTTGGAGGGCAGGACCATGGGTGTCCTGGAGAACGGCAAGCTGAATGCGGTCGAGATGCTGCGGGAGGTGGCCGCGCTGTTCGAGGCGCGTCACGGGTGCACGCTCCGCGCTATTTACTCCAAAGCCAACGCCAGCGCCCCGGCACCGGCCGGCGCCCTTGCTCAAGCCGCAGCGGAAGTGGATTTTCTGATCACCGGCCTCGGCGATTGAGGCTCTTGCTCGACGTGCAGTTTGCATGACGGCATCAGCTTCGAACAATTGGGGAAACGGGCGCTGGTCTTGTGCACCGAGCCGTTCGAGGTGACGGCCAAGAACATCGCGCGGATTATGGGACTGTCGAACTACCCGTTTCTGCTCGTGCAGCATCCGATCGGCAGCTGCACCACGCCGGAGCTCAAGGCGCGGGCGCAAACCGCCTATCGGCAGGGCCTGCCGATCCTGCTCGAGTGATAGGCCGTGCCTTGATTCTGAAGTTCGCAAGATTTCGCTTGGCTATTATCATCGTCATGCCGGCGGAAGCCGACATCCACCTCCGACGATCGAGTGGCTGATGGGTGGGTCCCGGCCTGCGCCGGGACGACGAAAGGGAAGCGTGGCGACCCGCGAAACTTCGGGGATCGGGACAGTCGCGTCGGGACGGCGATAAGACTGGCGGTCCCGCACCGGTTCATCGCGACGCGGGAAGATACTGCGGTCGATGCTCTTTTTCAGATCGTCAGATATTGGCTGCGGATGGCGTCTTCGTCGGCGCGGAAGACGTCCGGTGCCGCGCTGTAGACAATGCGGCCCTTGACCATGATCGCCAACCGATCGGCAACCTGTTCCGCCAGCTTCAGGTTCTGCTCGACCAGCAGGATCGTGACGCCGTCGGCCGAGAGGTGACGGATAACGCCGCTCAGCTCGCGTACGACGAGCGGGGCCAGCCCTTGGCTCGGCTCGTCCAACAGCAGCACCTTCGGGTCGGTGACCAGCGCCCGCGCGATCGCCAGCATCTGCTGCTCGCCGCCGGAAAGCTGTCCGCCCTTGTTTCGCGCGCGCTCACGCAAGGCCGGGAACAGCTCGAACAGTCGGGCGAGCGGCCATTCCTTCGCCGATTGCCGCTCGGCGACGCGGATGTTTTCGAGGACGGTGAGATCAGGGAAGATCAGCCGACCCTCAGGCACGTAGGCGACCCCGGCGCGGGCGATAAAGTGCGGCTTCCAGCCCGTGATCGTTTGGCCGTTCAAGAGGATTGCACCGGAGCTTGCGGGAACGAGGCCCATGATGGTCCGCACTGTCGTCGTCTTGCCGACGCCGTTGCGTCCGAGCATGGCGACGACGGTGCCGGCCGCTACTTCGAGATCGACCCCCTGCAGGACATGGCTCTGGCCGTAATGCGCGTTGAGCGCCTGCAATTCCAGCATCAGGCGGCTCCGAGATAGGCCTGCTGCACCGCTTCGTCCTGCCGGACCGCCTCGACCGTGCCGTCGGCGATGACGGCGCCGCGGTGCATGACAGTGATGCGGTGCGCCAGGCGAAAGACGACCTCCATGTCGTGCTCGACGAGAAGCACCGTCATACTTTCCTCGGCAAGCAGACCGGAGAGCATGGCAACGGCCTGCGCCGTCTCCTCGACCGAGAGGCCCTGCGTCGGCTCGTCGAGCAGCAGCAGTCGCGGTTCCTGCGCCAGCGCCATCGCCACCTCCAGCAGGCGCTGGTCGCCATGCGACAGGGTTCCCGCCGGCCGGTTCGCGATTGCGGTCAGACCCAGGCGTTCGAGCACTGCATCCGCTCTTTCCTCGGCGCGCGCGAACACCGCGGCGCCACCGTAGAACTGCCAGCGGCGCGCCTCCCGCGCCTGCGCCGCCAGGCGCACATTCTCTCGCGCGCTCATGCCGGGAAACAGCGCCGTCAGCTGGAAGGTGCGGGCGACGCCACGCTGGCAGATCCGCGCCGGCGGCAAGCCCGTGACATCCTGTCCAGCGAACCGCACACGGCCGCGGCTGGGCCGGCGGACGCCGGTGATCAGGTTGAACAAAGTCGATTTGCCGGCGCCGTTCGGCCCGATGACGGCACGCACTTCACCCGCCTCGACGCGCATCGAGACCCGATCGACGGCGACGAGGCCGCCGAACCGGCACGTCAGCTCATCGAGCTCCAGCAACGCCACGCCGGTACTCCGTCTCGGGCGCTGCGCGGCGGAAACGGGTCCGGATAAACCCCCAGATGCCCTCCGGCGCCAAGATCACAAACGCGATGAAAATCAGGCCGAAAAACAGGGCCCACGCCTCGGTGTAATTGCTGAGCTGGTGCTGGACGACCAGAAAAAAGCCGGCGCCAAGGATCGGTCCGACCAGCGTCCCCGTGCCGCCCACGATGACCATGATCAGCACCTGGCCCGACAGCAGCCAGAACAAAAGCTCGGTGTTGGCGAAGCCGGCGAACGGCGCATAGAGCGCACCGGCCAATGCGCCGAACCCGTACGAGACTGCCACGACCGCGATCTTATAGAGCCGGGTGTTGTAGCCGAGCGCCCTCGTCTTGGCTTCGTTCTCGCGGACGCCGCGGAGGACCGCGCCGAATGGCGACGACACCAGCGCTCGGCAAAACAGAAAAGCGGCCAGCAAGACAGCCAGAACGAGATAATAAAACCCGTCGCGCGTCGCGAACAGGTGAAGCCCGAACGGGCCGGGGCGACGCGGGATTCCCGCCAGCCCGTCGGAGCCGCCGGTGACGCTGGTCCATTTGTAGGCGACGGCGTAGAGCAGCTGGGCGAAGGCGAGGGTCAGCATCGAAAACGACACGCCGCTCGCCTGCGTGCACACCCAGCCGACGCCGATCGCTATCAACCCGGCCATCGCGGCGGCGATCGGTATCGCCGCCAGCATCGGGAGCGAGGTGTGCAGCAGCAGCCAGCCGCAGGCATAGGCGCCGAAGCCGTAGGCGGCCGCGTGGCCGAAGGAAATCAGCCGCGTATAGCCGACCATCAGGTCGAGGCTCATGGCCAACAGGCCGAGGATCAGCGCCTCGGTCAGCAATGTCATGCCATAGGTCGGCAGCGCCAGGGGCGCCAATGCCAAAAGGATACCGGCGACGGCGAGAGCGTACAGGTTGCGCACGGTTCAGGCTTCCCTTCCGAGGAGGCCGCCGGGACGCACGACCAGGACCAGAAGCATCACCAGATACATGAAAGCAAGCGCCAGATCGGGCAGATAATATTCGCCGAACACCTGCACGAACGCCACCAGGACCGCGCCGAGCAAGGAGCCGGGAAAGCTCCCCATGCCTCCGATGATGACTATGACGAAGGCGTCGATAATCATCGTCGCCGCCATTCCGATCGAGGCCGTGACGAGCGGTGCCGCAAGCACGCCGCCCACGCCCGCAAGCCCGCAGCCGATGCCGAATACGGCCGAGCGCACCAGGTTTACGTCGACCCCGAGGGCGTGCACCATCTCAGCATTCTGCGACGTGGCGCGGATCAGCAGGCCGAACCGCGTCCGCTCGAGGAACTGCCAGATCACCAGCGCCACGACGCCGCCGCTGACGGCAAGAAACAGGCGGTACGTCGGGAACGGCTCGCCCATCAGCATGACCACGCCGGAGAACGCGCCGGGCGGTTCGACCTGCAGCGCCTCGGGGCCCCAGCCGAGCCGGATCAGGTCGGTCAGCACCAGCGCCATCCCGAACGTCACCATCAAAAACGCGCTCTCGTCGCGGCGATAGAGGCGCCGCAGCAGACCGAGTTCGAACAGCATCCCGGCGATGCCGACGGCGATGGGCGCCACGGCCAGTGCGAACCAAAAGCCGCCGAGGCGGGCGGCCGAATAGCCGATGAAGGCGCCGAGCATATAGAATGTGCCATGCGCGAAATTGACGATGCGCATGATGCCGAAGATCAACGTCAACCCGACCCCGAGGAAAAACAGCAACGCCGCCTGCGACAAGGCATTGACGCTCTCGGTGACGAGAAACGCGGGAATGCTCATCTCATGCAGTGAAATTTACGGTCGCGACGGGCGATCGGGCAGCGGTCGAAACGGAAGCTCAATCCGCGTATGTCATCTTGTTGCAGGGCGGCGCGATCTTGTCCCCGGGAAAGGTCGCGATGATTTCCGGCACCGGGAACGGGTATCCTTCAGCCTTTCCCAGCTTCACGACGATGCCGTCCTGCACGGCCTGGTGGTCGCATTTCCGCATCGCCACGTGCCCCTTGATATCGTCGATCGCTGTTGTCTCCAGGGCGCCGCGAAGCGCGGCCGTGTCGAAGCCCTTTGCTTTCTCGGCGGCGGCGGCAAGGAACTGCAACGCCTGCCACTGTTCTCCCTCGTTATTGTCGGGCACGGCATTGTATTCTTTCTTCCAGATCTCCACGAACTCCTTGTTCTTTGGATTGTCGAGGCGGAAGCAGTAGCGCATCGAACTGATCAAGCCCACCGCCGCGTCGCCGACCGCTCGCGGCACGGTCAGGTCTATCACTTCCGACAACAATTGCACTTTCTCGGGCAGCTGGTACTGGGCGGCCTGGGCCAGGAACGCGTTATAGTCGTCTCCCGCCATCGTCACGTAGCAGGCGTCGGCTCCGGACTGCCGGATCTTGGTGATGTAGGTCGAGAAATCCTTTGTGCCGATCGGCGAGAACACCGAGCCGACAAAATTCTTCTTTGCCTGCTTCATCTCCGATTCGAACACGGCGACGCTGTTGCGCCCCCACGCGTAATCCATGCCGATCGCGTAGAAGTTCTTGTACGGCGCACTCCGCAGAAACAGGGATACGGCCCGCGCCCCCATCGGCGCCGACTGGTTGGAGCGAAAGAAATTCGGCACAAACGATTCCGCGGTGAGGCGCCCGTCGCCGTTATCCGACGAAATGAAGATCGCGTTCCACTCGTCGAGTTTGGGTACGACCGCCAGCGCTTCCGACGACAGCGTGATCCCGGTGAAAATGTTGCAGCGGTCGCGTTCCACCATTTCCTGTGCCTTGCGCACCGCGTCGGCAGGGTTGCCGCCGGTATCCTCGACCAGCAGCTGGATCGGTCTGCCGAGCAGCCCGCCCTTGGCGTTCTGCACCTTGACCCAGAGCTCGCACCCACGCTTCAGCTGCTGCCCGACCGACCCGAGCGGGCCGGTCAGCGCAAGCGGAGCCCCGATCTTGATCGGCTCGGCTGCGGCGGCGCGCCTTGCCCACGGCACTGTCAAGGCTCCCGCGGCCACACCAACCTTCACGATGTCGCGCCGCGTCAAGCCGAGCCGGGTCCTCATGGTGCCCTCCCCCTGTTCCGAATTCCGCACGCCGCGCTGCGGTGCGGCGCTTCAGCAGCCGGTTAAAGATTAGAGCAAGTTCCGGCCACTTTGCATCGCCATTCCCGTGAATCCGAAAATCGGGGCCAATGCCGATCCGCGGTGCTTGAAGTCGATCCTCGCGAAATGGTTTATAGGCGCGAGCTGTGGTCAGCGCAGGGAGCCTCTCGATGCAGCTCCAGCCTTCCCCGCGGCAGCGCGAACTGATTGGACTTGCCCGCCGCCTGGCCCGCGAACGCTTTGCTCCGCGCGCCGAAGGCCATGACCGCGAGGCCTCGTTTCCGTTCGACGATTATGCGGATCTCCGCGCCGAGGGCTTTCTCGGCCTCTGCGTGCCCGAACCGCATGGCGGGCTGGGCGCCGACTACGAAACCTACTGTCTCGTGGCGGAACAGATCGCTCAAGGCAACGCCTCGACGGCGCTGACCTTCAATATGCATTGCCTGGTGATGCTGATGATGGGGCCGATTGCCGACGGCATGGCGATGGCGCCCGCCGCACGCGAGCGCCACGAGCGGCTCCGGGCTGTCAAGTATCGGCAGGTCGTCGAGGATGGCGCCTTCTACGGACAGCCGCACAGCGAGCCGGTCGAGCAGGGCGAGACCGATCGCAAGCTCGGCGTCGGCGGCCGCCGCTTCGGCACGACGGCGCAGAAGGTCGAGGGCGGCTATGTCGTCAACGGACGGAAGTTTTTCGTCTCGCTGGCCGACAGCGCCCCGTATTACGCCACTCCCGCTATCCGCGTTGGCGACGAGCCGTGGATCGAACGCACTCTCTATCTCCAGATTCCGAAGGGTGCGCCGGGCGTTTCCTTCCCCGGCGACTGGGATCCGATGGGGATGCGCGCCACGGTCAGTCGCGACATGGTGCTGGAGGATGTGTTCGTCCCCGACGATGCCGAAGTGCTGCCGCCGGGCATGTTCGGGGCGATGTATAACGCCTTTCCGCACCTCTTCATCAGCTTCTCGGCGACCTTTCTCGGGCTGGCGCAAGCGGCCTATGACGGCGCCCTCGGGTATGTGAGCGGGCGGATGCCGGGTGCGCCGGCCCCGCATGCCGAAATCGCCGCGAAGGGTCCGGCGCTCGCCGAGATGCTGTTCGCGGTCGAGGCGGCCCGCGCGCTCTACTACCGGTCCATCTCGGAGGCTCAGGTCGATCCGCCCGTCGAGGTGGTCCAGCGCGCCCGCGCGGCGCACGTCGCCGTGCAGCGCACGGTCGTCAGGGTTACCCAAGAAGCCATCCGCATCTGCGGCGGACGCGCCTTCCTCAAGCGTTACCCACTCGAGCGCTACGCGCGCGACGCCCGGGCCGCCGCGTTGATGCGCCCGTGGACCGAGGAGCTCGCGGTACAGCAGGCCTGGGAGACGGCGCTCGGCGCGAGTCCAAAGTCCTGACACTTCAACGGAGGACCAGATGAGCGTCCAACTCAATCACACGATCATCCCGGCAAAGGACAAATGGGCCTCGGCCAAATTCCTTGCCGACATCCTCGATCTCGAGGCGGGACCTGAATGGGGCCATTTCGTCCCGGTCAAGACGGCCAACGGCGTGACCCTCGATTTCGATACGCGAGAAGAGTTCCGGCCGGGGCATTACGCCTTCCTGGTCAGCGACGCCGAATTCGATGCGGCGTTCGCCCGCATCCGCGCCTCGGGCGCCCGCTACTACGCCGAGCCGCGCCGCACCAAGCCGGGCGAGATCAATCACCTGCACGGCGGACGCGGCGTCTATTTCGAAGATCCGGCCGGCCACTTGATGGAAATCATCACCCACCCCTACGGCGACCGGCCGGCGCAGAATTGATGCCCTTCCTCGCTTCGAACGGCCTCACCGAGGCGGGCACGAGCAGGACCGTTGCCGCCGGCGGTATGAACGTGCACTACCACGATGTCGGGGTGGGCGAGCCCGTGCTGTTCCTGCACTCCTACGGCCCCGGCACCACCGCCTGGATCACCTTCCACAAGGCGGTTGGCGAGTTGTCGCGGCACTACCGCTGCATCCTGATGGACCTGCCCAATTTCTCGAAGACCGGCCCCATCGTCTACCGCGAGGGCGTCCACGCGCTGCAGGCGCGCACGGCGGTGGCGCTGCTCGACGCGCTGGGGATCGAGCGCGCGCCGTGGGTCGGCAACTCGCAGGGCGGCCAGTCCGCGATGGTGGCGGCGATCCACTATCCCGAGCGCGTCAGCAAGTTCGTCATGGGGGGGTCGCATATCGGCACCGGCGGCGACCGCTACCTGATGGCCAACCGCCCGTCAGAGGGCAGCCGGGTCACGCAGCAGACGATCGCCGACCCCAGCCGCGACAACATCCGCCGCTACCTGCGCACCCACATCGACGACGAAAGCCTCGTGACCGACGAACTCGTCGACTACATCCATCACGCGCACACCTGGTCGCCGGAATTACTTGCGGCCCGCGCGCAATCGGTGAGCCTGCCGCACGACTATACCCCCGACCTCGCCTGCATCACGGCGCCGGTGCTGCTGATCCACGGCCGCTACGACCGGATGGTGCCGTTCGAGGTATCGATCGCGATCCTCAACCACATCGCCGACTCGCGTCTCGTGCTGCTCAACAATTGCGGCCACTGGCCGCCGTTCGAGAAGCCCGCCGAATGGACCGCACAGGTGTTGGCGTTTTTGCGCGGATGCTGACGCCGAGGGTTAAAGAAAAACGCTGAGATTCTTGTCGAGGAGGACGTTGGCGTCGAGGACGATCGTGCGCCGCGCCACCTTCCACGCGCCATCTACCTGGCGCAGCACGTCCTCGCGGCTGCCGGAAAGCAGCTGGCTATCGGTCTCCAGGTGCGAGCGGTAGACCAGAAACGCCGTGCGGGCCGACACCTCGCCATTGTCGAGCGGCGTCGCTTCGAGGTTTCCGACGAGGTGGCGCGTGCGCGACGGCGGGTCCTCGGCCCAGGCCATGCCGGTTTCCAGCCGCGCCACCCGCATCTCCAGGTAGCGCTTGTCTTCCTCTAGAATCGCCAGGTCGCCGAGCGGCGTCACCTCGCGATGCAGTTCGCGGCGCAGCACGTTCTTGCGCCGCGGCATGAAGTAAAGAATGTCGTTGGTGAAGAGGTCGAGCCATTCCTTGAACCGGCGCTCGTCGAGCAGCCAAGCCTCGCGGATGTAGAATTGCATCAGGTCGAACCACAGGGCCTGCCGCACTTTCCGGTTCGGCGCCAGGGGGCGGCCTGATTTCATCGTCCCTCAGCCCCGCATCGTCGCGCTGCCGTCGAAGCGCGCCGAGATCGGGGCGAGCGGGATGTCGGCCCAGCTTTCCGCGTTCATGAACTCCTCCCAGCGCCGATAGAACAGGCGCTGGTTGTTCTCGGAGATATAGCGTTCCGAGACGAGGCCCGGATAATCCGGATGGGGTCCCGCGTGCCCGAGGCCCATCGACAGATCCTGCGGGTGCCGGCGTCTGAGACGGCTCGTGCTCGCCTCGGTGACCTGCCGCCAGTTGTCGACGTCATCCTGCTCGAAGAGGCCCGCCGCCCCGTTGTTGGCTTGGCTGCCGATGCGGACGATCCGCTTCAGCTCGTCGGGCATGTCGCGGTCGACGAGCACGAAATGCCAGAACTCGGTCTGGAGCGGGCCGCGCGGCAGGGCCAGCCGCAGCCCCAAAATGCCGTTCGGGAAGATCGAATGGTTGCCGAGCTGCACCCGGTGCGCCCGCAGCGCCCCGAGCCGCCGCTCGACCTCGGACATCGTTGCCGCGTGGTAGTCCTGGAACAGCTGCATCGTGGCTTTCGTGACGCCGTGCACATAGCGCGGCGCGTTGTCGTCGGCGTCACGGAACGTGATCGAATGCCCGTTGACGAAGGCGTGCTTGTTCGGGCTCGCGAACTGGTCCTCGTGCGACAGCGGCGGGCGTCCGATGAAGCGGGTCTGGACCCGCGCGCTCGAGAGATGGCTGGTCGGCACGTGATAATTGTCGGAGCAGTTGTCGACGAGGGTTTTCCAGTTGACCGGCTCCAGCCATTTGATCGGCCCCAGCGCCTCGGTCCCGCCGTCACGCCGATTGAACACGGTGTCGAGATACCAGCGGGCGTCGCCGAGATAGGCTTCGAGGCTGGGGGCGTCCTTGTCCCATGTCGCGAAAACGATGCCCGCAT
>Ga0209810_1002070_pt1 | contig 25842 bp, 20 predicted proteins | sample Coa_R1_7_FD_187159 | JGI IMG/M metagenome (GOLD analysis project Ga0209810, IMG submission 187159) | Surface soil microbial communities from Centralia Pennsylvania, which are recovering from an underground coalmine fire - Coalmine... | ecosystem: Environmental > Terrestrial > Soil > Unclassified... | reverse complement strand
CGCCGCCCGACCCGCGTCCGTGCCCGTCCCACGGTCCAGGTCGGACCCAGCCGATCGGGTGACATCGGCGCCGGTCCCTCCCTTCGGCCAGTGGCGCCGGTGCCCGCCGTCGGCGATGATCGGTGGGTGAGCACGGCGCTCTACGCGGACGAGCGCGTCTTCGAGTCGCTGTATCGCCTGCATCACCCGGTGGTGTTCGCCTACGCGCTCGCGCGGACGCGGAACGTCCACGACGCCGAGGACGTCACCCAGACGACCTTCCTCAAGGCCTACAACGCCCTGAGCCGCGGCGTGCAGCCCCGCGAGAGCGGGAGCTGGCTCGTCGCGATCGCCCGCAACGTCTGCCGCGACCGGCTCCGGGCCGCGCGGCGGCGCCCCGCGCCCGAGCTGCTCGCGGACGGCCTCGAGGAGGCCGCCCCGGGAGAGCTCGCCTTCGACCCGCGCGACGTCCGGGTCGGGCTCGCCGCGCTCGAGCCGCAGCACCGCTCGGTCCTCCTGCTGCGCGACGTCCTCGGCCACTCGCACGCGGAGATCTCCGCTCGCCTCGGCGTCAGCGAGCCCGCCGTCAAGGCGCTCCTCGTGCGCGCGCGCCGGTCGCTGCGCGAGGAGCTCGAGCTCGGGATGACGTGCCCCCAGGCGCGGCGGGCGCTCGTCCGCGAGCTGAACGACGCGGCCTCGACGACCGAGCGGCGGGCGCTGCGCCGGCACCTCCGCCGCTGCCCCGACTGCGCGGCGGCCGCGCCCGGCGCCGGCACGGTAAGCCGGCTCGCGCTCGTCCTCGCCGCGCTCCTGCCGCTCCGCCGGCTCGCCCACCTCGCCGGGGGCAACACGGCGCTGAAGGCGGCGGCCGTCGGGACTGCGGTCGCGCTCGGGCTGACGGCGAAGGAGACCGGCGTCGTGCCCGGCCGCGGCGAGACCGTCCCGAAGCGGCCGGCGCCGCCGGCGCCGGCGAAGGCCGGCGACCGTCCCCGCCCGCATCCGGTCTTCCTGCCCGCACCCGGCCACCCGGCGGCGGCCTCCGCTCCCGCCGCGGCCGGCACCGCCCGCGGGTGGACGCCGGCTCTCGGCGCGGCGCCGGTGCCGAAGCCGAGGGTCTTCGCCGGGTCGCCGGCGCCGCCGGCCCGGCGCCCGGGCCCGGTGCAGGCGCGGCCGCTCGAGCGGGCCGCCTCCGCCGGCGTGCCCGGCGGCGGGCCGGTCGCGCCCGTCCTGCTGGCGAGCCCGCCCGCCGACCCGACGCCCGCGCCGGACCCGGTCGGCGCGCCCGAGGAGCAGGCTCCGTCCCCGCCGGCCGCGCCCGACCCCGACCCGACCGACGCGTCCGGCGCCGGGACCGAGGCCGGCGCCGACGCGGGCGCCTAGCCTCGGGGCCCCGAGCCGCTGCGCCTCGGACGGCCGCGCGTCAGCGCGCGCCGCCGGTGCTCGTGACGACGAGCGTCGCCTGCGCGCTCGCGGCGAGCGAGCCGCTCGTCCCGGTGACCGTCAGCGTGTAGGTGCCGGCTCGCGTCTGGCGCTTGGTGTGCACGGTCAGCGTCGAGGTGGTGCCGGAGACGGGGTTCGGCGTGAAGGAGGCGCTCGTCTGGTTCGGCAGCCCGCCGACCCTGAGCTGGACGCTGCCGGTGAAGCCGCCGCTGCGGCTGAGCGTGACCGTGTAGCTCGTCCCCTGCCCGGCGGCGACGGTCTGGCTCGCCGGCGTGACCGCGAGCGCAAACGACGGGCTCGGCGACGGGAGGACGGTGAAGCTCGACGCGCTCGTCGCCGTGCCGCCGGGCGTCGTCACGCTGATCGGCCCGCTCGTCGCTCCCGCGGGCACGGTGGCGGTGATCTGCGTGTCGGAGACGACGGTGAAGCTCGCCGTCGTCCCGCCGAAGGCGACCGCGCTCGCGCCGGTGAAGCCGCTCCCGGTGATCGTCACCGCCGTCCCGGCCGTGCCGCTCGTCGGGTTGAAGCCGGAGATCGCGGGCGCGACCGGGGGCGCGTAGCCGAGCGCGCAGCCCGAGGAGGCGTTGCTCCACTCCTGCTGCAGGTAGTAGTCGTGGCCGTTGATCACCTGGTTGTACTCGCCGGTGCTCGTCGACCCGAGCGGGGTGCCGAAGTTCCAGGCGCACTTGTCCCCGTCCTCGTTGCCCGATCTGTCGTACCACGCGTCGCCGTTCGGGTCGGTGATCGACTCGTTGTGCTCGTGGCTCACCAGGTTGATCGCCTCGTCGGCCCAGTCGCCGTTCGGCTGCTGGCCCGAGTCGCAGGCGCCGGGCGCGCCGACGCCGGACGAGTCCGGGTACGGCATGTTCGCGTAGAGCACGTCGTCGCCGTGCGCGTCGTAGAAGTTGCTGTGGTAGGCGCAGTAGTAGGTGTACGCGCAGTAGGTGAGGTAGCAGGAGCCGACGTTCTTCGGAGTGAACACGAAGAAGGCGGAGGTCGGGCCCGGGGTCCAGCCCTTCGCCTTGATCGCGCGCAGGACCGCGGCCTGGATGTCGCCGTCGGTGACGCAGCCGGTCACCTTCAGCCGGTACGAGCAGTCGGTCGGGATCGGCGTCGTGTCGACGTAGTCGCCGCCGAACCTCGAGCTGTAGGCGATGTGGGTCTGCGCCGCGCCCTGGTAGTACTGGACGTCGGTCGCGTAGACGTTCGTGGTGGCGCCGCTCGCGGCGGCGACGTCGCCGAAGTAGCGGTCGATCAGGGACTGGTAGTTCGCGCTGACGGTGGCGCCGGGCGGAAGCCAGAAGATCGCGTAGGTCGTGTTCGTCAGCATCACCGGGCCGCCGTGGTAGGTGAGCGGCGCGGCGGTGCCGAACGAGGTCTTCGCGAACTCGCCGGGCCCGGGCCGGTGCGGGTTGGCGACGACGTCGAGCGCGGCCGGGACGACGCCCCAGATCCTCCCGGCCGGGCGCGCGTGCGGTCCCGGCTCGGGCGCGCTCCACTCGTCCGGGCTCCCGGCGAGCGGCGCCCCGGGGCCGCCGTCGTGCGGGGCGGCGGGCGCCGGGAGCGGCGCGGCGAGCAGGAGCGCCGCCAGCGCGATCCCGAAGACGACGTGGCCGCGGAGCCGTCTCATCCAGTCCCCCGGGGCAACTCTTAGCGCAGGCCGGACCCGATTGCAACCTCCCGGCCGGCGGGTCGGGGCGGCGCGCCTACCCGGAGGCCGGCCGCTGCGTCCCCGGCAGCGCCTCGCCCGAGGCGCGGAACGCGATCACGGCGGCGACGGTCTCGACGATGCCGGCGACGAGGGCGATGTAGATGCCGTACCTCGCCCCGATCGAGCCGGCGAGGCCGGCGGAGACGCTCGGGAGCGTGAGCCAGCGGATGACGACGAGGAGGAGGCCGAGCGCGGCCACGCCCGCCACGAGCACCGCCGGGCCGACCGGGAGCGCGGGCAGGGAGACCTCGGCGCGGCGCAGCACGAGGTAGACGCCTGCGAGCGTCAGGAGGAGGACGCCCGCCCACGCCGAGAACCCCGCCGACCAGCCGCTGACCGACGCGCTGTAGAGGCTGAGCGGGCCGCTGTAGCCCCACCAGGGCAGGAAGCCGGAGATGAAGACGACGCCGGCGCCGCCGGCGATCGCCCGGTCGAGGGTGCTGAGTCGCTTGAGGTCGAGCGGCATGCCTGCCTCCTTCGCAGCCGACGGCGTGGACCGCCGATCTTCGAGCCTGGAGCCGGGCGCTGTCAACTGCGGCCGGCCCGCGGCAGGCGCCGTCGGCGGGCGCTTCCGTCGGCCCGGCGCTCGATACTGCGTCCCGATGCCGCCGGGAGCGGTGACGATCCTCGTCGCGACCGCGACCGCCGACTGGATCGCGGTCGCGGTGGTCGCAGCGGCGGCGCTCGGCGGCCTGCGCCGCGGGCTGATCGGCACGGCGCTCTCGCTCGCGGGGCTCGTCGGCGGCGTCGGCGTCGGCGCCCGGGTCGGCCCGCGGCTTCTGCCCGGCGGCGCCGCCTCGCCCTACACGCCGCTCGCCGTGCTCGTCGGCGCCCTCGCCGGCGCCCTCCTCCTCGACGCGGTCGCGGCGGCCGCGGCCGCGTCGCTACGCGGGAAGCTGCTGCGCCTCCGCTCGCTCGGGGCGCTCGACGCGGCCGGCGGTCTCGCCGCCGGCGCCGCCTGGGGGCTCGTGCTCGTCTGGGTCGCCGGCGCGGTCGCCCTCGAGCTTCCGGGCGAGCCGGCCCTCCGCCGGGCGGCGGAGCGCTCGGCGATCCTCCGCCGGCTGGACGCGCTCGCACCGCCGGCCGACGTCGTCTCCGCGCTCGCGCGGATCGACCGGCTCCCCGTGGTCGCCGGCCCGCCGCCGCCCCCGGCTCCGTCCGACCGTCGCGTCCTCGCCGCGCCGCCCGTCGAGCGGGCGGCCGCAAGCGTCGTCCGGGTCGCCGCCGCCGCCTGCGGCCTCGGCGTCGAGGGCTCCGGCTGGGTGGCCGCGCCCCACCGCGTGGTGACGGCGGCGCACGTCGTCGCCGGCGCCGGCGGGGTGCGCGTCGACGGCCTGCCGGCGACGGTCTGGGCGATCGACCGCCGCACCGACACCGCCGTCCTCGACGCGCCCGGGCTCGCCGCCCGGCCGCTCCGCTTCGGCGAGCCGCGGGCGGGCCGGGCGGTGGCGATCCTCGGCTACCCGGGCGGCGGGCCGCTCCGCGCGCGGGCGGGCCGTCTGGGCGCCACCGCCGACCTGCTCGTCGGCGGCACCCTGCGGCGGGTGACCGCGCTCAGCGGGCCCGTCCGTCCCGGCGACTCCGGCGGGCCGGCGCTCGACGCGAGCGGCGTCGTGCGGGCGACCGTCGTCGCCGCCCGTGCCGGCGCCGGCGGCGGCTACGGCGTCCCGGCCGCGACCGTCCGCGCCGTCCTCGCCCGGGCGCGGCGCCCGGTCCCGACCGGGAGCTGCTGACGGCGCCGGCGGCGAGCCGCGACTACGCTCCTCCGCGTGCCCTCCGGCCGGCCGCTCCTCCTCTACGTCGTGACGCTGGCCGAGGTCGGCGGGGCCCAGTCGTACGTGCGCGACCTGCTCCCCGCCGTGCGGGAGGAGTTCGACGTCGCGGTCGCCGCCCACGGCGAGGGCCCCCTGCGGGCGGCGGCGGCGGAGCTTCGCGTGCCCTTCTTCCCGCTCCGCCACGTCCGCCGCTCGCTCTCGCCCGTCCACGACCCGCTCGGGCTCGCCGAGCTCACCCGGCTCTTCCGTCGTCTGCGGCCGGCGATCGTCCACCTGAACAGCTCGAAGGCGGGCGTGCTCGGCCGGATCGCCGGCGCGCTCGCGCACGTGCCGGTGCGCGTCTTCACCGTCCACGGCTGGGCGTTCAAGGCGGCGGCCGGGCCGGGCGCGCTGCTCTACCTGTGGGCGGACCGGCTGGTCCGGCCGCTGACGACGGCGATCGTCTGCGTCTCCGAGCTCGAGCTTCGGACGGGGCTCGCCGCCCGCGTCTGCACCGCCGAGCGGGCGACGGTGATCCGGAACGCGGTCGCGGTCGGGGAGCCGCGCGGCGCGGCGGCGCGCGAGGGGCCGGTGCGGATCGTGAGCGTCGGGCGCCTCGCCCACCCGAAGGACTTCGCGACCCTCGTGGAGGCGTTCGCGCTGCTGCCCGCCGGCGCCGCCCGGCTCCGGATCCTCGGCGACGGCCCCCTCCGCGCGGCGCTCGCCCGCCAGGTCGCCGACCTCGGGCTCGAGGGCGCGGTCGAGCTCGCGGGCGAGGTCGGCGACGTCCGGTCCTGCCTGCGCGACGCCGAGCTCTTCGTCCTCTCCAGCCGCTCGGAGGGGATGCCGATCTCGGTGCTCGAGGCGATGGCCGAGGGCCTCCCGGTCGTCGCCTCCGACGTCGGCGGCCTCGCCGAGGTCGTGGTCGAGGGCGAGACCGGCGCGCTCGTGCCCCCGGGCGACCCGCGGGCGCTCGCCGAGCGCCTCGCCCGGCTCGTCGCCGACGAGGAGCTCCGGGCCCGCCTCGGGCGCGCGGGGTACGAGCGCGCGCGGACGCTCTTCGCCCTTCCCCGCTGGCGCGAGGAGCACCTGGCGCTCTACCGCCGGTTGCTCGCGGGCGGCGGCCCCGCGGGCGGCGGCTCGGCCTGAACGGGCGTCCGGGCGCGAGCTGGACGGGTGGGTGGCGACCGGCGGGGCCGGTCGGGTCCATGACGGGAAGGTGCTCCAGGTCTGCGAGGTTCCGGGTTGCGCGACGCTCACGATCGGGCCCCGCTGCGCGGCGCACGACCGCGCCGTCGACCCGTCGCGGTTCCCGCGCGGCCGGCCCTACCGCGGCGCCGGGGTCCCCGAAGGCGGGCCGGGAGCACGCTCGGGCGAGCGGCTCGCCGCGGCGCGCCGGGGTCAGCCGGGGACCGCCGCCGCCGTCGTCGCCTGCGCGCGCGGCGCGAGCCGGTAGGTGTTGTCGCGGATCGTCGCCGGGTCCGACACCCCGTGCGTGGCGATCGCCGCCCAGCTCTGGCCGGTGAAGGTGACGCCGCTGATCGTCGTCGAGCCCGTGCCCTCGTCGAGGTAGACGCCGGTCGTCGCCCCGCCGCGGCTCCAGCCCGCCGCGCTGATCGTGCCGTTCTGGATCCGGTTGCGCGCGGTCGGGGTCGAGCCGGCGACCCCGCCGTTCCACTCCGCGTTGAACCCGGTCCGCGCCCCGGTGAGCCGGAACCGCTCGAAGGTGTCGCCGATCGTGTCGTGCTCGAGGTAGACCGCGACGCCGTCCTTCGCATGCGGCCCCGCCATGTCGATGTCGAGGCTCGTGAAGGTCGTGTCCCAGGAGTTGTTCACCGTCTCGATCCCGGAGATCGCGCAGTCGCGGATCCGGATCCGGTGCACGCCGGTCGCGACCGGCTCCCCGATCCAGAGGCCCGCCTCCGCGGTGCCGTTGGACGAGCCGGGGACGGCGCGGCTGACGCCGTCGACGACGATGTCGCTGATCGAGTGGATCACCGGCACGCGGGCACCGTAGGGCGCGGGCACGTTGTCGCTCGCGCGGATCCCCTCGTCGGTGAAGTGGCGGAACGTCAGCCGGTGGGCGACGAGCCCGGCGGGGTCGAGCGCGAGCAGGCCGACGCCCACCGCCCAGCCGCCGTCGAAGCTCGCGTCGAGCACGCGCGTGTCGTGCCCGGCCGGGCCCCAGACGTTCAGCGCGCTACTCTGGAACGTCGCCGCGGGATCGGTGATGCGGAAGGCGAGCCCGCGCACGATCGCGCCGCCCCGGCCGCGCTTCCCGCCGACCACGAGCCCGGCGGTCAGCACCGCCCGCCCGAGGTGGCGGGCGTACAGGCTGCTCCCGGCCCAGTCGACGAAGTACCCGCGGCGGAGCCCGTACGTCCCGTCGTCGAGGACGATCGTCTTCCTTCCCTGCCGGAGCGCCGCGACGAGCTCGCGCGCCGACGAGACCCGCACCGCATGGGCCGGGAGCCGGTACGGCCGGGGCGGCCGGGGGGCGACGACGGAGGCTGCCGACCGCGCCGGCGACCCGCCGCAGCCCGGGGCGAGCGCCGCGACCGCGAGGGCGGACGCGCCGAGGGCGAGGAGGAGCCGTCCGCAGGGATCGCGCCTCCGGCCGCTCGTGGCCCGCCTAACACCGCCGAGCTGCCCCACTGGGGCCGCCGATCCTAGCAGGGTGGACGGCGACGGGCCGGAGCGGCGAGCGGCGCCGTGCGACAATCCTCCGGTCGTGGTCTTCGGGCCGTGGGGGCGGTGATCAGGAAGCACTGGTACAAGCCCAGGTTCTGGGTCTGGTGGTGGCGCAACCGCGCCTCCGACCGCCTCCGCCTCGGCCTCGCCCTCGGCCTCTGCCTCGCCGGCGGCGTCGCCGGGTACCTGGCCGCCGGCCGGCTCGCGCCGGCCCGCGCCTCGACCGTGACGAGCGTCGCGACGCGGACGGTGCAGGTCACCGTCAACGGCGCGGCGGTCGCGAGGACGGTCACCGTGCGCGCGCCGGGCCCGGTGACGCGGAAGACGGTGCGGGTCGTCAAGACGGTCGACGGGCCCGCGCGCACGAGCTACCTCACCCAGACGGTCGTCGTCCCCCGTGCCGTGACGGTGCCGGTGACGAGGCAGGTGCCGACGACCGTGACCGTGACCGAGACGCGGACGGTGCCGACGGTCGAGACGACGACCGCGGTCGTCACCCAGCAGGTCACCCAGACCGTCGTCCAGGTCCTGCGCTGAGCGCGTGACCGGCCTTCGCCCACGGCGCGCCGCGGCGGGGCCGCCGGCGGAGGGCTACGCGCTGATCGGGCTCGGCGCCGGCGTCCGCTTCCTCGGGATCGCCGCCGGCGCCCTCGCGGGGGTCGCGACCGTCGCCCTCGCCGTGCGCCTGCTGGGCGCGAGCGCCTACGGACCGCTCGCGTTCGGGCTCGCGACCGCGGTCCTCTTCGCCGGCGTCGGCCGTCTCGGGCTCGACCCGGCGGTCACGCGCGCGGTCGCCCTCGTCGCCGCCGCCTCGCAGGCGGCGGAGCGCGCCCGGATCGCCCGCGGCGCGTACGCCCTCGTCGCCGCCGGCGGCGCGCTCGGCGCGGCGGCGACCCTCGCCGTCGTCTGGCTGGGCACGCCGGGTCTCGGCGCCGGCCTGCGGCTCCTCCTCGGCCTCTGCCTCGGCCTCGTCCTCCTGAGCGCGAACGTCGCCGCCGTCGCCGGGGCGCTCGCCCGCGGCGTCGGGCGGGTCGGGCTGATGGAGCTGCCGAACCTCGCCGCCACCCTCGCGCGCCTGGCCGCAGTCGGCGCGCTCGCGGCGATCGGCGTCGCCGAGCTCGGCTGGGTCGCCGCCGGCTTCGCCGCCGCCGCCCTCGCCGGGCTGCTCGCCTCCCGCCTCGTCACCCGGAGGGTGGCCGGCGGGGCGGCGCCCGGCGTCTCCCGCGCGGCGGCGGCGCGCGCGCTCCTGCCGGACGCGGTCCCGTTCGCGGTCACCGGCCTCGGGACGGTGGTCGTCTCCCGCTTCGACGTGCTCGTCCTCGGCCTCAGCCGGACGAGCGCCGAGGTCGGCCGCTACGAGCCGACCCTGCGGATCGTCGAGCAGGCGCTGCTCCTGCCGACGCTCCTCTTCGGCTCCCAGTTCCTGCCGGTCGCGAGCCGCACCTTCGTCGACGGCGGCCGGGCGGCCTTCGCCGACCTGTACGCGGGGATCTCGAAGCTCGTCGTCGCCGTCTCGCTCCCCGTGCTCGTGCTGCTCTCGGCGTTCCCCGAGGCCGTCCTCCGCACCCTCTACGGCGCGTCCTACCCGGCGCGCGGCCTCGTCGTCTGGGTGCTCCTGCCCGGGTTCGCGGTCAACCTGGCGCTCGGCCTCAACGCGAGCGCGCTCGCCGCGGCCGGTAGTCGCCGCGCGCTCGCCCGGAGCGGGGCCGTCGCCACGGTGACGATGGTCCTCCTCGCCGCCTCGCTCGTCCCCGCCTTCGGCGTCCTCGGCGCCGCCGCGGCGACCTCCGCCACCTACGTCGTCTACAACCTCTGGGTGTCGGCCGAGCTCCACCGGACGACCCGCGCCCACCCGCTCCGGCGCGACCTCGTGCTGACCGTGGCCACGGCGGTGCTCGCGGTCGGCACGGGGGCGGCGATTCGCGCCTTCGCCCCGCCGGCGGGCCTGCCGGCGGCGGTCGGCTGGACGTGCGCGGTCACGGCGGCGTGGCTCGCGGTCGGGCTCGCCGGCCGGCTCGTCCGGGTCGAGGAGCTCCGGGAGCTGCTCCCGCGCCGCTGATGGCCCGATCCGGACCGCCGCTCGTGAGCGTCGTGATCCCGACCCGGGACCGGCCGGCGCTCGCCGCCCGCGCGGTCGCGAGCGTCCTCGAGCAGACCTACCCGGCGCTCGAGGTGGTGGTGGTCGACGACGGCTCGCAGCCGCCGCTCGCGCTGCCCGAGCCGCTCGCCGGCGACCCGCGGGTGCGGCTCGTCCGCTGCGCGGGCGGCCGCGGCGCCGGCGCGGCGAGGAACGCCGGCGTCGCCCTCTGCCGCGGGCCCCTGCTCGCGTTCCTCGACGACGACGACCGCTTCCGCCCGGCCAAGCTCGAGCGGCAGGTGGCGGCGCTCGTGGCCGCCGGCGACGGGGTGGACGCGGTCGAGAGCGGGTACGAGCTCTGGGACGGCGACCGGCTCGTCCGCCGCTACCTGCCCGCCCCCGACCGGGACCTCGCGCGGACGCTGCTCGAGGCGCCGAGGATGCAGCCCTCGACCGTCCTCCTGCGGACGGCGGTGTTCCGGGAGCTCGGCGGCTTCGATCCGACGCTCCGCCGGGTCGAGGACTGGGAGCTGTGGGTGCGCTTCGCCGACCGCCACCGGGCGCTCGCGCTCCGCGAGGTCCTCGTCGACCGGGCGGTGAGCGCGCCGGCCGGCGAGCTCCGCTGGTACGGGGAGCTCGTGCGGCGGCTCGAGCCGCGGCTCGCCGCCCTCCCGGAGCCGGAGCGGGCGCGGATCCGGGCCGTCCACCTGCTCGTCCTCTCCCACCTGCACGCCCGCGAGGGCGACCGCGCCGGCGCCCGCGCCCGGGCGCTCGAGGCGCTCCGGGTCCGGCCCCGCTCGGCGCCGCGGGCGCTCCTCTACCTCGCCCGGAGCGTGCTCGGGGAGCGGGCCTGGGAGGCCGGGAAGCGGACGCTCCGCCTCGCCGTCCACCCGCTCCTGCGCCGCCTCGGGCGCGACCCGCGCGTCAGCTCCTGAGCGCCCCGGCTCCCCGCCCGCCGAGGAAGCGCTCGAGCGGACGGCCCGGGAGGGGCGCGTCGACGCCGAGCAGGGCGAGCATCGTCGGGCCGACGTCGAGGAGCGAGCCGCCGACCGTGCCGAGCCCGGGCGTCCCGGCCGCCGCGATCCCCGGCCCCGCCCCGGTGAGGAAGCCGACGTGCCGGTGCTGGCCGGTGCGCGGGTCGGCGAAGGCGACGCTCCTGCTGCCGATGCCCGGGACCTCGAGCCTCCGCACCGGCTCGGTGTCGGCCCAGACGACGCAGAGGTCCGGGAGCGAGTCCCTCGGCGGGCCGCCGAGGACGGCGGCGGGGCGGACGACGCGCTCGACCGCCGGGGCGCCGCTCGCCGCGTGCCGAAGACCCGTGAACAGGCCCTCGAGCTCGTCGCAGAGGGCCTCGTACTCGCCCGGGCCGACGGTGCCCTGCGGCTCCCGGCCGGCGAGGTTGACGCGGATCGCGGAGGTCATGTCGCTCGGCAGCGCGAACGCCCGTGTGCGCGCCCAGTCGACGTGCGCGAGCGGCCGCTCGGCGACGAGCCCGTCTCCCGGGAGCCGGGCCCGGATCGCGAGGCGGACGCCGGTCGGGACGAGGGCGCGGGCGAGCCGGAAGCCCGCGTCGAGCGTCCGCGCCGCCGTCCCGGCCGAGCCGGGGGCGCGGCGGGCGAGGAAGCCGCAGGCCTCGAGGATCTCCTCCGCGGGCTCGTCGACGTAGCTCGGCTGCATCCCGTGCGGGGTGAGGACGAAGCAGCGCGTGCCCGTGGGGACGAGCTCGAGCAGCCGGCCGATGCCGGCGTCGACCGCGGCGTAGACGGCGGTGATCGTCTCGCCGACCGCCGCCGCGAGCGCCGGGTCGTGCGCGTCGTGGGATGGGTCGGCCAGGTGCCAGAGCAGGTGCCCGCCGTGATGGGGCTCGCCGTAGGAGCCGAAGAAGAAGTCCCAGCGCGTCTCCCGCAGGAGCGCCGCGAGGCCGCGGGTCTGCTCCTCGACGCTCGCGAGCAGCCGGTCGCGGTAGGCGCGGTACCCGGCGGCGCTCGTCGGCGCCTCCGTCCGGTAGAGCTGTTGGCGGGAGGGGACGGCGCGGGCGAGCAGCCGCTCGGTCTCGGGCGGGTCGAAGATCCGGGTGCCGAACTTCGCCGTGAAGGGGTCGATCGCCCCCCAGCCGTGCACCTGGGTGCCGAGCAGGCCCGGCACGGTCGGTGCGCTGTAGATGCTCGCGACCGTCGAGCGCAGCCCGGCGTCGCTCAGGTGGGCCCAGAACGGCCGGGCGCGGATCGCGTCGGGGTGCCGGTCGAGGATCCGGTAGGTGCCGGGCTCGAGCTCGCGGTCGAGGACGCAGCGGTGCTCGAAGACGTCGCGGCCGGTCACGGTCGCGATCCAGCTCGTGTTGTAGAAGCCGGACGGGGGCGGGTCGAGGAGGGCGCTCCCGCCCTCGGCGGCGAGCCGGCGCAGGGTCGGGAGCCAGCCTTCCGCCAGCCCCCGCTCGACGAGGGGGGCGTCGGCGGCGTCGAAGCCGAAGACGGCGACCGGGGCGGCCGACGCGCTCATGCGACGGCGCTCGCGGCCGGCTCGGAACCCGTGGCGGCGGCGGGAACCGCCGGCGCGACCGGTCGGCCGAGCGCGGCCGAGCGCGCCGCCGCCTCGACGATCGCGACCGTGGCCAGGTTCTCGGCGGCCTCGAGGGCGGGCGAGGGCCGGCCGGCGACCGCCTCGAGCAGCGCCTCGAGCAGCGCCTGCTCGGGCGCCGGCCCGCGCGGCGGCGAGACCCGGCGCGGCCGCGACCCGTCGGCGAGGAGGCGCACCTCCTGGTCGGCGACGGCGATCGCGCCCCGCCCGGCCTCGATCCACTCGGCGTGGAAGTACGCGGGCGCGCCCTCCGAGTGGGTGTACTCGACGGCGAGGCCGTCCGGCCACTCGAGCTCGATCCGGTAGGCGCGGCCGCCGGCGCCGCCGAGGACGCGCATCGCCACCGACGACGGGCTCGCCCCGACGCGGACCCGCAGCGCGTCGAGGTGGTGGAGGCAGATGTCCCACAGGGGGCCGTCGGCGACCTCGGCGAGGTGCGGGGCGGCCGCCGTCCGCGGCCGGGCGGAGACTATGCTTGCCCGCACGGGGGCGTCGAGCTCGAGCAGCGCCTTCCGGACGGCGCGCTCACGGGGGAGGAAACGGAAACTCTGGCCGACGAGCAGCGGGACGGCATCCCGCCGCGCCGCGGCGGCGACCCGGGCTGCCCCGCCGAGGTCGAGCGCGAGCGGCTTCTCGACGAGCGCCGGGATCCGCGCCTCGACGAGCGCGAGCGACTGGTCGACGTGCGCCCAGGGGGGCGAGGCGACGATCGCCGCCGCCGCGGAGGCCTCGCCGATCGCCTGCTCCAGGCTCGCCCACGCCCGAAGCCCCGCGGCGTTCGCCGCCCGCCGGGCCGCCTCGTCCGGGTCGACGACGCCCGCGAGCGCCAGTCGGCGGCGCCGGCGGCGGATCGCGCGCTCCCACTGCCGGCCGCGGGCGCCGTACCCGACGACGAGGACGCGCGGCCGCGCGGTCGAGCGCCTCGAGCCCCGGATGTCGCCCCCCCGCACGATGCTCACACCTAAGCAGAATTCGCCCGCCCGTGGGGGCTCGCCCCGGATCTCGGTCGTCGTCCCGACGCTGCGCCGCCCCGAGGCGCTCGCCGCCCTGCTCGCCGACCTCGCCCGGTGCGACCCGCCCCCGCACGAGGTCGTCGTCGTCGACGGCGACCGGGACGGCTCGGCTCGCGCGCCGTGCGCCGAGGCTGCGATCGCCGTCCGCTACCTCGCCGCCCCGCCCGGGCTGACCCGGCAGCGCAACCTCGGCGCCGCCGCCGCGGGCGGCGACGTCGTGCTCTTCGTCGACGACGACGTCGCGCTCGCCCCCGACACCTTCGGCCTGCTCGCCGAGGCGTACCGCGACCCCGCCGTCGTCGGCGCCACCGGACGCGTCGTCGGCGAGCGCTCCCAGATCGTCCCCCGCGGCTCGCCGCTCCGCCGGATCATCCCGGGCGGCGGCCGGCAGGGGACGTTCACCCGCTACGGGTACCCGCGCTACGTCACCGACGTCGAGCGGGAGCTGGACGTCGAGCACATGCCGGGCTGCTTCTTGAGCGCCCGGCGCGAGCTCGTGCTCGAGCTCGGCTTCGACGAGGCGCTCCCCGGCTACGCCCTCGCCGAGGACGAGGACTTCTCCTGCCGGCTCGCCGCCCGCGGGCGCATCCGCTACCTGCCCGCGATCCGCGTCGACCACAAGGTCATCCCCCACGACTACCACCGCTCGCGGGAGCTCTCGCGGGCCGCCGTCGTCAACCGCGCCTACCTCTTCCGGAAGAACTTCGTCCGGACCCCGCTCGCGCGGGCCGAGTTCGCGCTCCTCGTCGCCGGGCTCGCGGTCCACCGGCTCGCGGCGCGCGACCTCGCGGGCGCGCGCGGGATCGTCGAGGGCGCGGCGGCCGTGCTGCGCTCCGGCCGCGTGCCCCGGCCGGCGCCGGCCGGGGGTGCGTCCGGCCGCCCGGTCCCGGTCGCGTTCGTCTCCTCGCACGCGCGCGGCGGCGGCTCCGAGCAGCACCTCGGCTGGCTCCTGTCGGCGCTCGACCCCGGCTGGGTGCGGCTCCTCGTCTCGCTCGAGGAGGGCGCCCTGCCGCGCCAGGCGCGCGCGCTCGGCTACCCGAGCGTGGTGATCGCGACCGGCAACCGCCGCCGCGACCTCGTCCGGTCGGCGTGGCGCCTCCGCCGCGCTCTCGTCGCCGCCCGGCCGGCCGTCGTCCACGCGAACGGGGTGAAGGCGGCCGCCGTCGCCGGGCTCGCCACCGTCGCGACCGGCATCCCCGTCCTCTGGCTGAAGCACGACTTCAGCCGCGACGGGTGGGTCGCGGCGCTCCTCGCCCGGCGCTGCGCCCAGGTGGTCGGCGTCAGCCGCGCCGTGCTCGGCACCTTCGACCGCCGGCTGGCGCGCCGGCTGCGCGTCGTCCACAACGGCGTCCCGCCGCTGGCCGTCGACCGGGATACCGGTCGGCGGGCAGCGCGCGCGGCGTTCGGTGCGCCCGCGGAGCGGCTCGTCGCGCTCGTCGGGAGGCTCGACCCGGACAAGGGCCAGCTCGAGCTGGTCGAGGTCGCCCCCGCCGTCCTCGCGGCGCTTCCCGGCACCGGGTTCCTGCTCGTCGGCGGCTCCGACCTGGCCTCGCCGTACGCGCAGCGGCTTCGGGACCGGATCGCCGCGCTCGGGCTCGGCGAGCACGTGCGCCTCGCCGCGCACCGGGCGGACGTACGCTCGGTCATCGCCGGCTGCGACGTGCTCGTCCACGCGAGCGTCCCGCCGCCCGGCGCCCGCGACACGGAGGGCTTCCCGCTCGTCGTGCTCGAGGCGATGGCGGCGGGCACGCCGGTGGTCGCCTACGCGAACGGCGGCGTGCCCGAGCTCCTCGGCGACTGCGGCCGCCTCGTCGCCCGCGGCGACCGGGCCGGGCTCGGCGCCGCGATCGTCGAGGTGCTCGGCGACCGGACGCTGTGGGAGCGGTTGAGCGCGGGCGGGCGGCGCCGGGTCGAGGAGCGCTTCCGGCTCGCAGACAACGTCGCGGGCCTCGTCGCCTGCTACCGGACGCTCGTCGTGGGATGAGGCGGAGGGGCCGAGACCGTGGCCGGGCGGCGCGGCGGGGACCACCCGGGCGGGGGGGAGACGAGCGCGCGCCGCTCTCCTATGCTGTGGCGCGAGGGATGTCGGGCCCGGTGCGGCGCAGGCGAACGGGGGTCGGATTGGGGGAACGAGGATGACGGGCGGCGCCCGGTGAGCACGTCGACGTCGGTCCGCGAGGCGGGCGATCCCGCCGTGGCGCCCGACGCCGGGACCGCGAGGGCGCCGCGCCCGGAGCCGGACGGCCCGGCCGTCGACGTCGTCGTCCCCACCTACGGGCGCCCGCGGTACCTCGCCGAGACGGTCGAGTCCGTCCTCGCCCAAACGCTCCCATCGTGGCGGCTGACGATCGCGGAGAACGGCCCCGGAGGCGGCGAGGTCGAGGCGGTGCTGAGGCCGTACCTCGGCGACCCGCGCATCCGCTACCTCGCCCGCGGCCGGAACATCGGCGCCGCCCGCAACGCGGCGAGCCTCGTCGCCGGCGCGACCGCCCCCTACGTCGGGCTCCTGCACGACGACGACCTCTGGGACCCGGAGTTCCTCGAGCGGCGGGTCGCCTTCCTCGAGGCGAATCCCGGGTGCGGGCTCGTGTTCTCCGGGTGCCGGGTGATCGACGGGATCGGCGCCGAGATCTTCCGGACGCGGCGGAGCTTCCCGGCCGGGCTCCAGCCCCGCCGGAGCTTCCTCCGCACCCTCTACCGCAGCAACGTGATCTACATCCCGACCGTCCTCGTGCCGCGCCGGGTCTACGACGAGCTCGGCACCTTCAACCGCAGCGTCCTCTTCTACGACTACGAGATGTGGCTCCGGATCGCGACCCACTTCGACGTCGGGTACCTGCCGGGCTGGGACGCCGCCTACCGGGTGCACCCGACGCAGACGACCCATCGCGAGGACTCCCAGCTCGGCGAGCTTCGCCTCCAGCTCCTCGACGAGATGGAGAAGCACCTGCCGCCCGGCTTCTCGCCCCTCGACCGCCGTCGCGCCCGCGCCTCCGCGCTCCTCCACGTCTCGGCCGACGCCCTGCGCCGGGGCGAGCCGCGCCGCTCGGTCGCGGCGTTCGCCTCCTCGCTTCGGATCTACCCCGTCGCGCTCGCCGACCCGAAGGTCCTCGCGATCGCCGCGCACGCGCTCTGGCGGCGCAACAAGGTCCGGCAGGCCTGGCGCGGCGGCGAGTGACGCCGCCCGACCACGTGCCCGCTACCGGCTCTCCGGCCCGGGGTGGTAGTCGGGCCAGGAGCGGTCGCGCGCGCTGATCGTCCGGCGGGGGGCCGGCGGCCAGCGGATCCCGAACGCCGGGTCGTCCCAGCGCACCCCGGCGGCCGCCGACGGCGTGTAGCGGTGGGAGATGAGGTAGAGGACCTCGCTGTCGTCGACGAGCGTCTGGTAGCCGTGCGCGCACCCCTCGGGGACGTAGAGGGCGGCGCCGCGCTCGGCGTCGAGCTCGGTCCCGAACCAGGCGCCGCGGGTGGGGGAGCCGGGGCGCAGGTCGACGAGGACGTCGAAGATCGCGCCGCGGGTGCAGCGGACCACCTTCGCCTCCTCGTGCGGCGGGCGCTGGTAGTGCAGGCCGCGGAGCGTCCCGGCGCGGGGGTTGCGCGAGATGCTGCACTGCGCGAGCTCCGCGGTCAGCCCGTGCTCGGCGAGCTCCTCCGCGCACCAGATGCGCGCGAACGACCCGCGCTCGTCCACGTGCGGCTCGAGCTCGAGCACGTAGGCGCCGGCGATCTCAGTCTCGACGAACCGCACCGTCTCCCTCCGCGCCGCGCCAGCGCAGGTCGTCGTCCAGCGCCTTCGTCGCGAGCAGGTGGCCGATCTGGCGCACGCGCACGTACCGGCGCCCCTCGAAGAGCTCGCGCGAGAGCCCGGCGGCGCGGTAGGCGGCGAGGAGCTCCTCGACCCCCCGCCGCGCGTCCCACTCGAGCTCGAGGCCCGGGAGGATCCGCCGCAGGCGCGAGAAGTCGACCCGGTAGGAGCGCGGGTCGGCGGTCGCCTCGTCGCTCGTCTCGATCGCGCAGCCGGAGGCCTCCGCGACGAGCTGCGCCAGCTCCGAGACGCGGTAGTTCTGGCGCTCGCTGCCGACGTTCACGGCCTGCCCGCAGACGAGGCTCGCCGGCGCCGCGAGCAGGGCGCCCGCGACGCGCGCGACGTCCCGGACGTGCACGAGCGGCCGCCAGGCCGAGCCGTCGCTCAGCAGCCGGATCGTGCCGGTCGTGTACGCCCAGGCGGTGAGGTTGTTGAGGACGATGTCGAGCCGGAGCCGGGGCGAGACGCCGTACACGGTCGCGTTGCGCATCGACACCGGGGCGAAGTCGGCGTCCGCGAGCCGCTGCAGCCCGGCCTCGGCGTCGACCTTCGACTCGGCATACGGGGTCAGCGGACGCAGCGGGGCGCTCTCGTCGAGCAGCCCGTCGGTGCCGGAGGCGCCGTACATCGAGCACGAGGAGGCGAACAGGAACCGGGCGACGCCGGCCTCCTTCGCGGTCCGGGCGAGGGCGAGGGTGGCGTCGCGGTTGAGCGCGTACGTCCAGCGCGGGTTGAGCGCGCCGAGCGGGTCGTTGGAGAGGGCGGCGTAGTGGACGACCGCGTCGAACGGCTCGAGCTCCGCCGCCGTCACGTCGCGGACGTCCCGCCGCACCGACGGCACCGACGCGTCCAGGGGGCCGAAGTCGCAGCCGCGGTAGAAGTCGGTGTCGAGCCCGTGCACCTCGTGGCCGAGCTCGGCCAGCACGCTCACCATCACCGCGCCGATGTAGCCGCGGTCTCCCGTCACCAGCACCTTCATCGGGCACCGCCCCGGTCGAGCTCGCGCAGCAGCCCGTGGGCGACGAGCGTCTCCGCCGCCCGGGCCACGAGGTCGAAGGAAAGACCCGACCGCTCCGCCACGTCGAGCAGCGTGTGCCGCCCGTCGGAGAGGTTCAGCACCCAGAGGAGCGCCTTCCCGGCCTCCTCCCCGCCGGCCGGGTCGCCGGCGCTGAGCGTCGCGTAGAGACCGCGGTCGCCGAGCCTCGGCTCGCCGCGCGGCGACAGGTTGAGGAAGCGGCCGTTCCGGTCGAGGACGTCGATCGTCGCCGCGAGCGCGCCGATCGAGCCCGCGAGCGCCTCCGGCCGGAGCAGCGAGAGGTCGTCGTCGGAGGTGTGGTGCTCGGGGAGCGCCTCGTGCGGGGTGCGGGTGAGCGCCACCACCGGCAGGTCGAACCCCGGCGAGCAGAACTGGCGCTCGTCGGTCCCCCACGGCTCGAACGGGCGGATCGACCCTCCCCGCGCGGCGACGACGAGCGCGCCCGCCCGGTCGGCGTCCGTGTCTCCGCGCCGGCTCCGCTTCAGCGTCAGCGGCCCCGGGTCGCCAGCGCAGGAGACGACGAAGCCGGCCGCGATCCGGTCGAGGCGCTCCTCGTTGAACGCGAGCCACGCGATCGCGCCGATCGTCGCCGGCGCGAAGAGGAGCCGGACGGAGTGGCGGAGGAGGCCGCGCGGCAGGTACTTGCCGAGCAGGGCGGCGACGACGATCCCGGACACGCCGTCGTTCGCGAGGCCGGGGTGGCAGGTGTAGGTGGAGACGAGGATCTCGCCGTCGCCCGTGCCGGGGACGACGGCCTCGCCGTAGGTGAGGCTGCCGTGCTCGTCGTGCGTCGCGTCGATCACGACCTCGTACAGGGCGTCGTCGCGGATCGTCCGGCGCACCGTGTCGGCGAGGCAGAAGCCCCAGCGCCGCTCCCAGTAGGAGGTGCGCGCGGGGATCGCGTGCGGCCGCTCCGGGAGCGAGTGGAGGTGCGGCTGGAGCTCGGCTCCGCTCAGCCGGGCCCGCACCCCCGTGCTGTAGCCGAGCAGGTGCAGCGGGTGGTCGGCGGCGTCGACGAGCCGCCGCCCGCTCGCGTCGGCGATCCACGCCTCCCCGACCCGCCACTCGGGCGGGACCGTCCAGTCGAGGACGCGCGTCCCGCTCGGCACCTCGCGCGTCTCGAGCGGCACCTGCTCGCCGACCAGCCGGAGCGTCGCACGCACGCCGTCGCCCGTCAGGCTCCGGCGGAGCGGCAAAAGCGCCGCCGCCAGTCGCAGCGCCTCGGCGCCGAGCTCGTCCGCCGGCGGCAGCGCCCGCTCGGCGCCGCCGCGGCTCTCGCCGCCGGGCCCGACGCTCATGGGCAGAGCGGCAGCTTGCGGCACGTGAACGCCTCGGCGAACCGCTCGGGCGCGTTCGACTCCACGCCGCGCAGCCGCATCAGGCCGCGGAAGGTGTCCTCGTCGAACCAGCGCTTGCTCGCCTGCGAGCCGAAGTGCCGGTGGAGGAGGGCGATCTTCTCCTCGGCGACCGCCTCGGAGAGCGGGAAGAAGACGTTCGGCCGGCCGAGGTCGCCGTCGAGCTTCGGGACCTCGAACTCGAGCACGAGGTGGTCGCGGAACGTGTTCCAGGTGAGCTCGCCCGCGAGCCGGTGGTCCTGGTGGAGGTCCTCGCGCGCGTGGGTGAAGACGAGCTGCGGGTCGACCCGCTCGGCGAGCGCCTCGAACGCCTCCTTCACCGCCCCGCCGAGGTAGGGCAGGAAGCCGTCCCGGAAGTCGTGCACCTCCACCTCGGCCGCGCCGGCCGCGGCCAGGAACGCGGCGGCGCTCGCCCGCGCCTCCCGCTCCCGCTCGCCGTGGGCGGAGAGGACGACCCAGGTCACCCGGAGCCCGGGCAGGGCGCGCGTGAGCGAGAGCAGCGTCCCGCCGCAGCCGATCTCGATGTCGTCGGCGTGGCAGCCGACGGCCAGCACCTCGCGCAGCGGCTCCGAGCCCGCGGAGAGCGGGAGCGTGCGCATCAGGCGGTCGGCACGCGCGGCTCGGCCGCGACGAGCCACGGGGCCGCGTTCTGCTCGTGGAGCGCCTCGAGCCGCTGCCGGTCCTTGATCGTGTCCATCGGGGCGAAGAACCCGTCGTACTCGTAGCCGACGACCTCGCCGCGCGGGATCAGCCGGGCGAACGTCTCCTCGACGAGCTCGTCGCCCGGCTCGATGTAGTCGAGGATCTCGTGCTTGAAGACGAAGAAGCCGCCGTTCATCCGCACGTCGGCGCCGCTCGTCTGGCTGATGCGTGTCACCGTGCCGTCGGGGGTGGCGGTGATCAGGTGGCCCGGGTACGGCGGGCGCACCGAGAGGAGGAGGGCGATCTTGTCCCGTGCCCGGGCGGTCTCGATCATGTCGTCGAGCGGGGCGTCGGTCAGGCCGTCGCCGTAGGTGGCGAGGAACACCTCCTCGTCGCCGATGTAGCGCTCGACCGCCTTCAGGCGACCGGCGACCTTCGTGTTCAGGCCGGTGTCGGCGAACGTGATCCGCCAGTGGTCGGTGTCGTTTGCGAGCAGGTCGATGCGGGGCTCCGGCCCGGTGGCGTCGAGGACGAAGTCGTTCGTGAGCGCCTCGTTGTGCGTCAGGAAGTACTCCTTGATCGTCTCGCCCTTGTAGCCGAGGCAGAGGATGAAGTCCTGGTGGCCGAACGAGGCGTAGTAGCGCATGATGTGCCAGAGGATTGGCCGGTTCCCGATCCGGATCATCGGCTTCGGGATCGCCTGCGTCTCCTCGCCCATCCGCACGCCGAGGCCACCGCAGAAGATGACGACCTTCACGGCAGGCTCCCCGGCTCGAAGGTCGTCGCCCGCGGGATCGGCACGGCGAGCTCCGCCCCCCAGCGCGCGGCGGGCGCGAGCTGGCGGCTGATCTCGGGCGCGAGGTTCCACGGGAGGATCAGGATCACGTCGGGCCTCGTCCGCTCGAGCATCTCGGGAGGATGGATCGGAATCCTCGTCCCGGGCGTGAAGCAGCCGTGCTTGTAGGGGTTCCGGTCCACGGTGTACTCGAGGAAATCGGTTCCGATCCCGCAGAAGTTGAGCAGCGTGTTGCCCTTGCCGGGCGCGCCGTAGCCGGCGACGGCCCGCCCCTCGCGCCGGAGGCGGATCAGCAGGTCGAGCAGCGCCCGCTTCGACTCGCGCACCTCCTCGGCGAAGCGGAGGTACGGCTCGTGGGTCTCGAGGCCGAACGATCGCTCCGCGCCGAGGACGTGCTCGACGCTCGCGGCGGGGGGAAGCCCGCGGGCTGGGTGGCGGACGTAGACCCGGAGCGAGCCGCCGTGCGTCTCGATCTCCTCGACGTCGGCGAGCTCGAGGCCGTGCGCGGCGAACACCTCCCGCAGCGACCGCAGCGAGAAGTAGGAGAAGTGCTCATGGTAGATCGTGTCGTACTCGACCCGCTCCAGGAGCCGCAGCAGGTGCGGCACCTCGAAGGTCGCGAGCCCGCCGGGGGCGAGCAGCGCCGCGACCCCCGCGACGAAGTCGTTCAGGTCCGGGACCTGGGCGAGCACGTTGTTGCCGATCACGAGGTCGGCGCGGCCGCGGTCGGCGACGAGCTGCGTCGCGAGCTCGAGGCCGAAGAACGCGGTCAGCGTCGGCACCCCGCGCGCGCGGGCCGCCTCGGCGACGTTCGCGGCCGGCTCGACCCCGAGCACCGGGATCCCGAGCGGCAGGAAGTGCTGGAGCAGGTAGCCGTCGTTCGAGGCGAGCTCGACCACGAAGCTGCGGTCGTCGAGGCCCGCCCGCGCCACCACCATCTCCACGTAGCGGCGCGCGTGCTCGACCCACGAGCTCGAGTAGGACGAGTAGTAGGCGTACTCGCCGAAGATCTCGGCTGGGGGGACGAACTCCGGGATCTGCGCGAGCCCGCAGCGCTCGCAGAGGCGGACGTGCAGCGGGTAGAACGGCTCCATCTGCTCGAGCTGGTCGGGCCGGATCAGCGTCTCGCAGAGCGGCGACAGGCCGAGGTCGACGACGGTGAACGAGAGCGGCGCCCCGCAGGCCCGGCAGGCCGTCGCGCCCCGGAGCGACCGTCCGGAGCTCGACCGCGGTCTCGCGAGGGCGGCGTCCTCGACCATCGGCCTGAGCGTACCGCGCTCGGCCTCCGCCTCCCCCCGACCGCGTCCCCATACTGTCACCGGCCTCGGCCCACGCGCATGACCGTCCTCCCGCCAAGCGACACCGCCGACCCCGGCCCGCCCGTGGCGCCCGAGGCGGCGGGCGGGCTCGCCCGGTCGTCGTTCGGGCTCCTCGCGGCGAACGTCGTCGGCAGCGCCGGCTTCTTCGTCGCCGCGCTCGTGCTCGCCCGCTCGCTCGGCCCCGCCGGCCGGGGAGTGATGGCGTTCTTCATCGTCACCGCGCTCGTCGGGAGCAGGCTCGCGAGCCTCGGTCAGAGCGACGCCACCGCCGTCGCCGCGGCCCGACACGCCGACCGCCGCGCCGCCGTCTTCGGCAACGCCGTCTGCTTCGGCGTCCTCTTCGGCGCGGCCGGCGGGGCCGTCGTCTTCGCGCTCGGGGCCGCGGTGCGGCGGCGGCTCCCCGAGGGGATCGACCTCGGGGTGCTCGGCCTCCTCGCCGCCGGCGTCCTCCTCACCACCGTCTCGGCGCTCGCCGGCGGCTACCTGCGCGGCGCCGGGCGCTTCCGCGCCTACGCGCTCGTCTACGGCCTCGCCCCCTGGCTGTACGCCGCCGTGCTGATCGCGCTCTGGGCCGGGCCCGGCGTCGACGTCCACCGCGCGGAGGTCGCCTGGGACGTCTACGCGCTCGCCGGGGCGGGCGCCCTCCTGCTCGCCGGCCTCCGGGTCGCCGGCGTCGCCCGGCCGGCGCGCGACCTCGCGCGCGAGGCGGTCGGCTTCGGCGTCCGCGCCTGGGTCGGCTCGCTCGCCGCGATCCTCAACGCCCGCGTCGACCAGATCCTGATGGGCTTCATCACCACCGAGGCCGTGCTCGGCGTGTACTCGGTCGCCGTCAACGTCGCCGAGGTGCTCCTCTACCTCCCGAACGCGGTCGGGACGACGCTCCTGCCGGCGATCGCCCGCGGCGCGCCCGAGCTCCTCCTGCCGCGGACGCTCGACGCGATGCGTCGGCTCGCCCTCGTCACCGTCGTCTCGATCGCGGTGGCGGCCGCGGTCGGGGTCCCGTGCATCCCGCTCGTCTTCGGGTCGGCGTTCGGCCCCTCGCGCGTCCCCTTCCTCCTCCTCCTGCCCGGGGCGCTCGGGTACAGCGTCCTCGTCGTCACCGAGACCGCGCTCCTCGCCGCCGGCGCGCCGCAGCTCGCCTCGCTCGAGAGCCTGGTCGCGCTCGTCGTCGGGGTCGCCCTCGACGTCGCGCTCGTCCCGCCGCTCGGCGCCGACGGCGCCTCGGCCGCCGCGACCGCCGCCTTCCTCGCAAGCGGCGCGGCCGGGCTCGTCCTCCTCCGCCGCCGCAGCCCGTTCCCCTGGCGCGGGGCGCTGCCGCGCTGGGACGACGCCGCCACGCTCGCGCGGAGCGCACGCTCGGCGGCGCTCCGGCCGCTCGCCTCGCTCCGCGCCTGAGCGGCGCCTCGCGCCGGGCTGGCGGCCGCGCCCGTCCGGCGCCCCGGGGGCGGCCGGCATCCGGCGATAAGCTCCGTGCCGTGCCGGAGGGAAGCACGGTCCCCAAGGAGGCGGGAGCCGCGGCCAGGCCCGAGCGGACCGCGGTCGCGGACGCGGCGTTCGCCTACTCGGCGGTGATTCCGACCAGGGACCGGCCGCAGTCGGTCGACCGCGCGCTTCGGCTCCTCTGCCGGCAGCTCGAGCGGCCGGTCGCGATCGTCGTCGTCGACGCGAGCGAGCCGCCGCTCGAGCTCGACCCGGCGACCGCGCAGCTCGTCGAGCGTGCGGGCATCGCGCTGCGGGTCGTCGGGAGCACGCCGTCGACCGCCCGTCAGCGCAACCTCGGCGCCGACCTCGTCGAGACGCCGCTCGTGCTCTTCCTCGACGACGACGTCGTGATCGACGACGACTACGTCGCGGGCCTGATCCGGTGCTGGCGCCGGCTCGGCCCGGACGCGATCGGCGGCATCACCGGCCTCCCGCGGAGCGCCGCCTCCTCGTGGCTCGACCGCAGGATCCTGCGACCGCTCCGGATCCTCTTCATGCTCCACGTCGTCGACCGCGACCGCGAGCGGACGGTGATCCGCCGCTCGGGGAAGGTGCGCTACGGCGTCGCCCCGTCCGGGGAGGTGGTGGTCCCGGCGATCGCCTCGGGCGCGGCGCTCTACCGCACGGAGATCGTCCGCAGGCACCGCTTCGACGACCGGTTCGAGGGCTACGTCCTCGGGGAGGATCTCGACTTCTCGGTCCGCGTCTCCCAGGAGGCGCCGCTCGTGCAGACGGGCGAGCGGTTCGAGCACCGGCACGAGTCCGGCGGCAAGCACTCGTCGCGGCGGTGGTACTACCGGGGGCGGTTCGAGGCCTACTTCCGGCTCCGCAACCACCACCTGACCGGGCTGCGCTACCCGGCCTTCTGGCTCTCGGTGCTCGCCGAGGCCTGCCTCGCCGCGGCGGCGAGCCTCCGGGAGCTCGACCGCCACCACCTCGTCGACTACCTCCGGGGCGTCCGCGCCTCGTTCGCCGACGTCCGGCGCGAGCAGTTCTCCTTCCACTCGCGGCCGTACTACCGGGCGCGCTCCTACTACGAGCGCCTCCGCATGGCCCGGCTGAACGGCGCGGCCGCCGGGCCGCTCTCGCCGGGCATCCGCATCCTCGGGTACCACCGGCTCGGACGGGGCGATCCGCTCTGCGTCGCCCCGGACACCTTCCGGGCCCACCTCGAGCTCGCGCTCGCCCGCGGCGCCGAGCCGATCTCGCTCAACCGGGCGATCGAGCTGCTCGCGACGCACGCGCCGGTCGAGCGGCCCTTCCTCGTCGTGACCTTCGACGACGGCTACCTCGACAACCTGGAGGTCGGCGTCCCCATCCTCGAGGACCTCGAGGTCCCTGCCTCGATCTTCCTCGTCAGCGCGGTCGCCGACCGGCGCGACGGCTACCACTGGTACCGGAAGGGCCAGCCGGCCGCGATCCGCTGGGAGGACGCACGGGCCTTCGCCGGCCACCGCCTCGTCGACTTCCAGGCGCACGGCACCTACCACCGCCGGCTGACCGCGCTCGGCGAGGCCGAGGCCCGGGCGGAGATCGCGGGGTCGAAGGCCGAGATCGAGCAGGCGCTCGGCACGCCCGTCACCGCCTACTGCTACGCCTCCGGCGTCGCCGGCCCGCGCGAGCACCGGCTCGTGCGCGAGGCGGGGTACCGCGCCGCGCTGACGAGCACGCCCGGGATCGAGGCGGGCGGCGGGGACCCGTTCCAGCTTCCGCGCCTGATGGTGAGCTGGTCGGACGACGACCGGCGGTTCGCTCTACGGCTCTCCGGCGCGCTCGGCGAGTCCGGCCTCGAGCGCTGGTTCCGCGAGCGTCGCCGCCTCGAGCCGCTCGGCGCCCGCGGCGAGGCGGCGCGGGCCGAGGGCGGGCTCAGGGGCGGATGATCACCGGCGTGCCGGCGGGGACGAGCGGGAACAGGCGCCGCATCACCGCGTTCGCGAGCCGGATGCAGCCGTGCGAGGCGGCCTGCCCGACCGTCCAGGGCTCGTTCGTCCCGTGGATCGCGATCGGGCCGTGCTCGACCCAGACGTCTGCGAGGGGCTCCGAGTGGGCGGAGATGCCGAGCGCCGCCGGCCCGAACGGCCCGTCCGGGGAGGTGAGGACCCAGCGCTCGTCGACGACGTAGCGGCCGACCGGCGTCGGGGTGGCGGGAGCGCCGACGCCGGCGG
>Ga0209810_1002067_pt1 | contig 25907 bp, 29 predicted proteins | sample Coa_R1_7_FD_187159 | JGI IMG/M metagenome (GOLD analysis project Ga0209810, IMG submission 187159) | Surface soil microbial communities from Centralia Pennsylvania, which are recovering from an underground coalmine fire - Coalmine... | ecosystem: Environmental > Terrestrial > Soil > Unclassified... | reverse complement strand
GACTTCCGGATCAGCAAGGCGGTGGGATTGTGCTGGTAGACCACACCGAAAGCCTGAAGATCGATCCCTTGCGCCAACCCATTGAGCACGGCAACGGTGTCGGCAACCCCCATGTCAGCGCTGCCGTTCCCCACCAACTGCACGGTGCTGGTCGAGCCCGTGCTGGCCTGGAACTGGGGATCGAGACAGGCTTGTCGGTACCACCCTTTATCAAGGGCGTAGAAGTAGGGCACCTGCTCGTCGTCCAAGACGTAGTTGAGCCTGACCGTGAAGCGAACGGGTGTCCCGCACGAGCTGGAGCTCGAGGTCGTGTTCGAGGCCGGGGAGCCTCCGGAGGCACCGCAGGCAACGACGACGGTCAGGAGCGGGAGTACCAGTGCCAGGAGCTTTCGCATCAATTCCTCCCTCCTTCTCTGGGATCCGCATCTACAACCCCGGGTCAAGGGTCCGGACCCGTTTCCAAGGGGTGACCAATCGACCGATCGCATCGACCGCCACGAACAGCACCACGCCTATGACGACCAAGAGCGTGATCGAGGCGAAGCTCAAGGTCGTGTCCAACTGGCTGTTGGCGAACAGGATCAGGTAGCCCAGCCCCTTGTCGGCCCCCACCCACTCGCCGACCACGGCCCCGACCACGGCCAGGGCGATGCCGATCTTGAGGCCGGCCAGGACCTGGGGCAGGGCGTGGGGCAGGCGGACCTTGATGAAGATCTGCCACGGGTTGGCGTTCACCGAGCGGAGCAGGTCGATGAGGTTGGGATCGACGCTCATCAGGCCTTCGGCGCTGGTCACCACCACGGGGAAGAAGACCAGCAGGACCGTCACCACGACCTTGGGCCAGATGCCAAAGCCGAACCAGAGGATGAAGAGTGGGGCCACCGCGATCTTCGGCACGGCCTGGGAGGCGACGATCAGCGGGTAGAGGATGCGCTCGAGCAGGCTGGAGTAGGCGATCAGGAGGGCGAGTAGGAAGCCGATCAACGAGCCGATGGCAAAGCCGATGAGCGTCTCCTGGAGGGTGACAAGGGTGTTGGGGAGCAGCTGCGGCCAGGACCTGACGATGCGAAGGATGATGACGCTGGGCGCAGGCAGGACGAAGGTGCGGACGTGGAGGAGGAGGACCGCCAGCTGCCACGCCACCACACACAGAGCCAAGAAGACGGCCGGAGCGATGGCGCGAACCACCCCCGTTACCTGCTGGGTGGTTGGGGTGCCGGCCGGCCGAGCCATCGTGAGGTCGCTTTCCGCCATGGCTACCCTCCCTCCTGGGCGGCAACGCCCTGGGCGATGTCGATGAGGCTTCGCAATCGCCGCGTCGCCTGGAAGAACTCGTGGGATTCCTTCATGGCATGGGTGCGAGGCCTGCCCAGCTCGATGTGGACCTCGTCCAGGACCCGACCCGGGCGCGCCGTCATCACCACCACCCGGTCGCTGAGGAACACGGCCTCCTCGATCGAATGGGTGACGAAGATCACCGGCTTGGACTGCCTCCACACGTCCAGCAGCACCTCGCCCAGCCGGTCTCGCGTCAACGCGTCCAGGGCGGCGAACGGCTCATCCATCAAGAGCACCTGGGGATCGAAGGCCAGCGCCCTCACGATCGCCACCCGCTGCTTCATCCCACCGGAGAGGGCTTCCGGATAGGCCCGCTCGAAGCCCTTCAAGCCCACCGCCCTGAGCAGCTCGTCGATGCGCCCTGGGTCCCAGTGCCGGCCCCCGATGATCTCCGCCAAGAGCTGCGCGTTGGCCTCGGTCCGCCGCCAGGGCAGCAAGGTGGGTCCTGGAAGACGAGCCCGAACGCCCGCTGCCGACGGGCCTCCTCCACCGACCCTCCCATGACCCGGATCTCGCCCGAGGTCGGCCGCACCAGGCCAGCCACCGCCTTGAGCAGGGTGGTCTTCCCGCAACCGCTCGGCCCGAGCAGGCTGACGAACTCACACGCCCCCACCGTGAGGCTGGTCTCCTCGAGGGCGACCAGCGGCCCGTACGCCACGCGTAGGCGCTCGATCTCGATCGCCGGGGCGCGTGGAGAGGCCACCGGCTCGCGGCTGAGGTCGGCTGCGGTCATGGCGCTCCCTCGTCCTGAGCTCGCTCGAGCGGACGGGTCGAACCGCGGACCACGAGCTCCACCGGGTGGACCCGTACTCGAGGCGGCTTGTCGGTCCCGTTCAGCTGGCTCATGGCACGACGCACCCCTGCCTCACCGATCGCTCCCAGGTTGCTCCGAATCGTGGTCAGGGGTGGATCCCGGAACTCCCATCCGGGCACGTCCCCGAACCCGGCCACCGAGACATCCTCAGGCACCCGTAGCCCCTGTCGACGGAGCTCGGCCAGAGCCCCCACCGCCATCGTGTCGCTGGCCACGAAGAGGGCGGTGAAGCCTGGGGTGCGCTCCAAGAGGCGACGGGTGGCGGCCGCCCCCTCCTCGGGCCGGAAGTCCCCTTGCTCCATGACCGGCTCCAGGCCGGCCGCCAGCATCGCCTCGCGATGCCCCCGCCAACGCTCGATGCTGGTGTGCACGTTGGCGGGGCCGGTGATGAAGGCGATCTTTCGGTGCCCCAGCCCGATCAGGTACTCGGTCATCAGCCGAGCCCCGCCACGGTTGTCGGTGACCTCCGTCGGCCACCGCTCGACCCTGGGCGCCAGTGCAACCACCGCCCCCCCGTAGGCGCGGATGGCGGCGATCCGATGGGACATCGCACGCTGGTAGGCACGGTCCTCGAGGCCCCCTCCGGCGAAGAGGACCGCCGCGACCCGGTGATCGATCAGGAGGTCCATGTAGCGAAGCTCGGTGTCCGGGTCGCGGTCGCTCGAGCAGACCACGGTCAGGTACCCGGCCTCCGAGGCCGCGGAGGTGGCAGCACGGACGATCTCGGCGAAGTAGGGGTCGGCGACGTCGTGGACCATGATCGCGAAGGTGTCCATGCGCCGGGCCCGGAGCCCGCGCGCGAGCGGGTTGGGACGGTACCCCAGCTCCTTCGCCGCCGCCTCGACGCGACGCCGCGTGGCCGCGGCGACCAGGTGGATCCCGCTGTGCCGCAAGGCCCGGGAGGCTGTGGAGACCGAGACCCCGGCCAACCGGGCGACGTCGGTCAAGGAGGAGCGCCGGTCCTCCTCTACCGCCTCGCGACGAGCGACCGCTCGCCCCTCCCGGGATCGAGCCGGGCCATCCCTCGGCGAGCGCCCGCTCACACCGCCGCTCCTGGGGCAGGGGAGCCGTCCCGGCCTCGCAAACCTTTGCTGATAACCTTTGCTGACAACGTTATCAACGCGCCTATACTAGGGGCCAGGTATGGCTCCGTCAATCCGGACTACCCTGGTCGGCTCCTACCCCCTCCCGGATTGGCTACGCCTGCACCCCACGGCCAAGGCCCTCGAGGACGCCACCGCCGTCGTTCTCCACCTCCAGGAGCGAGCCGGGATCGACCTGCTCACCGATGGGGAGCTCTCGCGCTTTGATCCCAACCACCCCGAGACGAACGGGATGATCGAGTACTTCGTACGACCGCTGAGAGGCGTTCGGAGCACGATCACCCGATCCGACCTCCGGGCCTTCCACACCTCCCTTCCCCACCTGAGCTTCCGGCGCCACCCAGCCGGCGTGGTCGAGGGTGAGATCGGAGAGGGTACGCTCGACCTCGTCAGCGCCTATCAACGGGTGCGGGCACTGACCCGCCGACCGCTCAAGTTCACCGTCACCAGCCCCTACATGCTGGCCCGCTCCCTCCTCGACCTTCACTACCGAGGCCTCGATGGGCTCGGTGGCGCCATCGCGGACGTCCTCGCTGGCCAGGTAGCGGAGATCGACGCCGACGTGGTCCAGATCGATGAGGCCAACTTGCCGGGAAGACCCCAGGACGCAGAGCTGGCGGCGGAGCTGATAAACCGGGTGTTGGACGCCGTCCCCGGCACCCCAGCCGTCCACGTCTGCTTCGGCAACTACGGTGGCCAGCGCGTCCAGCCAGGCCGGCTCCATCAGCTCCTGCCGTTCTTCGCAGCCCTCCGCGCCGACCACGTCGTCCTCGAGGTGGCGCGTCCAGGGATCGCCGAGGTGGAGCCGCTCAAAGAGCTGACCAACGTCCGCTTCGGGATCGGGGTCATCGACATCAAGAGCACCGAGATCGAGTCCGCCGACACTGTGGCGCGGCGGATCGAGGCCGCGGCGGCCCTCCTGGGCTCACCCGAACGCATCGCCTACGTTCACCCCGATTGCGGCTTCTGGATGCTGACACGATCCATCGCCGACGGGAAGATCTATAGCCTCGTTGCCGGGCGCGACCTCTATCAACGGGGAGGTAGCCAGGCTCGGCCGCGGCCAGGCCCGGCACACGATGAGCCGGCCCGATCGGATGGGACCGGCAGATGAACGCCGTCCACGGTCGGAGGCAGCTTCCTCCGCTTGGCATCGCGTCGTCGCCGGCGCCGTTTTCCTCCGCTTGGCCGGAGGCGGGCTGGGAGACGGCTGGATGGGGGACCGGGAGCTCCTCTCCACTCCCTGGAGCGGCCGCCACCGCCCGGCGGGGGAACGCTGAGCGCCCCCAGAGCCCCAGGGAGGAGAGCCTAGCTACGCCTCCTGTCGGTGTGGGACGACGCCCATGGACCTGAACGGCCGGGTGGCCATCGTCACCGGCGGCGGCACCGGGATCGGGCGCGCCGTGTGTCAGGCGCTGGCGGCAGCAGGCGCTGCGGCAATCGTGGTCAACTACGCACACTCCCAGCAGGAGGCCCAGGCCACGGCGGAGTGCCTCTCGGGGCTCGGCTGTGAGGGCCTCGCCTGGCGAGCCGACGTGACCAGCGAGACCGAGGTGGCCAGGATGGTCGATGAGGCCATCCGCCGTTGGCGTCGCCTCGACATCCTCATCAACTGCGCCGGGACGACGCGCATCATCGACTTCAAGGACCTCGACGCGGCGACGGACGAGATCTGGGACGAGGTCTTGGAGGTGAACGTGAAGGGGGCGTTCCGGTGCGTTCGCCTCGCCGCCCCCCACCTCCGCTCCACGCGTGGAGCCATCGTCAACGTGGGGTCCACCGCCGGGATACGAGCCAGTGGATCCTCGATCCCCTACGCGGTCTCGAAGGCCGCCCTCCACCACCTGACCCGCACGCTCGCGCTCGCCCTTGCCCCACACGTTCGCGCCAACGCCATCGCCCCGGGAACGACACGGACGCGTTGGTACCGCAGCCGGATCGGCGATCGAGAGGCCGACGACGAGGAACAGGCAGCGAGCGAGGCCACCCCCCTCCAGGGCGTCGCCTCGCCGGCCGACTGCGCCCACATGGTCATCGCCCTGCTCTCCAGCGACTGGGTGACGGGCCAGGTCGTGGTGGTCGACGGTGGGCGCCACCTGCGCTACTGATCGTGGGAGCGGAGCCACGGACACGGACCCGTTGCAGGTCAGCGCCCATGAACGTCGCTGGCCCACCATCCTCCGATCAAAGGCGAGCTGAGATGGAGTGGGCGATGGCCTTGGCGGCGACCGAGGGCGAGGTCACCCCGACCGCGGTCGTCGACGAGGCGGCCATGGAGCGGAACCTCAAGAGGATGGCCGAGCTCGCCCATCGAGCAGGGGTCGACCTCCGCCCCCACGCGAAGACCCACAAGTGCCGCTTCGTGGCCCAACGCCAGCTGAGGCACGGCGCCATCGGCCTTACCGTCGCCACGCTGCGGGAGGCCGAGTGCTTCGCCACTGCAGGGCTGGAGGACCTCCTAGTCGCCCATCCTCCCGTCGGCAGGCTCAAGCTACGCTGGATCGGAGCGCTGGCTGAACAGGTGCCTCGGCTGGCTGTGGCCGTCGACGACCTCGACCTGGCCACGGCCCTGCCTGCCTCGGTGATGGTGCTCTGGGAGGTCGACTCCGGGCTGCACCGCCTCGGGACACCACCCGGCCCCCCGACCGCGGAAGCGGTGCTGCGGTTGGCCGACCGTATCGGGCCTGATCGGGTACGCGGCCTGCTCACCCACGGCGGCCACGCCTACGCCGCCCGCAGCCTCGAGCAACGTCGACGCGCTGCCGAAGAGGAGGTGGAGGCGCTTCGAGCGAGCGCGGCCGCGCTGCGCGATCAGAGCCTCAGCCTCCAGGTCCTGAGCATCGGGGCCACGCCGACGGTTGGGATGGTCCCCGACCTGGAGGACATCACCGAGGTCCGACCCGGCACCTACGTGTTCGGGGACGCGAACCAGGTCGCGTTGGGCAGCCACTCCCTGGAGGACTGCGCCTTCGGCGTCGTCGCCACCGTCGTCTCAACGCCCGCCCCGGACCGAGCCGTGATCGACGCCGGCTCGAAGGCGCTCTCGAACGAGCAACTGGTACATGGCTTGAGCGGGCTGGGCATCGTCCTCGGTCGTCCACACCTCCGTCTCGACCGTCTGAGCGAGGAGCACGGGATCCTGAACGCCCCAGAGGGACGGACTGGCCTACGCGTCGGCGATCGCGTCGTGGTCGTTCCCACCCACGTTTGCCCGACGGTCAACCTCCACTCTAGAATGCTCTTCTTCACCCCGAGCGGCGCGCACTGGGAGGCGGTGGAGGCACGGGGCTGGACGCCGACAACGAACCTGGACCACAGAGGAGGGTGACCACATGCCGGACGTCCTGCGGCTCCCCACCCTCGAGGGAGGCTGGATCGACTATCAGCCCCGCGGCGGCTTTGCCTATCCCAGGCAGGCACCCCCGCCGAGGAGCCGGATCCCGTACGCGGCCGTCCACGTGGTGGCCGATTCTTGGGCCGACACCACGCCGATCTCCCCCGCGGCCATCGACTGGGAGGCAACCCTCGCCTTCCGCCACCACATCTGGTCCTATGGGCTGGGGGTGGCCGAGGCGATGGACACGGCGCAGCGGGGCATGGGCCTCGACTGGCCAGCGTGCCAGGAGCTCATCCGACGCACGGTGGCGGAGGCCAAGGCATGCGGTGGGCGCGTCGTATGCGGGGCCCAGACCGACCACCTCGAGCCCGGCTCCGCCCGCAGGTTACGGGACATCGAGGCGGCCTACGAGGAGCAATGCGAGTTCATCGAGGGGTGCGGGGCGGCGGTCGTGCTCATGGCCAGCCGCGAGCTGGCTCGGATCGCCCGTCAGCCAGAGGACTACCTCCGCGTCTACGACCGCGTGCTCTCGCAGCTCCAGCGGCCCGCGCTCATCCATTGGCTCGGTGAGGTGTTCGACCCCCAGCTACGGGGCTACTGGGGGCACGAGGATTTGGACAAGGCCATGGAGGTGTGCCTGGAGCTGATCCGGGACCACGCCCCTCGCATCGAGGGGATCAAGCTCTCCCTCCTCGACCAGCGGCGTGAGGTCGAGATGCGCTCGAGGCTGCCCCGCTCGGTCCACATGTTCACCGGCGACGACTTCGACTACCCGACCACGATCAAAGGTGACGGGGATCGTTACTCGGACGCCCTCCTCGGCGCCTTCGACGCCATCGCCCCCGCCGCCTCGGCGGCGCTCCTCGCGCTCGATGCCGGCGACGTGGACGAGTTCGAGCGTATCCTCGCCCTCACCCTCCCGCTCGCCCGACACATCTTCTCGGCCCCAACCTTCTACTACAAGACCGGGATCGTCTTCCTCGCCTACCTCAACGGCCACCAACGCCACTTCAAGATGGTCGGGGGGCTGGAAAGCGCACGGTCGACGGTGCACCTCGCTCGGATCTTCCTCCTGGCCGACCAAGCTGGGCTGCTCTTGGATCCCGAGCTGGCGACCGAGAGGATGCGGCTGGTGTTGCGCCTCGCGGGAGCCGACGAGGTGGCCCACTTCCCGGCGTGACGCGGGCCGGGCTTGCCTCCTCGCTCCCCGGTGCGGAACTTGTCAACCCTCTCGAGACCGTAGTCATTAGAAATCGACGAGCCGTGTTGAGGCTCCGGGGAATGGGTCAAGGGGAGGGGGGTGAGCGAGCCAGTCAGCGGCGCGTGACGGAGTCGGGTCGTGGTCACGCCCCGAACTCCTGGAGGTCGCCGAGCAGGTCGGCGATGAGCACGAGCTGGTCGCAGCCCGGACCGCATCCACCCAGACCGGCGGCGCGGCAGAAGCGGTGGCACTCGGGGCACCGCTGTTGTCCGAGGTAGTGGACCGGCCTCGATACGACAGACGACTGGATGATGCGGCATGCGCGGGTCACGTCGTGTCATCGATGAAGGGCTTCGGGATGTCAAGCGTTGCGTGGCTGCACTGCCCTGGACCCTCCGCGTCCGTCGTCGTCCTGGAAAGGACGCGGATGCAACCTGTCAACCGGCACCCATGCATGGTGATGCCGGCGGTGGCCGGGGAGCGAAGGGTGAGCTGGGGCGGGTCGTTGCCGCGACACCATCACCGCAGGCCGGGTAAGGGTGGCCCGTCATCTATTCGGTAGAGGGTTCCGTGGTGAACATGCGGCCCGGCGGCTCAATCACGATCTGCGGCCGTCAGCGTGCGGCCATGACAAGAGGCGAGCGCGCCCGACCAGGGTCGACGAGGGACACTCCGGCAACCCTGCGGGTCGCGGAGGGCGTAGTAGGCCAGCGTCAGCAGGCGCCGGGCGACCGCGACGCGGGCGATCTTGTCGCCGCGACGATCCGCGATCGGTAGGTACCACTGACGCAGGTGGACGTTCTGGAACGCATGGGGGGCAGCCTCGACCAGGACCCAGCGCCCCCAGCGCGAGCCCTGTTTGGAGATGTGTCCGCGTCGGGTGTGGCCAGCGCTCGAGTGCTCCTTGGGAGTAAGGCCAGCCCAGGAGCAGAGGTGGCGCGGAGACTGGAACCGCTGCAGGTCCCAGACCTCGGCCATGATGGTCACGGCCGTGATGAAGCCCATGCCCGGGATGGGAAGCAGCCGCCGCACCCGCTCATCCCGCTGAAGAGCTGCTCGATCTCCTGGTCGGCGACCTCGACCTCTTCGCCCAGCTCCTCGATGATCCGAAGGCAGGCCTGCAGCCGGCCCTGAGCGATGGTCGGCAGCTCGAGCTTGGAGAGCATGCGCTGGCCGCCCGGCCAGAACAGGTCTGCCATCGGCGAGCGGATGCCATGCTCGGCCAGCACCGCGTGAACCTGGCACTTCAGGCGTGTCCGGATCCGGACCAGGCCGGCTCGCCTCCGAACCAGGCGCCTGGCCTCCCGCACCTCGGGTGGAGCGATCCAGGCCTCCGGTAAGAGGCCGGTGCGCAGCCGGTGGGCCAGGGTCCGAGCGTCGACCTTGTCGTTCTTCACCCGGCCAGCGACCAATGCCTTGGTGGCCAGCGGATGCGCCATGTGAGCCGGGATGCCCGCGTCGGCCAGGAGGTCGGCGAACCAGCCCCAGCCGAAGGTGGCCTCGAAAGCGACCTCCAGGTCGGCCGGCTCCCACTCGCCGAAGATCCTCAAGAGCTCGTCGCTAGCGGTCGGCACCTTCCGATTTGAGAGCACCGTTCCGCTGTTGTCGATCACCGCCACTTGCGAGCTCTTGCGGTGAAGGTCGACTCCGATGTCGACCATGACTGGGCCTCCTTCCTTAGCCGGTTGCTGTGATTGCGGCGGGGCTCCTAGCGTTTCGCCCTTAACCACGGGGAGTGCGGCCCACTCCCTTCATGACATCAAGTGGGGGAAGAGCGGGCGCCATGGTCATCCTCGATGACCGTGGAGCTATCACCACCACCCCCGTCCGCTGGCATCGACGTCGCCGGGCAGCGCGGTGACGACCGCGCCGCCCAGGCAGACGTCACGGATGTCGGCCTTGGGGCAGCCCCGACCGCAGCACGTACTCGGGACACTGCCCCCGCTTCGGGCTCTCCCAGACCCTCGCGGTCGGCGGCGCGGTGGGCATCAGCTGGCCGCCGCCAAGGCATTGGCCGGTACCTCTGCCGGGATCCGGATCAGCGACTCCACCCCGAGGGAGCGCCGAGCTACCAGCCATTCGTCCTCCGGTTCGGCCAGGATCGCGCCCACCAGGGGGATCGCCGCGGTCCGGTTGGGGAAGCTGCTGACCACGTCGGTGCGGCGGCGCACCTCCTGGTTGAGGCGCTCCTGGGGGTGGTTGGATCTGTCGCCCGTGCTCGTGCGGGAAGGTGGCGAAGGCGAGCACGTCGAGGCCCGCCTCGTCGAGGAGCCCGGCGGCGTCCGGGAAGCGCCCCTGGAGCGGCTCGACGACGCGCTCGTGTGGACTCAGCACCGCGCCCGCGTCGGCCTGGTCGAAGATCGAGCGGACCAGGGTGGCGACCATGGTCTGTGCTGACTTCGGCACTCTGGTCAGGAGGTTGCGGAGGAGATGCACTCGGCATCGCTGCCAGCCGGCGCCCGGCAGGACCGCGCGATGGCCTGCTCGAGGCCCAGGTGATCGTCGCTGACGACCAGCCTGACCCCGCTCAGGCCCGGGGCCACCAGGCCCTGCAGGAAGCCGGTCCAGCTGGCCCCGTCCTCGGCCGTGAAGGGGACCCCATCGAAACACGTTTCGATGGGGACCTCCAGTCCAGGCCCAGGATCTCGCGGTGCCCGTCCGAGTTGACGCTGGTGGCGATGGCGGTCGCCACGTTCACCACCCGGCCGCCCTCCCGGCAGCGCTGCACGAGGGCGTCGATCCAGACGTACGTGTAGGGGCCGGCGGTCGGGAGCGGAAGGTCTCGACCATCTGGTCCAGCTCCTTGGCCATCTCGGAGACCGGCGATTTGCTGATGCCCTCGATGCCCATCGCCTGCACCAGCCTCTCCACCCGGCGCGGGCTCACCCCGGCCACGTCGGCCTGGGCGACCGCCGGCACCATCGCCCGCTCGGCTCCCGTAGCCAGTCCGGAACGTACGAGCCCTGGCGCAGGCGCGGGATGGCCAGCTTCACGGTGCCGGCGCGGGTATCCCAATCCCGCGGCCGGTAGCCGTTGCGACTGTTCACGCGCTCCGGGCTGCGCTCGCCGTGGCCCGCTCCCCAGAGGGCGTCGGCCTCGGCGTGCATCAGGGTCTCGGCCGCGCCCTGCAGCAAGCCGCGGAGCACATCGGGGTGCGCCTCGAGGTGCTGGCGGATCAGGCTCTGGGCTTCCATACGGGTTGGCCATCGTTGTCGTTCCTCCTTCTTCGATTTGTGCGATCTCGAAGGATGACACGGTGGCCATCGCTCTTCTCACGAGCTGCGCAGGGGGCGCTGTGTCCACACCCACACGGCCTCCCCGTCCGCGCCGAGCGCTGGCGCGGACGGAAGAAGGTAGGGCCCGTGTCCTGCGGACGGGTAGTGGCTCCGCCTCTCGTACACCACATCCGTGGACACTAACGGGTGATCCTCGACCTCTCCCAGGGGATCTGGGAGGGGGCCGCTGGGCTCCGACGATCAGGTGATCTCGGCCGACGAGAAGACCTCGATCCAGACCCGCCGGCGCCGGGTGGTGGCGCCCGGCCCGCGTCGGCTCGGACGGTCGAGCACGACCATCGGCTCCGTACCTGGCCGCCGGGGAGGTGCGGCGCGACCTTCCCTGGGGTCGCGACCAGGGCAGGGCCGGCACCGCCGCCTTCAACCGCCCGGCCGACCAGGTCATGAGCGATGAGCCCTACCGTTCGGCCCACCGGGAGCCCTGGATCCAACGACTCCTCGCCTCGGCGAAGGCGGCGGAACGCCAGCGCCATCCTCCTGATCCTGGTGCACACCCCCGGCCACGCTCCCTGGCCGGACCAAGGTGGAGTCTTCTTCAGCGTCGTGCAGCGCACGGTGCCGGCACCGGCGGTGGCCGTGGATCTGGTGGAGCTCCCCCCTGCGCACACCGACGTTCGAAGCCAGCCACTGACTCGATCCTCGGCCTCCCATTGGCACCCCACGGGCCGGGACGTCGAGCGTGGGTGCGCGAGCCCGCCCAACTCACCGCCGCATGCCCCCTCACGAACTCCCACCGCGAACCACGAAGCTCGTGGTTGGGTGGTAGAGCGTCGCCACGAGGCGACGTTCTTTTCGGAGCCCAACGCCACCGCCTCTGGTGATCCGGTCGGTCACGCGCAGGGTTCTGGCTCCTGGTTCAGGATCCGTCTGAGCGGTGTGAGCGCCGCCGCAACATCAGGTAGGGAATGCCGGCCAGCAAGACGAAGAAGATGAGCCCGCCCACGACCAGCAGGAGCAGTTGGCTGCCCAGAGGGCTCCCACTCGCCGTTCGTCGCTGAGGTGGAAGCGCCCCGACGAAATAGCCGAAGTCGGTGGCGCTGCCGTCGAGCTGGTAGATGAAGGCGGATTGCGTCGGCAGCGGCCTCCAGGTCGTGTCCCCCATCCTGGCCTCGTAGATGGTGCTGGGAGCCGGTACCTGGTTGGAGAAGGTGAGGGCAACGCTCATCGGCTTCACCAGCTGGGCATCAGCGCGAACACGGTAGACGTTGGTCTCGAAGGCCAGACCGTGGGGATCGGGGAAGGCGCTGACGGGATCGATGCGTATCGTGACCGCGGTCGCCCCGGGTGCGGGTTGCAGGGCACCGGCCGGGATGACGAGGGACGCCTGTTGGTCAGCAGTCTGCACCTGCACTCCTGAGGCCATGGCCTCACCGACGCTCACGACCTTGATCGCCGACTGCGGAGGTTTGTTACCCCGAGCCAACTGAGGTGGCGGCGACACCCAGTTGTAGGGTCGCTGGGGGCTGAACCCGTCGTAGAAGCCGGGGGGCGCCTGCCAGGCGGCCAGAAGGTAGGCCAGAGCAGCGCCGATGAGCCAGCCCCTTCGTCTCACCACCAGCTGCCTCACAGCGCCAGGTCGGCGACGACGTGGCCCACGATCGGGGCCAGCAGGTCGTCGAAGGCCCAGCGCCAGAGCCCGAGCAGGAGCCCAAGCCCGGCCACCGGGAGCAGGAAGCGAGGAGGATGCGAGAGCGCGTGGGCGGCGGTGAAGGCGGCGGTGCTGCCCACCACCGCCGCCGCCGGTCCGTAGGCGGACCGCAACGCCGCGTAGAGCGCGCCGCGAAAGGCGATCTCCTCCCCGGCCGCGACCATCGCCGCCCCCAGCCCGATCAGGCCGGTCAGGGGCACGGGGACGAACGACCTGGCCGCCGCCGGTAGGAGGAGGACGGCGGCCAGGGCCCCGCCGGACAGCGCCCGCGCAGGCAGGGCTCGACGAGAGAGTCCCAGGGCTTCCCGAGGCACCAGGAGGGCGAGGCCGCCCAACGCCAGCCCCCCGACGAAGAGCGCAGGGAGGGCCAGGGAAGGGAGGCGTTCGACCAAGGCTCGGCCCCATTCCACTCCCACCGCCGCGGTCAGGAGCAGCCCTGGCAACCGAGAGCGGCTCAAGAGGCGGGCCAACGGTCTCCCTCCGGGATGACGGGAGAGGCGGTTGCGAAAGCGGCCGGGTAGACCACCCGCATCACCCCGATCCCCTGCCACTGGCCGACCACCGCCACCGCTCGCTGGTTCTGGCCGCTATCGGTGGCACCGGGCGGAGCGAACCTCACCCCCCCGCCGTTGATCTCCTCGCCCATGGGGACGTCCACGGTCAGGGCTGCCTGGCGCACCGAGTCCGGGGTGATGGGGCCACGGATGCGGGGGAGGACATCGTGGAAGAGGGTCCAACCCCCGACGAAGCCGGCGACCCCGGGGATCTCCATGGTCGATCCTCCGTGGATGGACCGGTACGCACGCCGGGCATCGTCGAGCAGGGCGACCGCCGCTGGGGCGAGCGCCGAACGGTTGACCTGATCATCCGGCTTGTCGGCGGCGAAGACGCCCACCGCCTCGCGCCCGAGCCGGTTCCCGAACTCCGACATGCAGAAGGCGGAGCTGGTCCCGACCACCCCTCGGAGATGGAGACCGCTCTGCACCACCTCGTGCCAGATGGCGATGCCGTCGTCCACGTAGCTCACGTCCCAGAGGTAGTCGGGATGAACGGCGACGAGCTGGGCCGCGATCGCCTGCGGGTCGTAGAGGTGCGGGTCGTAGCGAAGGATCGCCGCCACCTGGATGCCCAGCTCCCGAGCCCGGGCGACCTCCTCGTCCGACACCGAGCGGCCGTAGACGTCGTCCACGGCCACGATCGCCACCCTTCGAGAGGTGCCGGCGCCGTTGGCTGGGATCAGGACCTCAGCCGTGAACTCAGCCGCGGTTCGCCCCAAGGTGCTCCCGGTGGCGACGGTTCGAAACACGTAGCGGTGGCCGGTGGTGACCGGGTCAGCGACCGCTCCCGTCTCCCAGAAGACGACGTGACGCTCGTCCGCCCGGGTGGCGGCCGCCTGGGAGAGCGTGCTCCCATAGGTGCCGAGCACTACCGGGAGGTGGGAGGCGGCGAAGGTGTCGACGGCGGCAGCCGCCTCCTCCGGGGTCCTCACGTCGCGCACCTCGAGCTGGATGTGGTCGGCCAGCGGCAGGTGACGCTGACGGGCGACCTGGAGGGCAGCGCGGATGCCGTCCAGCTCCTCTCGCCCGCCGGGTGCCTGGGGACCGCTGAGCGGGTAGACGACGCCCAGGTGGATGGAGGTATCGGGCGCCCCCTGCCCGCAGGACGATCCGAGCAGCACCAGGGCAAGCGCGCACAACCATCGTCTCATGTCAACCCTCCCTGGTGATGGGTTGGGCCAGGATCCACAGGCTGGTCATGGTGTAGGCCACCATCAGGGCCAGCATCGGGTACTGGCTCACGATCACCCTCGAAGTGGAGCGGAACCGCTCACCGGCCCGGAGGTGGCTCAGCCAGACCGCGATCACGTGGCCGACCACGATCAGGATCACCTGCAGGTACCAGACCGTGCCGGCACCTGCTAGCGCCCAGCTGGCCCGGTAGGCGGAGAGCGCCGGGAGGAGGTGCCAGCCCCGTCCCAGGGGATCGTCCAGCAAGGGGAACAGTCCTTGGGACTGCACCAGCAAGTAGCTGTAGTTGTGAGCAGCGTTGTAGACAAGGGCGATCGGCACCAACGTGAAGGCGAAGGCGGTGGTGAGGGCGAGCCAATCGCGGCCCTGGCCGAGGGCGGTCACCAGCCGCATGATTGCGACGAAGACGGCGAGGAAGAGGAAGGTGACCAGGGTCAAGCCGGCGAACCACTTGACCAGCGCCAGCTGGAGCGGATCCCCGCTCGGCACGAGCGTGGCCTGGAGACCAAGCCAGCCGGGCGTGGCCTCGATGCCGTCAAAGGCCAAGCTGGAGAGCATCAGGATCACGAACACGATCCAGTCCCAGCCGGTGACGACGGCCGTGAGCAGCCCGGTTCCCCAGGGCCGGAGCCAGGCCGCCCCTACCCTCCCCTCCAGGTCCATCTCGACCTCGACCGGGGAGAAGCGCTCGACGATGCCGAAGAGCACGGTAAAGGTCTCGCACCGACGCAGCCATTGGTCGCGTCCGAAGAGGACCATCCCGGCCAAGGTGTAGAGGCTGTAGCCGAGGGCCAAGGTCGCCACCACCCAGGGGCGGTTGGCGAGGCCGGAGGCGAGCTCGAACCCGGCGAAGAGCCAATAGCCGGCTACCGCCGGCCAGATCCCCACCCGGTTCGGCAGCCGAAACCGCGGGCCGGGGCTCCTGACCCTGCTCAGGAGGTCATAGACGGCGCTCCAGGGATTGAAGAGCGTGTACAGGTTGCCGACCAGGCCGCTGACGATGACCAACCCAGCCCAGAAGTAGATCCAGGTCAGGTACTCGGCGGGGTTCTTGGTTGGGTCCTCGGATCCAGCCCAGCCACAGACGATCACCGCCAGCAGTGCGAGCACCCCCAGGGTGCCGGCGACGGCGCGGGGAATACCGGACCGCAACGCCGCCGCCAGCCAAGGCGCCGGCAGGCGCGGGAAGCGGACCGCCGCCTCGCCGACCTTGGAACTCGCGAACGCCGCCACCAGCGCGAACGACAGCACCACCACGCCGCCTGCCGCGTAGAGGTAGAGGGCTAGCGGGATGGGCAGGTCGTAGCGCGCACCAAAGCCGTGCAGCAGAGGCGCCGACGCCATCATCGAGGGTCGATCTCCAGGTTGCCGAGATGGGTGCTGGACTCCTCGATCTCGTACTCGAACATCCCGGTCCGGTTGGCGGTGAAGGTCAGGGTGGCTGGATGGTCGGGGCGAGGATGGAAGCGCAGGTCGTAGCCGTGGAGATGGATCTCCTCGCTCCGGTCGGCGTAGACGGTGATCGTAACCGTGTCACCTTGATAGGCCTTGAGCAGGGCGACGTCGGCGTGCCCACCGGTGACCCGGATCGTGAAGTGTCGGGCCTGGGGCGGCGGCGCGTTGGCCAGGCCGGGTGCCCCGCAGGCGATCACCAACGTCGAGAGCCCAACCACCAACGTGGTCGATGCCAGCCGCTTCAACGATGACCTCCTTTCCTCCGAGGGCGCGGCCGTGGCCGCGCCCCCTGTGACTCCCTACCTCAGGTGCTTGGAGCGCAGCTCGGAGGGGAAGGAGGTCCACGCTTGGCGGCGACGGCCAAGACAGAGCCAATCAAGACCACCGCGGCCAGGGGCTGGGGCCGCAGACAGGTGAGCGCCGTCGTCGGGGAGGGCCGGATCGCCACCGCTCTCGACCGGCGTAAGGAGGCGATGGCGTGCCGGGCCCGACGCGTGGCCCAGGCCAAGGCCACAGCCGCGACCAGGGCGACCGGTAGTTGCCCCATGGCACCGTAGGCGGCCAAGGGGAGCAGCGCTGGAACTCGGCCCTGCTGGAAGAGGGCCTCAGCATGCTCCTGGCCAACGAAGGCGAGGAGCTGGACGACGAAGAGCGTGAGCGCCGAAGAGGCCACCGGCCAACCGGGCTCGAGGGGCTGGCCTCGCCCGTTCCAGGCCCGGCCGAGGCCGATCAGGAGGAGGAACGTCACCAGCAAGCTACCGAGGAGGGCAAGGCTGGTCTCGGCCGTGGCCGGAAAGTAACCGTGGACGCCGCTGGCCTGGAGCCTGAGCGCCCCCTCCCCGTACCGCATCCAGTAGGCCAGGAGGTGACCGAGCTGGGCCAGCGGCAGGGCCAGGCCACCAATCACCCCGTAGCGCAGCATGCTCCGTCGGGAAGGATTTCCCTCTCGGCTCCCTGAGCAGCATCGCATGGATGAAGATCCTCCCTCGCTGAGGGATACGGCTCTGTTCTTTCAGGAGTAACGGCTGGCAGGCGGACCGAGCAGTACACAGGTTTCACATCGTGAGCGAACTCCAGAATGCGCCCATAGGAACGAGAGACCTCGACCGGAGCGATTCTGCGTTCCCGGAGATCGGTGGGATTGGCGTGCTGTGCTCGTCGTCGGCCGACTCAGGCGCCACGATCCACCGGTTGGTCCTCGCGGGTACCGACCGTCGTCTGGCGGCGGCCGCAGGCCGGACACTTCCCGAACTCCCTCTGGAGCAGGCCGATCTCGACCTCTTCCCCACAGAACTGACAACGCACGGTCCGACTGATGCGCTTGCGCACCCGACGATCGAGGAAGTAGAAGAGCATGCCGATGGCAGAGAAGATCACGAAGTAGATGAAGAGGGAGGTCACGAACTGTATCGCCTGATCCAGCCAGCTCATCTGGGTACCTCCAAATGCCCCAACCGCGATCCGATGAGGGATGATGGAAGCCGGTGTCCCGGCCCCCATCGATCCCAGCTCGGTGACCCTCCTCCTCGCGACCTCCTCAGCCGGTGGCGGTAGCCCCTGCGGGAACCGGCAGCTCGTACAGCCTGGCCGCGTTGAGGCCGAGGATCTTCCTCTTCGTCTCCAACGTCAGGTCGACCCCCTTCTGCTCCTTGATGTCCTCAGGCAGCTCGAAGGCCATGAACCTCTCGATCAGCCACTTGGGACTCCAGAGTGCGTAGTCGGAAGCGAAGAGGAGGCGTTCCTCCCCGAGCCACCACAGCAGCTCGGAGATTACCTCGGCGAAGTACCGAGGCTTGGCGTGGATGAAGGGCATGACCACGGCGAGTCCGCCATAGACGTTGGGCTCCTGGGTGGCGATCCAGCAGAAGTCCTCCAGCCTGGGCAAGCCGCAGTGCTCGACGATGAAGCGCAACTCGTCTCGGTAGATGGTCGCCACCTCGTCCACGTCGGAGACATCGAACGCGTCCCGGTTCAGTGGCCAGATCGTTGGTCCCTTGTGCACGTGGATGTTGACGACCCCGAGCTCTGCGCACTTGTCCAGATACCTTCGCGACCAGGGATCCGTGAGCTTCCAGCCCTTGGAGTCTCCCTTCCACTCCGCGGTGTAGAGTTTGACCCCCTTGAGCCCGTAGCGCTTGACCTCCTCCTCGAAGGTGGCCAGCCCCTCGGCCTCGTCGCGAGGGTCCCAGCGGCCGCAGAGCACGAACCGTTCAGGATGCTTCTGCTTGAGGACGGCGTCCTGCTCGAGCGTGTTGAAGCCGTTGATGTAGAAGTCCTTGAGCGCGGTCGGGAGGAAGATCGCGATGTCGACATACCCCTCCTCGAAGAGGTCACGAATCATGCGCTCTTCGGGGTACTTGCGGTACTCCTCCAGCGTCCAGACGTACTCCGCCGGGCTCAGGTTCCGATGGTAGTCGTAGAAACAGTTGATCCAGCCCTCAGCGTACTTCGGATTCCGCCAGTTCGCGGGGCTGGCGTCCCAGAAGTGTACGTGCCCGTCGACGACGAAGATGTCTTCGCCGTTGTGTCTGTACATCAGCACCTCCTGGTCGCCCTACCGTGGCTAGGCACGGCTCACTCTCGCGAAGCCGCTCACCCTGGAGAGGGGAAGGTGCCTCCTTGATACCCAGGCCACACGTGTTTCTGGTGTGGCCAGATTTCAAATGGTGAGAACGACGGCCTTCAGGCCTGGCCGAGGCCCAACTCCTTGAGCTTGCGGTAGAGCGTGGCTCTGCCGATGCCGAGCATCGCCGCCGCCTGCGACTTGTTTCCGCCCGCCCGCTCCATCGCCTGGAGGATCGCGGCTCGCTCGGCTTGCTCGATCGCGCTCAACCGACGGCTCGGCACCTGCAGGTATTCGGCGGGGAGGTCGTGGAGGGTGATCTCCCCGCTGCCCCGTCGGGTCAGGACCCGCTTGATCACCCCCTCGAGCTCGCGTACGTTGCCTGGCCACTCGCCGCGGGAGAGCACCCGAACGACGTCCTCGGAACAGCGTGGGCCCGGCGGCCGGGCGTGCCGCCGGATCAAGGCCGGGATGATCTCCGGCACGTCCTCCCGGCGTTCGCGCAACGCCGGCACGTGCACCACCGCAGCGAAGCGGTCGCCGAGCGGCAGGTCGGTCCGCCCCCCCTCGCCGGACGGGCTCGTGATCGTCGCCACGAGGCGCGGACCGGGCGCCCCTCCTGCCGCTTCCAGAATCGCGTCCAGTACCCTCAGTCCGGCCCGGGGAAGCAGGTCGAGGTGGCGCAGGACCAAACTCCCGCCCGCCTGGGCCAGCCGCTCCCGGACCCGAGCGCTCCAGCGAGCGCCGCCCTCGACTCGGGCCAGGGCCGCGTCCAGCACCGTGAACGGCCCCTGGCCCCCGGCCAGGTCGTGGAGGTACCGAGCCAGCTCGAGCTTGCCGCTGCCGGGCTCACCCGTGATCGCGACGGGGAGAGGGGATCGGGCGAGCTCGGCGGCGAGCTGGACCACCCGCCGCCAGGCAGGACTCCTGCCTGGCGGGGGAGGCACGATCGCGGAGCACCTCCCGCTCCGCTGCCCCTGCGTCCGCCCCTCCAGATCCAGCTCGAGCACCGCCCCTCGCTCAGGTCGGTCGGGGTCGACGGCAGCGCAACGCACGTTGGCCACCATCCCCTTGGAGAGGTGGACCTGGCCCGGACCTCTGATCCCCGCCACGAGCGCGCCTCCGATCTGGCTCCAGAGGTGAGCGTGATCCGCCGGCTCCAGGAGCCGGGCCGCCGCCAGATTGCTGATCACCGTCTGCGGGTTCACGGCCACGACCGGACGCCGCGTCCGCCGCGCGACGGCGATGAACCGATCCAGCAACGCCCGATCGGCGTCGGAGGCATCTCGGTACAGCTGCTCCTGGATCTGGCGTACCCCCTCACGGACGAAGGGGAGCATGAGCGGGCTGGTGTCGCGGAGCCGGCAGGTGAGATCCAGGATGCCCTCGATCCGGCCGGTGATGGGATCGCGGATGGGGACACCAGCGCACGACAGCCAGCGCAGCCACTCGACGTAGTGCTCGCTGCCGATCACCCAGGCCGGCTGGCCCTCCTCCGCCGCGGTGCCGATCCCGTTCGTCCCTACCGTCGCCTCCGCGTACAGGTGGCCAGGGGCGAGGTAGACCCGATCAAGGCCCCGACGCAGGCCGGCACTCCCGGCCCGACGGTCGAGAACGAGCCCACGAGCGTCGGTCAGGATCACCGTCATGTCGACGTCCTGAACCTGGTCGGCGAGGCGGTCGAGGACTGGCAGAGCAAGCCTCAGCAGCCGCTGCTCGGGATCGAAGTCCAGGGCAGGGACCTCGGGGGTATCGTCCGGCGGAACGCCGCGCTGCCGGGAGCGGGTCCAGGAACGGACGATCGCCGGTCGTATGCCCTCTCCCCCTCCGGCGCCGCCGAGGAACCGCTCGCGGCAGCTCCAGCGCCTTCGATCTCGGCGAGTCGGGTCACCGTCCATGGCAGCTCCCCGAACGATCCAGGACCGCAGTCCAGATGGATGCTTCTACTAACCCTACTTTAGCTTAGCTACTACAACGTCCATCTGAACATCCCTCCCCGTCTCAAATCGAGACAGCTCAACTCGGTGAGGGTTGCCGTCTAATCGGGCTCAGGACTTGGTTGGAGAGACCAACCACCCCCCTCCGACCCGAGGGGGTTACCGAGGTAGAGACGCGTATGGGGACGGGAGCCACGCAGATGGCGGCAACCAGCCGACCGATCCGGGCTGGAGCGTCGTCGCCCCTGGGTGGGCCACCGGGCTCCAGACCGACCTTGATCAGCTCCGTGCAACGCGCGCTTCGCCTGCTCGAGGCGGTCGCGACCTCGCCCGGTGGAGCGCCGGCCAAGCAGCTGGCCCGGAAGGCCGGCCTTCCTCTCGCCACGGCTTACCACCTGCTCAGGACCCTCACCTTCGAGGGCTACCTCCAGCGCCTCGAGGACGGGAGCTACGTGCTGGGAGACGAGGTAGCTCGGTTGCTCGACGCCGGGGAGTTACAGGTGGTACGGCAACGGGTCCGGCCGGCCCTCACCGCGCTTCGCGACGAGGCCCGAGCCGCCGCCTACTTCGCCCGCTACGAGGACGGCGAGATCGTGGTCAAAGCCATCGAGGACAGCCCTCGCTATCCCCGCATCGACCTCTGGGTGGGGTTCCGGGACGCGGCCCACGCCACCGCCCTAGGGCGCTGCGTGCTCGCCTTCCTCGATCACGAGGCGGTCCAGGACTACGTGAGCCGGCATCCCCTCCACGCCCTGACCTCGAGGACCGTGACCAACACCTCGACCCTGTTCAAGCTGCTCGATCGAGTGCGCTCGAGCGGGCTGGCGGTGGAGGACGGCGAGTACCTGCCAGGGAACGCCTGCCTGGCCACCCCGGTCCTGGCCGAGGGCCTGGTCGGGGCGGTCGCCCTGTCGTTCCCGCAGCGGCGGCTGCGAGACCTCGAGGAGCTGAGCGGTACCCTGCGGACGATCGCTGGCCGGATCGCGCGCGCCCACCTGCTCACCATTTGAAATCCTGATCTCGGGTCCCCGACCCCGGACGAACTATTCCTGGGAGCGAGGGCTGCATCACCCGGTGAGAGGGGGGCTTCAGCCACATCGCACACGCCAGGAGGGTGATCCGGTGGAGGAAATCGTTCAATCAGCACGAGCGCCGGAGGCGGTTCGGGAACGGCAACCCGAGGTCTACGACGCTCCGCGCGTACCGGGCAAGGGCCCGATCGACTGGATGGGCGGATGGAAGTGGGGTCTGCTCGCGGTGCCCATCCTGCTCGGCGCCGCCGCGGTCTTCCGCGTCTACCAGGGATTCACCGCCCTCAGCATCGGCACCGACTCCTCGACGCCACAGTTCTTCTGGTACTACGAGTTCCTGGTCGCGGTCGAGATCGGCATCGTGGGCCTGTTCACGATCCTGTGGTGGGGTTGGATCATCAGGTCGGCGAAGCGGTTGCCCGAGGCGCTGGGCATGGTGATCAGCCGCCGTGAGGAGGTCCGCAGGATCGCCGTCTTCTGGGGCCTGGTCGGGGCCACCAGCGTCAACCTGTACATCGAAGCCAGCTTCTTCCCCAACCAGGACGGCGCTTGGCACCAGACCTTGGTCCGCGACACCGCCTTCACACCCAGCCACGACCCGATGTTCTACTTCTTCTTCCCGCTCGGGGTGACGTTGGCGATCGGGACCTACCTCTACGGGCGAACCCGGCTGCCGGCGGTGTACGGAGCCTGGAAGGGCTTCCCCTGGTCGTTCTTCCTGCTCATCGCGGCCACGGTCACCGAGGTGGCTCAGGTGGCCATGAACGAATGGGGACACAGCGTCAACCTGGGCAACGCCGGAGCCGAGGAGTTCTTCTCGGTGTGGTTCCACTGGCCGTTCGTGCTCTACGGATGGTTGGCCGGTGGCATCTTCGCGCTCTGGGGTGAGACGATCCTGCGTCTCTACCAGATCGAGAAGGACGAGGAAGAAGGGGTAAGCCCGGTCGAGGCGGCTACCGCCACGGTGACCAGCAGGTAGCCGGACACGGCTCGGACCGCAATGGCGGACCGGCCTCGGTCCGCCATTGCCTATCGAGCTCGGCCGGGCCCGAGGTGAATTGGAGATCGAGACATGGCCATCGCCATCCCCGTTGACAGGAAAGCGGACGAGCTGAGGAGGCTCGTCTTCAAGCGGTACCGCTGGATCGACCGCAAGTGGGACTTCATGTTCTGGTTCACGGCCGCCTTCGTGGTCGCGGCCGCGGCCGACATCACCCGACTCCTGTTCGCCGGTGACTGGGACTTCTGGACGGACTGGAAGGATCGCGAGTGGTGGATGACGATCACCCCCTTCGCGACCATCATCATCCCCTCCGCTCTGCAGTTCATCCAATGGCGAGCCTGGAGATTCCCCACCGGCGCCACCTACACCGCCTGCTGCGTGTTCGTGGCCGCCTGGATCGGTCGGGTCGTCCAGTGGAAGTTCTTCGTCAACTACCCCATGAACTTCGTCTGGCCGGCGACCTGGATCCCGGCCGGCATCCTTCTCGACTTCTTGCTCCTGGAGACCAGGAGCTTCATCGTGGTCTCGGTGATCGGAGCGGGCTTGTGGACCCTGGCCTTCTGGGTCTCCAACTACGCCATCCTCGCCCCCTTCCTGCAACCGGTCCACTTCATGGGCCACACGTTGACCGTGGCCGACGTCCAGGGGATCACCTACATCCGTGCCCAGACCCCGGAGTACCTGCGGGTGATCGAACGCGACTCGCTACGTACCTTCCTCCAGGAGACCCAGTACGTGTCGCTGGCGTTCGGCACCGTGCTGGCCATTTTCGGGTACTGGGTGGGACAGTTCATCGGCCGTTACCTCGCGGTTTGGCCGATCGGACGGTTCCTCAAGCAGATCTGACACGGCGGGAGGCAGATGATGAAGCGAGCGCTGCGCTGGGTCCTCCTGGCGGCCCTGGCACCGGCGGCTGCCCTGGGCCTGGTCCTGGGGAGCGCCACCCCGGTGTTCGCCCACGGTGAGCGGGCCCAGGACGCGTTCGCCCGGATGCAGACCGTGGGTTGGTGGGGTGTCAACTTCTCCAAGACCACGGTCCAGCAGGGCGATACCGTAACGATCACCGGAACGGCCAAGATCCTCGAGACTTGGCCCAACAATCTGAGCAACGGCAATCCCGACGTCTGTTACCTGACCGTGGTCGAGCCGGGGGCCCAGTTCGTGCTCAAGGACCGGGTCATCAACGGCGTCGAGACCCCACAGTCCTTCTTCTGCCACAAGGGCGGCATCTACAACTTCAAGCTCACCCTGGCCGGCCGTTCTCCGGGCACCTGGCACGTCCACCCGGGCTTGGCTGTGAGGGAGTCGGGGACGATCATCGGTCCCGGCCAATGGATCCGGGTGACCCCATCGCCGACCGGCTTTGCCAACCTGATCACCCTGCTCAACGGTCAGACCATCGACCTCGAATCGTACGGCCAGTGGTTCGTGGTGGGGTTCTCGATTCTCACCTTCATCTTGGGCCTGGCTTGGATGATCAAGTGGACCTGGAGCAAGCCGACCGTCACCAGGCTTGCGGTGTCCAACCAGCTGCCGCTGAACCAGGACGGAGGAGAGGCCGTAGGTCTGATCACCAAACGTGACCACGTGCAGTCCGCAGTGATCGCCGGCCTCACCGCGCTGTTGCTGGTCCTGGGGCTGGTCTACCAGCAGGTGGCGTACCGGAATACCCTACCCCCGCAGTCGGACTGGATCCAGGTCCCATCCGTGGCCCCACCCCAGCAGCTGGCCAGCGTTCAGGCGGTCAATGCGACCTGGGACGGCGTCAGCCACGTCATGACCCTCAGCGTGCGGGTTCACAACACCTCGGGGACCCCGGTCCAGGTGGCCTCGTTCCGGCCCGCCTACCTCACCTTCTGGAACCCGGCGGTCGGGGTGCCCAAGACCGGACCCTACGACTACGAGATGCGGCTCTCGACCGAAGGCACGGTCGCACCCGGACATACCCAGACCATCAACCTCACGCTCCCCGGCACGGTGCTCGAGACCGAGAAGTTGATACCGGTGGGCAAGGCGGATATGGCGATTGGGGGCCTGGTCGAGGTCCGGGGGGCATCGGGGGTGCGCAACTTCGACACCGTGTCCACCGCCCTGAACATCGTCAGGTTGTAGGGAGTTGAGATCATGCAGACAGCCTTGCTGGCGGCGATCTTCCTGCACAGCGGTGGGGGGGTCGACTCCTTCCTGGAGCTGGTCGCCATGGCGGGACCGTTCGCGATCATCCTCGGCCTCGGGATCTGGCTCATCCTCCCTCCGATCGTGAAGGCCCAAGGCGAGCGCTACCTCTTCCGGGAGTACGTGCCGGACGCCCGGCGGACCGGGACCGGACCCGCCAACGGCAACAACGGGGCCAACGGTGGCCGACACCTGGAGCCCGGGCACGCCCCGGCCGTGATCGAGGGCGGGCGGTCGCCCGCTTCACGAAGCAAGCTCCACTCCAATTGATCGACGTCGAGCTGGGGAGATGCCATTCGTGGCATCTCCCTCGCCCACCCGCCTGGGAGGAACGATGCGACAACGTCAAGAGCTGGAAAGCGACGTCGAGGCGGCGTTGCAAACGGTCATCGACCCAGAGCTCGACCGTTCCCTCTCGGAGCTGGGCTTCGCCCGTGCGGTGGTCGCGCCAGGGGGAGACGTGACCATCGAGCTCCGATTGCCCACCTACTGGTGCGCGCCGAACTTCGTGTTCCTGATGGCGCAGGACGCGCGCGACGCGGTCGAGGCGGTCCCTGGGGTTCGCTCGGTGCGCATCGAGCTGCCCGACCACTTCGCGACCGAGGAGATCACCGGCGGACTCGCGCGGCGGCGCTCCTTCGACCAGGCCTTCCCAAAGCTCTCCGACGGGAGCGGCTTGCACCCACTTCGACGCATGTTCTGGGCGAAGGGATTCATGGTCTGGCAGGAACGCCTCGCCCGGCGACTGCTGGCCGCCGGCCGCTCGGTGGGGGAGCTGGCGACGATGCGCCTCGGAGAGGTCGACCACCGCGATCCCGATCTCCCCGGCTACCTGGCTCGGCGCGCCCGGCTCTCGATCTCGACTGCCCCGACCGCGCCCCTGGTCGTCTATCCCAACGGCCAGCCTGTGGACCGAGCCCGGCTCATGTCCTACCTCGACCGCTGTCGACTGGTCGCGGTCAGCCTGAGCGCGAACGCGGAGCTGTGCCAGAGCCTCCACGCGACCCGTTTCGCACCTCCACCACCCACGGAGATCGCCCGAACCAACGTGACGACGGAGGCCAAACCATGAGAGCGGCGCGCCTGCACGGGTACGACCAGCGGCTTCGGATCGACGAGGTGGCCAGGCCGGAGATCCGGGGCCACCACGACGTCATCATCCGCGTCGGCGGCGCCGGGCTCTGCCGGACCGACCTCCACATCATGGAGGGGATCTGGCAGGAGAAGTCCGGGGTGCGGCTGCCCTACACCCTCGGCC
>Ga0209810_1002066_pt1 | contig 25918 bp, 23 predicted proteins | sample Coa_R1_7_FD_187159 | JGI IMG/M metagenome (GOLD analysis project Ga0209810, IMG submission 187159) | Surface soil microbial communities from Centralia Pennsylvania, which are recovering from an underground coalmine fire - Coalmine... | ecosystem: Environmental > Terrestrial > Soil > Unclassified... | reverse complement strand
CAAGGACAACACCTTTATAGACAGAAAAGGGTTTCATGAAACCTCCACCTGATAGATGCTCCACCGCAAATGTGGAACACCTGTTAGAGATATCTGCGCAGTCTTTTGTTTCATGATATTTCCATAATCATGGAATATGTGGCATAATGTAGATGAGGGAAACGAGAAGCTTTCCCCGAAAAAGGAAAAATAGATGAGCCATCAATTTGTTGAAGCAGATGAGCCATTCTCTTCCTCATTAAGGAGGGGGAAAGTGGTAGCGTACTCTGCGCGTATACAAGAGGCCATGAGATATAACAAACTCAGTTCTTCAGACTATCGCCTTGCCATGACCATCATGGATGCAGTAGCAAAGGGATTGACCGAAGAAAAATGGAGGCAGGAACAGCACAGGATTGTGAGCATTCTGATCAATCGGCTCCCAGATGAGACTCTATCCCATGGTGACGTTGCCAATCGATACGAGCAAATGGTTGCCTGTTTCAAAGACCTTTTCCTCTGGCCCTGGTAATCTGCGTAGACAACTTATCGTACCGATCATAGACGCTTGAGATGTATCTCTCCTTCTCGTCATACTCCCCTGTGTTGAGGCAGACGTATGGCTGGATTACACAGAAAGGGATCGTGTTATGCCCTCCTTCATCCTCTTGCTCCTTATCCTGCTGGTTTTTGCCTCCGCATTTGGATTTATGATCTATAGTGACCTCAAGAGACGAGCCAGGGAAAAGAAACGCAACCAGTATCATGATCGCCTTTGAGGCATTTTTCCTCAAAAGAAACGATGTTTGATACAGCAAGCGCATTCATCAGCCATCAGTATCGCTACGATAGCAAGAAGGTATACCAGGCTATCAAGTATTGCAGCCAGGAGCAATTACTTTCTGGCAAAAGCTTTGCGCGCCAGGTAGGATAAGCCGCCAATTGCCAGCACAGCCGTTGCGGTGACTGCTAACAGAGGAAGCGGGGAACTTGTCGTCGGTTGTGGCGGAGCGGGGAGGCTGGCGCGCTCTTCGGGCTTTGTGGCGCGGCGCAGCAGTTCGAGTTTCAGACTCTCTTCCCCTTTCGCCATTGCCCAGCGATGGTTGGCGGAGAAAATGGGTTTCATGATGAAGGAGAAATAGCGCAATAGCGGCTTCTCCGCATCAATCTTCCAGTCATAGATGACATTGACCCAGGGGCCGTCCTGCTCGAAAGTCCAGATGCCCCGGCCCACAAAATCGCCCCAGGCCACCAGCGTGAAGCCGTCCTCGTGTACCTCGGTCACGCGGAAGCTCCAGCGCAGAGTATAGGGTAGCCAGCCTTTGGTATACAGGTCAACCACTTTCCCCAGACCACGCTCATCGCCCGACTCCAGCACCTTCACTCCCAGATAGACTGACGGCCACCAGCGTACCAGGTCTGCCGCGTCGCCCAGAATATCGGCAACCTCTTTGACGGTGCCTTTCACTCGCCAGTGGGTGATGAAATGATATGCATTACCTGTCATGCTGTTCTCCCTGTTCATGTATAGATGTGCAGTAACTTCCCCGGCTCATTCCTTCCAGCAGGTCACTGCCAGAGCGTCTCTTATATTACGAGAGAACAGCTCATCAAGATCACTGCATCTGACTCCGTTGAAACGGCTCCCGCGTGAAAGCACGTAATAGAAGAGAGGTATGGCGAACCGAGGAGGCTCCTTTCACAGGATTGTATCAACAGACACATGATTGACGATATAAAGGAGGTTACCGGGGATGAGTATTACCCTGACGCATGTTTCTCTCTTTGTTCAGGATATGCAGCTCATGCTGAATTTCTATCGTGAGATGCTGGGGCTGCAAGTGCTGAATGAAACGAACGGCTACGCGGAACTGAAAGCAGGGGAAGATGTCAAGCTTTCGTTTTTCGACTATAAGAAAATGGAGCAGACGATCCCGCTGGTGCAGCCAGATGAGGTCAACGGGCATCGCTGCGTGATCGAGTTTCGCGTCAACGAGGTGGATGCGCTCAGTGACAAACTGCGCCGTGAAGGCGTGCAATTGATCACTGAACCGACCAACTATAGCGACTGGGGCATTCGCGCCTTCTTCATCGAAGACCCCGAAGGCAATCTGATTAACCTGTACGAACCGCTGGAAACACAGGGACAGCAGGGACAATAAGTCCTTCTTCCTATTAAAGACCTGCTCAGATGTGTCATCCTGAGCGCAGTGCAGGATTTGAGGTTCGCTATGTCAATCAGATAGTGGCCTCAGATTCTGCGCTGCGCTCAGGATGATACGATTCTGTTGACTTCCTCGCTGCGCTCAGGGTGGGATGATACGCTCCTGGCTGGCTTCGACTTCGATGAGAAAGTATAGGCGGCCAGGCCAAAACGGAACAATCCAGCCACTGCTACTATTAGTTCCAGCATAGCCGACAGATCAATCACCATGCGCACATTCATGAGAGCGTAGAGCGGGGCGGCCAGGAGCAGGTAGCCCAGATCGGTCGCCGGTTGACAGGTTGTGGTAATCGTTAGCAGCATGATCGCCCCGTTGTGTGAACACCATCGTTTGCGAAAAGTCAATCATCTTAGCAGGGGCATTGTAACATGGTGGTGGAGTGCTGGCAACAGGGGAAAGAGGGAAAAAGACCGTTCCATCTTAGAAGGCGGAACGGTCTGCCAGTAAGGATTTATCGGTCTACGCGTGGTCAAGGCGGCGCAGTTCGATTTTGCCGTTGCGGACGCGCACAGCGAAGTTGGGTTCGGCGTAGACTGCCGGGCTGGTAACGACGCTGCCGTCGCTCAGGCGGAACTGGGAGCCGTGCCAGGGGCAGGTGACGACGCCGTTTTCTACGGCGCCTTCATCCAGCGGGCCGCCCATGTGTGTGCAAATGGCGCCGATGGCGTAGATGGTACTGCCCTGCTTGAGTAGCACGGCGGGGATGCCATCAGCGTTGACGCGGGTCAGTTTGCCCTCGACGAGGTCGTTCTCGTTCATGACCGGCACAAAGTCTTCCGAGCCACCCTCAAAGGCATCGTGGTTGACGCCGACGCCCTTGCCATAGACAAGCTCGCCACCCAGATATGCCGTGAACATCAGGGCGGCATAGCCGACGGTGGAAAGCGCAATACCCGTGCGGCGCAGACCCAGTTTGCGCAGCGCGTATGAGGCTGTATTGACGAGCGCGATGCCGGTATTGACCGCGCCATGAATGAAGCCCACGCGGCGGTCTGTGTCATAGAGGTCGCTCCAGTCGGTTACGCCTGTAATCGCTGTACCAACTGCTGTGATCAGGCCGAACAGCAGCATATCTTCGGCGGTTCGGGCGTTGTTTTCCTGCTCATCCTTGAGCCAGAGCAGGTCGAAGAGCATGGTACCTGTCCATGCCCCGATGGGCAGGTCTGTCAGCATCGGATGAACCGGGTGTCCAAGCCAGGTGCCATTCAGAACACCCTTGACTTTGCGTCCAATTTGTCCCGGCTGACCAAATAGTTTTAACAGCCAGTCCTGAACCGGAGCGGCATACCGATCCGTCCAGGCTTGATGCTCAACCATTTCTCCCAGCCAGTGCCGTAACGGTGGGCTGACCGGCGGCGTCTCTGTCCAGCCATGCTGCGGCGCCGGAATTGCTTCCACTGCATCTGAACCCATGTCTTTTCCTTTCCTCTCTTGCAGAGAGATAACTTTGTGCATCATCACTATTACTCTACAATCAGCCAACAGTAATCGCGTGGCGGGTTAATACCCAGCACAGAGAAGGGAACATCCGGTTGCTGCCGTGTGAGGAGATAGCGCATCACCGCCTGATTGTGGGCGTAGAACAGCCGGGCACAGCGCAGCGCGCTGTGCAGCGAGCGGAAATGCACGTACATCTCTCCACGCAGCGGCAAGGCGATATAATGGAACCCGTGCGCTCTCAACCAGCGACGATCTTCGGTGCGCGGCCAGATAAGCGCGATCTTGCCTCCCGGCTTCGTCACGCGCTTCAGTTCGGCCAGACCGCATTCGCCGCCCTGCCCCGGCCCTGCGGTAAAGGCCGAACAGGAGAGAGCCAGATCAACGCTGTTATCCTCCAGGGGCAGATGCTCGAAACTGCCGTGCAGGGGAATGATGTCCCCCACCGACCGCTTGCTGAGCTTGCGATACAGGATATTCAGCAGGCCAGGTGAAGGCTCTACGGCGTAGACTCTTCGAGCGCCATGTTGCAGGCACTCGAACGAGGCGCGCCCGCTGCCCGCGCCCGCATCAAGCACTACCCGGTCGCGCATGTCTGGCTCCAATGCCTGAAAAATGCCGGGATGGATATGCTCGCCCATCGTCAGCTCCTCGTAGAGTTCAGGCATTTTCCAGTAGACCAGTTCCCAGAAAAGGCGGTCGAGTACATCTCGTCGCGCTGCCTCTACCTCCTGCTGCGCCACCGGACGGAGCAACTCGTGCATAAAGGCAGAAAGCTGGTATGGCGACAGTTGTCGGCTGATCGAGCGAATCAGCGACCACGAAGCATCGCGCAGGCTCAGGGCAAGCTTGCTCAGTTCCACGCCGAAGCCGCCATCCAGAATATCCTGCATGGTCTTCTCATCGAACACCGCGAGGTCTTCAATGGAAAAAGGGTTCTCAAACACGGAGTAGCTCATCTCAGCGCCCCATGTAGCAACACGGTTTCCACCTTCTTATCCTACACATTCTTGCGCAGTAGAAGCAACGTCAACAATTGCCATTTGAGCCTCGATTGCCTGTAACGTCATATTGAATGAGGAGAATATAAGACGCACTTCCTATTCTCTGTCGCAGCCCTTAGAGCTGGCACCTCATAAGGGCTGCATTCTCTTGCCCACCCCCTCAGTTTGTGGCACACTTCACAACAAACAGGTGAAACTACCTACTTTCATCTTTCACCTATCCTGCTATAATAAGGATGATTGGTTATACAAGAGGTTTTCCTGGCCCGATATACGTTCATTTCAATCCCAACGGGATGGCGGGAAAGGAGCCAGTTTCTACTGATTCCTTCCAGCTTCCTGGATAGGGGAAGTATACCATCAAAACTGAAAGAGTCAAATGCTTTTGCACTGGACGATGATAGAGTGCAGGAGGACTTATATGGCAATCTGTGAATATTGCGGAGCAGATATCCCCGAACACGCCAGTTTTTGCGGACGTTGCGGGCAGGCACCCTCGCATGTCACCGGCCCTAACGCGCCCACGCGCGCCAGCTTTCCGTCGCTGGACGCACTTCCGATGGATAACCCTTTTTCGACCATCATCAGCCCATCACAGGCAAATCTTTCGCCTGCCGGAAACGGTGACCAGGGCATGAGCGGCTCCCCTGTATGGCAACATCCAGGGCAGAGCAATCCACCGTTCCCAGGGTTTGCCGAACAGGATCAGGGGCAGATGACGGTCGCCAACAACGCGGAGGAGGAAGAGGAGAGACGGCGGCGCGATGCTCTGCTGGGGCTGGGCTTTGTCGGGCTGGCGAGACCAGGGGCTGACAATGTACCGATGGTACAGGGAACGCCGCACATGGGCAGCGTGCCAGCGGTGCAGGGAGCGCCGCACATGGGCAATGCCTCTATGGGGGCCATGCAGGGAACTGGCAGCATGCCTCCCGGCGCATCCTCGCCGCAAGCGCCATCATATCCTACTCAGCCCAACCCGCCAACACAGCCTGAACCACCGACGCACCCCAATCCGCCGGGGCATCCTCATCCGCCAAAGCCTCCACAGCCCAATCCGCCCGGCTGCGCCCCTGCCTGGCTCATTATAGTCAGCGCCATTATCCTTATCATCACCAGCATTATTACAACCGCTTTCACCATCCTGACGCCCACGCTTTCACTGAGCGGCAGCGGCAGCGTGCCATTGGGCGGCACATTACACCTGCACGGCAGCCACTTCATTCCGGGCAGCAGCATCACCCTCACACTGGACGGCAGCATCCCGCTTTCTGTTTCCGCGCCATCCTTTTTCGCGTCAAACGCCTCGTTTCCCACAACAGGAGAAGTCTGGACGCTGGCGGCTCAGCAAAACAATGTTCTGAGGGCAGGCGGTGATGGCAGCTTTGACGTGACAATTCAGGTCGGGACAAACTGGAAGCCGGGGCAGCATACCATTCGCGCCTCCGAAAACATCAGCCCGCGCAGCGCCGAACTCACGTTTACCGTCCTGGCAAACGGCACGACGCCTACACCGACGCCTACCGCGACAACCACAGCCACCGCGACGGCGACGGTCACGCCCACCACGTCTCCTTCACCCTCACCAACCGTGACGGCAACCAGCGTGACAACGGGTTTGAGCTGCATCAATCCGACGACGCTGGCACTTGGGCCGGTCAGTGAGGGCTATAACCAGGCTGTCTCTTCGGTGGTGACGATCTGCACTAATGGCTCCGGCGTGGTCAACTGGACGGCAAGCTGGGACCAGAACGCAGCTCCCTGGCTAAAGCTCGATCACACTTCCGGCCAGATTCAGGCGCCAGCGCAACAGCAGGTGACGGTGAGCGCGAGCGCGAGCGGTCTAAAAGCGGGGAATTATTCGGCAACGGTGACATTCGCCGACAGCCAGAGCGGCACCAGCGAGGCACTCACGGTCAATTTCACCGTGCAAACGGGCTGTGTCAGCGCCATGCCCACCTCGCTGAGCTTCACGGGCGAGGCAGGCGTCAGCGATCCCTCGCCCCAGACGGTCTCTGTGACCAACTGTGGCGCGCTGGCGGCAACGTGGACGGCGACGGTCAACACCAGTTCGGGCGGCAACTGGCTGAGCGTGGACACGAGCGGCGGCACCCTGAAGGGCAAGTCAGCGCAAAACGTAACGGTCTCGGCCTCGGTGGTGAAGACGAAGTTGAGCGCGGGAACGTACACCGGCCAGATTACCTTCGCCATCGGTTCCACGCAATCGGTCGTCAATGTCACGCTGACCGTGCAGGCGGCGCCGACGCTGGTGGTCGAGTCGCCAAATCCGCCAACCTTCTATGCCAATCAGGACTGTAGTTATAACTCCACCAGCGGCTACTGGGTTTGCATAGCTTCCATCGCCAATAGCTCAAGCAGCCTGAGCCTGAACTGGACATCATCCAGCAGCGGCATAGCGGGCATCTCGTTCAACCCGTCCAGCGGGACGCTGGGGCCGAACCAGGGAACGCGCGTGCAGGTAATTGTTCCGGCTAATAACTGCCAGGCGCAGGCCACACTGACCTTCAGCGGCCCGGCCAACAGCGACAATATTACCTGGTACTGCGTTATCATCGGTTAGTTTCAATCCCAGGCGGGAGGTCGGGACAGTACCAGGTTTCTGCCGCTTCCCATAGAGAAGTATAATACCATCAAACCTGAAGAAGTCAGGTGTAAAGGCAACATGGCGAAAGAGGACAGGCAAGGGAAATATGTATGATGGATAATGATGTCTTGATCGGGAAACAACTGGGGGCCTACCAGATTCAGGCGAAGCTGGGCGAGGGCGGCATGGCCCGTGTGTATAAGGCGTATCATGCGCGGCTACGGCGCGACGTGGCTATTAAGGTGATTCTACCGCAGGCAGCAGACAAGCCCGGCTTCAAAGAACGTTTCGAGCAAGAGGCGCAGGTGGTGGCGCGGCTGGAACACTACAATATCGTCGCAGTCTATGACTTTGGCGAGTCGGGCAACCTCACCTATCTGGTCATGCAATACGTAGGCGGCGGTACGCTGCGCGAGCAGTTACGCGGGCAGCAACCGCTGGAACTGCGGCGGGCCGTCGCCTACGCGCAACAGATGGCGCGGGCGCTGCACCATGCACACCAGCGCGGCATCGTACATCGCGATGTCAAGCCGCAAAACATGCTCGTCTCCTCCAGCGACCCCGGCGAATTGCTGCTCTCCGATTTCGGCATCGCCAAGCTTTTCGACACGCAGGAAGCAACGCTGCCCATGATCGGCAACGGCGTCTCTGGCGGTCCCATGCTGACGAATGTGGGGCAGATGATCGGCACGCCGGACTATATGGCCCCGGAGCAGATCAATCGCCAGCCCGTCGACGCGCGCACCGATGTCTACGCGCTGGGCGTGGTCCTCTTCCAGATGCTCACCGGGCGCGTGCCATTCCTCGCCAGCAGCGAAATCGGCCTGCTCTACCAGCACGTGCATACACCCGCTCCCGATGTGCGCGAGCTGAACCCGCAGGTGCCTGAGTTGCCGGCGCAGATCACCGCGAAGGCGCTGGCAAAAGCGCCACAGGCACGCTTCCAGACGGCGGAAGAGATGGCTCGCGCCCTCGAACTATTTACCACCTCCGCGCCATACACAATCAGACCTGGCCGCGCAACGCCCCCGTTCGACAGCAATGCCACCATCAGCCCTCTGGCCGGGCCAACGCTCCCCACGCCATCCAACGCAGGGGCCATGCATTACGCCCCTGCCGCACAACCACCTTCATACTACGGCTCACAGCCCCGGCAGCAATCACAAACGCCCTTTGCCCAATCCATCCCACCGCGCCAGTCAATGACCGACCCGATTACGGGCAGCAAACTTATCTCGACCCGCAGCCTGCACCCCGGTACATTTATCTTCAGCGTCCTGCTCGCATTGCTGGTCATCGGCGGCCTGCTCTGGCAAACCCATCCCTCCTGGCTGCCTTTCGGCTCCGGCAGCCAGTCGACAGGGGCTACATTTCAGCCATTTACCGAAAACTTCCTGAATAACGACCGCAACTGGACAAGCGGCAACCTGAACGGTCTGACCGCCAGCGTCAGCAACAACCGGTACAGCCTGAGTGTGAGCGATGGGAACACCTACTTTCCTCACCCGGACACAGGAAATTTGCCCGCGAACTTCACCTACACCGTCAGGATGGAACAAATTGCGGGCTCTACCAGCATCTTTTACGGGCTGGCATTTCACCTGAAGGAAAATGGAAGCAACGTCTATTGCTATGCCTTCGTCATTGACGCAAAAGGCGATTATCAGGTGCTGAAATATGGCGTCAACACCTCAACCTCATACGCGACTTTGACACAGGGAACCCTGTCGGCCATTCACGGGCAGAATCAGTTCAACACGTTAAAAGTCGTTGTGCAGGGCAACCACTTCTCCTTTGCGGTCAACAACACAGCCATAACGCCATCTACCTCCGACGCCGACTATACAGGCGGTCAACCGGCATTGATGGTGGCCGGGCCGAATGCGAGCTTTACCGTGACTTCGGTGCAACTGAGCAGCCCTTAGAGATTCCCTGCGGTCTCTTTTCCACTGTGCTATGATATCCGTGTTAAAACTATCGTTGTAACCATATCTTTCAGGAGAAACACGTCTTATGGTCGCTGTGTGCCGGTAAGTCCTTCAGTTTAGAGCTTGTTGGAGGGGACAGGAAGGCTGTCGTGTGGGTGTATGGTCACATATCAGTCGGCCTGCGTATTCATGTGGCTTGATTGCCTGAAACAGGCATAGTAATCCGCAGAATACGCTTTTCTGTCCCTGATTCATTCACGCGCTCTCAACTGATGGCCCGGTCAGGCACCTGGAGTGCAGACGTGTGTTTTTCTCCATCTTCCCGCTTTCCCACAGAGGAAACGCCGATTTCTGTTTGCTCTTCCTCCTGCCCTGTTAGTTGAGCGCGCTCCTTCACCCGGATGGGTATAACAAAAAGGAGCGAGACATATGCATGGGAAACCCGGACGACGAAAACGACGTGCCGCCCATATCAATCGAGAGTGGTACTGGAACAGCCGGAAGTTGCTGGTTCAGCAGCAGGGATGGCTGGGGATACGTGAGTATGATCGACGCCAGCCTGCCTGTCATTACAACCTGCATATTCAGCCTGCCTGCGGTGGTCTGGATTACCACAATTACCATATCCGCTACCTGGGAATAAGAGACGACAAACATGTCTGGTCGGTGGTCGATGCGCCTTATGGCAAAGAGCGGAGCCACAGAGTCTACGCCTTTTCGCGGCAACGCCTCATTGGAGAGGTCATCGAGGCCGCCAGCGCCTTGCTGGTCACGGATGTGACCAACGATGTCGGCGACCCCTCTCTCTGGGCCGAGCTTGCCGAGTATCTGGCCCTGGTGCTGTTCGATTTGTATCGACACGATCAGGAAAAGCCTGTGGAGAGGAAATCATAAATCAGCCATTTCAATAATATCCCTGCCAGCCACTTCCGGTTGTATAATAGTAGCATGCTTACCTTTCAGGAACAATTACAGGACGCGGCAGAGCTGATGCAGGCGGCAAAGCGCATCGTGGCGCTGACGGGCGCGGGCATCAGCACGGAATCGGGCATTCCAGATTTCCGAAGCCCCGGCGGCATCTGGCAGCAGATACCGCCGGTGAGCTATCGCGAATTTCTCAGCAGCGCGCAGGCCCGGCAACGTTACTGGCAAACGCGGCGCAGCCTCACAGGACAGGTGGCGGCGGCCCGGCCCAACGCGGCCCATTATGCGCTGGTGGAACTGGAACGCCGCCAGCTTTTGCCCGGCGTCATCACGCAAAATTTTGACGGGCTGCACCAGAAAGCAGGTCACGCTCCTGAGCGGGTCATCGAACTGCATGGCACATCGCGTGAGGCCGCCTGCACCCTGTGCGGCGCGCGCTCCTCAATCGCAGAATTGCAGCAGCGGGTCGACGCGGGCGAAGTCGACCCGACCTGCCCTCTGTGTGGAGGCTATCTCAAAGCGGCCACCATTCTCTTCGGGCAGCGCGTGCCAGAACGCGAGCTTGCGCGGGCAAAAGAGCTTGCGCAAGAGTGCGACCTCTTCCTGGTCGTCGGCTCCTCGCTCAAAGTCGTGCCGGCCGCCACACTGCCGCGCCTCGCCCTCAAACGCAACGTTCCCCTCATCATCATCAATTTACAGCCCACTCCACTTGATGAGTATGCCGATGCAGTTATTCAGGAAAAAGCGGGTGACGTGCTGCCCCGGCTGGTTGCGATGCTGGCTTAAGCAGAGCCAGCGCAAATGGCTCGCGCAAAAACGCGATGGTTTCCGTTGCCGTCACACCGTCTTCTTCGTGCTGAGCGCGCTATTTACCCCTGCGCCTGTACAATATCCTCGATCAGATTGGTCGCGTTGGGCGAACCCCAGCCGGTAACCGGATCCCAGCCGGGAGCGGCATTGTAGCCGGGAATGCCACCCACGCTGTTATTGCCGATTGTCACATCATGGTAGTCTTCTGAGCGGTTATCGCCGTGGCCGAGGGCGTAGAGGGCCGGGTTGATGAAGCCGAGGGGATGACCGGCGTACTGGTTGCCGTCGGCAATGATGCCCGCCCATTGCGGCGAGCCTTCGCTTGTTCCGGCGATGAGATACCAGCCAGGCTGGCCCGGAATGAAGCTCAGGTAGACCAGGATAGGCGTCTCACCGGAAGCATTATAGGCGATATCAGGCAGACCGCGATAGCCGTTGAGAATAGCCTGCTGCGAACGATTGAGATTCTTCACCTGGTAATCAGGCTCAGCGAAGTATTGACTGACGCCGCCACCGGAACCATCCCAGGCAGTCTCGGCCTGATAGCGGCCCTCGGTCGTGGCATAGAGATTTGTGCCGCCGACAGCGGTGACATAGGGCGAGGAGGCCGGGAAATTGACGGTGGGGAAGGGATAGGTCTGGCCGTGAATATTGGGGTTGGCAACGCCCGAATCGCCGCTCGACGCAAAAACGGTCACATGATCGGCGGCTGCCTGGCGGTAGAAGTCGTTGAAGCTGGTAAGCACCTGTCGACCGCCATTATAGAAGAGCGTGTTCTCGGTCGTGGCCCAGCTCTGAGAGATGATCTTGCCAATATTCTTGTCCAGCGCGTACTGTTCCAGGAAGAGGAACTGCGGCATGCCCTGCACGCCCTGCGTCTCATTGACCGGGCTGGTCATCAGGGCGATATTCGCGCCTGGAGCCATCGCATGCGCCCACTCGACATCCAGCGTGGTCTCGGCAGCCCAGCCGATCATATTGCCATTGTTGGGGTTGAACGGCTTTGTACCGAGCGGCGTGTAAATCTTGAATGAGGGGGGATCAGGAAGGCCAAACGCCCGGTCAAAGGCATGCAGGTCACTCTGAATGGTCGGGCTGCCAAACGAATCGATGATGATAATAGTCTGGCCGCTGCCATCATCACCCATAGAGAGCAGGCCATCGACGTTATATGCCCTGCGCAACTCGAAGGGATTGTAGCAGGGAATGCCGAGGGACTTCCGACACTGCTTATCGGTGGGCGGAGGCTGCACAGCGCCCTGCACAAAGCTATATGATTGGCCCTGGAAGTTGATCGCAACCACTCCCCTGTGGGCAGGAACACCGGCGGCCTTCGTGGAAACGCCGGAGAAATGCAGCAGGCATAGCCCGGCGATGAGGGCAAGCGCGAGCAGCGAAAGAATCACGCGCCACCAGGACCTGAAAATCCAGATGTGTTTCAATTCTTTGCACCCTTTCATTTTGAAATAAGCTGACACGTGCGAAGTGATAGTGATATCCTTGATAGCCTTTCCACGCTCAATTATAGGGGCGAGGCAGGGCATAAGACAGGCGAAACACGTTATAATATGGTTGAGAGATGGTTGTAAATAGCTCTATACGATTATGATTTCTCTTTCGCAGAGCTAACGGGCGCCTCTACACTTTCTGCCCGCCATATTCGTACCATTCAGTAGAAGAGAAATCTTACTCATCATCTTGCAGGAAATGGAGGGCATGTATGTCCCAGACGAATTTCGCGGCGCCCGGCACGCGGCCCGCGCAAACGACACCGCAGCGAAGAACGAGCTGGCTCAAAGTGCTGCTCATTGGCCTCGTTCTTTTCATCATCACCACCATTGTAATGTTCTGGACGGGCAACCCCAACCTCTACCCGACGGTCATCTTGATCGGCAACTTTCTGGTGCCGGTCACATTTGTCGCGTTCCTCTATAACCACCGACACCTGAGTACGCTGCGGCTGGAAAGCGTGGCCATCTGTTTCGTGGTCGGCGGCATTCTGGGCGTGCTTGGCGCCTCAATCCTGGAATCGCTGCTGCTGCCCAGGACTGGAAACCCCAACAAAGGCATCCCTCTGGGCAGCGGCCTGCTCGTCGGCTTCATTGAAGAGGGCTGTAAAATCGTCGCGTTGATGATTCTCGCGCGCCGCATGCGTCACACCTCAGAGATGGATGGGCTGCTACTGGGCGGCGCGGTCGGCATGGGCTTTGCCGCGCTGGAAAGCACCGGTTATGCCTTCACCGTCTTCCTGCTCAGTCATGGCGTGGTAGGAACCTCGATTGTGGAAACGGTCATTCGCGGCCTGCTGGCTCCCTTCGGTCACGGGGTCTGGACAGGAGTGCTGGGAGCCATCCTCTTCCGCGACAGCAGCAAATCCAACCACTTCCGCATCACGCTCCCCGTCATCCTGACCTATATCGGCGTCTCCGTCATCCACGGGCTATGGGACGGTCTGCCGCAGACCGTGTTTTTCGTCATCCCACCCGGCATTCCCATTTCCGTCACTATTCTCATCCTCAGCATCATTGGTATCAGCCTGCTCGCCTTTGTCTTCAAACGCGCGGAAGCCCGGCAATTGCAGGAAATGTACGGGACAAATCCGTAGAAACAAGCGGCCAGGGCAGCCTGCGGAAGCTACCCTTCTCGTAGCCAGACAAGCATCTCGCCTGCCTGCCGGTTATCCCAGGCATAATACGGGATAGCAGTAATTGTCGTTGCATGCCGCGTGAGGGGCTGCGTGCGATAGAGGGCGGCGCCACCGTCGGCGGCATCTTCGACAAACGCGGGGCCGCACAGAACATAGACGCCATCCAGCATCTCCGGCTCAAACTGGCCGCTCAGTTTCGCGTCCTGCGGCAGGATAATATGCTCCAACGGCGCCTGTTGATCGGCATCTTCCAGGCAATAGACGAGCGGGCCGCGTTTGAGGGCTACGCGCCCGACATCCTGCCGCACGTTGGGATGGGCATAGACGCGCTCGACAGGCATCCCCAGTTCGAGTTCCACGCGCTCACCCGCCTGCCAGCGGCGTTCAACGCGCACATAGCCTTGCTGCAAGCGGCTGGCGATATCGAACGATTCACCGTTGACGCTGAGTTGCGCGGCGCGGCACCAGCCAGGGATGCGTAGCTTCAAGCTAAACGTCACCGGTTCATCCATGTCGAACTGGAAACTGATCGCGCCATGCCACGGATAGTTCGTTTGCTGGCGCAGGGTGATGGTGCGTCCCGCCATGTTCACCTGCGCGCTGCCTTGCACGTAGAGATGGACGGCCAGTTCATGCTCGTTGGCGGCATAGATGTACTGACCCAACGAGGCGAGCAGGCGAGCGATGTTGGGCGGGCAGCAGGCGCAATCAAACCATGCCTGGCGATGGTGCGCGCCCCGGCTGGCGAGCGGATTGTCATAAAAGAAGGTGTCCCCGGCCAGCGAGACGCCGCTGAGAACGCTGTTGTAGAGGGCGGTTTCCAGAATGTCGGCGTAACGGGCGTCGCACTCCAGCTGGAGCAGGCGATGATGCCAGAAGACAAGGCCGATGGCCGCGCACGTCTCCGCGTAGGCTTCCTCATTCGGCAGGTCATAATCGGCGGAGAAGCCCTCGTTATGCGGGGAGGAGCCGATGCCGCCGGTGAGATAGATGCGGCGCGATGAGAGATGCTGCCAGAGCCGTTTGCAGGCGGCAAGCAGGCTTGCATCGTGAAGCTCACGAGTAAGGTCGACCATGGCGCTGTAGAGATACATGGCGCGCACGGCATGGCCCGTGACCTGCTGCTGCTCACGCACAGGGAGATGCGATTGATTGTATTCGTAGGTACCCGCCCAGTATGCTGCCGGGTCTTCGCCGCGCAGGCGCGCCTCCTCGTCGTAATAATGGGGCTGTTTCCCACGTTCCTCCACAAAATACTGACTGAGACGCAGATAGCGCGGCTCACCGGTGGCGCGATAGAGCTTGACCAGCGCCAGTTCGATCTCTTCATGGCCCGGATAGCCGCGTTTCTTGCCGGGTTCGGAGCCGAAGACGCTGTCGATATGGTCGGCGTAGCGCGTGAGGACATCCAGCAGGGTGCGTTTACCGGTGGCCTGGAAATGGGCTACGGCAGCTTCGATGAGATGACCGGCGCAGTACAGTTCGTGCAAATCGCGCAGGTTTGTCCAGCGTCTCTCCGGCTCGACGGCGCTGAAGTGGGAGTTGAGGTAACCGTCTGGCTGCTGAGCAGCAACCAGCAGGTCAACCACCTCGTCAACCTGTTCCGCCAGCATGGGATCAGGATGCGTCGCCAGGCTATAGCAGGCCGCTTCCAGCCATTTGGCGACATCCGAATCCCAGAAGACATGAGGCACCGGTAGCCTGCCCGGCTTCCAGTCCAGGCGCAAAGCATCGATACGCCCCGTCTCCTTACACATACGGTAGATATGCGGCAGCGTGCGTTCGCGATTGGCGCGCAAACGCGGCGACCAGAACAGATCATCAATACTCACATTTTTCCACGAAACCGGCGTCAACGGCTCTTCAGATGAAGGAAAGGCCACGATTTTTCTCCTGTTCGCGCTGATTCTCAAGAGCATGCATTTCTATGCTATAATAATACATCAATATCTGATATCCCCTACACAGGAGAGAGGAAGAGCATGCCCTTAAACTTAAGAAACAGGCACTTTTTGAAACTGGACGATTTTACGCCGCAGGAGTTGCACTTTCTGCTGCAACTGGCGACTGATTTGAAGGCGGCGAAGTATGCAGGGCGAGAGGTTCAACGGCTCAAAGGCAAAGAAATCGCCCTCATCTTTGAGAAAGATTCGACGCGCACGCGCAGCGGCTTCGAGGTCGCAGCCTACGATCAGGGCGCGAATGTGACCTATATCGGGCCGAGCGGCTCGCATATTGGGACGAAGGAGAGTATGAAGGATACCGCCCGCGTGCTGGGTCGCATGTATGACGGCATCCAGTATCGGGGCTTTGAGCAGGCGCAGGTGGAAGAGCTGGCGCGTTATGCTGGCGTCCCCGTGTGGAACGGGCTGACCAACGAGGCCCATCCGACGCAGGTGCTGGCCGACCTGCTGACCATGCAAGAACACGCCCACAAGCCGCTGGATGAAGTCTCCTTCTGCTTCCTCGGCGATGTCGGCCACAACGTTGGCGATTCGCTGATGATCGGGGCGGCGAAGATGGGTATGGATGTGCGTCTGGCAGGCCCACAGCAGTGCTGGCCGGAGACGCAGCGCGTTGAGGCGGCCCGCGAGATTGGCCGGAAGACGGGGGCGCGCCTGACCATCACCGAGGACGTGGAAGCGGCGGTACGCGGCTGCGATTTCCTGTATACCGATGTCTGGGTCTCGATGGGCGAGCCAGCCAGCCTGTGGGGAGAGCGCATCCAGCAAATGCTGCCCTATCAGGTCAATAGAGAGTTGATGGCAATGACCCGCAACCCGCACACGAAGTTTATGCACTGCCTGCCCGCCCTGCACAACACAGAGACGAAGCTGGGCCGCGAGATCTACGAACGCTACGGGCTTGAGGCGTTAGAAGTCACCGACGACGTATTTGAGTCCGACGCCTCCATCGTCTTCGATCAGGCCGAAAATCGCCTGCACACCATCAAGGCTGTGCTGGTAGCTACACTGGGGGATTAGCCAGGGAAAAGACAGGCACCAGAGAAAGATGCCGTCATTTCGATGTTTTCTCCAGCAGATCGCTGACAGCGGAAACAAGCGTATAGAGGTGGAAGGGCTTTGAAATCAGCACGGCATCCGGCACGATGTGCAGCGCGCGCGCAATTTCGGTAGAAGTGGCGGCGGTGCAAACAATCAGAGGCAGAGACCGGGTATGTGGATAAGAGCGCAGGCGTTGCAACACTTCCATCCCGTCTATATCGGCCAGGTGTAGATCGAGAATAAGTATATCGAGGGGTAGGCGGGTTGGCCCTTCTTGCGATTGCGCCACCCGCTGCTCGCCCGTTATTCCATCGGGGATAGACAACGCTTGCAGGCAGGCGCGGCCATGCTCATAGAGGATAACTTCATGCCCCACATAGCGCAGCATGGTTACACACATTTTTGCGATGCGTGCATTATCTTCCAGCAGACCGACCTGAGCCATACGTTCGCCGTATCCTTCGTTGCTATTTTCCTTGCCTGTTTCCAAATTGTAATGTTTGCTATTACAACTGTCAAGCTATCTCGACTCACAACGCGAAATGCGCTACAATCAATAGGCCAGAATAGCGTTTGCGAGAAAGATTTGAAGTGAGCTATGAACGAAGCAGAATCTGAGAAAAAAGTCCCGATCAGTACGGTGCGTTTCGGGATAGGAAAAGAGATACGGCTCTACCTTGACGAAATTGTCGTCACTACAAGGGAAGAGGGGCGGGAACTACGGGTGCCACTGGCGGAAATCAAACGGCTCACCCTCATGCCGGGCGATCCCACTCCCTCCAAACTCATCCTGATGGCGGATCTGACCGACGGTACCACCATTATCCTGGCCGAAGGTATGACCAACGCCCGCGATTTCAGGGCAATGATTCCCCATATCGTAGAACTCTGCCCCGATCTTGAACTGGAACCGCCGGATATGGCGGAGCAATTGCGCCAGGCTCTCAACAACCGCCGCGCCTGGGCGCTGACCTGCTACGGCGCCATTATCCTGCTCTGCATTTTCCTGTTCGCGCTCTACCTGCTCGTCGCCTATCTGGGAACGCACCATTTATGAACCTTGCCTGAGCAGAAAGGCTATGATATCATACATCCATCACATATTACGGAGTTTCGCTCATGAGCTATGCCACCGCCCGCAGCCGTGGAGTCAATAGTGAGATAAACAAGCTCTATCCTGAAGATCGCGCTGTTCATGAGTGGTATCGCTTTGTCCTATCTTTCCCGCCTCACCTGGTACGTAACTACCTTGAGCGTTTCGGTGTTGGCAGACACCAGCGCGTGCTGGATCCATTCTGTGGGACAGGAACAGTGCTGGTTGAATGCAAAAAACTGGGTATAGCCAGCGTAGGAGTTGAGGCCAATCCAATGGCCTGGTTTGCCAGTCAGATCAAAACAGAATGGGAACCCGACCCTGATTATTTGCTGGCACACGCTCGCCAGATCGCTAAAATAGCTGTAGCCAGGCTGAAAGCAGAGGGTATAGAGGACACTCCATTCTTCGATATCAGCCAGAATGGGCATCAGACACTGCGAACGTTACCAGAGGAGAGCGCAAAGCTTCTGCTTGCGGATTCGATCAGCCCTTTGCCCCTGCACAAGACGCTGGTGTTGCTTGAATGTCTGGAAAAATACAGTGATGAGCAGTATCGCCGACATGAGTTGCTTGCACTGGCTAAGGCCCTGGTATCCTCAATCAGCAATCTGCATTTTGGCCCGGAAGTGGGCGTTGGCCCATCTAAATCAGATGCGCCCGTCATCTCTGCATGGCTGGCTGCCGTTCAGACAATGGCGCTTGATCTGAGCAAAGTGCGAGCTATGCGTGCCATCCCTGCTCACATCCACTTAGCGGACGCACGGCAACTGCTGGAGGTGATAGAACCAGCTTCGGTGGACGCAGTGATTACATCTCCTCCATACCCGAATGAGAAAGATTACACCCGTACAACGCGCCTGGAATCGGTACTGCTCGGCTTTATCCATAACAGGGCCGAACTGCAGGCCCTGAAACGCGGGCTGGTGCGCTCCAATACGCGCGGCGTCTACAAAGAGGATGACGATGACCTCTGGATAGCAAGTTACCCGCAGATTCAGCAGATTGCCGGGGAGATAGAGACCAGACGTATCGAACTGGGCAAAACATCCGGCTTCGAGCGACTCTATGCACGGGTGACAAAACTCTATTTTGGTGGCATCGCACGCCACTTATCGACGCTCCGGCCAATTCTGCGCCCCAACGCACAACTCGCCTACGTGGTCGGAGATCAGGCATCTTACCTGCGCGTGATGATCCCAACCGGCCAACTCGTCGCCGAAATCGCACGCTCACTCGGCTACGAAGTTGCAGGTATAGACCTCTTCCGCACAAGGCTCTCTACTGCCACCAGAAGCCAGCTTCGGGAAGAGGTCGTTGTGCTGCGCTGGCCGGGAACAATAACGATATAAATTCTTACTATTGCTTTTTATAGAAATTTGCCAGGCATAACAGGGGGATATAATGGCAGAGCCGCCAGATTCACAAAGATTGAATCGATATCAGCAGATTGTGGAGCGCGTCTTCTTCGCTCACTATCAGGAAGGCGCACGCGAAGTTCCATTTGAGCGCGAAGATATGGTACGTGCTGCTCAGGAACTTGGCATCAGTCTTCCGAAAAATCTTGGCGATATTCCCTATACCTTCCGCTATCGAGGGCAGTTGCCGGAATCTATTCGTGCTAAAGTGCCTGCGGGCGAGGATTGGATCATCAGACCGACGGGACGGGCGCGCTATAGCTTCGTCTCAACGGTAGTACCAGAGATTGTGCCGAATAAGCTAATGGCCGAAACAAAGATTCCTGACGCAACACCAGCTTTGATAGCGATGTATGCTCTGGGAGATGAACAGGCTCTCCTGGCAAAGTTGCGCTATAATCGCCTGATCGACATTTTTACAGGAGTGACCTGTTACTCGTTGCAAAGCCATCTGCGTACAACCGTACGCAACATCGGGCAAGTCGAAACGGATGAAATTTATATTGGTATAGACAGACGAGGAGTGCAATACATTTTCCCGGTGCAGGCGAAGGGCGCAAGAGATAAATTGGGCATTGTCCAGATCGAGCAGGATTTTGCTCTTTGCGCAGATAAATTCCCCTCGCTGATTTGTCGACCCATTGCCGCTCAGTCTATGGCAGATGATCTTATTGCACTCTTTGAGTTTGAAGAGGGAGAGAACGGTATCGTCCTCTCCTTAGAAAGGCACTACCGACTGGTGCCTTCCGAGGGCATTACAATAGATGATCTGGATACATATCGTTCTCGTACAACATAGCCATAAAGAATGGAATCATCAACGATGAACCACAATTCCTGCACTATCAGAGAAAGGAAAGCTACGCATGCCAGAAGCAGAAAGTGTGACATTTATTCCAGATTTGAGCGGCGATGACCGGGTACGGGTCTTTCGCCGCTTTTTTGCCGCCGAGGGGGAATTTGACGGCATGGAAGTCGATGCTTACGCGGTAATTACCGACCGCTATGTGGTTGTCCTCGATACGCTGCTGCGCCCGGAAGACGCGGCGGCGATGATGCAGGAAGAGCGCGTTCATGAGGCGCTGGCCGGACGACAGGCGCTGGTCGTCAACAGCCATGCCGACTGGGATCACAGCTGGGGCAATGCGTACTTTACAGGCGCGCATGCCGCGCCAATTCTTGCTCACGATTACTGCCGCACCCGCCTGCTTTCAGAGGAGGCAAAAGCCGAACTGGCAGACTACCGGCAGCGTTATCCCATCTTTGCCTCGGTCGCGCTCGTCCCGCCCACGCTCACCTTTAACCAGCCGCTCACGATTCACGGCGGCGATCTGACCATCCAACTGCTACCGGCACCGGGACACCATACCGATCATATTGCGGCATGGCTTCCCGAACTGCGCCTGCTATTGGCTTTTGACGCCGTAGAGTATCCAATACCCGGTCTTGAAGGCCCCGCAGGCGTGCAGCCCATGTTCGATACGCTGGAACGTTTGCAGGCCCTGCAAGCCCGGCGCGTCCTCTGCTCACACGGCAACAGCAGCAGTCCCACCCTGATTGACGAGAACCTGGCCTACCTGCGCGAGATCGAGCGCCGCAGCCGCGCCCTGCTCGCCAGCAGCAGGCCCACAATCGAAGAACTCGAACACGCCTCGCAACTGATCGCCTACCCGCTCGATGTAGTTGTACCGCCAGATGCAGCCATCGACCGCACCTACTACACCTGGGCGCACGAACACAACATTCGCAGTATCATTGGGTGGTTGATGAAGCAAGGCATTGAGAACAAAGAAGCATAAGAGGTATTTCCCTCTACATTTTCCTTTTGCCTTAACGATAGAAAAGAGCCGCGATGGAACACCTGGAAGAATATTGGCCTACCTCTGCCTGGAGGATTGCCGACCCCTCAATGTTTCAGATGAAGATTGAAGACTTTCAGCCCCTGCGGGACTGCGCTGAAGAAGACGACAGAATTCATAGCATCCTCGTTGTTCGCTCTGGATACATCATTTTTGAAGAATACTATCGTGGATGGAGCCAGAACCATTATCATAACGTCAATTCGCTTACCAAAAGTGTCACTTCGGCTCTTGCAGGCATCGCATTGCGTGAAAAGTTACTCAACTCGCTCCATCAATCCATATTCTCTTTTTTTCCTGAATATGCCAGCCTGGGGGAGCAGGGCAATCGGAAAGCCATTCTCTTGCATCATCTCTTAAGCCTCACCAGTGGTTTCACGCTGATGGGAGACATTGATACCTTTCTTGAATATACGGCTTCAGTCGAACGTATCCTTAGCCGACCGCTGGCACATGCGCCCGGCCAGGTCTTTTCTTACGACGACCTTGATATCCACCTGGTCGCCTTGATTCTGGCCCGTGTAGCGGGCATACCCCTCGCAGACTTTGCGCAGCGCAACCTGTTTCAGCCTCTCGGCATCTGGCGTGACGAGCAAGGGCAAACATATCCGTGGAAACACGGAACGGCGCGTGAAGACGCACCTCATCCCTGGGGACTGTGGAACGAGCAGACAGATTGGCTCTGGAGCGTTGACAGGCAGGGAAACACCATCGGGGCCTTTGGATTGCAGTTGACAACACGAGAAATGGCGAAGCTGGGCCTTCTCTACCTGCGCCAGGGGAGATGGGAAAAGCAGCAGATCATCCCGGTAGAGTATGTACAGGCATCCCTACATGCATATAGTTCGACGACGTGGGGAGCAGGTTATGGGTATTGCTGGTATCTTCCTACATGGCAGAGACCGCATACCTTCTGGGCACTGGGATTTGGCGGTCAATTGCTCGCCTGTTTCCCTGATCTCGATATGATTTTTGCCATGACGGCGCGACCAGAAGTCGGGAGGCTGCCAGCACATCGGAAAATGCTGCAAACTGGACTTGATCCGCTCTTAAAAAGGCTTTGAGCAAAACCTTCGGCCAGTGAGATAATGCGCGCAGCATCCAGCCAGCAGCAGATAGGGCAAGCTATCGAGCAGGCTGATGAAGGCTTTTGACCATCAGGCTAGCCAGGCGCTTTGATGATCTGCTCATCCATATGGCTCATCTTCCCTGAATTCCCAGCCTGACCTATGTCTCCTCACGCGGTTCCTGGCCTGCCGACTGGTTTGTCGGCGCGCCTCTGACCGGCGGTTCCGGCCCGGCTTCATTCTCTTCAGGCTCTTCGGGTTCTTCCGGTTCGCGCGGCTCAAAGCGGCTGTTGACCTGCAAGAGGGTGCGCCGACGGGTGCGGCTGATAAGGGCGTAGAGGAGGATGAAGAGGGCGGCAATGAGCAGGAGGGGCCAGAGGTGGCCGATGTTGAGGCCATTGCTGGTGCCGGGAAAGATGTAGACGCCGTCGGCGTCGGTGGCGGCGTAGAGCTGGGAGTTGTTGAGGCCGCCGATAATGAGCGCGTAGACGGCTTCCCCGCGCGGGAGACCGGCGGCGATGCTGCCCCAGTTTTCGCCGCTATCGTCGCTGCGGAACGCGCCAATGTTGGTACCGATGTAGGCAGTGGTGCCGTTGGTGCTGCGGAAATCGGCCAGCACGGTGTAGATATGGATAGCCTGCAACGATTCCTCGCTGGCGGCCCAGTGCGCGCCGCCGTCCTGTGAGAGAAAAACGCCGTGATTGCTGGCGGCGTAAACCAGCCCGCTGAGGCCACCGGCCACATCAGCCGGTTGGACAGCATTGATGCTGAGGCCGGCAGGCAGGCCATTGTTGAGAGCGCGCCAGTTTGCCGCCCCGTTATCCGAGCGATAGATGCCCTGAGCCGTAGCCGCCCAGAGCTGGTTCGTTATGCTATCAAACGTCAGGTCATTAATGGCAGCGCCAGCGGGCAGGCCGATACTGGCAGCCGCCCAGGTTGTGCCGCCATCGTTACTGACAAAGACGCCGTGCTGCGCTGTACCGGCATAGATGCTGTAGGGAGCTTTAGCCGCGAAGGCAAGCGAGGTATACGTATCGGTCGGCAGATCGCCATCGGCAGTGCCAATCTTGCCTGCCGCCTGCCATTGATGGCCGCCGTCTATACTGACAAAGATGCCTGCGTCGGTAGCGGCGTAAAGCTTTTTGCCGCCGGTATCGAACGAGAGAGCGTGGACGTAGACCGGTGAGGGCAGACCGGCGCTGCTCTGCGTCCAGTGCGCGCCAGCATCGGACGAGGTGTAGACGCCGTTTTGATCATCTCCGGCGTAGAGCGTCTGCGGGTTGTTGGGGTCGACTTCCAGCGCGCGGATATGCGCATGTTGCAGGCCGGTTGCCTGCCAGTTACCGCCAAAGATGCCCGTATCAGGCGCGCAGGCTGCCAGCCCGATCATGAGAAGGAGCAGCAGGCAGAGCAGCGATAGAAAGGACATGAGCAAGCGGGCATGGTTGCCCTGCCTTTGTCGTAACGACGTATCCATCATTTGCCTCAATCGATCAAGAAAGTAGCGGAAGTTCCTGCCCCACGCCTTGTTTTAATGCCTGGTTATAAACGTGCGCCGCCGTCGCAACGTCTTCCAGCGCGATGCCCAGGCCTTTATACAGCGTGATATCATCGGGCAATTCGCGTTGCGGACCCCGCCCGCCGACAACATCTGACAGTTCGAAGACAAGATTCCAGTCAAAAAGGCCCTCGCTGGCAGGAATAATCAGGTCTCCGGCTTCGGCGTGGGCCTGTTCTTTTGAATCAGTAACGATGAGATAGCTGCGTTGTAACGCCGAGAAGTCAATCTCGCGTCGCTGAGGCCAGTTGGAGCCGATGGCATTGATGTGGCTGCCAGGTTTGAGCCACTCGCCGCGCAGCACCGGCTCCGGCGAGGTCGTGGCGGTAATCACGATATCGGCAGGCTCGACCGCCTCACGGGCCGAGGCAACAGGCTGCACCGGAATGTGGAACAGGCGCGACATCTCTTCACAGAACACCTCCCGCTCGTGAGTACGGCGGCTGTAGACAAAGACAGTGGTAATCGAGCGCACAGCACACACGCCCATCAACTGCATTGCCGCCTGGCTGCCTGCGCCGATCAGGCCAACAGTTGTTGCATCGGAACGAGCCAGATATTTCGTCGCCAGACCGCTGGTGCCGCCCGTGCGCATACGCCCTAGCCAGTCCGCCTCGATGATGGAGAGCAGTTTGCCATCATGGGAGCTAAAGAGCATGACCGCGTAGCGCACGCCCTCATGGAAGGTGGTGTAGGTTTTGAAGCCCATGACGCCAAAGGTGGGCGCGGCAGCCGTCAGCACATTCAAAACGCCACGCTGAATAACCAGCCGGTTACGTGGCCGGTTCATCGCCATCCCCTCTGCTAACGCGCCAAACGCCTGCTCCAGCACTCGTATGGTATCGGGCATGGTCAGCAGGCGGCGCACATCGTTTTCACGCAATACCAGCGCCATAAGGCATACTCGAACGACAGACTAACAGGACGGTGAGAAAAGTTGCTCAGTCGGCGAGCGAGCCGTTGGTCTAATGAGCGCGCCGGATGACGCGGCGCATGTAGACCACTGTCTCCTCGATTTCATAGCCGCGCGAGAGCTTTGTTGTCTTTGTTTTCGTCTCCTGCGGCATCAGCAAGTCCTTCAGCCCGTTGAGGGTGGGAAGCGCGTTTGTCACCGGGGCCGGGGGCCGCTCAAGTCGGGCCTGCAGGCTGCGGCGCAACAGTTCGAGACCGACGCCTACCGCGACTGCACCCACGCCCGCCACCACGCGCGATAACGGAGGACTCTGCAAGACGGCAGGCAGATAAGAGTTGCGCGGCACCAGGCTGGTCGAATGTTCCATGAGTTCAGCGCCGCAAAAGCGGCAGTACATTTCATCATCTACGCCTTCTGCGCGGCAGTTCGGACAATACATGCGTTTCCTCCTCCAGACCACAAAACTGATATGCTACTTCTTCCCTTCGAGTATCTCCGCAATCGCATCAATCACCAGGGCATTTTCCTCTATCGTATTATAAAAATACGGGGAGATGCGCAACAAACCGGGGCGCGAATCGGTGATGATGTTGCGACTGATGAGGGCCTCGACGACATCATGGGGATGCTCCATTTCCAGCATGACGATCGAGCTGCGCCGCTCCGGTTCCTGTGGGGAGCGTACCTTCCAGCCATGTTCGCGAGCGCGAGCGATCAGGTCATTGGTCAGGTAGCGCGTGCGCTCGCAAATGCGCTCGACGCTGATTTCCAGCACAATATCCATGCCGCCGTTCGCCGTGTAGATGGTCGGCACAGCGGGCGTGCCAAGCTCAACGCGAGCGGCATCGGTGCGATATTCAAATGTACGCGGCTTAAAATCAAACTGATCTTTGTGACCAAACCAGCCTGTGATAGTTGGCTCTAATTTCGGAATCAGCCCTTCACGTACATAGACAAAGGCCAGGCCAGGACCCCCCATCAGCCACTTGAGAGTGCCGGAGACCAGAAAGTCGATATCAAGCGCGTTGACATCGATGGGAATCTGGCCGGTTCCCTGGTAATCATCGACCAGAATATAGGCACCATGCTTATGGGCAATATCGGCTACGGACCGCACATCCTGAATATAGCCGCTGGTGTAAAAGACGCGCGAGGTAGCCACAAGAGCCGTTCTATCGTCAACGGCGCTTTCAAACAATTCCGGCGGCGTATAGATGCGATCTGGACTCTCCACAAAGCAGACTTCAACGCCCAGGCGCTGCTTAACCAGCCATTGATAGGGAACGGTGGGAAAATCCATATCGCCTACCACGACTTTGTTGCGCTTCGTGTAATCGAGAGAGGCGGCAATGGAGCTTAACGCGGTGGAGACATTGGGAGCAATGGCGATTTCATGGGGCTGCGCGCCGATAATTTTCGCGAACTTCTGTTTCACTTTCGCAATCTCAC
>Ga0209810_1002065_pt1 | contig 25932 bp, 19 predicted proteins | sample Coa_R1_7_FD_187159 | JGI IMG/M metagenome (GOLD analysis project Ga0209810, IMG submission 187159) | Surface soil microbial communities from Centralia Pennsylvania, which are recovering from an underground coalmine fire - Coalmine... | ecosystem: Environmental > Terrestrial > Soil > Unclassified... | reverse complement strand
CATCGAAGCCTGTGTTGGATCCGACGCATCCTGACAGGCGTACATCGGACGACGCTGAGGCAGGGAAGCAGCCGGTATCATCGGCATCGGTTGGCTCCTTATCGCCCGGGGCGCCTTCAAAATCGCCCTTCGGACAATTTGTTCCGGTAAAGAACACAAAGGGGATAGCGTTGGGGCCGGTGCAGTAGTCCCAGTGACCGATCTCATCGGAGAAGGCGATGTTGTATGAATGGGCGGCCCAGGGGACGCGCGTCTTCTCAGAAGAGGTGCTGTACATCGGATGGAAGTCATAGGGAATATTCTGGCAGGTCGTACCGGTTGGCGCGAACTTCACCTGACCGAAACCGTTGGCCGCGCTCGCCGTCATCGAGCCGCTCTGGTGCGTGGTCAGGTCGTTAATGACAACCTGGAGACCATGTGCCGTATCATGGAACGTAACGGTGATCTTATCGCCAGAGTTCATGAACAGGTCGGCCTGGCGGTTGGGCGTGAAGGTGTTCAGTGTCGCGTTGACAGGATTGGGCGGAGAGCCTGGCTGGGGCTTGCCATTCTTCGTGATGAAGGCGAAGTTGACATACTCTATGCCAGTCTTTGCCGCGCAGGTCGGGTTCAACTGCGTGCCGGCGACGGGATTATCCGACAGGCTATCGATATTTAGCGCTGCACACCACTGCTTCGCATCGCAACTGAAGCCAGAGGGCCACTTCACCCAGCCGGGCGGGTAGAACTGCATTTCCATGAAGGCTGTTCCAGGATGGTTTGGACTGACCTTCGGGTCGACGATATTCTTATCGCTATCGGGCGTGCAGGTATGAATCTGGTTGGGATCCGATTGCGTATCGCACATCGCCATACCAAACCAGAAAGTCGGGCGAAGCTGGAAATTATAGGATTGACCGCGCACAGGGACATCCCCCGCCGGGTCCTTCGGCAGTATCACGGTATATTGCATGCGATTGCCGGAGCCGGGCACATTGGAATAGAAGAGATTCGATGGCTCATCATGTCCAACATAATAGCCAAAAATTCTATCGGAATCAGCTACGTCGGCGCAAACTCTTTTTTGGGAGCAGTCGAGGAACGCATGCCCCGAGGCTGCGCTGGCGGCGGTGGTATGGCTGCCCTGGATAGACGTTACCAGGGGCACCAGAGCGAGGACTGCCACTGCGACTAACGCTATCAGCGCCAGTGCAGGCTTCGTTTTGAAAAAACCTCTCACAAACAAATCTCCTTGTTGTCTTCGGTGACAAGCATATCCGCAAGTTTCGCTCTATGAGCCACGCTTCACGTACAGATACATGTCACAGGGCGTGGCTCCCTGATAAAACATGGCAGAAGAATAAGGTATCGTTCTCTTAAAAGTTAGACCAGGGGCATCACTCTCTATTTAACATAAGTCGAGCTTTTTATCTATTGAGAACAGTTGAGAAGTGGTGGAGAAAAAGTATGGATCTCGCTTCTCGGGTGACGAATTCTTTACTGAGCATGAGTAGTTGTGGCAAACAGATGCCTGCTATACACTTCCCTCCGTCTTCCCACGTATGGGAAGCTGCGGGTGCGGGAGCAGTTTGGTCAGTTCTCGCCCCCGGAGTACCAGGTCAGCAACAGCCAGGCAGAAGCGCCAGCCTGATCCTCAAGGGCACCGTTCCAATCGAAATTCCATCCATTGACCATTGCATACATCGAAACCACGGTGTATAGTTTTGTTGAGCTAAGCATTCTTAGAGCAAGATCGAACATCGCATGCTGTTGTAAATAATCTGCCGGGAGGTGTTGTTTGGAAACGCTTTTACCTTACCTGGATGTACACGGACCCGACGACCAGCACTTTACTGCCGAGCTAGAAAAAGATCGTGTAACGATTGGCCGCTTTGATCTCTACAACGATGTGGCCCTGGAGCCGGATCCGCAGCAACTCATCTCCCGCAAGGTTCACTGTGCCATCGAGCGGGGCAGTGATGGCTGGTGGGTGGTCGATAACGGCAGCATCAACCGCACCTTCCTGCGCCGGGCCGGGCAGGTTGACATGGTGGTTGGTCGAGCGCTGCTCAAGGATGGCGACGGCATCCTCATTCTGGGGAAGCTGACCGAGAGTGGCGAGCCTTCGTATTGGGAACTGGTGTTTCGCGATCCTCTAGGCACCCGGCCCGCCGGGCACGTCAAGCCAGCGGCGTATCTGGAGTACGACTGGGTGCAGGCCAGGCTGTTCCGCATCGATGGGAATAGGCGGCAAGAAATCGCGGATCTGCGTCCCCAGGAGCATAAGCTGATTCGGTATATGGACCAGCGCAATCGAGCCAATGGCAACATCCCCGTCATGTGTACTTTTGAGGAACTCCTCGGGGCTATCTGGGGCGAGGAGACCACCCACACCGAGTCAGACGTGAATCACCTCATCTGGGAACTGCGCCAGAAGCTCGAACCCAATCCGAGGGAGCCACGATTTCTCGAAACGGTGCGCGGGCTTGGCTACCGCCTGGTCACACGCCCTCAGAAGTAATAGTGGGCACTGGAGGGAGAGGTGTTATGAGTAGCAGGCGTCTCGTTTTTCTCCTATGATACCGCTTTTAGCAGGAGTCTGAAGATGGAACATCGCGCTCGTCGGCAACTGGGCGATTACCGCTTTATCCGTCCACTCGGGCATGGAAGCTTTTCTGAGGTGTATCTGGGTGAGCATATTGCCCTCAAGCAGCGGGTCGCCATCAAGGTCCTGCGTGCCCCGCTTTCGCGGGAGGACCAGGAGCGTTTTCTAAACGAGATGCAGACCATTGCACACCTGAACCACCCCGCTATTTTGCCGGTACGCGAATACGGGGTGGCGGAGGGTATTCCGTTTCTGGTGATGTCTTACCTCTCTGGCGGTTCGCTGCGCCAGCGGCACCGCCGGGGCGCCTGCCTTCCTCCCATCGCTCTTCTTCCTTATATTCAGCAGATTGCCAGCGCGCTCCACTATGCACACAGCGAGGGCATCGTTCACCGCAACATCAAGCCGGAAAATCTGCTGGTGGATCTGAGCGATACCGTCCTCCTGAGCGACTTTGGGCTGACCACCGGTCAACAAAGCTCGCGCTCGCAGAGCCTCCAGGAGATCGCCAATGCGGCGCTCTATATGGCCCCCGAACTCTTGCAAGGCAGGCCGGTGCCCGCCAGCGATCAGTACGCCCTGGGCATTGTCGTCTATGAATGGCTCTGCGGAAGAGTTCCCTTTGAGGGGTCCTTTAGCGAGGTTGCCAGCAAGCAGTTTTTCGCGCCTCCTCCCGCGATGAAGCCGCTCTCGGTCTCCTCGGAGGTGGAAGCGGTGGTCATGAGGGCGCTGGCAAAGGCGCCTGAGCAGCGCTTCGACAGCGTTCAGGCATTCGCGGCCGCTTTTGAACAGGCGGTCCTGCTGGATCAGGCCACAGTCAGGGTGCGTCCGGGCTCGTCTCCTTCGCTGGCAAGTCTGGACACTATGCGGGACAGCCGGGCAACACGGGCCGCACCTTTCCACAGGCCGCGCGGATTTCTCGTTACACATGCCCCCCGGACTCACTCTACATCACAGCGCTCAGAGCGCCGCCAGCGTGGTCTTTCGCGGTTCGGGATGCTTCTCTCCATCGCCTCGGCTCTGCTGGTAATTCTGGGCGCAGGAAGCTTTGCCCTTTTCAGAGCGCTCCCTCCTCGCCCTCAGGAGGTCGCTGCGACGGCCACGGTCAAGGCACAACGCGACCTCTACACACGAGCAACGTCCGGGCGGCCCCTGCTCAGCGATCCGCTCAGTCGCAACGGCAATCCTCTCACCTGGCTGGTTTCTGCAACCAGTACTGGCGCCTGTACCTTCACAGGAGGAAGCTATCACGCCTCCACCCGGGTCTCCGATGTACCGAAAACCTGCCTTGCCGGCGCCACTTTCAGCAATTTTACCTACCAGGCGCAAGTGACCATTCTCAAGGGTGATGCTGGCGGTCTTCTTTTTCGGGTGTCGCGCGCCGGCAATCGCGTACAGGCATATCTCTTTAGCGTCGATCAGAGTGGCTCTTATGCCCTGACCGGGCTGGTGTCGACGGGCAATCAGGCTCTTCCTCTCGCGCTCAAAACCTTCGTCCATCGTCCCAGCAAGGCGATCAGAACGGGGCTGCACCAGCCTAATCTCCTCACCGTGACCGCGCAGGGCAACAGGATTTCCCTGTATATCAATGGGCAGTATATGGCACAGGTGCGCGATGCCAGTTCTCCCTCTGGCTATATCGGGGTGATTGCCTGGGCCACATCTACCCCAACCGAGGTGGCTTTCAGCAAGGCACAGGTATGGCCTGCATAGTTCTCAACAGGGCACAGAAAGGAGAGACACGGATGAACCGTGTTGGTCAACAGCTTGGCAACTATCTCGTGCTCAGCCAGGTTGGCCGGGGTGGCTTCGCCGAGGTCTATCTGGGCGAACACAGGTATCTCAAAACAAAGGCGGCCATCAAGGTGCTCCATACCCATCTCGCACAGGAGGAGCAGGCCGGTTTTTTTGCCGAGGCCCAGACGATTGCTCACTTACAGCACCCTCATATCGTGCGCGTCCTGGAGTTTGGGGTTCAGGACGGCCTCCCCTATCTGGTGATGGAATACGCTCCGCACGGCACCCTGCGCCAGCGCTACCCCAAAGGTGTTGCCCTCCCGCTCACGACAATCTTGCCCATCGTCCAACAGGTCGCGGCGGCCTTACAATACGCTCATGATCAGAACCTGATTCATCGTGATGTGAAACCGGAAAATATGCTGGTCGGTGAGAACAATGAGGTGCTGCTCAGCGATTTCGGAGTTGCCCTGATCGTCCAGGGCATGCACTCGCAGGAGCATCAGGAAATCGTGGGGACCGTCGGGTATATGGCCCCGGAGCAATTGCTGGGGAAGCCGCAGTTTGCCAGCGACCAGTATGCGCTGGGAGTAATTGTCTACGAGTGGTTGACCGGCGAACGCCCCTTTCAAGGCTCCTTCGCGGAGGTTTCCAGTCAGCATATCTTCACGCCGCCGCCGCCTCTGCACGAAAAAGTGCCCGATACCCCCTCTGCCGTTGAAGAGGTGGTCTTGAAGGCCCTCGCCAAAGATCCTGCGCAACGCTTCCCTACTATCCAGGCTTTCGCGGATGCGCTTGAGACGGCGGCGCCCGTTCCTGTCACCGGTGATGCCTTGCACGCTTCCGCGTCCCCGCGCCGCAGCGCCTCTGTTCGGCTGCGCGTGCTCCTCGTCACCTTGCTGCTGCTCCTCGCGACTGGAAGCCTCGGCTCCTTCTTGCTCGCGCCCCGCTTCTTCCCTCCCGCGGCGCCTCCAGGCCCGGAGCAATTGCTCTACCTGCAAGCGACAGGTGGAATGCCGGCCATCGCCGATCCTCTGCAAGCACAAAGCTCTCTCCTCTGGACCAATACCTGCACTTTTACGGGGGGAGCCTTGCATGTCAGCACCAGTGCTGGCGTGGGGATATGCAACCCCCTCACCGTGTCCGTCGATGACTTTGCCTACCAGGTAGAGGTCACGATCATCAAAGGCAATATGGCCGCGCTCGAATTTCGCAGCACGCCGAGCCTGACGAAGAGTCCGGGCTACTTCTTCTTCATCCTCTCCAGCGGTCAGTGTGGTCTCATCCTGAAGAGCAGGAATACGCTGGCTGGCACCGAATCAGACCGCTCTTTGTTCAATCGAGCGCACTGTGCGGCCATCAGAACAGGGGCGAAGCAGGCTAATCTGTTAACCGTTATAGCTCGCGGAAGCGATATGTACCTGTACATTAATAAACAGTACGTGGCCCATGTTGTCGATCACAGCGCTGCATCAGGTTTCATCGGCGTATTTGGAGGTATCGCCGGCGCACAGGGAGCAGTGGATGTCGCCTTCCGCGACTTGCAAGTATGGAATTTATGAGAAAGGGAATGTGATGATGGCAGGCAGTGCCGAAAAGCAGGTAGGCCAGCAATGTGGCAACTATCGCCTCCTGCACCTGGTGGCCCGGGACTCCTTCGCGGAGGTCTATGCAGGTGAACATGTCTATCTCAAGACAAGGGCTATGATCAAAGTGATCCGGGCAGGACTGACGAGCGAAGAACTGGAGCGCTTTCTCGCCGAGGTGCGCGTACTGGCCCGCCTGAAGCACCCCGATATCGTTCGTGTGCTCGAATTTGGTGTCCAGGCAGACCAGCCCTTCCTGGTGATGGAGTATGCCTCCAACGGCTCCTTGCGTCAACGTCATCCCGAAGGCTCGACGCTGCCACCGGCCACGATCCTGGACTACGTTCGACACATTGCCTCCGCGCTGCAATATGCTCATGACGAGCACCTGGTCCACCAGAACCTGCGGCCAGAGACAATCTTGCTGGGACCTCACAATCAGCCCCTGCTGGGCGATTTCACCTTGAGTGTCCTTGAGGGAAGTGCCCTGGACGAGCGCGGCCCGTCTTCAACCGGTGAGGCTCTGACCGCTTTCCTGGACTATAAAGCGCCTGAGCAGAGCCAGGGCAAACCCTGCCCGGCCAGCGACCAGTATGCTCTGGCAGTGATCGTCTATGAATGGCTCTGCGGCCAGCGTCCCCCGCCTGAGCTTTCCGGTGAGGCAACAGAACAGCATCTCTCCGCCCCCGCACAACCTTCGTGCGAAGAGGCTCCGTCGCTTCCGCCCGCCGCCAGACAGGTGCTTCTCAAGGCTCTCTCCACAGATCCCGCGCTCCGCTTCGCAACCATAAACGACTTCGCGCATGCCCTGGAGGATGCGCTGCGACCCGCCATCGCGCCAGACCAGCAGGCACCCGGAACACCGGGACCATCGCCGCTACGCAAACGCTCAGTCCTTACGACTATAACCCTGATCGCGCTGGTAGGAGTGGTGATAACCGGCAGTCTCCTTTTCTCTTCGAGGGCGCTTTTCTCCTCCAAATCATCTTTCCAGATGGCGTCTGCCACAGCCACGGCTCAGGCCAGCTTAGCCACGGTCAACGCAAGATTCACCGGCCAGACCCCACAGGAGATCTACCAGCATGTCACCGGCGTTCATCCGATCATCACTGATCCGCTTTCCCGGCCGGGTGAGAGCACCTGGCAGAATGAGCATCTTACCGCCGGCGCCTGTACGTTCGCAACGGGAGCCTATCATATCAACTCTGCCGCGAAGCAGCCCATGCTGTGCCTCTCAAGGGGAAACAACCTGAGCAATTTCGCCTTTCAAGTGCGGGTAACGATTGTGAAAGGGAGCTTCGCCGGCCTTTGCTTCCGCGTCAATAGCAGTGGTACACGGTTTTATCGTTTCGCACTTGACGCCAATCAAGACTATTATGCGTTCGAGGTGGCAAATACCGGACTCTACTCATTACTATTCACTGAGGATAGGAAGGTAGACTTGAACCAGTCGTACCTGGTGACGGTAATCGCCGTAGGGAGCCATTTCTACTTCTATCTCGATGGGCACTACATCACTGATGTAATCGACCCGAGCAATACGCTCGGTTCAGGGGCAATCGGCCTGACGGCAGGCAGTAGCATAGGTCCTTCTACAGAAGCGGTGTTCAGCAATGTTGAAGTATGGAAGCTGTAAGTGCAGGCGGCAAGAGGAACAATAGAGGTGCAGACGATGTTAGAAGCGTGGAGGAGGGGGATATGAGGGGGCGGTGGTGGCGGGACGACGAAGTGAGCCGCTTTGCGCCTTCAACGTCTATATGAGCGCGCTCTACGGGGTGAATCGTGCCTTCAAGGATGAGGCTATCAAGCTGCTGCGCGAATATCTTGCCGTGATTACCTTTATGCTCCAGGAGAGTCAGGCGCGTGGCGAGTTGCGGACCGATCAGATCGAGGCGATGGCGTTGATGGCGCTTTCCCTCACCGAGTCCTACGTGCTTACGACACGTGTTCTCGGACAGTCCGAGCAGGAGATCACCCGGCAAGCCCGCCATGTCGCGCGTTTTATCCTGCAAGGGGGCGCGGCCATGTCGCGCTGATCTCTCTTCCTTCTTCGCGTTTTTTTTGAATGTCTGCCCACCTATTTTCTCTGAGAGGGCGCTACCCGGGAGGGATGTTGATGGATTTTCCCTGCTCTGATTCCGTTCGTGCGCCGTTTCTTCCATATCCGGCGCACCAGACGCAGTTATGAAAGTCCGCGCTACCTGGCGAAGTGGCTGCTCATCAGTACCTTGACTGGCCTGGTGGCGGGATTTGGAGCTGTGGCGTTTTATAGCTACCGTGGTGAGTTCCTTCTCTTGAAGAGGTTTGATCACGCTCACTGTAGATGATGGACTCATTCTTTTTCAATGCCTGGCTAACTCACACCAAACGTTTAAGGAGAGCAGCTTCATGTCATCCTGATCCGGAGGCGATTTGCAACTCGATGATGTTCGTATTCATCATTACCGCACGGGGACGTGAGAGAAGCCGCCACTCGTGTTGTTGCACGGCTTCAGCGATAATGGGCTGTGCTGGAGCGAGGTGGTGCGGGAATGGGAGAGCGACTTTGATATCATTCTGCGTGATGCCCGAGGGCATGGACTCTCCAGCGGCTCGGAGAGCGGGGACTATCGGCAGCGAGCCATGACGGAGGATGCGGTGGCACTCATCCACGCGTTGAGGCCGGGTCCGGTGCGGCCGGGTGGACATTCGATGGGAGCGGGGGTGGCGGCAGTAGTAGCCAGCTCGTGGCCGGAGGTGGTGCGGGCGGCCTGCTGGAGGACTGGGCGCCGCCTGTGCCACGCGAGCCGCCGGTACGTTTTTTTTCAGCATCTTGCTCGAAAAGGAATTTCTCCTTAGCGGCGAATGCTATCCGTGCATTCTCAGCGAGGTGATACAAGGAGTGCCAAAAGTGCAGCAAAACTGACAGCAAAAGTGGTGAACACCCGCGAAAAATGGCGGATCTCTGCGTACCTTGTGAGCGCGAGTTCGAGCGTGAAAGGTCCCGTTGAGCGGGGATTCTCTGTTATCTTTGCCCCTGTTCTGCTATAATGAAAAGCGTAGGATCATGTGAGCACTACGTACAGTCAAGGAGCGATCCATGCAGAAAGATCGACAACAGGAGCAACGCCACCCTGAGCCGGCTCTTACTGATGATACGACAATCCTCCAGTCCAGCCTCTTCGGCGCTCCGGCGGTGATCGCGGAGCCGCAAGATCCGCTGGAGAAGCCTTATCCTCCCCTGATACGCACCAACCCGCTTACCGATCAATCAAGCCTGGCGGCATGCGCTCTTCCCTACAGGCAGGAGCTGATGCTGCGGGGCAAATCAAACTATACCGTCACCTGCTTCCTCTCTGACCTGAAAATGTTCAGCGAGTATCTGGGACAGGAGACACCGGTGGGACGCATCGCCAAAGAGCAGCTTACGGACTGGCTGATGAAGCTGAAATTTGGCACGCCGGGTCAGACGCCGGCGCCTAAGACAATGGCGCGCCGTGTGACCTTTCTCAAGAATTTCTTTTCCTGGCTGGCGCGCGAAGGTGTGATCAGAGAGGATCCGGCGGCAAGCCTGGTGTTAGAGCGTCCATTGCCGCCGCTGCCGCAGCTCCTTTTCGCCGATGAGGTACAGCGCTTGCTGGATGCCGCCGCCCAGGATCCGCGCTGCCACTGTCTCGTTTACCTCGTTGTGCATGCGGGCCTCAAGAAAGAGGAGGTGATGCGCCTGCGGATGCAACATGTCGATCTCTCCGATCCCGCGGCTCCTCTGGTGGAAGTGCATTTCGCGGCCTCGACGGGCAAGCAGCACCGCGAACGACGCCTGGCGCTGCCGGCGGAATTCACCGCGATTTTCAAGCGCTATGTGAACGCCTATCATCCAGCCGACGAGCTATTTGCCTGCACAGACCGCAATTTGAACTATATTCTCGCGCGAGCCGTCAAGGCCGCTGGCATAAAGAAGCGGGTGACATTGCAGTTGTTGCGCGATACCTTTGCGGTGCAGCAGCTCCAATCGGGTGTATCGCCCGATGCGCTGCGGGAGAAACTGGGCCTGTCAGATGAAGCCTGGCTGGAGGCGCGGGAGAAATATCGCCGTCTCGCGTTTCCTAAATGAAACGCTGGCTCTGCGCTCTATAGAGGATATAATTCCTCAAGCCTTCTTTTCTCCAGGCTGCTCAACTCCTCCGGCGCTTCGTATATATAAGGGTAAGTGCAGGCGAGGCCGGCGCTGCTGGCCTCGCCTGCACTTACCCTTATGCCCCTGTCCTTGCAGGCGACAAGAGGAACAAAAGAGGTACAGACGATATTAGAGGCGTGGAGGAGGGGGATATGAGGGGGGCGGTGGTAGCGGGACGACGAAGTGGGCCGCTTTGCGCCTGATCACGCGGGTCAGCAGCAGAATATTCAGAATACTGGCGCCGATAGCGATGGGTCCCAGACAGATGAGGCCCAGACCGGCGGTCAGGATGGTGCCAACGATCAGCACCGGCCAGTAGACCAGGAAGCTACAGATGAGCAGGAGCCGGCCCGGGAGCGTTTCGCCTGCCAGCAGCCAGCCGACCCCGAAGATGCCAACGAGGGAAAGGATGAACTCTACCAGCAGCGCGTGGTGGGAGTGATTGGCGGCTCCCGGGCTGCTCTGGGGTGCAGCGGAGACGGGAAGAGCCTGATGATGGGCAGCCGGGTCAGGGCCAGGTGGCGGCGGAGGAGCTGACCTGGATGAAGAGGACTCGCCGAAGCGGCCCTGGGGGCAGGACCCATCGTGCGTGGCCGGTTCTCCCGTCTCGCGGGCATTCCTGTGAACGGTTTCCCGGGCCGGATACCCGGGAGTGCCGTCCGGGAGCTTCTTGGCACTCCGTTTGCAATCCATAAGAGGCGCATCCTTTGTAGTGAATGGGACGCGGTTCTGAGCGTCTGGGAACAGAGCACGCCGGCAGAGACATGGCAGGCGCGCACCTGAGAGCGCAGACGAAAAACTGTGCTCACCTATTGTACGCTGCGCTGCGTCACTGGTTGTACTGTCCCGGCCGGGGACCTGTGAGGTCTCCACGCTCATGTTCCATGTGCTATCGTTGCTGCTAATCTCCAGTGTGCCTGCCTGCGCGGTCTGAAGCGTTTGCCACGATGCCGCCAGAGGTGCGGGTGGAACAGGGGCTGCCCCGTAGCCCGCCATGCGTAGTTTCGGACTGAATGCGGCCGGTGTAATCACCAGCCGCGATGGATGTGCCGCCGTCAGGACTCGGCTTAGCGCAGCGGGAAAAGCTTTCCCCGCCGCGCCTACGATCTGCACGATATCGGCCTGGAGATATGTAAGGTCAAGACCTGCCATGATTCCTTCCAGCGCATAGGGACTGAGGGCCGCCGCGCCCAGAAAGAGCACGCGCAGCCCGGGCGCCACCAGGCGAAAGACGAGGCTATTATCGAGCGTCTCGTTGCTTCCTTTGTGCAGATGCGAGGTGGGCCATACTACCTGGAGTCGCACCTGCGCTCCGAGCGCCAGTATTGTACCCTGGACAACGGGCAGATAATGCAAACGGCGCTCGGCGATGGTCTTCCTCCAGAGTGCGTAGGCAACGCTGGGATGAAGCATGCCTGCATCGATGACCGTGCCAATCTGGTAGCGGCTCACCACGTCCTGGAGGCCGGTCATGTGATCCGCGCGGGGGGTAGTGAGCAAAACCGCGCTCAGTGAGCGCTGCCAGGGTGGCAGGCGGGTATCCAATGCCTGCGCCAGCGCTGCTGCATCGGGGCCACCGTCGATCAACATAGTCTGGTGGTCGCGTGTAGTGATCAGGATAGCCTCACCCTGCGGCGGCTGATTGGCCGGGCCGACATCAAGGAAGGTAATCGCCAGTTGCCCATCTGACGATGAGAGCAACGCCGCAGTTCCGGTAGCCATGATGACGATGAGGGCTGCACCGAACTGGAGTGTGCGCCATAAACGTGTCGTGAGGCCCGGAAAGAGAGTGCGAGGACGCCCGGTATGCGTCCGGGTTATTGCCGTCGGCCAGCGTTTCAGCGCGGTCCAGGTCAGCAGTGCCAGCACTCCATAATACGCCCACGCTGTGCTGCTCCCCATATTCTCTACGCTCACATATGCTCCCGGCAGGCGGGCATTCCAGGTCACGACGCCGGTCACGTACCAGAGCAGGGGCCACGCTACCCAGCCACATAGCGCAGCGAGCGGGGGCAAAACCAGGCCGGCGCCGCAGATGAGCGTACCCAGAAGGATCAACAATCCCAGCAGCGGAACGGTCAGGATATTGGTGATGGGGGCAATGAAAGAGATCTCCTGGAAGGTGATGGCGGAGATGGGCAGTGTCGCCACCTGCGCGGCCAGCGTGACCGCGATGATCTCCGCGATGTGGTAGCCCAGGGGGATGTGTTCGACAGGATGCAGCAAACGCTGGAACAGCGGAGTGAGCAGAACGATGCCCAGCGTACCCAGGAAGGACAACTGAAAACCCGCATTCCAGAGCACGAACGGATCCGCCAGGCTCATGAGCAGGGCCGTAAGCGCGAGTGCCGTATAAATATTGTAGCTGCGGCCAGGCCGTGGCGCGATCACCAGGAGGATGCCCATGATCCCCGCACGCAGCGCAGCCGGTCCAGCTCCGCTGAGCAGCGAGTAGATGGCGATGCTGGCGATCATCAGCGCTGTTGCCACCCGGGAGCGCCAGCGCTGGCGACGGTGCGGTGGAGGCGTGGTGTCCGGCTGTTTGCGGCTTTTATCTAGCCATGAGGTACAGCGGGCGACGAGGCCGGCGAGCACGGTCACTTTGAAGCCGGAGGGCGCGACGAGGTGCGCCGTGCCGGTAGCATTGAAGGCGAAGAGCAGCGGCTTGAGAGCGGGGGTATGGATGCTGAGCAGGATAGCGATCAGCAGCGCCGCCTCTGGTTGTGGCAGCGCCCGGGCAATGATCGATGCGAGCACGACGCGCAGGTGATAGAGAAAAGCGAGGACGGGATTTCCCCCGGTGCTCTCAACGCTGAGGCGTGGGAAGGTCATGTTCGCCAGGATCTCCGGGGAGCTGTGCGGCTCCGGCGGCTGAAGTTTGCCCTGCAATTCGACGCTATCGCCATAATTTGGGCCGTAGGGATTCTCGATGAGGTCGCCGGGTGTGCGCACTTCGATCTGCCCGTCTGCCTCTTGCCAGGAAGCGCCTCCGTTGCGGCTGACCTTATCGACAGCTATGATGAGAACTCGCGAGCGACCCTGCAACTCCGGCTCGTCGGCTACGGCGCCACGGATGGTAAGCGCCCGCGGGCCAATGAACGCAGCAATGGCATGAGGATCGTTGCCAGGAGATGCAATACCGTAGCGCCATGCGCCGAGCAGCATGCAGAGAAGCAGGCACATGATAAAACAGCCCTGCTCATCGCGGCGCAGCAGAACCACGAAGATCAGTGCCGCGCCAGATCCGATCAACGTTGAGAGCGGTGGCAGCGGGAGGCAGGAAGCTAATAACATGCCCGCCAGCCACGCTGCCGCAAAACCTGCTAACGTCAGACCACGCAGCTTAACATGTATATGTTCTTGTCGCAGCATCATCAAGAAACTGTAACCATACTTTTGATGCGGTCATAGATCGAACGGCTCACAACCTGCATCAACTGATCTACGGAAGTGTAGGGGCCGTTCTGTGTGCGATAATCGACGATTTTCTGTGCCGTCGCACTGCTAACGTGAAGGCCCTGTTTTAGCTGGTCGATACTCGCCGTATTGATGTTGACTGGCAGGCTCGGCGTCGCAGCCGTGGCGCTGCTGCTATTGCTACTACTGCTATTGCTGCTGTTGCTACCTGGTCCAGGGACTCCTCCTACGTAGGTCGGCGGTGTTTCTCCAACGGTAATGACATAGACCTCCTGGCCGTCGGTCAATTTTGCCGCGAGGTTAAGGGCGACGAGATTCGCGTTGGGCAGCGGCCCTCCAGCGGCCTGGAGGAGTTGATAGACGCGCGCGTTTGCATCGAGCGTATACACGCCGGGTTGTTTGACCGCGCCTGTAACATAGACCTTGATGCTTGCGCCGCTGGTTGAGGAGGTTGCTGCGGTGGCGCTGTCCCGCGTCATGGAGGCGACGCCGGGCTGGATCTGCTGCACGGTGGCCGGCGAGGCCGGCGCCGGGGACGAGCTATGCCAGATGAGGTAGATCATGAACGCCAGGGCTGCCATAATGGCAATGACAACCAGACGGCTCCGACGCCGCTTCTTTCCGGGTAGATCTACTATTGCGGGCTGCTCAGCCAGTGTGGGAACTGTTGAGATACCTGGATAACGCATCGTCTGCTGCTGCTCTATCGCCGGATAAAACTCGGTCTGCTGCTGCGCGATGTGCTGCCTTAGCAGGCCGCGCGGATTGTTGAACTGTAGTGGGTGTGTGTCCATCCCTTGCTATGTCCTCCCTACACATGTGCTATTTTTCACCGCCGCAGGATAACATGGGACGCCGGCGCATGTAAATACGCAAAAATGAGAATATTACGATGTGTGGTAAGAAGTGATGATAGTGGGAGGGCCGCGAGCCTGCCGCTCGCGGCCCTCCCACTATCATGTTCATAGACGATGAAAGGTTGTCTTGAGTACAGTTGACGAGTATGGTTGCCGAACTTGCGAGCCATCTGATAGGATTAGAGATTTATGCGCAGGGAGGGAAGATAATTTGAAAAGAGGATTATAAATAGTAGTGACAGTGGCGGGGGTCGAACCCGCAACCTTATGCTCCGGAGGCATACGCTCTATCCATTGAGCTACACTGTCGTCAAAGACAGTATAGCAGATGGATAAAGCGATGACAAGTCCAGGGCGGGGTTCGAGTCCTGTCGGGGACGCTACAGCTTCATCGTTTTGAAAAAGTTCTTCACCGTATCCTGGTCAATATGTGCCTTCGCGGCATAGGCCAGAATCTCCTCTTTTTGCCGCGCGTACATCTGCTTGATAAGTTTGCGCTTGGAAGGATCGATTCCTCGCGGGGAAGATTGGCTGATCTCGTAGAGAAAAGCCGTCATATCAAGCAGCTTCAGCTCGTTGCGCAGTTCTTGATCTTCTTCAATGCTGAAAGCGCTCAGGATATCGCTCTGAATCGTGTCGATAGCCTCTTTGACAGCAGGCGTTTTGAAAAAAGGTAGGATATCGCCGATGACCGCCTCATGTACGTCGTGAACCAGTGCCAGCGTGACGAGGCGATCTCGCTTCTCCGGCGGGTAAGCGTTCGCGGCGGACCAGTAGAGCGCTAAAAAAGCCACTGCGACACTATGCTGCCCCACATTCCATGTCCCGAATCCTGAGACGCTGTATACTCTGGGAATATTAAAAATATTCATCAAGAAATCCAGATTCGGGTGCTTCGAGACATGACCGAGCATGCCCTGAGGCGTGAAGATGTTTTCGTAATCGATGTGTTCATCCATAGATCGTCTTTCTTATAGCTCCCGGGCCACACGTTGATGCGTTACGCGGCGGCAGCGCTTATGTGCATTATACAACCGTGTGGGCGCTGTCTCCATAACGAGGGAGTAAGAAAGGGGTGGCGGTCTGCGGGGAACTATCGCTATCATCGGGCTAATTTTGATGCTCTACCGGCTTACCGGCCGACCGGATCTCAATCGCGGTCTGGGGATCAATCAATAAAGACCTGTGGGGGGTACTCCTGGTGCTGGTCTTCGGCGTGCTCACGCCTGCGGCGCTCGCTCGATGAATAGTGCGGTGTGGCAACATGCGCGTCGCGCATGTTGCCACACCGCACTATTCGTCCCTGGCGCGGCGGAGTCGCGCGAGCGAGCGCACGGAGAGAGTGCGATGGCGCTGAGAATCGGACACGCTCTAACTTTGCGCAGGGGAGCCGTGCGGCCGCCCGGCCCGAGCGAGCGAGGATGGGGAGAACCTGACACATTGTTAATTAAAAAGAAGCATTTGGGACATCTGTTTGCTGCGGGTCAGCTTGTTGCGCAACCCGTGGGAATAAGGAGACAGGTTCATCGCAAAGCGATCATATCAAATCCGTTTAATACCAGATCTGTTCCAAAAGTGAATAGTTCTGAGACACCCCGGCCCCCGCCAGGAGGGCCGCCGCCCTCCTGGCCCTCCCCTCCCGCTGTGTGCACTCTTCAACCGGATTGGATATCAGTCGTAGTGGATTGGATAGGGCAGCTCGCCCGTATCAGCCTGTTCACGTCCCTGGACCTGGCCTTGCGGGTCGGGAGATCCTGCTGCGGGGAGAATGCCAAGCAGCGCCGTAAAAACCCCTTTATAGGGGTTTTCGTCCGCGAGCTTGTTGTGGATCCGGGTACACACCGCTGCGATCCGGCGCTCCAACTTGCCCGTATCGCCATCTGCTGCAACACTGGCGAGAAATTCAAGTAACATCGGCAAATAATCAGGAAGCTCTGTGCCGGCCGGTTCAAATCCTCTCGCACGCAGCATGGAACGCAGGGCCAGGAGCGCCACCCCGCGCTGGCGACTATCGCCCAGCTCGTGTGCAGTTAGATAGAGGGCTGCTTCTTCACTCAAGTCAAACGTTGCCACATAGAGCGCCGCCAGCTCAGGTGGCTCAAGCCTGCGTATGGCCGTGGCAGCCTGAGCCAGGGCAGCTACGGGCGCTGTCTCCTGCGAAGCGCGCAGATAGGATTCCACCTGCGGAAACAGCAGCCAGAACGCGTCATCCGGGTATCCCAGGAGGCACGCAGCCGCCTTCAGCGCCGCTCGCCGGAACTGGTCAGAACGTGCGTGTGCCCCTGCGATATCCTCTGCAAGCGCAGCCGGGAGGGGAGTCTGTGCCTCAGATGGTCTCTGCTGGTCTCGGGTCATGGTTGCTCCCTCTTCTCCGCTGAGCGCGGTCTTAACCTCAGTGGTCGTAGCCCTTCTGGTGGGGCCAGCCCCTCCAGGCCGCAGACACCCTGCTCATACTCAAGGGCCGGTGAGTCGCGCAGGGCCGTTGGAATCACGAAGCGTTCCTCGTACTTTGCGACGCCAAGGAGGCGGGCCATGTCTTCCACCTCCGTCCCGGTCATACCCGCCTGTTGCAGCAGCATCCCGTCGTCCACATCGCCGACGGTGCGCCTGCGCATATGCATGCGCATAGCGACCAATCGCACCAGAGCAAGGCGCACCACCTGCACATCCTCTGCCGCCAGAAAGGAAGCCAGGTAGGACATGGGAATGCGCATATCATCTACCGCCGTAAGGTATGCGCGCCCGCTCATACGCTCTTCATCTTGAAGGTGATTCATGATCGGGCTGAGAGGGGGAACGTACCAGACCATCGGCAGGGTGCGATATTCCGGGTGCAGCGGTAGCGCGACACGCCACTCCACTGCCAGCTTATACACCGGCGAGTTCTGGGCGGCCTCAATCCATGCATCCGTGATGCCCGCGCGCCGCGCTTCATGAATCACTCCGGGATCGTGGGGATCGAGAAAGACCTGGAGTTGCGCGGAATACAGATCCTGCGGGTCAGGCACCGAGGCTGCCCGGCGTACCTGGTCGGCATCATAGAGGACGACGCCCAGATACCGAATGCGCCCGACGCAGGTCTCCGAGCAGATTGTCGGTAAGCCAGCCTCGATACGCGGATAACAGAAGGTGCATTTTTCTGCCTTATGCGTGTTCCAGTTGAAGTACACTTTCTTGTAAGGACAGCCGCTTACGCAAAAGCGCCAGCCACGACACGCCTCCTGATCGATAAGGACGATACCGTCTTCGTCTCGCTTATAGATCGCCCCCTCCGGGCAGGATGCCACGCAGGAGGGATTCAGGCAGTGTTCACAGATACGCGGCAGATACAGCATAAATGTCTGTTCGTACTCGAAGACAATATGCTCTTGCAGGTGGCGAATGTTGGGATCACGTGGGGCGATGGCGCGTCCACCGGCAAGGTCATCGTCCCAGTTCGGTCCCCAGACCGGATGATCCATGCGCTCGCCTGTCAGGGCTGATTTCGGCCGCGCCACCGGCTGGTGCATGCGTCGAGGACTCTGTACCAGATTCTCAAAGTCATAGGTCCACGGCTCATAGTAGTCGTCGATGACCGGCAGGTGCGGATTAGCAAAGATACGGGAAAGTTCGGTCAACTGGCTGCCGGCCTCGAGGCGGAGTTTCCCGTTGTGCAGCGTCCAGCCACCGTGGTAGCGGCTCTGGTCTTCCCACTCCTGGGGATAGCCGGGGCCGGGTCGAGTTTCAACGTTATTGAACCACATGTATTCCGCGCCAGGGCGATTGGTCCAGACATTCTTGCAGGTTACGCTGCATGTATGGCAGCCAATGCATTTGTCGAGATTCATCACCATAGCGACCTGTGCCTTAATGTTCAAGCCAATCTACCTCCTGTAAGGGCCGGATCCAGGTGAGTGTATCGCGCTGATGTCCCGACGGTCCGTAGTAGTTAAAGCCATAGGAGAGATGGGCATATCCGCCCACCATATGCGTAGGTTTGGGGATCACGCGCGTTACGCTGTTATGCGTGCCCCCCCGATCACCGGTGACCGCGCTCGCTGGTACCCCCACGGTGCGGTCCTGGGCGTGGTACATCATCGCCACCCCTGCGGGCAACCGGTAGCTCACCACGGCGCGTGCCGCAATCGCGCCATTGCGATTGTAGACTTCCACCCAATCATTATCATGAATGCCCAGCGCTTCGGCATCCTCTTCGCTCAGCCAGATCGTCTGGCCGCCGCGAAACAGGGTGAGCATCTGAGGGGTATCGGTATAGGTGGTATGGATGCCCCACTTTTGATGCGGCGTCAGATAGCGTACTGTGATGGCGCGCCCTTGCTGCAAAGGTGCGTGTGTATCGCCTGAGGCAAACGGAGAGAGCGCCAGCGGTGGCCGGTAGAGCGGCAGACCTTCACCAAATTCAAGCATGAGTTCGTGATCCAGGTAGAAATGCTGGCGTCCGGTAAGCGTATGCCAGGGGATGCCATACTCGATATTGGCCGTAAAGGGTGCGTAGCGCCGATCCGGTGCCTCCAGACCGCTCCAGACCGGCGTGGGCAGCGCCAGCCGGGGTTGCGCGGTAATACTCTGGAGTGTGTGGGCTTCGGCTTCGTGTCCTCTGGCGATCTCTATGAGCGAGAGGCCGGTGGGGCGCTCCAGCGCGGTCCACTCTTCGACAGCGCGGCGGCCATTGGTGGCGCCGGACAGGGTGAGAATGGCTTCAACGGCGTCTGCATCTCGGTAGAGCGAGGGACGACCTTCGCCCGGTCCTGATTGCCGGCAGAGTCCGACGCGCTCGCCCAGTTCCTGGTAGGCCCGGCTCCCATCGATGCGCACCCCTTTGCTGACAATCGACTCGCGGGCGAGCGGGCCGAGCGTCGTGTACATCTGGTCCAGATGGGGATAATCGCGGTGAACCACCTGGAGACGGGGCATGGTCTTTCCCGGCACCGGCTCGGTCTCGTTGGCCCGCCAGTCGCGCACTTTGCCCAGAGGCTGTGCCAGTTCGTCCGGCGTGTCGTGCGCGAGAGGCACCATGACCAGATCATCTGTGGCAGGCAGGTGATCCTGGGCAAGCCGGGCTACCGCCGCAGCCAGAGAGCGGAAGATAGCCCAGTCGCTGCGCGCCTCCCAGGGGGGAGAAATCGCAGGATTAAAGGGATGGATAAACGGGTGCAAATCTGTGGTCGAAAGATCGTACTTCTCGTACCAGGTCGCTGCCGGAAGGATGATATCGGAGTACAACCCGGTCGAGGTCATACGAAAGTCGATATCGATAGCCAGGTCCAGCTTGCCACGCGGAGCCACATCGGGTACGCTGACGGTCTCGGGACGCCACGCCTGGTTCTCATCGCCCAGGACATGACCGGAGGCCCCCAACAGGTGGGTCAGGAAGTATTCGTGCCCCTTGCCGCTCGATCCCAGCAGGTTAGAACGCCAGATAAAGAACACGCGCGGGAAGTTGAGCGGATGATCCGGAGCCTCGGCTGCCAGTCGTACCTCACCGGTGCGCAGGCGGCGGACAACCTCCTGCACAATGGCCTCGCTGGTCTGTGCACCCCGCGCCCTGGCATCACGCACCAGGTCAAGGGGATTATGATCAAACTGCGGATAGGACGGCATCCAGCCGAGACGGCTCGAAAGAGCGATCATATCGACCGGGTGCATGGTATGAAAGCGGCGGCTGAGCGGTGATGCAAGCGTCTCGGTCGGCAAGTCCTCGTAGCGGAACTGGTCGGTGACCAGATAAAAGAAGATCGTGCCCTGCATTTGCCGTGCGGGACGCGCCCAATCGAGACCGAAGGCGAGCATCTGCCAGCCCTCCAACGGTCGCACCTTTTCCTGCCCGACGTAATGCGCCCAACCACCGCCGTTAACGCCCTGACAGCCGGTAAGCAGCAGCATGCTGATAATCGCACGATAGATCTGATCACTGTGATACCAGTGGTTGGTCCCTGCCCCAAGCGCAATCATACACTTCCCCCGCGTTCGGACAGCGGTATCGGCAAACTCCCGCGCCACCTGTATGGCGAGATGCCGTTTGACCCCGGTAATGGCCTCCTGCCAGGCCGGCGTGTAGGGTCGCGGGTCGTCATAGTCCACCGGGTAATCGCCAGGCAAGCCAGAGCGCCCGACGCCGCAGTGCGCAAGCAGGAGATCGAAGACCGTCGTGACCAGCAGGGATTTGCCATCGGCCCCCTGGATATGTCTGGCCGGCACTCCCCGGCGCACCGTCTCGCCCTTGCCCGATCCAAAGTAGGGAAAAGCGACGAGAACGGTTTCATCCGCCCGCCCTTTCAGGGTCAGTACGGGCGCAAGAGGGTGACCATCGGAATCCTCCAGCCTCAGGTTCCACTGTCCCGACCCATCCCAGCGGTGACCGAGGGTGCCGTTTGGGAGGGCGACGCCCTCGCGGCGCTCGTCCCAGACGAGCGGCTTCCACTCCGGCAGCCCGACCGCCAGGCCGGCGTCAGATGCATTGAGCAGCCGATCAGGCACCCACGCATCTCCGTGAGGTCTGAGCGTGACCAGAAATGGCAGATCAGTAAACCGCTTCGCGTAGTCCGAAAAGGAAGGCGTCTCACGCGCGACGTACCACTCCTTTAGAATCACATGGGTCATCGCCATCGCCAGCGCAGCATCGGTACCCGCCCTGGCCGGCAGCCACAGGTCGGCGAACTTCTCGTACTCGGCATAGTCCGGGCTGACACCAATCACCTTCGTCCCATTGTAGCGGGCCTCGACCATAAAGTGCGCGTCTGGCGTGCGCGTCATGGGCAGGTTTGTACCCCAGATGATGAAATACCTGGCGTTGTACCAGTCCGCGCTCTCCGGCACATCCGTCTGTTCACCCCAGATCTGCGGGGAGGCCGGGGGCCAGTCGGCATACCAGTCGTAGAAGCTAAGCATGACTCCACCCAGCAGCGAGAGAAAACGGGACCCTGACGCATAGCTGACCTGAGACATCGCCGGAATCGGGCTGAAGCCGACCAGGCGATCTGGCCCGTAGGTTTTGATGGTGTAGACAGTCGCCGCGGCGATCAGCTCGGTGACTTCATCCCAACTGGCACGCACCAATCCTCCTTTACCACGCGCCTGTACATAGGTCGCACGCCGGGCGGGATCGCCCACGATCCGCGCCCAGGCCGCCACTGGATCGCGACCGGCAGCGCGCTCGGCCCTCCACATGGCAAGGAGTTCTCCCCGCACATAGGGATACTTGATCCGCAGGGGACTATAGGTGTACCAGGAGAAGCTGGCGCCGCGTGGGCAGCCGCGCGGCTCGTACTCCGGGAAGTCGCGGCCCAGCGAGGGATAATCCGTCTGCTGGAGTTCCCAGGTGATGATGCCATCCTTGACAAATACCTGCCAGCTACATGAACCGGTACAGTTCACCCCGTGGGTCGAACGCACGATCCGATCATGCTGCCAGCGCGAGCGATAGATCTCCTCCCATGAGCGCGAGCGATGGCTCAGTTCGGTCCATTGTTCATTGATGCGCGGGCCGCGCCGCAAATAGACGAGCCGCTCCAACCAGGAGGGATCTGATGGGGTCGACATCGTTCAACCCTCCTCTCCCACAGGCTGCCATTCTCCGGCCGCGGATGGCGCACAGGTCGTGACCGGCTGATAGCGCGGCCCGACCAGCCGAAAAGCCTGCGGCCCGGCTCCAAGTTCTTCTAGCAAGACTTCCCACCTGGGAGCATTGGCGGCAACCAGGAGCCAGCGTTGCAGCGTGGCACTCTCCTGGCAGGCCATAATCCGTTCACGCATGGCCTCGGGAACCGTCCCGAAGCGCATGGCAATCACCGCCAGCAGGTCCTCGCGATCAATCTGTAAGAAATCGTCTATCAGGTTTTCACTCATTATTGTTCTGTCTCCTCATGAAGAGGGCAACCACATGGTCTGAACAGATTGGACGTTCAGCGTGGGTTGCGCATAAAGGTATGATAATCCGCTTGAGTGACTGCTTCACACCACTGCGCGATGCTGGAGAGAAGCTCATCAGTCGCTGCACCGTTGCCTTCATCGGGAAAGGGCCACTCTCTCTCCTGGGGAGAGAGACGACCGGCAATGGTGTAGAGTGATGTCCCGGCTGCGCTGCGGCGAAGGCTGGCTCGCAGGTCCCCGGGATGCAACCCGTGCGCCCGCAGGCGCTCCACCAGATGCGCATGCAGGGATGGATTCGCGACGATTAATGGGATGAGTTCCATGCATGATTCCGCCTGAGGCGAGGAGGAGAGCAGTTCGTCTGACTGCCCCTCATCGTTAAGAGGCGATGAACCCCTGGCGCCTGTATTCCCCTGTAACAACCGGCGCTCCTCCTCGCGGCTGTGGATCGCATTGATCAGCAGCATCGCCTCGAAGCGCTCAACAATGCCAGAGGTAATCCCGCGAGCAGTAAGAAGGCCCTGGATCTCAGCCAGCAGAATCCGCAGCAGGTCGTGATCGCGGGTCAGCATCGTCACATCCACCTGCCGGTCCGGCTGCGTATCAACGATCTCACGATACCAGCCGGCCTCTTCGGCCTCGGCATGCTGAAGCGTATGGGTTTGCCAGTACTCGATGAGTTCTCCAGCCAGCGTGAGAGCGACCTCGCGCTCCTGCGCGGACACCGCCTGGCGCAAAAGCCGCGTCAAACGCTCGGTCTCATCAAACGCCGCCTGGTGGATGGCATGGTGCGCTTCCCATATTGTCAAGCCCGGCCCTGACATAGACAACAGTTCTCCTTGTGCTAGCACGCAATCTCTTCGCACACGATAACTACGAAGGCTGGCTGCCCTCTCATAGAACCTCTCTTGCCCTGAGTGAGCGCAGGCGGGACAAACTCTGGCCTCACCCGACTGTTCCAGATCTCAGGGAGAGCATGACCCACAACAAGAGACAACATCACAAATATATCACAAGATAAAGCTACTCCGCGAAAGAGAGGGATGCAGTGACTTTAGTTACAGTACCATAAAGCCACAGGCGCCTACACTGAATCTTGAAGGAAAGTTGAGAGAGCGACGCTAGCCAGAACCCGCAATACGTACAGGCATGCGGGAGCCAGCGTCATGGTAGCCACTGGAATAGAAAGAATGGAGCATATAAATATGTCAGGATGGTCATTGTTCTTGTGGAGTGTGTTTCCTTATATCTGCCTGCTCATCCTGGTCGTCGGGACCATCTATCGGTACCACTGCAACCAGCTCAGTTGGACATCAAAATCGAGCGAACTGCTGGAGAAGCGGCTCCTCTCAGTTGGAAGCACACTGTTTCACTGGGGCCTTGTGTTTGTGATTGCCGGTCACGTCGCTGGACTGCTCTTCCCTATAGAGTGGTACTCCTCCATCGGGATCTCACCTGAGCTGTATCATACGGGCGCGGAGGTGCTTGGAGGGTTCTTTGGCCTGCTGGCCTTTGCCGGCATTTCCGTTCTGCTCTACCGTCGGATCACGAACCGGCGGGTGCGCCAGAACTCCGACCTCTCGGACTTCGTGACGGACGGACTGCTCTGGATCGTGATTCTTCTGGGACTGCTGGTCACTATCGGGTACAGCACGATCTACGGGGCTTACGAGTACCGCGCTACCGTTGGACCCTGGATCCGCAGTGTCATTGTTCTCCAGCCCGATGCCGGCCTGATGGCCCAGGTGCCGGTATTGTTGCAAGTTCATATTATCACTGCATTCATCTTGTTTGCTGTCTCTCCGTTCACGCGTCTGGTACATCTCTATAGCCTGCCTCTCACCTATCTCATGAGGGCACCTCTTCAGTACCGGGCCAGAGATCGCTTTATCCGTGTTCCTGTGCAGCCACAACCGATGATCCCTCCAAAACGACCTGTATTCCCAGAAGAGCCAGTCCTTCCGAAGACCGAGAGGGTACCAGAGCCAGTTGCGGCGGCGGAAAGGGAACTGGCGGCGACACGCCGCAGCAGGTAAAGAGGTTCAGAAGGCTCAGCATAACACAGCAGCAGGTGATGATCGCAGCTCCGATGCCGGGCCCGGGACCAGAGAACATGGGGGTCAAGGCCCTGGCAGAAGGCATCCTGCTGCTGCACGGGGAGGTGCGCGGCAGGTTTAAAGAGATCAAGGAACTGTTCCCGGACGAATGGAGCGCCGGAGCCTACCACCGGGCACCGGCGCTGCCCATGCCGCTCGATGCCGCCTGTGCCAACATCACCTATGGCAATGGCGTGCCGCTGGTGACGCCCCCTGCCAGTGACGAGACGCGCCCGGCGCGCCTGGTGCTCAAGCGGGTGACACCAACGCATGGCGAGCGCAAAGGCAATGCCGGTCATCCCCCGGCATGCTTGCAGGCATGAGGCGAGCATACCCTCGCTCTGCCCGGAAAAGAGGTACAGCACAGGCATGAACGCCTGTACCTCAAAGGATAATGAAGGTGCGATTTCGCCTCTGCACCAGAAAATTGCGCACGCGCCGGTATCTGCCAGAGGGCTTGATCTCTATGAAAGGCGGCACAGGAGGGAGCCTCCAGTTTCCGTTGAGCCGGCTGAAAAACGCCCGGCTATGGTGTGCCTCCACGTAAACTACTACCCCATGCAGCGAGGGCATGGCCTCCAGAGTCTCGACAATGCGCCGGCCAGTACGTTCCTGCCCCGCAAAGTTTCAACGCTCTGACTGGTCACAAAGAGCGCCTGTACCCTTTGACCTGTTTCCCTCTCATCTCGAAATGACAGGTTCGTGTGAAAGAGGCTGCCAGCTCTCTCTCCCTCCGCTTGAAGCCTGACCCTTAACAGGAAGCGATTTCCCCTTGACAATGCTTGCATATTTATATTACTATATAGTCATAAAGTAGTCATTTGAAAGGATATCCCATCATGACCTCACACCGGAGCTTTTCGGACATGCCCATTTCACTGGCAAATGCGGGGGTGCCGCTCTCGCCAGCCTGGAAAGAGCGTGACGCGGAGCATGGCTTTCCCGATCCGCTGCTCGATTTGATCGCGGCACGCTTCCGACTGCTGGGAGAGCCGGTGCGCCTGAAAATCCTGGCCGCGCTGGCAACGGGGGAGCGCAATGTCGGGGAACTGGTGATGCTTACAGGTGCGGGACAGCCCAATGTTTCCAAACATCTGGCCGCGCTCGCGCAGGGCGGACTGATTAAACGCCACAAAGTCGGCACGAGCATCTATTATGCTATCGCTGATCCAGTAGTCTACACCCTCTGTGATGTGGTCTGTGCCAGCGTACAGCGGCGTATTGCCCAGGAAGCGCAGGCCCTGGGTCTTGAGACGGCCCCATCCTTTCTCCAGAAGGACCAGCACGCCCCGGGGAGTTGATGCCTGCTATGCCCATGTATGACTATCGCTGCCCACGATGTGGGGCAGCATTTGAAAAACTGGTGAGCCTCAGTAAAGCCGATGAAGTTCCTTGCCCGCAGTGCGGGTACACCCGTACACAGCGCCTCGTCTCGCGGGTCGCGGAACACCGCAGTGGGGAGCGAGGAGCATCTGGCGGGCGTGCATCCTGTGCTCCCAATTCAGGAAGCACCTGAGGACTACGCTAGCGAACCGTGCGCTCGCCCTTAGTCGGATAACATCGGTATCGATCTTGAGAGGAGAAACCTATGACAACCCGGACAGATCCATCGTATGGCTTTGGCACAACT
>Ga0209810_1002061_pt1 | contig 25960 bp, 26 predicted proteins | sample Coa_R1_7_FD_187159 | JGI IMG/M metagenome (GOLD analysis project Ga0209810, IMG submission 187159) | Surface soil microbial communities from Centralia Pennsylvania, which are recovering from an underground coalmine fire - Coalmine... | ecosystem: Environmental > Terrestrial > Soil > Unclassified... | reverse complement strand
AGTTCGGCCTCAACGTCCGTGCCGCCTTCTTCCTCACCCAGGCCCTGGGCCGGCGGATGCTGGAGAGGGGCGGTTCCGTGGTCAACGTGACCTCGGTGGCGGCCGAGGTGGCGACCGGCGCCCCCACCGTCTACGCCGCCACCAAGGCGGCCCTGGTCCAGGTGACCAGGGTCCTGGCCGTGCGCTGGGCCCCCCGCGTCCGCGTCAACGCGGTCGGCCCCAGCTACGTCCGCACCGAGCTCAACCGGGCCTGGCTGGACGACCCCGGCCACCGCGACTGGGTGCTGGCGCGCACCCCCCTGGCCCGCTTCGGCACGCCCGAGGACGTGGCCGGGGCGATCGTCTTCCTGGCTTCCCCCGCCGCCGCCTACGTGACCGGCCAGCACCTGCTGGTGGACGGGGGCTGGACCGCCCAGTAGCCGCTCAGGCATCGGCCAGCGCCCGCCGCACCCGCTCCCGCGGCAGCACCTCGATCGGGCAGGGCAGCACCCGGGGATGGACCGCCGCCTCCAGCCCCGGCGGCGTCTCCTCCTGGTCCACGAAGCGGGTGAAGGGCCTCACCCTCCCCTCCAGGTCCGCTCCCCGACCACGCGGCTCACGCCCGATCGACCGGTATCTCGATCACGACTATCTTTACCTTAACCTGGTGACCCCACCACCGCGGTCCGTGGGGAGGCGGAGGTGGCCGAGGACGGGTTCGGGCTCCGGCCGGTGGCCAGTGGCGTCGCTCGTCGGATCGCCGGTCGTGCGTCGGCGCCGGCCGGGGACGCGCCCCACCCGCCACGTCCGCTCCTCGGGCGAGGCCCGCGGTCGCCATCGCGCCACTGCGCATCGAGGGGCTCGGCTTCGGATCGGAGCCCCGGGCGGCGCTGCCCCGGCAGGGGTTCCGGAGGAGCCGCTTCCCCGGTCTCCCTCCGCCGTCGGCCTCGGATCGCCGTCGTCCCGGCCGTGGCCGGGGCCACGATCGGAGGCTCGTGACCGGCGCTCCGGGCGCCGGCCACCCGGTCGTGCCCACCGGCGCGGGGCCGGCGTGCCGGGGGATTTCGCAGCTGGAGCGGATCGTCACATCGAGCCCCCGCCGAACCGGATGCGCCCCTTTGCGGGTCCCACCCACGGCCTTCGGCCCCCGCCACCGGTCACCCACGCCTCCGGCGCGAGGCCACACCACCCTCGTCCGCCGCTCCCTGGACAGCGCGGGCCGGACCCCGAGCCCGCGCGAGCGCTGCGGGTAGGGAGCCGATCACGAGGCCGGCCTCGGCCCTGGCCGCCGGCGCCACCGGTGCCCGGTGGCGAGAGGAGGCTCCCGCCCCCCGTCCGGGCGCTCGATCCGGAAGCGGTGGTGGGGTAGGTCGTGAAGCGCCAGGAGATCGTGAGCGCGGTGGCGGCCGCGGGCGCCGGCGACCCGGAAGCGTTGGCTGAGCCCCGGATGGAGCGGTCAGGCCCGAGGACGACCCCCACCTGGCAGGCCCGGTCGCGCACCGGCCCGATCGGGACCGGGCTCTCGCGCCGCCCTGCCAACCGGCGCCAGGGCCGGTTCACGATACGGGGGAGCGAAGAGGACCGGCTCAGGCACCGCCTCGCAGCATGGTGGAGGCGCGCCGGACGGCGGCCACCATGTTCTGGTAGCCGGTGCAGCGGCAGAGGTTGCCCGAGAGCCAGGTCCGGATCTCCTGCTCCGTGGGCTCCGGGTTCTCCTCCAGCAGCTCCCGCACCGACATCAGCACCCCCGGGGTGCAGAACCCGCACTGCAGCCCGTGCTCCAGCGAGAACGCCTCCTGGATCGGGTGCAGGCTCCCGTCCGGGGCCGCCATCCCCTCCACCGTCTCCAGCTCGTGGCCCTCGGCCTGCACCGCGAAGATCAGGCAGGACCGGACCGTGGCCCCGTCCATCAGCACCGTGCAGGCACCGCAGACCCCGTGCTCGCAGCCCAGATGGGTCCCGGTCAGACCCAGCTCCTCGCGCAGGAAGTCGGCCAGGGTGGTGCGGGCCTCGGCCCGCCCCGAGCGCCACCGACCGTTGACCCTCAGCCTCAGCTCCCGCCAGCTCATGCCCCCCTCCCAGCCCGTTGCCAGGCCTGCACCAGCGCCCGCCTCGTCAGCACCCCGGCCAGGTGGCGCCGGTACTCCGCCGACCCCTGCAGGTCCCCCGTGGGACGCAGCTCCGAACCCACCGCCTCGACCACGCCGGCGATGACCCGCTCGTCCGGCCGCTCCCCGATCAGGCGCGCCTCCGCCGCCCGCGCCCGAACCGCCGTCTCCCCGACCCCGAAGAGGGCCAAACGCGCCTCCCTCACCACGCCCTCCCCGTCCGGCTCCAGCACCGCCACCACCCCCACGATGGCAAAGTCACCCTGCCGCCGGCTCAACTCCAGGACCGCCGCCCCGGCCCCCTCCGAGGGCAGCCCGAACCGAACCTCGGTCAGCACCTCGTCCTGCCTCAGCACGGTCTCGAAGACCCCGGTGAAAAACTCCCCGGCAGGCACGATGCGCCTCCCCGAACCACCCTCCACCACCAGCTCCGCCTCCAGCGCCAGGGCCAGCGCCGGCCACTCCGCCGCCGGGTCGGCGTGGGCCAGGCTCCCCCCCACCGTCCCCCGGTTCCGGATGGCCACGTGCCCGATCTGCTCCACCACCTCCCCGATCAGCGGACAGCGACGACGCAGCTCCGCCTGCCGCTCCACCTGCCGGTGCCGAACCATCGCCCCCAGGCTCAGCCGGTCCCCCTCCACACGCACCCCGTCCAGCCCCGGAACCAGGTTCAGATCCACCAGACGCCTCGGACGCGCAAGCCGCATGGCCATCAGCGGCACCAGGCTCTGGCCCCCCGCCAGCACCTTCGCCCCCTCGTCCTCGGCCAGCAGCGCCACCGCCTCCTCGACGCTGCCCACCGGACAGTACTCGAACGGCGCCGCCTTCATCCCGCCCCCGCTCCGCTCTTCCTGCTCACCCGTCCATATTACTTGAAGTCGAAATTCTTTTCGCAGCCTTCTCGCGTTCACTGAGCCCAGGCGAGGCAAGATCAAGTTGCCGCGCCGCTCCGTCTCGCAGAGAACATCCTTTCATATCGAGATAACTTCTTTCAGCCCCGTCCATCACGGCCGCCGTTCGGTAGATGCGGTAGGGATGCCGGAGGCCCTGCTGACGACGCCGGAGGCAGCCCAGCTGCGTCGGCGCGAGAGCCGGGCCACTCCCGCCGCGGCTCCGTGCGGGCATGCGGGCGCAACGGGCGACGGCAGTGCCACCCGGACGGGCCTCGGGAGGCTCCCTGCCACGACCGGGGTCGCGGTGCCGCTCGTGATCCTGGCAGGGAGACGCCCGCCGTGCTGGTGACGGCGGCCCCGGAGCAGGTCCCCGCGGAGACGGAGGGGGCGAGGCCAGCGGTGGCCTCGCACCCGTGCTCCACAGAAGCGGCCACCACCCGCGGTCGGGGTCCGCTCCTGGGCGCCTCGTCGCCGGCCGCGTGAGGCTTCGGCGACCTCCACCGTTCCCTCACCGTTCCCTGGTGTCGGGACGCACACCCCGGCGGGCCAGGGCGCCTCCGAGCGCCAGCCAGGGAGGCATCGGCAGACGGTCACGGGGCACAGGAGGGGCCGGCACTCCTGCAAGGCTTCGCCCGAGGCCGCCCAGGGATGAGGGGCCGCGGCCATGGCCATGCCGGCAGGTCTCTTCGACCCACCTGGCAGCGTCCAGGACAACCTCGGTGGCCCAGGCCACAACCCCGGTGCGACCACCACCTTCGCTAACACCGCTGCATGTCGAGAACACCGGACGGTCGGGTGTGGCTGGCGAGGTCCCGAGCACGGCGGGTGGACCCGCTCCCCGACGAACGGTCAATGTCCACGTCAGCGGCCGGCTGGGTGTCACCGCCACCGCGGTCGGCGGCACACCCAGCTCGTGCGCACGGTCGAGCTGGTCGCCCGGGCCCAGGTGGGCAGGACGGCGGCGCAGCGGCTGGCCAACCGGGTTTCGGCCGTCTTCGTCCCCGGGGTGATGCTCGCCGCCGCCCTGACCCTCGTCGGCTGGCTGGCGCTGACCGGCTCCCTCCAGGCCGGGTTCAGCGCCGCGCTCGCCGTCTCGATCGTCGCCTGCCCGTGCGCGCTGGGGCTGGCCACGCCCATGGCCTTGCGGGCCGCTTCGGGACGGGGGGCCCAGCTCGGTCTCGTCTTCAGGGGGCTCGAGGCCGTGGAGCGCTCGACCGGGATCGACACGGTGGTGCTGGACAAGACCGGCACCGTGACCCGGGGCAGGATGGAGGTCGTCGCCCTGGAGCCGGTGCCGGGGACCGACCGATGCACGCTGCTCCGGGAGGCCGGCGCCGTCGAGCAGCGGTCGGATCATCCGATCGGGAGGGCGATCGCCGCGGCCGCCCAGCGGGAGCTGGGCGCCTTGCCGCCGGTGGTGGGGTTCATGGCCCTGCCCGGGCTGGGCGCCCGGGGCGAGGTCGAGGGGCACCAGCTGCCGGTCGGGGGAGCCCGGCTCCTCGCCTCACACGGTGGGGAGATCCCGGCGAGCGTGCTGGAGCGATGCGCCGCCTGGGAATCGCTGGGTCACACGGTGGTGCTGGTGGCGCGGGATGGTGCGCCGCTCGGCGCGATCGCGATCGCCGACGTGGTCAAGCCCTCGGCCGCTCCGGCGATCCGGGAGCTCCGACGGCTCGGCCTCCGGTGCGTGCTCCTGACCGGCGACGAAGAGGCGACGGCACGTGCCATCGCGGCCGAGGTCGGGATCGGGGAGGTGATCGCCGGCGCCCTTCCGGAGGAGAAGCTCGACCGCATCCGTGCCCTACAGGCTCAGGGGCGGTGCGTGGCCATGGTCGGCGACGGGGTGAACGACGGGCCGGCCCTGGCCGCCGCCGACCTGGGAATGGCCATCGGGGCGGGCACCGACGTGGCGGTGGAGTCGGTGGACCTGATCCTGCTCCGCGACGACCTCGTCGCCGTCCCCGACGCCATTCGGTTGGGCAGACGGGCCCGACGCACCATGGAGGGCAACCTGATCTGGGCCTTCGCCTACAACCTGGCGGCGATCCCCCTGGCGGCCTCGGGCCACCTGAGCCCGCTCGTCGCCGGGGCGGCGATGGCGGCCTCCTCGGCCTTGGTGGTCTGGAACAGCTCCCGCCTCTGGCGGTTCCGAGCCACGCTCACCGACCCGGCCGAGCGCTGAGCCCGGGGACGCCGGGGCACCCACCAGGTGGCCTGGCCCAGGAGCCGCATCACGCTCGGGACCACCAGGGCACGGACCACGGTCGCGTCCAGGGCCAGCCCGAGCCCGGTTCAAGCGCGGGCGAGGACGCCGGTTCCGCCGCGGCGACCCGGTGCGCTCCGCCTCGGGCCCGAGGACGATCACGTGCTCGGGTGTGATCCGCAGGCCGACCACGGCTTCGCTGCGGTGGCGAGGACAGCTGTCGCGGGCCCGGACCGGCCCCCGAGTCACATCGCTCGTCACCGTCCCGAAGCCAACATCGAAATGAACTGAAATTTGATAGCATTAAAGTCAGTTAATGGCATGGCATCGGGCTTGGAGGCGGTGATGATTTTCCGTGCGCTGCATCGGATGGGGCTGCCCAGCGACGTCTTCTACCTGGCCTCGTTCGCTTCGATCGCCGCGAGCATCCTTGCCTGGCGCATTCGTAGCGAGAAGGACCAGGCGCACGCCGAGAGGCTGGGCATCTTCATCGGCTTGTGGGGTCCCACGTTCATGCTGATGGGGCAGGGGATCCAACAACTCGAGGCCATCCGTGGTCTGGGATCGGCGAAGTTGGAAGGTGCCACCCAGAGGGCCGAGCGCGAGGTCGCCGAGGCGACCGCCGCGGCCAGGTAGGCGCCCGTCCCGGGCGCACCCGGCACGACCGTTCCGGCGCGGCGCGGACCATGGTCCACGCCGCGCCGACCCCTTTCGGTCGGCGGTCGGGCCGTGCCGGCCGCCTCACCGTCGTGTCGACCCCTGACCTCCGGAGGTTCTCGAACGCGGCCACGCCCGCCAGGGTCGGACCGGGCGCCGCGCTCGCCGCCTGAGGGGTCCCGGGCACCGACCGGCGCCGACCCCGGAACGTGTCGCCGATCATTCCCGGAGCGACGTGTGCCCCCGGTGCCCGCTGGCCCTGGTCCAGCCCCGCAGCACGCGCTCGTGGTCCAGCTGGACCGGACCCACGGCCCGTCGTGCGGCACCCGCTTCGGGTGCCGCGCCCGATCTCGGCAGATCCGGGGCGTTGCCTCTGGTTGCGCCGCGTCCTCGTCCAGCCGGTGACCGACGTGCGGCGCTCGACCTTGCACCGGGCCTCGCCCGCCCGCCTGCCATCCGGCCGGCCGGCACCCCCTGCGGCCTTCCTAAGATTGCAACCGTCGTTGTGACGCATGAGCTCTGGTGCCGGCCTTGGAACGCGCCGGTAGCGGCTGCACCGGGCCCGCCAGCGCTTGGCTCGTCTCCACCATGACCACACCAGGCCAAGCTCCAGCGCGCGGGCAGCGCCACCGCCAGCAGCCGGCGCACCTCGGGCACCCCTGGCCAGGCCGAAAGGACCGCCCCTGCTTGCGCCTCGGCCTGGCTTGGGATCGAGGCCAGCCAGGCAGGGGCCAGCAGGGACCGGGTGAGGTGGCGGTACCAGCTCGGCCAGTGCCGGACCTCGTCCTGGTCCAGCCCGGTCTCCCCCTTCCGCGACGGAGCGCAGGAAGCCGCTCTCCTCCAGGACGCCGATCCCCTCCGGGTCACCGAAGGTCTCGCACCCGAAGGCCTGCCGGCGGTCCCGGGCGGCATCGACCTCTCAGCCGACCCGGGAGAGCCGCCGCTGTCGGCGGTCCGGGGTGGCCTCCCCCACCGCCTCGGCTATCTGCCAGCCGTTCTCGCGCTCCACCGGGACGAGCAGGCCCCGCCGGTGCTCGGCCGCCTGCTGGTGGGATTCCCGTCGGGCGAACCGGTCGGCGGAGCGGGCGGGGAAGGCGAGGCAGGCCTCACCAGCGCTCCAGGTCGTCGAGGGTGGTCACCCCATCCGTCGAGGGGACATCCGTCCTGCTGGGACGGCAGGCCTGGCAAGTACGGTGCAGTATTAGGTGCTGCCGATTCCGACGTTTGCGTTTTCGAGGGGACCCCTACGAATGTCAGGTGTCGGATTCGTACCGTCGATCAGCGTCTCTGTCGACCGGGCAGCATCTCGCCAGTCGATCGCATGCTGGGAGCCCTGCTCCGCCTCAGCCAGGCGACGGTTGTAGATCCCGGCCATGTTCTCAGCCCACTCACGGGCTGGGAATCCTGGCGTGCGCGCGAACCGGCAGAGCCAGTCCTCGGGGTCCTCTTCTCGCACGACCACGTAGGCATCGGGAGCCTCGATGACGATGAGCCTGCCCCACGGCCGGCTCACAGTCTCACCACCACCTGGCCGTCCCGCACCTCGACCATGTAGGTCCGCAACTTGATCTCGGGAAATGCGAGGCAGCGCCCGGTAGGCACGTGGTACTCGAGCCCGTGCCAGGGGCAGGAGATCACCTCGCCCTCCATCCCCCACTCGGTCCGCCAGCCGGTCTCCGGACGCGCCACGGTGGTACCGTGACAGCGCTTGGACTCACAGAGCGGCCCGGTCTGGTGGGGGCACAGGTTGGGAAGCCCGTAGAAGCGGCCGCCTATGTTGAACACGCCGATCTCGCGGCCACCCACCCGGACCACACGGTGGGTGCCCTCGGGGAACTCACCGACGGTGCCGACTACGTGCTCCTCGACTGTCCGCATCATCTCCGTACTCGCCTGGCCTGCTCGTCGATGCCGAACAAGCGGAGTGCGTTCTCGGCGAAGATCTTCCGCTTCACCTCATCGGGGAACGGAACCTGGTTCAGCTTTGAGGGGTGGTCGAAGTCATGGTGGGGCCAGTCCGAGGCGAACACCACTTGGTCCTCGCCATCGAAGAGAGACACCATTGTGGCCACGTCGCGAAGCCGCTCAGGTTCCTCGATCGGCTGAGTGGCATAGAAGAACCTCTTCATGTACCGGCTGGGCCGCTCCGTCAACCAGGGCACCTCACGTCGCTTCTCCAAGTACTCCTTGTCCAAGCGCATCATCAAGAACGGCACCCAGGAGATCCCCGCCTCGACGGCCGCGATTTTGAGCGCCGGATGGCGGACCTGGACCCCCATTGTGACCATGTCCACCAGATTGGCCATGATCGCGAAGGTGTGGGAGGTGGTATGGCGCGCGATGTCGGTGGCAAAGCCATGTGAGTTGTGGGGAAAGACTGGATGGACAACGGTCACGCTGTGAAGCAGTACCGGGAAGCCGGCCTCTTCCGCCGCCGCGTAGATCGGTTCGTACCTCTTGTTGCCCCACATAGGATCGACACCGGCACAGGGGAGGAAGACGCCCACCATCCCTGGGTGATCGGCATACTTGCGGATCTCGTTGGCGGCGTCCTCGGGCTCCTGAGGGCAAGCGCAAACGCAGCCCAGCAGCCCCATGCCCGGCCGGCACCACTCCTCCGCCAGCCAGGCATTGTAGGCCCGAGCCAGGGCTGCCGCATACTCGGGATGAGCAAGCACAGGCAGCTTGAGCAGGTTGTCAGGGAAGAGGACGGCAATGTCGATGTGGATCGGGTCCAGCTCAGCTCGCATCTGCTCGGGGGTGGTGACAGTTCGACCCCTCTCGTGGCCGGTGGGCCAGGAAGGCTGGTACTGAGTATGGCCGGGCGAGAAGGCCGGGATGTCCAGGTAGTTCTCGTGCGCGTCCTTTATGTTCTCCAGCGATACGCGCCAGGGCATGTCACAGTAGGGGATGAGCGCCCGGGGTGTGTCGTGCACGTGCACGTCGGCGTCCACGATCAGCATGTCCTGCCACTTGGTGCGGCTCCGCCCCGAGGCTCGCTCGGCCGTCGTCACCGTCATCTCGATGCGTCCTCCTCCGTGCGCTCGACCACGGGCCGGTCCACGTGGTCGTGCATCAACTCCATCGCCCTGTCCACATCACCCGCCTCCAGCGCCTCCAGGATCCCCTCGTGCTCGGCGTGGAAGAGGTGGCGGTCCCCTGGCGAGAGCCCGGCCTCCGCCCAACTTGCCACCCAGAGGCGATGCACCATTCGCTGCATCTGAATCAGAAGTGGGTTGCCCGCCAGCCGGGCCAGCAGCACCTCGAAGCGCATGTCCATCATGCCATCCTCGCCAGGCCGAGCGGCCAGCTCGTCGCCGGCCTGGCGCAGCAGCGCCCACACCGGGGTAAGGTCCACCTTCTGGCGGCCGACCAGCTCCACCACCTTGGTCTCGATCGCGGACCGCAGCTCGGCCAGCCACTGCAGGTATCGGGCATCGACGGGCAGGCCCATTCGCAGCGGCTCGATGGGGGGGCTGCCGTTGGGATCGAGCACGTAGGTGCCGGCGTTGCGCCTGATCTCCACCTTGCCCATGCTTTCCAGCGCCCGCAGCGCCTCCCGTACTGACACCCGGCTGACGTTCAGCTGCTCGGCCAGTTCCCGTTCCGAGCCGAGTCGCTCACCCGGACGCAGACTGCTGACCAACCCGTCCAGCTGACGAAGGACCTCTCGATAGACATCGACCTGCCGAATCGGAATGATCTGGAAAGGCCTGCGCTCGCCCATGCTCTCGACTCCAGCGTCATGATACGATCGGCCGCACTGCCACCCTCTGCGGCGACGTCTGGTACGGACTCTCGGCGGTGATGTCCACCTTGTACGTCTCTGGAGCCCAGAAGACGGCGGCGGTCGTGATCCCGGCCAGAACAACTATGTAGCACGCCACGCCCCAGGGTGCGCCGGCGAACCAGAGCACGAGCAGGCTGGCGAGGGTGGGCGCGGGACCGCCGGAGATGATCGAGCCCAACTCTCGGGCAAAGGCGAATCCGCTGTACCGGCTCTGGGGGCCGAAGAGTTCAGCGAAGAACGCTGCCTGAGGGCCGAACATGCCTGCCACGCCGATGCCCAGAGCCACCGCCATAGCGAAGACCACGACCGGGGTACTCTTCGTTCCTAGCAACAGGAAAAAGGGGAACGCGAATGCGACGCAGAATGCGGCGGCCCCGCCATAGACTGCCCGTCGCCCGACGCGGTCGGAGAGCACCGACCAAACCGGGACCATGACGAGCTCGGCGACGGTGGCAATCGTCACCGCGTCGAGTGCGATCGCCTTGGAGAAGCCAAGCTGTAGGGTAAGGTAGCTTAGCCCCCAGGTTGGGAAGAGGTAGCCGAGGCCGTTCTCCGCCATGCGCGCTCCGAGTACGACCAGGAAGCTCTTCGGGTGCTGGGCGATCGCCGCCCTGATCGGCGTCTTCAGTACTGCTCGCCGCTCCCGCACCGCCTCGAACACCGGTGTCTCCATCAGCCGCAGCCGGATCCAGAGGCCGATCGCGACCAGCACCAGGCTGAGCAGGAAGGGGATCCGCCACCCCCAGGCCAGGAACTGTTCGCTCCGTAGCATGGCTAGCAGGGCGAGGATGCCGGCCGCGATCAGCTGGCCAGCGGCCACTCCCATCGGCGACCAGCTGCCGAACCAGCCGCGGCGCCCGGCCGGGGCGTGCTCCACCGCGTAGATCACCGCCCCGCTGTACTCAGCGCCGGCGCCGAACCCCTGGACCAGGCGCAGGAAGACAAGCAGGGCCGGCGCCGCCAGGCCGATCGTGGCATAGGTTGGCAGGACGCCGATCAGGAAGGTGCCTCCACCGACGAGCAGGAGTGTAATCACCAGCACGGTCCGCCGCCCCATGCGGTCGCCGAAGTGCCCGAAGACCAGCCCTCCGAAGGGCCGGGCGAAGAAGCCGACGCCGAAGGTGGCGAAGGCCAGGAGAGTCCCCACCACCGGATCGAACTTCGGAAAGAAGAGCTTGGCGAAGACGAGCGCCGCTGCGTTGCCATAGAGGAAGAAGTCGTACCACTCCAGACAGGATCCGGCTGCCGACGCGAACCCAACCCGGAGCAGCTGTCCGCGAGGCACCTGGACTCCCGCATTCGCGGCCGCTGCGCCCATCGTCGCACCTCCTCTCGCTCTCCCGCCGTTGCATACGTACTGTGGGCTATTATATGTGGACTGACCAATCGATCAAGCACCCGGTTCGTACTTCCTTACGGTGACGGCGGCATCCGGGTTCTGCCAGACGAGATCCCGCAGCCGCCCCCGCTCGCATGGCGGCACGCACCCTGGCTTTGTCCAGCTCGATCCCCCACTCGGGCCTCTCGGCGGCCCGGCCAGCGCTGGTCGCGTTCGGCAGCTGCTGGAAAAGTGACGGTACAGTCGCGCAGCGATCATCATCCTAGGCGGTCAGCCTCTCCGGCATCTGGGCCGCCCGGGCAGCTCGCATCTCGGCCAACTGACGGTCCTCGAGGGATCGCTCGAGCGGGTTGGTGGAGCGGAGACGCTTGCGCAGGCGCAGCGGGTACGCCAGGTGCGCCCAGAGCGCCGGCAGATCCTCGGCCAGGCAGGCGGCTGCGGTGGGGTACGGGCGCTCGAGCTGCTCACCAGCTGCCGCAGCCGCGTCTCCCCATCCGCCGGTGAGGTCGCCTTGGACCTACCCCGCTACGACCGACAACCTCGTTATCTTCCTCTACGCGGCCCCTGCGCGGCGCGCCGACGCCAGACCGGCCTCGTAAGCGGCCGGCGTCACTTACCCGAGCGACGAGTGCCGGCGCTGGCGGTTGGAGAAGACCTCCACGAACTCGAAGACGGCCTGCCGGGCCTGGGCTCGGGTCGGCCAGGCGTGACGGTGGATGAGCTCGACCTTCAGCGTCGAGGAGAACGACTCCGCGACCGCGTTGTCCCGGACCTGGCGCGGCCGCGGCCGGCTCTGCCGGATCCCGTCCTGGACAGCAGCCGGGTGAACTGCTTCGAGGTGTACTGGCTGCCGCGGTCCGAGTGGAAGATCAGGCCGCGCTTCGGCGGCGCTGGTTGATCGCCATCCGGAGCGCGTCCCAGACCAACTCCGCCCGCAGGTGGTCGGCCATGGCCCAGCCCACCACCCGCCGCGAGCCCAGGTCGATCACGCTGGCCAGGTACCTCCAGCCCTCCCCGGTCCACCCGGAGGTGATGTCGCCGGCCCGGCAGACGTCCAGCTCCGCGGGCTGGAAGTGCCGCCCGATCAGGTCCGCTTCCAGCGCCGGCGGTGCCGACCCTGCAGGTTCTGCTCGCTCATCAGTCGGGCCACTCGCTTGCGCGAGCACCTCCTCCCCTCCTGACCCCGCCTCCGATGCAGCGCGGCGCCCCGTACCTCCGCCGGGAACCCTCGAAGCTGGCCTGGACCTTCTCGGACCGCTGCCGGTCCTCCTGGGCTCGCCGGGACGGCTGCTGCCGGCGCCACTCGGAGTCGGCGGCCCGGGAGACCTTCGTGACCGCGCACGCCCGGTTGACGCTGCGCTGCCCAACCTCCTCCGCCTCGATGAACGGCCACCTGTTCACCGGGCCTCCCTGGCGAAGAACGCCGTCGCCCGCTTCAGGAGGTCACGCTCCTCGCGCCGCCCACCAGCTCCTCGTGCGCGCTGCTGGTCAGACCCGGCCGCTGACCGGCGTCGATCTCCGCCTGCTGCACCCACCGCCGGCCCGCCGTCTCGGTCAGGTCGAGCTCACGCGCCACCTCGGGGACCGACCGGTCCCCCTTCCGGCAGAGCTCCACCACCTCCGCCTTGAAGCTGTCCGTGACCGCCCTCCGGTGCCGTCGCTGCGGCATCGTCCGCTCCACCTGGTGAACATCCTCCCGCGGCTACAGCCCCCGATCTTGGAGGTCCGGCGTACCGGGGTAATCCCATTCGGGCACTGAGCGCTTTGACCCGGCCAAAATCGTGTCTTTATGAATATGAATAGTCATTTGAATGCTACGGGACCACCATGCGCCAGATGAGCGCGGCCCTGACAAATGCCACCTGCGATGCCCCTCGGCATCCGTGTAGATACGGCCGGGTCGGGTACGGCCACGGCAGCGCCAGCGTGACCCCAGCTTGCGGCGTACCGAGGAGGTGGTCCATCTCCTACCTGCTCAGGGGATCCGATCCAGCCACGATCATGCATCTGAGATCTGGAGCTCCCTCACGATGTGGAACGAATACCGGTCGCCGGGATAGAGGGCAACCCGGTGTTCGATCGGGGCGCCGCTCGCAGCCCGGAACACGGTCTCAACACGGAAAGCTGGGAACCCGAGCCGAGCCTGCAGGAGCATCGCCGCGGTGGCGTCCACCCGAGCGACTTCGAAAGTCTGCTCGGCGACCAGCCGCTGCTCGTGGAGTCCCCGCGCTGCCAGCTCATAGGTGGTCTCGGCCCCGGCGTTCTGGTCGGCCTTCAAGGCAGCCTCAACCAGCTCGGCCACCACCGGCCCCAGTGACGAGCGGTAGAACGCCATCGGCCGGCCGTCGGCCAAACCAAGGCTCTCCACGGTCAGCACCGCCGATCCGGGAGCGACCTCTAAGCAGTGTGCCACGTGGTCGCTGGCTGCCCGCCAGGCGCAGGACAGGATCCGGCGTCCCGGCTTCAGCGCATGCTGTTCCAGGGTCGAGCTGAAGCTCTGCATGGAGCCCAACTCTTGGCGGATATGGGGCTTGGCCACGAAGGTGCCACGCCCCGGCGTACGCACGAGCAGCCCATGCTGCTCAGCCTTGAGCAGCGCCTGCCGGACCATGGTGCGGCTGACCCCGTAGCGCGCGCACAGCTCGCGCTCGCTCGGCAGCCGAGCGTCAGGACTCCACTCGCCGCTCCGGATCTTCTCGTAGATCTCCGAGAACAGGATCTCGTATCCCGGCTGAGGTCCCTCTAGGCGCACGGTCGGCATGTCTTGAGCATACCGGGCTTGACAAGCTCCTGAGGTACCTGTAGTATCTGGTAGTTACCAATGCCTACCTTTCTAGTTCCGACCGGCCATTTGGGCTTCACTCCCTTCGAGAGCCCGAGTTTCGAGATCGGGCTTGGGCGATGCCCCGACTATCTGGTCGCCGACTCCGGCAGCTGTGATATCGGCCCCTATCCGCTTGGCTCCGACCGCTCCCACAGCCCAAGCGCCTGGCAGCGACATGACCTGGAGCGCATGCTCCTGGGGGCTCGGGATCTCGGCGTGCCCATGATCGTGGGCTCGGCCGGCGACACCGGCACCGATTCCCAGGTTGCCGCCTTTGCGGGCATGATCCGGTCGATCGCCGCCGAGCACGGTCTGGGGCCCTTCACCATGGCGACGATCCGCGCCGAGCTGACTCCGGCCCGGCTGACGGCCATGCTGGAGCATGGGCGGCCGATCGTGGGACTCGGAGGGCTACCCGACGCCACCCCGGAGCTGCTTGCCCGCACCAACCGGGCAGTAGCGGTGATGGGCGCCGAGCCGATCATGGAGGCGCTCCGCCAGGGCGCCGACGTGGTGATCGCGGGCCGCGCCTGCGACAGCGCACTGTGTGCAGCTCCTGCCCTGCTAGCGGGCATCCCTGCCGCCCTGGCCTGGTACCTGGGCAAGGTTCTGGAGTGCGCGTCGTTCTGCGCCGAGCCCTTCGCCGGCAAAGAGTCAGTGCTGGGTTCGGTCAGCCGGGAGCGTGTAGTCGTTGAGGCCATGCATCCCGAACAGCGCTGCACCCCGCTCTCATTGGCCGGCCACGCGATGTACGAACGCGTCGATCCCTTCTTCGAACATGTCCCTGGGGGCACCCTGGATATGCGCGAGCTCGTGTACCGCCAGCTCGACGAGAAGGCCACCGAGGTCACGGGCATGCGCTGGCTGCCGAATAGCTACGCTATCAAGGTGGAGGGCGCAGGCTGGGTGGGAGACCGCGCGGTCGCCGTGATGGGTATTCGCGACCCGATCACCCTGAGCTTCCTGGACGAGGCTATCGAGTGGGCGCGGGGCAAGGTCACAGAGCGGCTGGGGGCGCCTGGTGAGCGTCACTGTTACCAGCTCTTTTTCCATGTCTTCGGTCGCAATGGCGTCATGGGGTATCTGGAGCCCAGTGCCGTCACGGGACACGAAGTGGCGGTGGTGGTCGAGGTCCTGGCGGAGAGCGCCGGTTTGGCCAACGAGATCTGCGCCCTGGGTTCGCGGAGTTTGTTCTATGCCCGCCTTCCAGTGGTCAAGGGCACAGCCGGGAACGCGTCGTTCTGGTCGGACGAGGTTCTCGCGGCGCGCCCTGGCTATATCTGGACCCTGAACCACCTGGTTCCAGTCGAGGACCCACTGGAACTGTTCGCGATCGAGCTCGAGGAGGTGCGAGCGGTGGCGGAGATGGCCGGATGACCGTAGTGCCTCTGGCTGAACTCGCCTCCACGGTCCGGAGCAAGAACGCAGGAGTCCTCCACGTGACCTTCGACGTTTTGTTTCGGGATCACCGGGCCTACGGGCTGGCCAAGGCCAGTGGCGCGCTCAGTCGAGAACGCCTGGCGGCGCTCTACGGGCTTGAACCGGAGCAGATCGTGACCTGGGTCTTCTACGACCCGGGCCTGGCCTTCAAGTTCACGATCCGGCGACGCCAGCCGGCCGGAACGCCGGGCGAGCCGGACCCCTTTGGGTCCCAACTCTACCCACCGCTCTTCGATGTCCAGATTCCGGTGGCCTCGATGGAGGGCGATGAAAGATGAAGAGAGCCTGGATCACCTTCGTATTCGTAGTGGCCAGCGTGCTGACCCTAACCGGATGCGGCGGCGGCCAGACCGGCTCCGGCGCTGGCGCCGCCCCGACCAGGTCAGGCGGCACGATTGTGGTGGCGCTCCCAGCGAGTCTGGAATCGTACGACCCGGCCATGTATCGTTCTCGACCCACGGAGGCCGTGCTGGCGAACATCTTCGACGAACTGGTCGTGCGGCTGCCCAACGGCCGCATCGTCCCTGACCTCGCCAGCAGCTATCAGCAGCTGGATGCTACCCGCTGGCGGTTTACCTTGCGCCGCAACGTGAGGTTCCAGAACGGCCAGCTGTTGACCGCCGACGATGTCAAGTTTACGCTCGACCGGGTCAGCCAGCCCAACCAGGTCGATGGCAAGACTTCGCTCCGCCAGAGTCTGCTCCCGGCCATGGACCCTGCCACCGTCGAGGGACCGTCCAGCCTGATCGTCACCCTCAAAAGTCCGTCCCCTGCCGACATCCTGCTCGCTGGCTTGGCTCACATCCAGATCGTTCCGGCAAAGCTCATCAATGGCGAGGGAAGCACGGCCTTCGCGGCCCACCCAGTGGGCACCGGACCCTTCGAGTTCGTGGCTGGCCAGTTGGACGACGAGACGGTGCTGCAGCGATTCCCGGGCTACTGGGGCGGTCCCCCTCAGTTGGGCGTGCCCGGCCCGGCCCGGCTTGACCGGGTGGTCTTCAAGGTCATCCCCGAACTCTCCTCAGCTCTAGCTGGATTGACCAGCGGCAGCGTCCAGATCGTCCAGGGCGTGACTCCAGACCAAGTGAGGTCGCTCAAGGCGAACCCGGCGGTAGTAGTCAAGAGCTACCAGGATACCAACACGGTTTGGTTCGCTATGAACGTTGCGAAGCCTCCCTTCGATAGGGTCCAGATCCGGCAGGCTATGAACCATGCGATCAATATCAATTCGATTGTCAACCACATCTACGACGGTCAGGCGGCCCGCATGACCGGACCGGTGCCGCCCTTCAGCTCCTACTACGACACCTCGCTCAAGCCCTACTCGTACGATCCAGCTGAGGCCAAACGGCTGCTCGCGGCCGGTGGATACCCGAACGGCTTCTCGCTGGTCATCGACACCACCGCCCCCTATCAGGACGCCGCAGAAGCGGCAGCCCAGGACCTTCAGAAGGTCGGGGTGACGGCCACGGTGAGGCTCTGGGATGTGACGGCGCTGCGCCAGGCCACCCTGGCAGGGCAGCGCCAGATGGCACTCATGTCGTGGGGCAACTCCTTCCGACATCCGTTCGACCTCCTCAACCCGACCCTGGGCAGCGGACAGCGCGGAAACTTCGCTGACTACAGCAACCCGCAGGTTGATTCGCTGCTGGCGGCAGCCGCCACCACCACCGACCACGCGAAGGCCGCCGCAGATTACGCCAAGGTGCAGCAGATCATCTATCAGGATGCGCCCTGGGTGTTCGGTTGGGCGCCCAAAGCGATCGAGGCTGGCAGCGCCCGGTTGCGAGGCTGGCAGCCAGGCCCCGACGGCATGGAACTCCTCGTCCATGTTTCGATGAACGGGGCCTAGATCTGATGCGCATCACCACTCTCGGCTCGCGCCTACTCTCGACGCTGTTGGTGATGCTCGCTATAACGATCTTCGTTTTCCTGGTCATGCGTTGGCTGCCCGGCGATCCAGTGGACCGCATCTTGGGCGGTTCTGGCCAGGTGAGCCAGCAACAGCTGCGGGCGCTGCGCGCCTCCTACCACCTCGACCAGCCGGTGCCGCTCCAGCTGGTCAACTTTCTGGGCGACCTGCTGCACGGTGACATAGGGGAGTCGGTCGTGTACAATCGGCCGGCCAGCCAGGTGATCCTTGAGCACCTGCCTGCCACGGCCGAACTGGCCGTCGCGGCGACCTTCTTCGCGATCGGGGTGGCGGCGCCGCTGGGGGTGGCCGCGGCCGTCTGGCGAGGCTCCTGGTTCGACCGGCTTGCCAGCGCCGGCTCCTATTTGGGCATCTCCATGCCGGGCTTCTGGCTCGGCATCGCTCTGATCCTGGTGTTTGCCGTTCACCTCCGCTGGCTGCCCGTGGGCGGGAGGGCCGACCCTGGGGCGGAGCCAGCGGGTCCTACCGGCTTCCTGGTGCTCGATGCCATTCTCCATCTCGACCTGACCGCGCTGGCCTCGGCCCTCGCTCACCTGATCTTGCCCGCGGTCACCATGGGTTCGGTGATGCTGGCGGTCCTGAGCCGGGTGCTACGATCTTCGATGATCGAGGAGCTGGACAAGGAGTATGTGGCGCTGGCGCTGGCCAAAGGGGCAAGCCGGCGCCGGGCGATCGTCTGCCACGCGCTCCGCAACGCCCTGATCCCCAGCGTCACCGTCTTCGGCCTCGAACTCGGCACCCTGCTGGGTGGGAACATGGTCGTCGAGACGGTATTTGGCTGGCCTGGAGTGGGCCAGCTGGCAGTGTCATCGATCTTCGCCCGTGACTACGCAGTCGTCCAGGGGGTGGTTCTCCTCTACGCCCTGACCTTTGCGGTGATCAACCTGCTCATCGATATCTCGTACACGAAGCTGGATCCGAGGGTGTCTTTCTGATGGGGGTGCGACTCAAAGACCGCTTGGGTGCCGGTCCCACCCTCGTCGTCGGTGCCGTAGTGGTGGCCATCTTCGCACTGGACGCGCTGCTCGCACCGCTGGTCGCACCGCACGACCCCCTTCACGGCGAGCTGGCGCGTCGCTTGTTGCCGCCCGTCTGGATGGGGGGCTCCGCCGACTACCTGCTAGGCACGGACGGCCTGGGTCGGGATGTGCTCTCACGCCTGGTCTGGGGGGCGCGGGTGTCCTTCGGCCTGGGTCTGGCGGGAGCGGCCATAGCCGCCGGGGTGGGGACGGCGCTGGGTATGGTCGCCGGCTGGTGGGAGGGCTGGCTGGACGGCCTGCTAGGTCGGCTGGCGGACTTCCTGCTCGCCTTCCCGATGCTGATCTTCGCGATCGGGGTCATCACTGCACTTGGCTCTGGCTTCTGGAACCTGATCCTGGCCTTGAGTCTCAAGTCCTGGGTCGAGTTCATGCGGCTTGTCCGCGGCCAGGTGCTCGCCCACAAACAGCTGGTTTATGTGGACGCGGCCCATGCCCTGGGCCGGTCCGGTGCAGGGATTTTGGCTTGGGAGATCCTTCCCAATATCTTCCACGGCGTACTGGTACTCGCCACCCTACGCGTCGGCTACCTGATCATCGCGGCCGCCTCGCTGAGCTTCCTAGGCCTCGGTGTGCAGCCACCAACACCGGAGTGGGGTGCCATGGTCAACGACGGCCGTAATTTCATGTTGAGCGCCTGGTGGCTCTCTACGTTTCCGGGTCTGGCGATCGTGGTTCTGGTGCTGGGGCTGAACCTCCTCAGCGAAGGCCTGCACGAGCTACTGGACCCACGATTCCGCGACCCTGGGATCCCTCGTTGAGGCCCCGACTTGAGGTCCGGGACCTGACCGTGGTCGGCCCAGCGGGGGGCCGCCCGGTACTGCTCCTGCGAAGCCTGAGTTTCGTCGTCGAGCCGGGCGAGATCCTGGGCCTGATTGGCGAGAGCGGATGCGGCAAGAGCCTTACCCTGCTTAGCGTGCTTGGCCTGCTCCCTCGCGGCCTGGCCGTCCAGGCCGGCAGCGTACGGCTGGATGGCATGGAGCTGATCGGCGCTCCCCAGAGGGCGATGGCAGCGATTCGCGGGCGCCGAGTGGCAATCATCTTTCAGGACCCCCAGAACTGCTTGAACCCATCGTTCACGATCGGCCGTCAGGTCGGAGAGGCTCTGTGCATTCACAAGCTGGCTCGCGGCCGCCGGGCCGTGCGCGACCGGGTCGTCGAACTGCTGACCGAGGTTGGGTTGCCCGACCCTGAGGGGTGCATGGACCGATTCCCACACCAGCTCAGCGGCGGGATGCAGCAGCGCGCTCTGATCGCGACCGCCTTGGCCGCTGGGCCCCAGCTACTGCTCGCCGACGAGCCCACCACGGCCCTGGACGTCAGTGTCCAGGCCCAGATCATGGAGCTCCTACGCGATGTGAACCGCCAACGCGGATGCAGCATCGTCCTGGTCACCCACGACCTGGCGTTGGCCTCACAGTTCTGCGACCGGATCGCAGTCATGTACGCAGGGCAAATCGTAGAGGAGGGATCGGTGGCAAATATCGTCCACCGGCCTGCCCACCCGTACACCCAGGGCCTCCTCGCATGCCTGCCCATGCTGGGCAGACGGCAACAGCTGCGCCCCATCCCCGGGGAGATCCCGACTCCGGACGAGGTCTTGGCAGTCGGTTGCGCCTTCGCGCCCCGCTGCCGGCACCGATTGCAGGAGTGTACCTCAGCTCATATCGAGCTGCATGAGGCGACCGACGGCCACCGCGCGCGCTGCCTCCTGGTACGCCACTCTCCACAGCCGGTGGGACCGCCAACATGAGCGTCCGTGGCCCGGCGTTGGTGGTAGCTGAGGGCATCGCCCGTACCTACCGGGAGGACCCAAGCAGACTGACCAGAGTGCTGCTCCGCACACCACCCCGACAGGTGACGGCCGTGGCTGGTGTCGATCTGACGATTGGCACGGGCGAAACCTTGGGACTGGTCGGAGAGAGCGGCTCTGGGAAGACCACTCTGGGCCGACTCCTGGTTGGCCTGGAGCCGCTCGACGCCGGCCGAGTGATCGTCGATGGGCTGGAGGTGGGACGCCTGAGAGGCAGAGAGCGGCGTCGCTTCCGACGTCGCTGTCAGATCGTTTTTCAGAATCCTTACGCCTCGTTGAATCCCAGGTACTCCGTGCGTCAATTGCTAGGAGTGGCTCTGCGGCTGCGGGGCCTGCGACGGTCCGAGCAAACGGAGCATGCGGTGCGGCTGCTGGAGCGAGTAGGTCTGTCGAGGCGACATCTCGACGCATACCCGCGCTTGCTCAGTGGCGGTCAGCGGCAGCGGTTGGCCCTGGCGCGAGCACTTGCCACCGGAGCTCGATTCCTGGTCCTGGACGAACCCACCTCAGCCCTCGATGTGTCCATTCAGGCCCAGATCTTGGAGCTGCTGGTCTGGCTGCGCCGGGAGGAAGGCCTAACCTATCTGTTCATCTCTCATAACATCGCGGTGGTGGAGGCGATCTCGGATCGGGTTGCCGTCATGCGAGCGGGCCGGATCGTCGAGTGTGGCCCCACCGATCAGGTGGTCCGAGACCCGCAGCACCCGTACACGCAGGCGCTGCTACGTGCGGTTCCCCGGGTTCCATCGGCCTCTTGTTAGCCCGAGGTGCCTTGGCGGTGCAGTCGCGTCCGGATGAACGCTGGATAAGGTGGCGAGCCTTCTGCGCAGGGAGATGTATGATCGAGATGGGAGGACGCTGTCGTAAGGAAGGGAGTGGCGCGGAGCATCGAGCTGGAGGCGGCCATGGCTGAGGTGCTGAGCGAGGGCTGGCGGACGGGGAACGCCTGGCCGCGATCGGCCGGCCGCGCTACGGGGGGCCAGGCAGAGGTGGAGGCGCGCCCGGGACGGGTGCGATGGTTGGCACCCACGGACCGTGGTGTACGAAGCGAGGGCGGCCGGTCGGTTGAGATGACGACGACCGCATCCGGTATGGGCCTCGAGGACCTGGTGAATATTGGTGGCTCGCCCCAACCTGTAGGCGATCGTGAGATCTGAGCAGTTCTGATCACGAAAAGTGAACAGATCCCTCAGCAGATAAGGAACTATAGCACCGGGTCCTGGTCGATATCACCTCCTTTTCCATTCCGTCGCCGGGCTTGTCAATGGCCATTTGAGGTGACGCAGTTATGGCCAACTCAAAGTCCGCCCTGGTTGCCACATGCCACCAGCCCTCGATGACCTTGATGGCGTGGGCGGCGGGCCCATTCAGTCCTCGGCCGGCGCCTCCTCGCGCGGCTCGCGTCGCGGGCGGACCGCGAGCGGCAGGCGCCGCAGGCCTTGGCCTCGCGCACCCGGAACGCTTCGCCCTCGGTGACGGCGACGGCGGCGTGGTCGAGGCCGACCAGTAGGTGCGATTTCCCGGTGTCGGTCCATATCACCGCAGACTGCACACGTTTTGGCAACCCTGCCGGAGTGGGTGCGGGTCACCTGGCCGCACCACCGCCTGGCGAGGATGGACCTGGAGGTCCGTGGCTGGCAGCACATCCAGGGCGAGCTGCGCCTCCGCGTCACCCTCGCCGACGGCAGCGTGGGCTGCCTGCCCGCCAGCTGGACGGGCCTTTTCGAGGAGGCAAGGAACGAGAATCCGGCGGTATTGAGTCCGGCCGCAGTGCGTGCGCTGCGGATGGTCCTCGAGCCGCTGGCAGCACGAACTCGGAACCGACGGGCTTCGAAGCGAAATAGGCTCATCCCCCGAGACGCGCCAACCACTCGGAGGTGAGCCTGTGTCAGCGATCACGGAAAAGCGGCCACGACCGATCGGGTTCAAACCGGCCATCGGAGTAGGGCCAGGATAGGCACCCTCTCACGAAAACGGAGGGGTGCGATTGGGGAACTACCTACAGATGGCGGACGTCAAGAAGATCGAGGCCCTGCTGGAGCTGGGCTGGAGCCAGTGGCGAATCGCCGGGAGGTCGGCTGCCGGCGGGAGACGGTGGCCCGATACCAGCGTCTGCGGGAGGCAAAACCGGCCAACCCGATCGCCGGCTCCTTCGATCTTGAAAGCCGGCCAAACCTGATCGCCGGCTGGGAGATCGAATTGCCCACCTCGGGGCCGGTCCCGATGGCGCAGGCGCACACCGCTTCGTCAACGACCGGGTCAAAAAGGGCTGAGCGCGCAGCGGATCTGGCAGGACCTGGTGGAGGAGCGGGGGTACGCGGGTGGCTACCTCACCGTGCAGCGCTACGTGCGCCGCCTCCGCCGCGGGCATCCGGAGGTGGCGGACGTGATGGAGCACCCTCCCGGCGAGGAGGCTCAGATCGACTGCTTCCGGAGCCCGGCCTTGGTCCTGGACGGCCAGGGAGGCGGCTCGACGTGGCGAGCTGCGCACCCACCTCCCGGTCGGATTCGACCACGACCGTGATGGAGGCATCGTGATGACCGCCGACGAGACGGTACGAGAGACCATTGCGCTCCTCTTCGTCAAGTTCGATGAGCTCGGCTCGGCCCGGCAGGTAGTGGCGTACTGCCGCGACCACGGCGTGCTGCTTCTGCACCGAGAGATCGGTGGGGGCAAGGTGGCCTGGCGGCCCGCGAGCTTCGCCCCCGTGCACCGCATCCTGAGGTCGCGTTCGGCAGCTGCTGGAAAAGTGACGGTACAGTCGCGCAGCGATCATCATCCTAGGCGGTCAGCGTCTCCGGCATCTGGGCCGCCCGGGCAGCTCGCATCTCGGCCAACTGACGGTCCTCGAGGGATCGCTCGAGCGGGTTGGTGGAGCGGAGACGCTTGCGCAGGCGCAGCGGGTACGCCAGGTGCGCCCAGAGCGCCGGCAGATCCTCGGCCAGGCAGGCGGCTGCGGTGGGGTACGGGCGCTCGAGCTGCTCACCAGCTGCCGCAGCCGCGTCTCCCCATCCGCCGGTGAGGTCGCCTTGGACCTACCCCGCTACGACCGACAACCTCGTTATCTTCCTCTACGCGGCCCCTGCGCGGCGCGCCGACGCCAGACCGGCCTCGTAAGCGGCCGGCGTCACTTACCCGAGCGACGAGTGCCGGCGCTGGCGGTTGGAGAAGACCTCCACGAACTCGAAGACGGCCTGCCGGGCCTGGGCTCGGGTCGGCCAGGCGTGACGGTGGATGAGCTCGACCTTCAGCGTCGAGGAGAACGACTCCGCGACCGCGTTGTCCCGGACCTGGCGCGGCCGCGGCCGGCTCTGCCGGATCCCGTCCTGGACAGCAGCCGGGTGAACTGCTTCGAGGTGTACTGGCTGCCGCGGTCCGAGTGGAAGATCAGGCCGCGCTTCGGCGGCGCTGGTTGATCGCCATCCGGAGCGCGTCCCAGACCAACTCCGCCCGCAGGTGGTCGGCCATGGCCCAGCCCACCACCCGCCGCGAGCCCAGGTCGATCACGCTGGCCAGGTACCTCCAGCCCTCCCCGGTCCACCCGGAGGTGATGTCGCCGGCCCGGCAGACGTCCAGCTCCGCGGGCTGGAAGTGCCGCCCGATCAGGTCCGCTTCCAGCGCCGGCGGTGCCGACCCTGCAGGTTCTGCTCGCTCATCAGTCGGGCCACTCGCTTGCGCGAGCACCTCCTCCCCTCCTGACCCCGCCTCCGATGCAGCGCGGCGCCCCGTACCTCCGCCGGGAACCCTCGAAGCTGGCCTGGACCTTCTCGGACCGCTGCCGGTCCTCCTGGGCTCGCCGGGACGGCTGCTGCCGGCGCCACTCGGAGTCGGCGGCCCGGGAGACCTTCGTGACCGCGCACGCCCGGTTGACGCGGCGCTGTCCAACCTCCTCCGCCTCGATGAACGGCCACCTGGTCACCGGGCCTCCCTGGCGAAGAACGCCGTCGCCCGCTTCAGGAGGTCGCGCTCCTCGCGCCGCACCCGCACCTCGTTGCGCCGCCCACCAGCTCCTCGTGCGCGCTGCTGGTCAGACCCGGCCGCTGACCGGCGTCGATCTCCGCCTGCTGCACCCACCGCCGGACCGCCGTCTCGGTCAGGTCGAGCTCACGCGCCACCTCGGGGACCGACCGATCCCCCTTCCGGCAGAGCTCCACCACCTCCGCCTTGAAGCTGTCCGTGACCGCCCTCCGGCGCCGTCGCTGCGGCATCGTCCGCTCCACCTGGCGAACATCCTCCCGGGGCTACAGCCCCCGATCTTGGAGGTCCGGCGTACCGGGGTAATCCCAGTCCACATCCCTCGTACAAGGCCAAAGACGGCTCGAGAGAAGGCGGCCACCACTAGCACTGGGCACCCAAGGGGACCGGCGCCGGTGGCCCGGGGCCGCGACCGGGCGGGACCAACGCCCACAGGCCAGCTCGATGGTGCCGAAGGAAGGTATGGGGCCGGGTGGTGCTGGGCTGGGACCCGCCTCCGGCTGCCGGCGGCGTCCAGGTCGAGCGCCGCCAGGGGAGGTGGAGAGGTGACCCTGAACGCACCGCCTTCCGCCCGCGGCCCGCATCCGTGCCCTCGGCGTCACCGAGCCCCCGCTGTGGAGGGCCGGAGCGATGCCACGACCGGGCGCCCCATTCCGGGCCTCGGCCCATCGCTCGGGACGAGCCCCTTGCCGGGCAGCAGGTTACCGGGCCTTCTGGAGGAGCTGGAAGACGACCCCGAGGGTCGCCGCGGGCTCGGTCCTGATGCTGATCCCGAGCAGGCCCTGGGCCACCGGCTCAGCCCCGATGCCGAGCTCCCGTAGGGCCGTGATCGTCGCCTCGAGATCCTCGACCTCGACCGCGATGTGCTCGATCCGCCCCCACCGCTCATCCCCCAGCCAGGCCGCCCGATCCTCTGGCCTCCTGGGCTCCATCACCTCGATCTCGACCTCGCCGCAGCGGTAGAACGCGGCCGAGAGGCCACCGTCCGTCGCCTCCTGCTCACGGACCAGGGGAAGGCCGAACGTCTCTCCCAGGAGGCGCTTGGCCTGAGCCAGATCCGCCACCACCACCCCAACGTGATCCACCCGCTTTATCGGGACCATCTCCATTCCTCCATCGCCCATGGAGCCCGGGCACGAACGCAAGGCCCTGAACCTCACCTGCCGGTGGCGGACCCGAGGAGGTCAAGGCCACAGCTGGCTCGAGGCACGTCGCGCTCCCTCGGCCAGGGCCTGGAACTTCGCCCACACGACCTCGGGATCGATCTCCGGGGTCGACGTCGCCTGCGACGAGAACCCACACTCGCTGCCCGCCATCACGTGATCGCGCCCCACCAGCCCAGCGTAGGTGACCAGCAGGTCCGCGATCAGCGCAGGGTGCTCGACCACGTTCGTGGTGTGGCTGATCAGGCCGGGGATCAGCACCACTTCTTCGCTGGGCGTGAGCTGCTGCCACACCCGCCACTCGTGCTGGTGGCGGCCGTTGATCGCCTCGAAGGAGTACGCGCCCGCCCTCACCTTCAGCATGTGCTCGACGACCTCGGCCATCGTCGCCTCGTGGATCCGAGGCCCTTGATTGATGCCGTAGCAGGTGTGGAAGCGGATCCGATCCCGCGGCAGCCCCCGAAGCGCATGGTTGAGGATCTCGACGTGACGCTCGGCCTCCCGCCGCCGCTCCCTCGGATCCTCGAAGAGGTCGGGGCCAAGGATGTCGGTCAGGCCGGGATCGTCGATCTGGAGGATGAGGCCAGCCTCGATGATGAGGCGATACTCCTCCCTGAGCGCCTCGGCGAGCGCCTCCAGGTACGCCTCCTCGCTCGGGTAGTACCGATTGGCCCCCAGGACCCGCGGCGCGGTCGACGGCAGGAAGGCCTCAGTGACCCCAGCTGCCTCCATGGCCGCTCGGAGGTTCTCGATATCCCGGCGGAGGAGATCATGTCCGACGTAGGTGATCGGGCCGGTGCAGACG
>Ga0209810_1002058_pt1 | contig 26074 bp, 16 predicted proteins | sample Coa_R1_7_FD_187159 | JGI IMG/M metagenome (GOLD analysis project Ga0209810, IMG submission 187159) | Surface soil microbial communities from Centralia Pennsylvania, which are recovering from an underground coalmine fire - Coalmine... | ecosystem: Environmental > Terrestrial > Soil > Unclassified... | reverse complement strand
CCACATAGACCAGCCTGCCGGCTACCGCCAGGGCATAAGGATAGCGGCCCACATCCACCGAGCCGACCAGCTTTTGTTGCTTCAGATCGATGACCGCCACCCGGAAATTCGTAACGTCCGCGCAGTACAAGAACCGTCCATCCGGACTGAGCCGCATATCCATCACGAAGCTGTCTTCATACGTGCGGCCGTTAAGAGTGGTATTGAGCGAGATGGTGGCCGCCACCTGCCGGGCGGCAATGTCCACCACATAGACGCCACCCCGGTCCCCGCTGCTCCAGTAGAGCGTCTTGCCGTCCGGAGCGAAGACGGCGGCGCCCGCGTTGACTCCTTCGCGCGCCCCAGGGTCTGGAGTGAAGGCCGTGACGACGGGATTGGGGCCTTCCCAACCTGTGATGAGCTGCCCGACCCCTTCGCTGGCGACAAAGGCGATGGAGCCATCGGGACTGAGGACCAATCCATGCGGCCACCGTGCCAGGGGAACACGCGCCCCCACAGGATTAATGTAACGTCCGGAGGAGAGGATCGTCAGCCCGGCCGGATCGTGCCGAGCATAGGTATCGACCGACGGCGCGTGCAGATAGGGCGTCTGCTGTCCGGCAGCGATTCCTGCGGTTAGAATCGCCGGCAGAAGGAGGCGGACCGGCAAAAACAGAGAGGCGGGAAGGCGCATGGCTATCTCCTGCTTATGGTTTCCATAACCTTATGGAAGTATTCAATAACTTTAAGGTTTTCACCTTCCATTTGGCCGCTTACCGAGGCTGTTCTGTTTTCTTTGTTCGGGCGGCTGGCAGGGAGAGGAAAAACCTGGCGATGGTAGTCCCCGGAGGGGACTTTGTGCCTTTGTTGCCGCAGTTTTAACTGCCCGTACCTGAAGAGGAAAGAGGAAATACGGCGGCGTATCTTGCTCTAATAGCCCGATAGCTTGTAAAGAGGAGGGAGACATGAACGCGGCGATAACAGAGACGAGAACGCTCGAAGTGCCGTGGCGGGCACTGCTGCTGGTCGGGCTGTCGCTTTCGATCGGCTGGGGCATCCGGGGCAACTTCGGGCACGAATGGGGCGCAGCGCTGCCGGGCGCGCTGGCGGCCCTGGCCGTCGTCCTGCTGTCCGGACGGGTGGACTGGCAGCGGCGCATCGCCTTATTCGGCCTGTTCGGCGCGCTCGGCTGGGCGCTGGGCGGCAGTATGTCCTATATGGTCGTCATCGCCTATACGCACTCCGGCCAGTCGCTCTCGGTCGCCTATGGCTTCGCCTGCCTGTTCGTCATCGGCTTCCTCTGGGGCGCCGCCGGCGGCGCCGGGACCGCCCTGCCTGCCTTCCTGAGCCGGGAGCGGCTGGCCCAGTTCGTGACGCCCCTGATCTTGATCTTCCTGGCCTGGTGGGCGGACAGCCTCCTCGAAGCCCACTTTATCGACGCCAATCCGGCCTTCGCGCGCCACAGCCCGCTCGACTGGTACGATACCAACTGGACCTCCGCGCTGCTGGCGCTGCTGGTCGTCCTGGTCCGCGGCGCGGTCCGGCGGCGGCTGGGTTTTGCGGAGCGGCTGATCCTGGCGATGGCGGCCGGCTGGTGGGCCGGGTTCCTGGTCCTGACCGTGGGCCTGGGCCTGCACATGACCCCGCCGCGCAGCGATAACTGGGCCGGCAGCCTCGGCATGGTCCTGGCGATGCTGCTCTTCTTCGAGCGCCAGAATCTGCGCGGCGTCACCCTCGCCATGCTGATGACCGGCGTGATCGGTGGGCTGGGCTTTGCTTCCGCCACTCTCTTTAAGCTCGTCGAAATGAAAAGCGGGCTGTCCACCAACTGGCACAGCATCCTCGAACAGACCTACGGGTTCATCAACGGTCTCGGCATAGCCTGGATGATGACGTGGCTGCAGCGCCGCACGCCACACCTCACCGACGATCCGCCGGCCGGCAGCCGGCTGGACACCTTCGCCGTCGCGTTTCTCCTGCTCCTGCTGCCCTACATGAACCTGCAGCACATGGTCAACGACTGGACCAACGCGAAGGCGATGCCGGAGATCCTCTATTTTCTCACGGCGCGCGGCTGGTTCGATCTGTTCTTTGCGCTGACCGCGCTTGCCGTCCTGGGGCTGCTGGCCGCGCACCTGCGAAAGCCCCTGCCCATCGTTCCGGCGAGCTGGCTGGGAAAAGGGCAGATGCTCACACTGGGGCTGCTCTGGGTCATGGTACTCGGCAACTTCATGAAGGCGCTCGTCGCCTTTACTCCACAGCGGCTCGTCACGGAAGGCGTGATCTATGCCAACGCGCTCCTCTGCACGGTCATGGTCCTGCTCTGGGCGCGCGAGAGCCGGGCGCCGGAAATCCGGCCCCTTGCCGATTATGCGCCGCTGCTCCGGCGGGCGCTGGCGTCCGGCCTGGCGGTTCTGGTCCTCTCCACCGGGCTGTACTGGGGCATCGTCCGCGCGCTCTATGGAGATACGTTTGCCGGCTACGCCGGCAGTCACATCCGCTTCGGCCCAGGCGCCGGAAAATAACCTTCCCCAACGAAAAAATAATTTTTGTCTCCTTCTCTGCTCCTCTGTAAGATCGCCGGGGACACCTCCGTTCAGTAAGCAGATTTACGCCCTGAACGGCGAGAGAAGGAGATACACAAATGTTCGGCAGAGTCAGCAAGCGGCGGTTTCCCGCCACCACCCTTTTCAACCTGTTTGCCGTGACCGCGACGGTAGGCCTGGTAGCGGCCCTCCAGCATGGGGCGGGGGCGGCATATAAAGCCTCCGTATGTGGCAATCCGATCAATTCTGTTGCGGCCAGTCCCGGCGCGATCGGTTCCGGCCAGTCCTCGACCATAACCGTCACCTTAAACAGCGCCGCTCCTACAGGAGGCTGCACGGTGGATATGAGTTATTCCGACACGTCTCAGTTCGTCAATCCGGCTACCTCCGTCAACATTTCGGGAGGCAGCACGTCGGGCAGCTACCAACTGACCGCCCAATCCAGCCCTTCGGGAGCCAACGTCACCATCACGGGTATGGACAACTACAACAGCAAGCAGGCCGCAATACTTGTAGAAGGCCCCTAAGACAAAGGCTTCTCGACTGCGGCTCCCCCTCTTTCCTTAAAGGAAAGAGGGGGAGTTTTCTTTGCGGCTGCCTTATCGGATCGTGACATCGCAGGAGAGAGCCGCGCGTCTATAGAAAAGTATAGTGCGATACTCTTCTAAGCGGAAGAAAAGGATGCGCCTGCCGAGCGGAACGGTCACGTTCGTCTTTACGGATATAGAAGGCAGCACCCGGCTCTGGGAACAATATCCCGACCGGATGGGCCAGGCGCTGGCACGGCAATCCGCGCTCATCAAAGAGGCGTTCGAGCAGCGGCATGGCGGCTATGTCTTCAAGACGACCGGGGATGGCTGCTGCGCCGTGTTCGATTCGACTCCCGAAGCCGTCGGCGCAGCCCTGGACGCCCAGCGCGCCCTCCTGGCGGAGGATTTTAGCGCGGTCGGCAGCCTGCGCGTGCGCATGGCCGTCCATACCGGCCCGGCCCATGTCCAGGAGGACCCGCCCGACTACTTCGGCGCCACCCTCAGCCGCGTGGACCGCCTGATCAAGTTCGGGCGCGGCGGCCAGGTGCTGCTCTCGGAAGCGGCCGGCGAGCAGGTTCAGGACCATCTGCCCGACCTGGCCGGGCTGCGCGACCTCGGCTTCCATTCCCTGCCGGACATGCAGCGGGAGCGCATTTTTCTGCTCACGCACCCGGCTCTGCCCGCCGACCTGCCGACGCGCACGACAAAAGAGATATGGCCCAACAACCTGCCCCACCTGCTGACCAGCTTCGTGGGCCGGGAACGGCAGATGCAGGAAATCCGGCAGCATCTTGCCGGAACGCGGCTGCTGACGCTGACCGGCGCCGGCGGCTGCGGCAAGACCCGGCTGGCGCTGCAGGTGGCGTCGGGCTTGCTGGAGCAGATCGCAGACGGTGTCTGGTCGGTGGAATTAGCTCCTATTTCCGATCCGGCGCTGATCCCGCAGGCCGTCGCGGATGCACTGGGCGTTCGCGAGGAGCCGGAGCGCCCGCTGCTGGATGTCCTCATCGAGTATCTCAAGCCGCAATACCTGCTGCTGCTTCTGGACAACTGCGAGCACCTGCTGGCCGCCAGCGCCACGTTCGCCACCACCCTGCTGCGGGCCTGCCCCAACCTGACCATTCTGGCGACTAGCCGGGAAGGGATGGGCGTGGCCGGCGAACTGGTCTACCCGGTGCTTCCCCTATCTCTCCCCGATGCCGGCCGCCCTCCCTCCGTGGACGCGCTGGCCGAATCGGAAGCGATACGCCTGTTCGTCGAGCGCGCCGCCTTCCGGAAGCCGGGGTTTGCCCTGACCGACCGGAACGCGGAATCGGTCCTGCAAATTTGCCGCCGCCTGGACGGCATTCCGCTGGCCCTGGAATTGGCGGCGGCCCGCCTGGGCCTGCTGTCGGTGGAGCAGATCGCCCGCTTCGACGACTATTTTCGTCTGCTCGCCGGCGGCAACCGGACCGGCCTGTTCCATCACCAGACCCTCAAGGCGGCCCTGGATTGGAGCTACGGCCTGCTCTCAGAGTCGGAGCAGGCGCTGTTCCGGCAGTTATCGGTCTTTGCCGGCGGATGGTCGCTGGAGACTGCAGAGCAGGTCTGCGGGGGCTGGGGGCAGGGCATAGAGATCGGCGACCTCGGCGCTTTCTCTCTTCCCTCTTCCAATCGCCGGCGCGCTCCCCATTCCCTCTTCCCTCTTCACTCGCATGAGATCCTGGACCTGCTGGCCCGGCTGGTAGACAGCTCCCTGGTCATCGGGGAGGACCAGGAGGGCATCAAGCGCTTTCGGATGCTGGAGACGGTCCGGCAGTATGCCTATACAAAGCTGGAGGAGGCGGGCGAGGCCGATCTGCTTCGCGAGCGGCATCGGGATGTCTTCCTGGCGCTGGCGGAGGAGGCCGAGCCGAAACTGCAGACGGCGGAAAAGGGTGTCTGGTCGGACCGGCTGGAGCGTGAGCACGACAATTTCCGCGCGGCGCTGGCATGGAAGGCGGAGGGAGAGAAGCCGCTACGGCTGACGGGGGCGCTCTGGCGGTTCTGGTATGCGCGGGGCCATGTCAGCGAAGCGCGGACCTGGCTGGAGAACGCTCTTGCTCACAGCCAGGGGGCCCACCTCCTCGTGCGCGCAAAGGCGCTTAATGGCGCCGGAGCTCTGGCGATGGTGCAGAGCGACTATGCGCCGGCAAGGTCAGCCCTGGAAGAGAGCGCGGATCTATACCGGCAAGCCGGGCACGAAGCCGGATTGGCCGCCGCACTGAGTAACCTGAGCGTTGTCGCCCGCAATCAACGCGACTATGCAGCGGCTCTCGCGTGCGCTCAGGAGATGCTGGAATTGGCAAGACAGGCCGGCAATAAGCAGCAGATCGCCGATGCGCTGTTGAGCATGGGAGTAATCGCCCGCGAGCAGGCGGATATTGCCGGGGCGCGTCTTCATTTTGAGCAGGCGCTGGCACTGTACCGGGACATAGACAATTCAGAAAGAGTCGCGCTTGCGCTCATGAATATCGGCGTCGTGCATCAGGATGAAGGCGACTATGGAAAGGCTCGCGCCTACTACGAGCAGAGCCTGGAGTTACGGCGTGCTTCAGAAGACCGATGGAACGTGGCGGGGCTGCTGGGAAATCTCGGTGAAGCCGCGCTTCTTCAGCAAGACTACCCGGCGGCGCAGCGATTCCTGGCAGAAAGCCTGACGATGTCCGGACAACTCGGAAACCGTGCCGGGGTAGCGCATGTCCTGGTCCCGCTGGCAGCCCTGGCGGCAGAGCAGAAGGACTACCGGCGGGCGGCGCGGCTGCTCGGCGCGGAAGAGAGTCTGCGCGCCGTCACGGAGACGCCCCTGCACGCCTCCCTGCGCGTCCACCACGAGCATGCCCTGTCTGCCACCCGCGCCGCTCTCAGCGAAGAAGACTTCTCCGCCGCCTGGGCGGAAGGCCGTGCCCTGTCCCTGGAGCAAGCCGTCTCCTACGCCCTTGACACGGCAGACACCTAATCCCTGGTTCTCTGCAGCTTTTTGCATGCAGAAAACCAGGGATACCCATCACGATCAGCCATAGCCTCAACTCTATACAGGTACTTAAGAGGGAGTGGTAAGTACCTTTATGGCTGGTTTTGCGGTGACTGGTATTGAGGGTTGGTTAACAGGGTATTCTCATCAGCGCCCTCTATGTGCGGAACACAGCCGGCGTCAATGTGAATTATTCTCTTGTTTGGAATTTGGGCTATGATGACTGCACAACACGGGGTGGTTCCGGTACCACCTGAGCTAATAACATCGGCGCGGCGCGCTGACTGTTCCAGGTGGTCCTGTAGCTCTTTCATCCAGGTTGGTGTATGCTTGGGCAGGTCGGGTAAGGGCAAGCTTAAAGTCGAATTCACTGCCTTCTTCATATTGTCGTAGTGCGTACGAAAGTCTCTAGCGAAGGCAATGAATGCCTGCCTCTTAAACTGTATCTGCCCGCCAGCCATGATATGGAAGATGCGTATCAATCCGTTGTCATTGGCATGCGAGCTCAAGCCCGTCAGTTCTTCCACAAAGATCTGAACGTTCTGCGGCCCTACGCCTGTCTCATCGACATCCTCGAAGACATCGGTGTACGTGCATAGTGTGTAAGGAATGTTATTCCTTGTACTGCTCGTGCAACCGTTGGCCATACGATCCTCCTGTGGGGTATATGCGAATTACCCTGATGTTTTAAACGTATTGCCTGATTTTGCGACTTACACTGTTTCCTTGAGAGAACAGGTAACTATAACATAAGCTGGCCGGCTTGTCTATGAAATGCGTCACACCGTTAGTGTGAATTTCTACATACGCTATAATTGTTCGGTGTATTCTGTTAGATTTTGCCCCTATTGATGTTCCGAGGACCAGGGAGCAAACTACGCGCGAAATTGTGGCGGAGCCGATAGCATGTACTCTAACACCTGCCCGAGTGGCGGGATGTCACCTATCATCTCTGCGGGCCGGGTGGGTAAGGCGTGGCGGGCCGTTTCCGGCATCCCCAGGATTTTCTGTATCTGCGTCGCTGCCAGCAGAAGATAGTCGGCGATCGCTACTTTTCCGCGACGCCCATAAAATTTTCCCAGCGCTTCCAAACATCGTGCTGCAATCACATCGGCATGTTGCTCCTTACACAGGCGGAGTGCTTCCAGATAGTGGGCCTCTGCTTCCGGTATCTTCCCGCATGCATCCGCGATAGCGGCCAGCGCTATATGAGCATGGGCCATGCCGCGATACTGTCCCTGCTGACGGAACAGATGGACGCTCCGCTCGGCCATTTGAGTTGCCTGCTCCAAATCCCGTGGAGTCAATACACTTGCAAGCACAAACAAGGCGACAGCTTCCGGTTCTATCTCTCCCGCATGACGTCCCAGTTCTATGCCGAGCCGGGCATGGCGCTCTGCTGTTTCCGGATCGTGAGCACGCAAAGCAAAGAAGGCCAGGGTGCTGTGAAGATCGGCGATCTCTGCAGGCGTAGCTATCTCTACCATATTTGCTAGAGCAGCCTGTTGATACGTCACCGCTTCTACGAAATTGCCACGTAGGTTCGCCAGGCGGGCGCGCGTGTTGTATAGACGGCCAAGACCACGCCTGTCATTCAGGCAAGACAAGGCACGTTCTGTTTCGCCAACCCAGGCTTCCAGATTGGCGCTGCGCGGTACTAGCGGGGCAAAGAAGGTAACTGCCAGACCCAACTCAGCGATGGTTTCCACGTCGTTATCTTCGCATGCATAACCCCAGGCCGTTCGAAAATTATCCAAATCTGCCTGGATGCCGCATAAAGCTTCCGGTTCTTCTCTGTTATAGTAGCGATCTCGTAATGCTTGTGCTCGTCGTGTGAAGGCGGCGATAAAGCGTTGCCGTAAGGGGCCTTCCGGACGGCCTAAATGCATCCGGGCATATTCTCGTGCGGGAATGAGCAAGCGAGAAGGACGCTCACGGTTCCCGCCCTCATAGCAGATCAGCGACTTATCCCGCAGCCGCCGCAATCCTTCCCTCACCCCGGTGACGGTACATACGTCGCGGGCCATCTCCTCGCTGAAGGCAGTTTCAAAGAGACCCAGCTCGGCAAACAGCAGACGGTCGGCTTCGTCAAGCTGCCGATACGACCAATCGAATGCCGCGCGCAAGGAGCGCTGCCGCGCCGGCGCATCGCTGAGAGCGCCTTCGATATCCATCAACTCCGCACGAATCTCGGCCAACAGGCGGGAAAGAGGGCGATACCGTGCCTCTGAGGCTACCAGCTCGATCGCCAGTGGCAGCCCGGACAGGTCGCTGCACAGCGCTGCCACCTCCGCGGCATTGGCCTCCGTGAGCTTGAACTGGCGTGTGGCCGCCTGCGCGCGTTCCGCAAACAGGCGCACGCTGTCGTTGGAGCGAATCTCGGCATAGTCCGCCTCCTGTGCTGGGACCGGCAGCGGGTCCAGATCGTAGACCCGCTCTCCATACATCTTGAGCGGCTCGCGACTGGTTACCAGCAGGCGGAGCGTCGGCACCGCTTTCACCAGAGAGGCCAGAACATCGGCGGCAGGAAGGACCTGCTCGAAGTTATCCAGCACCAGCAGCACGCGGTGCGCGCTTAAGGCGTTTTGGAGCAGCGGCAGGGGATTGGCGTTCGGGCTGATGGCCAGGGAGAGCGCGGCGGCAATGCGCGTCAGCACGCTGCCAGGCTCGCCGGTCTCTTCCAGGCTGACAAAATAGACCCCGTCCGGGAAATCCTTCTGCGCCTCTTGCGCAACTTGCAGGGCCAGCCGCGTTTTGCCGCTGCCGGCCGCCCCGACGATGGTAAGACAGGGCGGGACGCCTCGCGTCAGGGCACGGCGTATCTCCGTCCGTTCCCGCTTGCGCCCGATAAACCGGTCCAGAGCCGCCGGCAGAACGCCTGGGGGAAGCGAACCGGGATCTCGTCCGGCAGGCGTGGTGGAGGTGCCGCTGCGCAGAAAGAGGCGGCTATCCTCCACGCTCAAATACAGGACGGGCACGCCCCAGTCCGGCTGCGCGCTGCGAAGCACCTGACGCGCCTGGTGCAGCGCCTGCTCTACGCTGCCGCTTTCCATGAGCGCTCCATAGAAGACGCGCGCAAACGGCGCTGCCACGCTATCCCGCAACGGCAGTTGCATCGCCACCACCGCGGGAATACCCTGTAGCGCCAGCGTCTGCGCGACCCCGCCCGTGCGTGTCGCCGTCCGGCAGGCCGAGAGCACTACCAGCCGCACGGCTGAACGAGAGAGCCACTGCGCCAGTATGTCGGCATAGACGCTGGCCTCTACACCGGCCCGCTCGCCCTCCAGAATCAACACTCCCCCGGAAGCCCGCACGTCCCCATGGCCGATAAAGTGCAGCACGTGGGGCTTAAACTCGGAAAGGTCACGCTCCAGCCCGGCAGGGGTGGCATGGCGCAGCTCTCGGGCTTCTATCCATCGACACTCCGAACCGGAAAGCGCAGCGAGCACGCTCTGCGCCTCCGCGGTCAGAGAAGGCAGCGTCCCATAACAGGCTGAGCCGGGATCGGCCCAGGCCACCAGTATCCGCAATGGATGGGCCGAGATCGGTTCGCCAGGCTGCAGCGGCGAGATCTCCCGGCTCAGGTGCAGGCGTGGATGCAGGCATAGAAATCCCTCAACATCCAGGGTAGGCGGCGATTCGTTGACGTAAATAAACTCCCAGGGCAGACTGCTCATTTCGGGGTCTGCCACCGCAAGGCGCAGACGGATCGGTTGGGCAGAACCAGTACCGCGCAGCCATTCGGCAAACAGCGCCGTGCGCACGTGCTCCGGCAGCAATAAGTCTGCCAGCGCTTCTCCCAGGTTCTCTATAAGCTCTATCGAGATCGGCTGTTCGATATGGGAGCGAAGCGGAGCTAAATACCGGCTTTCGAGGGAAGTGAGGTCGACCGAAGGCAGACGGTCTTCGGCCAGCATGGCGCCTGTAGAAAGGCACTGGAGGGTGATGGATGCTTCGCCGCTTCCATCCGGGGACAGCACGCTCAGGCGATAATCCAGGGGGGCGCCATGCACGGGCAGGCTCCTATGCCGGCGCCTGCAGGGTGGCGCGCAGTCCCGAAGCATCCGGGAGCATCCCTTCGGGGCCGCCGGGAAACGGTATGATGAGACAGATGGGCGCGGCTTCGCCCCAGGCGCGCAGGGGCCACGTGCCAAGCCGCTGCCAGCCCAGCGGAGCAGCCCGGAAATCCAGGTGGAGTTGATAGTCCGCATAGGCTGCGTACGTGACGGCAGGCAACTGCAGAGCGACCATCAACTTCCCGGCTTCCCAACGCGGCGCTTCCGGCAGCTCGATGCGGGCCGGAGGGGCCGGAACGGGCTGACCGGCTGCGTCCCGTACCTCCGCCAGGAGGATCTGGCGCTCGGCAGATGCGGGAGCCGCCGGCTCGCCGAAGGTGATCTGCAGGCAGCCCGGCGGGAGCTGCCCCGCCGGCAGGTCCAGGGCGGCGCCTGCGTCCGGAATCATCCATTCATAACGGTCCTGCTCGCCCACCGTGGAGGCGACCGGCCAGGCACGCCCCTCGAAGACCAGAGCCAGATGGGCCGGTATCTCCTCGCCGGAGAGAGGCCGATTATTACCATCCCGCAACGCGATGGTCACCTGCAGCGCGCCGTCTTCTGTAATCGCCGCGTGGAGGACCTCGACGCGCCCCCCCGCCGGCAGACGACCGGCAACGACCGGCCGGTCTTCGGCTCCTCCGCGCGCCTGTGCTAAGCGCGGCTGCTGGAGCCCGAGCCGGAGCTGCTCGCCAAACGCGAGGAAGGCCGTCCAGGCGGCCTGCGCCTCGGCAGCGCCCTCCGCAGCCTGTCGACGCACCGCGGACCAGCCCTGCGAAAGCCACCAGGCGCGCGCCTGCGGCATGGCTGCCGCCTGCGTGGAGACCCGCTCCAGCCACTCCTTCGTCACTTCGCTGTCCGCACTCTCCTGCCGGGCCTGTTCCGCGACGTCGGCCCAGGGCTGAATCTGCAGGCGGTTGAGGGCGGCGCGGACCTGCCGCAGGTGCCCGCGCGCTTCCGGATGCGAGACGAGGCTGCGCTCGATAGCGCGCGCCTCCTCGATCGGGAGCGTGCCGGAGAGGTAACGGACCATCTGCGTGGTGGTCGGCGCCGGCAGAACAGGCGGGCGAAGCGCCTCGCGGCTCTGCAGCCAGGCTTTCAAGATCGCCGCGTTCTCCGGCGTCAGGCCAGGAAGCTCCTCCTCTTGCCTACGCATTGCCGTCTCCCCCTCCCAGGATCTCCGCGCCGTAGTGGGCGAGCTGGCGAATCAGGCGGCCCTGACTCAGCCAGCCGTTCAGCGCGGCCAGCGTGATCGTGTAACCGACCCGCTCGGCGGCAGGCTGGGTGCGCTCCTGGATATCGCGATGCGGCAAGTCGTCCGTATAGCAGTATTGGAAGGCCAGCCGCTTCCATAGCCCGGGCGTGCCCAGCACCGCGCGGGCTGGGATGCCCGGCGCGCGGCCCAGCCCTGCCAACAGATCCGCCATTTTCTTATTGAACGGCAAATGCGCCCCGGTTCTAACAAGCAGAGCCTTGATCTGCGGCCGGGTGAGAGGGCAATCGGACCGCTGCACGATCTGCTCGAGCAGCAGCGCGTTGCGGTAGCGCCAGAGGATCACGGCCACTTCCGGCCAGTTCCAGCCGCCCGGCGCCTCGTCTGCGGGAGTCGAATCGAGGGCCTGACGCATCAGCGCGTCCAGCGCCTCGGATGCAACGCCGTTCCCCAATCCCAGCAGAGCGCCGGCCAGGCGGTCGTTGGCATAGTAGAGCTCGTTGTAGGCCACATAGCGCAGCACGCCGGGATGCGCCAGCCAGGCGTCCAGCGTCTCCCGCGTCAGCGGGTCCTCGCCGGGGAGAGAAGCGCCCAGCATGTCCAGCACTTCCTGCCAGGGAGCGCCGTCCAGATAGGTGAGCTGCGCCGCCAAAAGCTGGCGGACGTGCGTGTCTTCCGAAAGCGCCGGGTCCAGCTCCAGCCAGAGGGTGTCGGCCAGGTGCGTGAGCCGCCCTGCCTGGATGGCCGCCAGTATCTGCTCCATGATTTTGTCGACCACAACCAATTCATGGCGGGGCGCCTCCTCGTCCCGGTAGGTTGGCAGAGGGATATCCGGGCGCTTGCCCCGCAGGATGTCCGTGCAGCAAGTATCTGCAACGCGCTTCAAATAGGCGTACCAGGCGGCGACCCCCTGATTCGTAAAGCTCTCCCGCAAGCGCCAGATCTTTATAAAAGCGTCCTGAACCGCATCCTCGATCAGGTCGTCGTGGTCGCACCGGTGGCGCAGTTTGTCGCGCAGATAGGCGCGCAAGAAGCGCCGCCCGGATTCGCACAGCGATCCGTAAGCTTTCCGTGCCAGGTCCTCATCCGGTCCTGGAAACGCTTCGAGCGCCTTCGCCTCGTCCATCCTCGCATCCTTTCCGGACAGGCTGCCCACAGGGATTTTCTTAGATTCGGCACGCAGGAGACTGACTCCTGCTGCGCGTCCAGGCAACTCACCCATTAAGATTTCCCCCTCTGCTTACGAAGGAGAGGCAGGGCCGCTAGGCCCGTGGTGGTTTAGGGGGTGAGGTCTGTTAGATCGCCGGCCTGCCGCCGGTTTATTTGCTGATCATGCCGTGTACCGAACGACCATCGAAGGAGGAGATGCCAGTGACAGCAAAGGGCAGGAAGATTTTAGTGGTAGACGATGAGCAACACAGCGTGCAACGCATACGAACCGGCCTCGAACGTGCCGGCTATGAAGTCATCACCGCGCTGGGCGGCCAGGAAGCGCTTGCAAGGACTGCCCTGGAGAGACCAGACCTGCTGGTTCTGGATGCCATGATGCCCTACATGGACGGCTTGGAAGTCCTGGATCATCTGCGCAAAGATCCCCAGACCAGACGCTTACCTGTCATCATGCTGACTTTGGGAGAGCAGGATGCCGCGACTTTTCGTGGCTGGCAGGCGAGCTGCAATGCTTACCTTGTCAAGCCGGTGCCTGCGGCCGAGCTGATCTCCTGCATACAGCGTCTTTTCGCGGAAAACGAGGGCCTGGGAGCTTAGCAGGCAACAGAGGCGGCAAGAAAAGAGCCTCTCTGCGTGGAAGGAAGAAAAAGAGAATGGACCCGATCGTAACGTTTCTCTTCACCGATGTCGTGGAGAGTACACAGCTCTGGGAGCGGTACCCGGCGGACATGCGCCGCATCCTTATGCGGCATAACACGCTGCTTACCGGCATCGTCCGCGCCCGAAACGGGCGGGTATTCAAGACGATGGGAGACGCCTGCTGCGCGGTCTTTGCACACCCCACCGACGCGCTCCTGGCCGCTCTGGACGGCCAGCGCGCTCTTTTAGAGCAGGACTGGGGCGCGGTCGGCGCCTTGCCGGTGCGCATGGCCCTCCACACCGGCCCTGCGGAAAAGATGCGTAATGACTATCTAGGCTTGAGCCTCCATCATACCGACCGCCTGCTCAAGATCGGAGACGGCGGACAGATTCTGCTCTCGGAGGCGACCTCTCGGCTGGTCGAATCCTGCCTGCCGGCCCAGACGGCGCTGATCGATCTGGGCGCTTTCCGTCTCAAAGGGCTGCAGCGGCAGCATCGCATCTTTGCGCTGCGCCATCCCGCGCTGCCACTCGATAGAGCAGAGCCACGGTGGGATGCGCTCCGTCTGGACGGCCTCCTCTCCGCCCGCTTTCCCAGGGAATCCGCGCGGGCAGACCTGGTAGCGGCAGAACGGCACTTGAGCGCCGGGGACTATCAATAGAACAGGAAAGGCCACCAGTTCTTCATCGGGCGGTCGTGATCGTCTCTGGCCTTATTGCCGAACCCGGGAAAGTTCTGACGCCAGTAGACCAGCCACGGCCCCATGCAGTCGTTGGCGAGCTGGCGGTAGCGGGCGAACTTCGTGCCGTTCCACAACTCGGCCCGGTCTCTGCCGCCCGGCCCATCGTGCAGGCCGTAGTGCTCGATGGTGCTGTAGATCGAGGCCGGGTTATCCATATCGTAATCGCGGCGGCCGGTCGGAGTGAAGTGGACGCTGCCGCCTGCCGGCATGTACGGATGGACCGTGTATTGCTTGCCCTGCCACGTATAGACCATGCTGTCGGGCGTTGGATAGCTGACCTCCGTGCCGCCCTCCCGCTCGTAGAGCGAGTTAAAGGGCATGCCGTAGCGCCGCTTCAGATCGAACATGGCATACGGAACGAAATAGCGGGTGAAGTAGGGGATCGCGCCGGAGTTGGACGTGCCCTCGATGGCGTGGCTGAGGCTCTCCATGGCGCAGCCGGGGCCGCGCTCGGCGTTGATGAACAGGATGCGCAGGCTGCGTCCGATCCAGGGCTGCTTGTCGGTGCCGCCGTTGCCCGCCTGCACCCACTTGCCGGGTATCTTGTGGAAGGCGGCGGCGTAGGCCTGCTTCACCTCGGTACACTCGAACGGCGCGCCATAGTTGCCCTGTTTGGCCAGAAACCAGACCTCGTGAACCAGGCCCCGATTCACCAGATCCGCCAGCAACAGAAAACGGTCCGGATGCTGCGGATCGGAAAAGCCGTAATAACGGGCAAAACGCGACCCGAACAGCTCTTCGTAGCGAAAATTGAGGCCCTCTTTCCAGTTGGGGACGCGCGGATAGAAGGAGCTGTTGCCGTCCAGGCGCTGGTCTGGCGGCAGCGGCGCTGGATCGGTCAGATCCACGATCTTAGCGACCTGATACTCCAGGAAGGCGGGCGCCTTCGGGTCCTGGTATCCATGATAGCGCGACCCCTCCCGAATGGCGGCGATCAGGCGCTCGACCTTCTGTCTCGCCTCCTGGGCCGAAAGGCCGTTGACAAAGTTGAGGACCAGCAGGCGGGGGCGCATTTGCCGGATCTGATCGTGATGCAGCCGGATCCAGTCGTCGGAGTTGGCCTTGCTGACGCGGTTGGGCCACACCAGGCCGGCAGGCGCTCCCTGCTTTGCCGCCGAGGCAGGCGCCCCCATAGCGGCGACCGCTAAAAGCAGCGCGCCTACGCTCCAGAATCTCCCCAGCATCCTTCGATGAACGAACATCCTATCCCTTTCTCCTTGCCGATTGGAGTCATAAGAGGCTCTCTTCAGTGTACCCTAACAGGCAGCCTACTCAAATGCAAATATTTTGACTTTTTACTTGATTTTATCGGTGTTGGCTTATATAATACTAGAGAATAAGTCGAGGTAAATCGGGCTCATGCGTAACATGCTCGCTTTCCTCATGGCGAACTCCATGATTGCTGCAGATTATCGACAAATCCCTTCTTATTGGGGTTCTGTTCCTTTGAAAGGAAGAGGTGTATTCTCAGTGTTACCTGGAAGACTTCCATTGGCATTCGCCTTATCGATCGTTCCCATTCTTTCGCAAGCGGCTCCCGCCCCGCCTTCGTCCTCTGGCCTGGTCGGGGCGCGTATTCCTGCACAGGTCCCGCTGCAGTTCGAGGCGAACCGGGGCCAGACGGACCGCCGTGCCAAGTTTATCTCGCATGGCCGCGACTACACTCTGTTTCTTACTCCCACCGAAGCGGTGATGACTCTCGTTCACCACACAGCCCAACCTGCGTTTCTCCAACGGCATGCCTACCGCGCCGCGCTCTTGCCTGCATCCTCCCGCGCCTCGATCCTTCGGATGCGGCTGCTCGGAGCCGATCCGGCGGCTCCGATAACTGGCAAAGGCCTTCTGCCGGGCCGGGTCAACATCTATCAAGGACGGCATCCGGGAAGCTGGCAGACCAACGTGCCGGCCTACGCCCAGGTGCAGTATAAAGGCGTCTATCCCGGCATCAATCTGGTCTACTACGGCAATCAAAGCCGCCTGGAGTACGATTTTGTCGTCGCCCCCAAAGCCTCCCCCGCGGCCATCCGCCTGGGCTTTGCCGGGGTGCGGTCTCTGCAGGTAGATAAGCAAGGCAATCTGGTCGTGGGCTTGCCGGACGGCCAGGTCCGCTGGCACAAGCCGGTCGTCTACCAGCAAAAGAACGGCAAACGGATCCAAGTGGCGGGCCGGTACGCGCTGCTGGGTCCGAGGCAAGTCGGCTTTCACATAGCCCGCTACGATCGCACTCGCCCCCTGGTGATCGATCCCGTCCTCGTCTACTCTACTTACCTGGGAGGCAGCGATCGCGAGAACGGTGCAGGTATTGGAGTAGATGCGGCGGGTAACTTCTATGTAGGCGGCGATACGAGCGCTACAGACTTCCCAGTCCAGAATGCCATCCAGACCACCAATCACGGCGGTATAGACCTATTCGTGTCTAAGTTCTCGCCTGCCGGCAAACTGCTTTATTCGACCTACCTGGGTGGCAGCAGCGACGATCGTTCCTATACGCTCACCGCCGACCCGGCAGGCAACGTCTATCTGAGCGGTTGTACGACATCTACAGATTTTCCCGTCAAAAATGCCTATCAGCCCACCTACCATGGGGGCTTGGCGGCGTTCGTCATCAAGCTGGACAAGAACGGCAGCCTGGTCTTTTCGACCTATCTGAGCGGAACGACTGGGATTCCAGGGATCTCTCCTCAAGGAAACACTCCCTGGGATGAGGCCAATGCCGTTACCTATGATTCACAAGGGGATGTGTTTGTAACTGGGGAGACCTACGACGCCGATTTTCCTGTGACAACGAACGCGTTGCAGAAAACGCATGCTTACTGCTATGTGAGCAAGTTCGGTCCGAGCGGGCGCCTGCTCTATTCGACCTATCTGGGTGGCACAGGCGGCGCGGTCGCCGATTATGGTCGGGGAATTGCCGTAGATGCCAACGACAATATGTACGTGACCGGCGCGGCCGGCTCGCACGACTTTCCGACCGTCAACGCCTTTCAGCCCACCTTCGGCGGCGGGACCTACGATGCCTTCCTGAGCAAGATCAGCGCGGATGGCTCTCATCTGATCTATTCGACCTACATCGGTGGAAGCGGGGATGAGGCCGATAAGGACTATCCTTATATCTTTCATGCCGGCTTAGCTGTAGATGCGAATGGGAACGCTTATGTCAGCGGTGTGACCGACTCGACCGACTTCCCGGTCAAGAACGCTTTTCAACCGCGATTGGCCGGAGGCTGGGATGCCTGGGTCGCCAAATTCGATCCCAACGGGCAGCCGCTCTTCTCCACTTACCTGGGAGGCAGCGGCGACGAATATATCCACGATAATACAGGCCGCACGACGACGGGTCTGGCGCTCGACGGCAGGGATAACATCTATCTGATAGGCGCCACCAACTCGCTGGATTTTCCGACCAAAGACGCCTTTCAGCCTGCCTTCGGCGGCGGAAACTGGGATGCCTATGTCACCAAGCTGGACACCAACGGAGCGCTGGTCTACTCGACCTATCTAGGAGGCAGTGGAGATGACGTTCCAAGGACAGGAGCGATCGCGGCGGATGCCGCGAGCAATGTCTATGTCGCCGGGAACACGACCTCGGCGGACTTCCCCATCGTGAACGCATTTCAGAAAACCTATAACGGCAATACGGATGCCTTTATCGTCAAGATAGCTCCCGCCGCCTTTGTCGCTTCCGACTTCAACGGAGACGGGCACCCGGATATTGTCTTCCAGAACCCTTCGTCGGGCCAACTGGCCGTTTGGTATCTGAATGGCACGACGGCCATCGGCGGCGACTATATCACTCCCGTTCAGGACCCGCATTGGAAGACGGTCGGGGTGGCCGACTTCAATGCCGACAGCCATCCCGATCTGCTCTTTCAGAACCCGCAAACAGGGCAGTTGGCGCTCTGGCTGATGGATGGCGCTACGGCTACGGGCGGTCTGCTGCTCTCCTCCACCGTGCCTGCCGGCTGGAGTGTGGTCAGTGTTAACGACTTCAATGGAGATAGGTATCCGGACCTGTTGCTTCAAAATGCGAGCACCGGAGGGTTGATCGCCCGACTGATGAGCGGCACGACGGTCATCGAAGATGTCACTCTCAATGACTCGCTGTCCTCCGGCTGGAGCGTCGTGGGCAGCGGAGACTTCAACGGAGACGGCAAGCAAGACCTCGTCCTGCAAAACAGTTCTTCCGGACGGCTGGCGGTCTGGTTTATGAACGGCGCCACCGTCACCGACGGCGCCTATCTCACGCCGGCGCAGTCGGCCAACTGGAAGTGTGTCGCCGTGCTGGATCTCAACGCAGACGGCAAACCCGATCTCGTGTTCCAAAATAGCGCCACCGGCCAGCTTGCCTACTGGATCATGAACGGCACGAAAGCCGTGGATGGTAACTTCTTCTCCACCACGCCGCCTTCCGGCTGGCTGGTCGCCGGACCCCACTAAACCGGCGCGCAAAGAGAGGGACTGGAGCAGCCTCCCGCGGTCTCATGGGAGGCTGCCTGTTTTTCTAGAGGACCTATAGAAAAGAGGGAGCGACGGAGGCGGTATAATAGTGGGTGTATGACCGCCCCGGCCCGCCCGCAAATCCGCGCGCTCTTTCTCGACATCGACGGCACCCTGGTCGATGGCGCGAACACTATCTCCCCTGGCGTGCAGAAGGCCATCGCAGCGGCGCGCGAAAAGGGCTGCGAGATCGTCCTCTGCACCGGTCGCACGCGCTACCGCACTCTGCCCGTCGCCGAGCTGCTCGGCCCACCGTTAGGCTACGCCATTACCTCCAACGGCGGCGTGGTGGTCCATCTCGGCGCAGGCGAGGTCCTCTACCGCCGTCTGCTCCCGATCCCGGTCGCCCTGGAGATCGTCCGCGCCATCGTCGAGGCCGGCGCCGAGCCGTACGTGTATGAGGACTCCGACGTGCCGGGCGAAGAGGGCGCCCGCGTGCTCTTCCATCCCGATCTGCCCGTCGGTCCGTGGGCCACGTTTCCGCGCTATCGTCCCCATGCGACCCTCCTCGAGGACCTGCCTTTCGCGCCCGTCTCCGTGAGCTGCTTCGGGGCGCCGGAGAAGATGCGCCCGCTGGCCGCCCGGCTTTCGGAGCGGCTCTCCGCCGACGTCAGCATCATCCAGTCCGGAACGGAATACAACTGGGGCGTCGAGGTCTTCGTCTCCGGCGTCAGCAAGCGGCTGGGACTGGAGACGGTGGCCGCCCGGCTGGATGTGGCGCGCGAGGAGACACTGGCCATCGGCGATCACTTCAACGATCTGGAAGTGCTTCGCTGGGCGGGTGTCGGTGTCGCCATGGGCAACGCGCTGCCGGAAGTGCTGGCCGCGGCCGATTGGGTCACGGCTTCGCTGGAAGAAGACGGCGTCGCGCGAGCCATCGAGCGCTTCATTCTTTGAGTTTCTAGTTGCTAGTTCTCAGTTGTCAGTAGAAACGGGTTTTCTGACAACTGAGAACTCAAAAGGGGCGCTGAAACTTTTACCCGGTCCCAGGCGTCCATTCATCAAGAGAAGAGTCTGCGGGCGGAAGGGAGGAGGCGTTGAAAAACTGGATTCTGCGCTGGATCGCCAGCGCGGTGGCACTGTACGTTGTCGCCAATATCGTGCCAGGGATTCATCTGGCGAAAAACGATTTAGGCGCCCTGATTGTCGCGGTCATCGCTCTGGGCTTGGTCAACTCCCTCATCCGGCCGATCATCATGTTCTTTGCCTGGCCGATCAACTGCCTGACCTTCGGGCTATTCGGTTTTGCTCTGAACGTCGTTCTCTTCCTGATCGTAGGGCAGGTCGTGCCAGGCTTTAAGGTGGACGGGATTGTACCGGCGCTGATCGGCATGATCCTGATGGGCATCATCAGCGGAATCATCAACTTCCTGCTCAAAGACCGAGGCGACCGGGATAATAGATAGGGACTGGGGACTAGGGATTGGGGACTGGCAAGAGCCTGCTGCCCAGGTAGATGCCTCCAACACAGGCTTTTCCCTAGTCCCCAGGCGCGCAACGCCGAAGTCCCTAATCCCCAGTCCCCGCTTTGCTATCGCAACCCGATGCGCAGTTGCAGCGTTACCAGCGTGTCGCTGAAGCCGGGCCAATGCACGGCCAATTCCGCCGCCAGTTGCTTTGAAAGGCCCGCGCCGACCAGCACTTTGCCGCCGAAGCGGGTCGTATTGCCGATGTAAGCGCCGATACCGCCGCCGATGTAGATCGGGGCGCCGCCGGGCAGCGTGTGCGTATAAATCTCGTCGAACGTGATAGGCACCAGCGTGGAGATGCCCCCGAAATTGGCGGAGATGATGACGTCCGCGTCGAGGCGCGCGTCCCAGCCCGGTCCGATCCCCAAGTGCGGAAGAGTCACGTCGATGCCGACATCCGCCTTGGTGCGTGGGGAGAGCATCGCGCCCAGCCGCAGAGCGACCGGAAACGGGCTGAACGCCCCGATGGGCGGCACCTGAGACACCGTAGAGGCCGCCAGCGTGGAAGCCGTCAGGCGACGGTTCTGCAGCGAGGCCAGCGTGAGGCGGGTATTCTCATAGCGCATCGTTGGAGAAGTCGAGGCCGTTTTTGGTGTTGAGGCCGGCGCCGCCTCCTGCGCGCAAGAGGGCGACGCTGAAGTTACGAGAAAGAGGGCTCCAAGAGAGCAGAGTAGAGTCAAGCCGGTAAGACGAGAGACAGCGTGAATCGAACGAAAGGTCATCCTAAATCTCCTTGATCTCCTTGGTTTCCAGAGTGTGTTGGTAGAACGCGCTCAAGAGCAGGAATTTGACGGTGTAGTCATTGGCCGGCTCGTTGGACACATAGTTCTCCACCACGTCGTGATAGACGCCGGTCCCATCCGGCAGATCGTCCGCATCGGCGCCGCCGGAGAGCTGCGTGCTGATCTCCACGCCTTCCAGAGACATCTTCTCGCCCCGGAACGCGTGCAGGCTGGCCGGCCCGCCGATCAAAGCGCCGGCGAGCTCGATCCCCTTCAGGTTGGCGATCTGATGGTGCGGATAGAGCGCATAGCGGGTCCCCGCGCCGATTAGGCAGCATAATCCGAACGGATTGCATCCCAGAATAAAATCGCGCTGCCTGCGCGCGATGGCGGTATAGGCGCTGGTATCCACCACCCCATGCGTGGCTTTTGCGTAGAGCAGACAGGTGAGGGCCGCTCCCGCCGCCATCTCGCTCGTGCCCCAGCCATAGCGCGGGGCCAGACCGTAAGGGTTCTCCGCCTGCATGCGGATCGTCTCGGCGTCCTGGCGCAGGTAGTCGCGCAGGCGCTCGCGGTCGCCGAACGGGACATGCGGCAAGAGGGTCACGTAGGCTACGGCGTGCGTGTTGTAGACGCTCGTTCCTTCTCCGCACGGCCCGGCGCTGTGCGCAAACTCCAGCGCCTGGTCCAGAAACTCCCGGCGGCCGGTCGCCTTGAAGAGCTCGGCAGCTCCCCAGGCCATGTCGTCCTGCCAGGTCTGCTCCGGGTAGAAATCGTCCGGCTCGGTCGTCTGAACGTGGCGGTTCTCCAGGCCGAGCGCGTAGATGGACTGCGCGGCTTCCAGGCAGCGCGCGGCGTAGCGGCGGTCGAAGCGGCGGAACTGCTGCGCGGCCAGCGCGAACGCCGCGGCCGTGCGGCCCGCCAGGTTCGCCCCTACGCCATAGTAGACCGGGCGCGGCTTCCAGGCTTTGTTGTTCTCCACGCAGTCGTCTTCCGGCAGCCGCCAGGTCTCATGGTCGCTGGCATCGCCGACCTGATAGTAAAACTCCTGTGGAGACGGATGCATTTTGAGCAGCCAGTCCAGCCCGACCTTCGCCTGCGCCAGAATCTGCGGCAGGCGGCTCTGCGGATCCCGTTGGGCGAAGATCAGGGGGAAGTGCTCGTAGGCGAAGAGCATCAGCGCGGTGACGTAGCTGGTCGTCTCGACGAACTTGAGATAGTCGCCCGCGTCGTGCCAGCCCCCGGACGCATCGAACGGCTGCCCGTTGCGCGGCCCGCCAATAATCACGCCGTCATCCCGATGGCAGGGTCCGTGCGCGTCCGGGCGTGTATCCCCGCAGCGCTGCACGTCGAAATAGCGCCAGATCAGCGGTACCAGGCGCGCGTAGAGATCGTGCCCGATCGAGAACGGAGCCGACAGGCTTCCATCGGAAAGCCGCAGACGATACCGGCCCGGCCGGTCGAACCCTTCCAGATCGGCAAAGTAGTAGTTCAGAGCGCCATCATCCACCGAGACCGGCCCGCCGTAGCGCGTCAACTGGCCGCGGTAATGGATGTGGGGAGTCACGTCATCGTCGAGGACGCAGAAGCCGGCGCCCGTGATCGCGTTGATGGCGGGAATCACGACGCGCTTCGGCTCGCCGGGCAGATAGCCGACCTGATTGACGTGAACGCGCCCGTCCACCCGTGGGGCAGAGGGCTTCATTCCCCGCATGGGCGCATCGTGCGGATCCTCCGGCATCTTCGCCTCGTCCCTCTCCGCGCCTTTCGCAGGGGATGCCGGCGGGTTATGATCCTGCGCCATCGCCGCCATGCCGGCCTGGGTCATCAGCCCCGCGCCCAGAATGGCGATCCGGGAAAGGAAATCCCGGCGTGAGGTCCCGCCGGAGCGCCGCTCTTTATTTCGGTTGTAGCGTCGTTTGGCTCTCATCACGTTGCTTCGCCGGCCGGGCACGCTATTGGCCGATTCTAACGATTTAGACGCGCCCGCAACGGACCGGAAATCTTTCTCTTTCTGTAACGCGGACGAACGAGAACGTTCCGGGGTTCCCGGTTTTGCCGGCTCGGGAAGCGAGATCGCCGGCCTGCTTCTCGAAAATCCCGGTAATATTATGGGCTTTTTCTTGCCTGCTCGTCAGGTCGCTGCGACAGATTTATACCGACAAAAAAACCTGCGGGCAGGCAGGCGATTCGGCCCAGATTCGGCTTGCAGACCGGGCGCATTTTTGCTATAATTGGCGCGGTTAGGCCATGCGCCCCCACACCGGCATCCAGGACAGCATCCGGGCGGAAGGCGTTGTCAGGTCTGGAGCAGCGAGAAGCCGCGACCCGGCACGAAACCGGGCAAGCGGACGCGGGGTGGAGGCGGCGGTGAGCGAACAACAGAAGCCCGGGCAGGAACAGGATGCTTCGACCCTCCGTCGCGCCTGGGAGCTAGCCCTCCATCTGCTCGCCACCAAAGTCAGCAAGGTCACCTTCGAGGGCTATATCCGGCCCATCCAGCCGCTCCAATACGAGGGCAGCGTCATCACGCTGGGCGTCGCCAACCCGTTCGCGCGGGAGTGGCTGGAGAAGAAGGCCGTCAACCCTATCCGCAGCGCCCTCGAATTCCATCTGGATACCACCGGCCTGCAGATCCGGTTCGTCGTGCTCTCGCGCGACGCGCAGCGCTCCCTGGAAGCGGCTTCCTCCGCCAGAAAATCGGAAGCTTCTGCTTCCGTCGATGTCCTGCAGCCCGCGCTGCCACTGGACGAGGACGACGCGGCGCCGGAGCTGGTCCCGACCGTTACCGGCAGCCTGTTCGCGCAGCCGGAGGACGCTTCCCAGCCGCCTGCGGCGCCTTCTCTTCCTGTCACCATCCGGGCCTCCGGCGGACGCGCCTCCTCCAAAAAAACGCCGCCTAAGCGGCCTGCCGCCGATGAGCCTCCGATCCCCAGCCTGCCCCTGAACGAGCGCTACGTGTTCGAGACCTTCCTGATCGGCCGCTCCAACCGGCTGGCGCACGCGGGCGCACTCGCTGTGGCGGCCCAGTCCGGCGAGGTCTACAATCCGCTCTTCCTCTACGGCGGGCCGGGCCTGGGCAAGACGCATCTGCTGCAGGCCATCGCCCAGGCGCTTCAGCGGACGCGCCCGGAGCTGCGTGTGGCCTATATTTCCGGCGAGTATTTCGCCCAGCACTATATCGGCGCGCTGCGCGAGCACAATACGGAGGCGTTCCGCCGGCAGTACCGGGAAGTGGATGTGTGGCTGGTGGACGACGTGCAGTTCATTGCGGGCAAGGAGCATACCAAGGAGGAGTTCTTCCACACGTTCAACACCCTCTACCAGACCGGCAAGCAGATCGTGCTGGCCAGCGACCGCAGCCCGCGCGAGCTGAATACGATGGACGAGCGCCTGCGCTCCCGCTTCCAGAGCGGGCTGATCGCCGACATCGGCGCGCCGGATCTGGAGACCCGCATCGCCATCCTCCAGCAGTTCCGTCGCCGTGAGCACATCACCGTCGCCGATGACGTACTGGAGTATATCGCCAGCGCCATCCAATCCAACATCCGGGCGCTGGAGGGGGCGCTGACGAAGCTGATCGCCTACTCCTCCATCATGAACGCGCCGGTCAGCGCGGAGCTGGCGCAGGGCGTGCTGAGCGAATACTTCATCGAGAAGCCGGTGCGGATCAAGCGGGTGACGGTGGACGATGTGGTGCAGGCCGTCGCCGAGCGGTTCGGCACGACCGTCAAGGAGATCAAGGGTCCCAGCCGCCATAAGGACATCTCCCTGGCGCGGCACGTCGCCATGTATCTGTGCCGGGAGCTGCTGCCCGGCGAGAACATCCGCATCGTCGGCCTGGCCTTCGGCGGTCGCGACCACACGACCATCATCAAAGCCTGCCAGAAGCTGCGGGCGCTGATGGACTTCGATCCGGAGCTGGAAGAGATGGTCCGTCAACTGAACAAGGAGCTATCGTCCTGATCTCTCTCATTTTCTTCCGGATTCACAACGATGGGGATAGTTATTCACCAAAAAGGAAGGGCTTGGTGAATAACTATGGGCATAGTAGATGAGACAGATGTAGACTCAATTGCGTTATGTACAATTCGCAGAATCTGCTAGAATCGTACAACGATTTGATTCTATATCACGCAAAATACGATTCGCTTGTCTACTATGCCCATAGTTATTCACCAAAAGAATTCACCAGCCTGGTGAATTCTGGTGAACAACATGTGAACAACTCGGTTTTGGTGAATAACTGGGCAGTTATTCACCAAACTGCTCACCAAAAAGGAAGGGCTTGGTGAATAACTATGGGCATAGTAGATGAGACAGATGTAGACTCAATTGCGTTATGTACAATTCGCAGAATCTGCTAGAATCGTACAACGATTTGATTCTATATCACGCAAAATACGATTCGCTTGTCTACTATGCCCATAGTTATTCACCAAATTCACCATATAACCATAACCATAAAGAGTCATATATATGTCGTTGGTTGACTCTTTAGATTCTGCTAGGAGCCTGTACGGAAACCCGGTATACTCAAAATATCCAAAAGCCTTTCCGTCCGGAGGACGGTCGTCCGCATGCAAGTCCGACGCCTACAACTGAATCGCTTTCGGAACTACCGGGATCTGGACTTCGTTCCGGGAGAAGGCTTAAACCTTCTCTATGGAGCCAACGCCCAGGGAAAGAGCAACATCCTGGAGGCGATCTCGCTATTGGCGACCACGCGCTCGCTGCGCGCCGGGCGGGAATCGGAGATGATCCTGCGCGACGCGGACGAGGCCCGCGTGACCGCCGAGATCGACCGGGAGCGCGAGGGCGACGTCGAGCTGCAGGTGTCCGTGTTCGAGGGCGATAAGAAGACGGTGCGGATCAACGGCCTCAAGCGGCCTCGCGTCATCGACCTGCTGGGCCAGTTCAACGCTGTCTTCTTCGGATCCATCGACCTGGCGATCGTCACCGGAGACCCGTCCGACCGGCGGCACTATCTCAATGTCGAGATTTCTCAGATCAGTCCGCGCTACGTCTACGATCTGGGCCACTACAAGCGGGTCCTGGGGCAGCGCAATCGCCTGCTGCGCGATCTGCGGGATCGGCCCCGCCCGCCCTCCGAAAGCGGCCTGGACGCCTGGAACGAGCAGTTGGTGTTCTTCGGGTCGCCGCTGTTCGAGAAGAGGCGATTCTATATCGAGCGGCTGGCGCCCCTGGCCGACCAGATCCACCGCGAGCTGACCGATGGCCGCGAAGGACTGGAAATCCGCTATCTGCCCAGCATCCCGCTGCCGCCGGCCGTTCCGTCGCCCAGCGGAGAACCGGGTGCTGTACGGGAGACTTCCCGCGAGGAGCGGTATCTGGCAGAAGCGGAATCGGAGGCTGTGGAGGACGGAGCCGTCGCCGTACAGGCCCCGCCAGCGGCCCTGAGTGGCATGGAGGCTATCGCCGCCGCGTTCCGCGAGCATTTACGCCGGGTGGCGTCGGAAGAGGCGCGCAGAGGCACCACGCTGATCGGCCCGCAACGC
>Ga0209810_1002057_pt1 | contig 26084 bp, 18 predicted proteins | sample Coa_R1_7_FD_187159 | JGI IMG/M metagenome (GOLD analysis project Ga0209810, IMG submission 187159) | Surface soil microbial communities from Centralia Pennsylvania, which are recovering from an underground coalmine fire - Coalmine... | ecosystem: Environmental > Terrestrial > Soil > Unclassified... | reverse complement strand
GCTGGCGGTCGACAACGCCGTCTGCGGGCACGACGTCCCGTGCCTGGAGCCGGCCGCGGTCGAGCTCGCCGGGGCTGGAGGGGTGTGATCACGTGAGCGCGCCGACGGTCGTGCTGATCGTCGAGTCGGTGCTGCTCGCCGTCGCGCTGCTGTTCGTGGTCGCGCTGCTGCGCAGTCACGCCGAGATCCTGCGGCGGCTGGTCGCGCTCGAAGGCCGGCGCCCCGGTCCGGCGACCGCCGCGGGCGCGCGCGACAGCGCTCCTGAGCACCTCGTCGGCGAGACACCGAGCGGAGACGTGGTTAAGGTGTCACTACGCGGCGGCCACGGCCGCACGCTCCTGGCCTTCCTGAGCAGCGGCTGCGGTGGCTGCGCTCCGCTCTGGGAGGGCCTCCGCCCAGGCCTCAGCACACCGGCCGGCACGCGTCTGATCGCCGTCACGAAGGGTCCGGAGCGCGAGAGCCCGTCCCGGCTGCGGAGCCTCGGGCCGTTCTCGCACGAAGTGGTGATGTCGAGCACGGCGTTCGAGGAGCTCGCGATTCCCGCCACGCCCCACTTCGTGCTGGTCGGTGCGGGCGGCGAGATCCAGGGCCAGGGCAGCGCGGGAAGCTGGGAGCAGATCCTTCGCCTGCTGGGCGACGCGGATGCCGACCTCTCCGGAGCGCGCACGTCCTCCGAGCGGGCGGAGCGAGCCGAGCGCGCGCTGGCCGCGGCGGGCATCACCGCCGAGCATCCGAGCCTGTACCCGTCTCGCGGCCACACCGCCGGCCCGTGAGCGCAGCGCAGATCACGCTGATCGGATTCCTCGTCGCGCTCGCGGGAGGAATCCGGGCGGCCTGGTCACCCTGAGGGCTTTCGATGCTGGCCAGCATCACTCCGCTCGGCGAGCGGAGCCGGGGATTCAGCTGGAGGGTGACGGCCGGGGCTATGGCGATCGGCGCGATCGGCGCCGGCGCGCTGGCGGGGGCCGCGGCCGGCGGGCTCGGGACGCTGCTTCCGGGCGGCACAGCGTGGCGATCCGGGATCGTCGCGGCGCTGCTCGTCGGAGCGGCCCTGCTCGATGCGCCCGGCGGCAGGCTGCGCCTGCCGAGCTCGCACCGCCAGGTCAACGAGGACTGGCTCGCCCGCTACCGCGGCTGGGTGTACGGGTTCGGCTTTGGCGCGCAGCTCGGAGTCGGCGTCGCGACGATCGTCACGACCGCGGCGATCTACGCGCTCGGGCTGCTCGCGATGCTCGGCGCCGGAGTGGCTGGCGGCGCCCTGATCGGCGGCTCGTTCGGCGCGATCCGGGGCCTCTCGCTGCTCCCCGCTCGCCGGGTTCACGACGTACCAGCGCTGATCGCGCTGCACGAGCGGATCGATCGCCTCGAGGCGCCCGTCCGGCGTGCGAGCTGGCTGCTCGAGCTGCTCGCGCTGGCCACCGCGATCGGATGGCTCGTGTGGTGATCTCCGGCCACGGGCTCGCGATCGAGGTGCCCAGCGGCTGGGAGGCGCGCATCTTCCGCCGCGCGGACGCGGCTCCCGTCCTTCACGCAGCGAGCTTTCCGCTACACGACCACGACGGCGACTTCGGCGCCGCGGCGACCGGGCGGATGCGGGGCGACGACCGCTTCCTCGCGCTGGTCGAGTACCGGCCCGACGGGCGGCTGCGGGCCGGCCACGGCCTGTTCGCCCCAGCCTCGCGCCCCGTGCCCCGCGCCCCGGACTTCAGTCCGCGGCAGCTTCAGGTCACGCGAGCCGGGCAACTCGGCTGGCAGCGCTTCTTCACCGTCGCAGGGAGGCCGTGCTGTGTCTACGCGGTGGTCCAGCCGGCGCGGCTGTCGGCCGGACGGCTGGTGACTGACCTCGCGCGGGTCCTGGACACGCTCGAGATCGCACCGGGCACGGTCACCAGCTGAGTGACCGAGGACGCGAGGCCGTTCTCGTCGGTCACCGTCAGCGTCACGCGGTAGCTCCCCGGTTGGCTGAACCGGTGAGCTGGAGCGGACGCGGTCGAGGTGTCGCTGCGGCCAGATGCCGGATCGCCGAAGTTCCACGCGTAGGCGACGATCGAAGCCCCGCCGGCGCCCGGCTGCGAGGTGCTGCTGAACTGCGCCGAGTCGGCACCGGGCGCGACGTCGGTGGTGAACGAAGCGCTCGGCGGCCCGGGCGCCGGTGATGTGGCGCTGCCGCTGTAGCGCGCGGCGTCGTGACTTGGGCCGAGCGGGCAGGGGGTCGCGTCGGAGCGCGACGGATTCACATACGTGCCGCGCAGCCGGCGCGCAAACCGGATTCCCTGGACGGTGACGGTGCCGGCGACGGTCACGGTGATGCCGAACGGCGCCCGGCTGCCCTTCAGGTAGGTGCGCCCCTTGCAGCGCAGGGCGACGTAGAAGACGCCAGAGCCGGAATACCGGCCCGCGCCGACGCGGCGCAGCGTGACGCGCTGCACGATCCCGGCGCTGCGCTGCCGGTGGAGCACGAGGCGCCGGCAGATGCTCCGCGAGCACGCGGCGGGCGTCACCCGCCAGCTGCGGTGGAGCGTCTGACCTCGATGCTCGCCGCGGACGTTCACCGCTGTCGTCACGTGGGCGACCATCGCGAAGGTCCCGACCACGCGCGCGTCCACGGCGGCCGCTGCCGCTGCCGGTCCGGCCCCGATACCGATGGCAAGAACCAGCGCCCCGAGCACGCCTCGCCGGATCATCCGGGTTCCAGTCTAGGAGAATGCGTCAGATGGTCGAGGAGCGTGCATCAGATGGTTGAGGGGCGCTATCGAGAGCTGCCGAGCGTCGACCGGCTCGCGTCGGAGCTCGACGCGCCCCATCCGCTCGCCGTGGCCGCGGCCCGCGCGGCGATCGCCGCGCGGCGGCGAGACCTGTCCGACGGCCGCGAGGCCGACGGCGACCTGCTGGCCGCGGCGCGCGAGCAGCTCGAGCGGATCCGTCAGCCTTCGCTGCGCCCTGTCATCAACGCGACCGGAGTGATCGTCCACACCAATCTCGGCCGCGCGCCGCTGCCGGCCGCGGCGCGCGCCGCGGTGACGCGGATAGCCGAGGGCTACTGCGGGCTCGAGCTCGAGCTCGACAACGGCCGGCGCGGATCGCGCCACGCGCACGTCGCCCACGCGCTCGGCGAACTGACCGGGGCCGGCGGTGGCCTGGCGGTCAACAACGGCGCGGGGGCGGTGCTGCTCGCCGTCGCGGCGCTCGCCGGCCGGGGCGGCACGGTTGTCGTCTCGCGCGGGCAGCTCGTGGAGATCGGCGGCGGCTTCCGCATCCCCGAGGTGATCGAGCAGGCGGGGGCACGGCTCGTCGAGGTCGGCACGACCAACCGCACCCGGATCGAGGACTACGAGCGGGCGCTCGCGCGCGCCGGCGCCGGCGATCGGGTCGTGATCCTGCGCGTCCATCCCTCGAACTTCCGCACGCTCGGGTTCGTGGAGACGCCCGAGATCGAACCGCTGACGGGACTCGGAGTGCCCGTCATCGACGACCTCGGCTCGGGCGCCCTCGCGCGCGAGCTCGAGCTGCTCGCCGAAGAGCCCGACGTGCGCCGCTCGCTGCGGGCCGGGGCCGCGCTCGTCTGCTTCTCGGGAGACAAGCTGCTCGGGGGCCCGCAGGCCGGGATCCTGGTCGGCGAGGCCGACGCTGTGCGCCAGGCGGAGCGCCACCCGCTCGCCCGTGCACTCCGAATCGACAAGCTCTCGCTGGCCGCCCTCGAGGCGACGCTCGCGCTCTACCGCGACCCGGCAAGCGCCGCGGAGGAGATACCCGTGCTGAGGATGCTCGCCGCCGGCGAGCGCGAGCTCGCCGCGCGCGCCGAGGCGATCCGCGCCGGGATCGGCGCCCGGGCCTGCGTCGTTCCCGGAGTCGGCCGCGTCGGCGGTGGGGCACTGCCGCTGGCCGAGCTGCACGGGCCGGTCGTGTCGGTCGATCCGGCGCCGGCGTCCGCCGAGTCTCTCGCCGCACGTCTGCGGGCCGGGCCGGTCGCCGTGATCGGGCGGATCAGCGACGACCGCCTGGTCCTCGACCCGCGCACGCTGACCGACGTTGAAGCGGGCCAGGTGGGCGACCTCGTCGCAGCGGCGCTTAAGCTCGCCGCGCCGGCGGCTACCTGAAGCGAGGGAAACGGCGCAGCAGGCGGGCGAAGATCCCGCGCAGGGTCTCCTTGCCGTAGGGGTGCGAGCCGTCGTGCATGCTGAGCACGGCGATCGCCACCCGCGCACAGCCGCGTTTGAGCAGAACTACCTGGTGGTCGAGCAGGCCGGTCCCGTAGCCCCAGCCACCCTTGAAGTAGAGCGTCCAGCCGCGGGGAGAGACCTCGCCAATCCCCCACCGCTCCGACGGGATGATCGAGGCCAGCAGGTGCATGCCGTAGCGCCGGTGGCGCGCCACGATCCACCGGTCGATGTGCAGGAAGAAGAGGCTCTGGTCGCGAGCGGTGATGTCGGTCTCGCCCCACACCGGCGCAGCCGCGGCGAAATGCGTCATCTCGACGCGCCGGGCGAGCGCGTCGAGACCGCCGCTGCCGACGATCTCGTCGACGCGGTCGGCGGCGTTGTTGTCGGACGCGGTGATCATCGGGCGCAACAGCGAGTCGTCGCGAGCGTCGATCGGACGGCGGGCCACCCACGGCTCATCCAGGTAGGCCACCATCAGCATCGCCTTGACGACGCTGGCCGACCACTCGACGTGGTCGGGCCTGTACCCGACGAAGCGCCCATCGCTGCGAACCGCGAATGCGATGTCCCCGACCCGACGTCTGGCGTATGCCACGGCGGCACGCATGTCCGGCCGCCAGGCCTGATCGATCGTCCTGCGCAGCCCGGGCACGCGACATTCGCGGGTCCCCGCGTGTCCGGCGGCTCCGGCCAGGGCGCCGCCGACCGCGAGCGGCGCGGCCGCGAGCAGCGCGACGGCGAGCAGCGCGGATGCGAGCAGGAGAATCGAGGCGAGGCGTCGGAGCGAGGGCACGGCGCTCAGCGCCGGTTCTATCTGACCGGGCGCATCGGTGGCGCTTTTCGGGTGCCGCGACGGCGCTCACCGCGCGCCTTCCCAGTTGCGCCGCAGCGGTGCGATTGGATACAACGACTTCGTGGGAGTGAGGACGCGGCTGATCGCGGCGCTGCTGATGGCGGGCAGCGGCGCGCTGCTCGCCTCCGGTCCGGCTCAGGCCGCACCGGCGCCGCCATCGCTGTCGGTGCCGATGTTCTCCGGCTTTCACTCCGTGCTCGCCCAGGGCGAAGGGGAGACGACGACGGCCGCCGACCTCGCCGCCAACCAGGCGTTCGGCACCGTGCCCGCCTCGTTCACCAACCAGCAGCCGCTGTACGTGGGGATCATGCCCCACGCCTCGACGCTCACGCCCGGCGATCTGAACGTCTATTACAAGGACACCGACTTCGGCTCGATGCCGGGAGGCGTCGGCAGCTACGAGAGCCCCAAGCCGGGGGTTCAGATCTACTTCGACAAGCAGTTCGGGATGGCCCACATCTACGCCGACAACTTCGACGACCTCATGTGGGCGTGTGGCTACGAGCAGGCGCAGGAGCGGCTCTTCCTGATGGACGCGCTGCGGCGCACCGCCGAGGGCACGCTGGCCGGCCTGACCGGACCGAGCGCCGCCTCGGGTGACGCGAGCCAGCTGACCAACCAGGACTTCTCGGCGCAGGAGCTGACCGCCCAGGCCGACGCGCTGCCCCGCGAATACGGCGCCGAGGGCGCCAAGGCGCTCGACGCCCTCACGCAGTACGTCGCCGGGATCAACGCCCGGATCGACTACGACAAGGCCAACCCGCTCACCGCGCTGCCCGCCGAATACCCCGCCCTGGGAACGATGCCGGCGCCCTGGACGATCGCCGACTCGGCCGCCGAGGCCGTCCTGCTCGTCACGCAGTTCACCGTCTCGGGCGGTAGCCAGGAGGTGGCGGCCGAGCTCCAGCGCCTGTTCCAGCGCCGCTTCGGCCGCCACTGGCAGGCCCCCTACGACGATCTCTCAGAGCCCGAGGATCCCGCCGCCCTGACCGTCCAGAGCACGCGCGTGAACTCGGACCGCGCGGGTCGCATCGAACCACGCCTCGATCTGAACGCCGACCCCGACCTCGGCTCGATCCACCCCCGGAACGCCGAGATCCAGGGACCCGACGCGAGCCAGCAGGCGGCCGCGCGTGCCCAGCTGCCGGGCTGGGCGGCAAGACTCGAGCATCTGCACGCGGAGATGCCGACGGTCGAGTCCAACGCCGTGCTCGTCTCGCGCCAGCACTCGAGCGATGGGCACGCGCTCGGCGCGATGGGGCCGCAGGTCGGCTACTACTCGCCCCAGATCTTCACCGAATACGAGCTGCACGGCGGCGGCGTCGACTCCGAGGGCGTCGTGTTCCCTGGGGCGGACCCGTTCCCGCTGATCGGTCACGGCATCGACTTCGCGTGGAGCGGCACGAGCGCCAACGGAATCAACGTCGACACGTTCGCCGAGCGACTCTGCAACCCGGACGGCTCGAAACCGACCGACGCCTCGACCCACTACATGTACAAGGGCAGCTGCATCCCGTTCACGATGCGCCGCCAGACGGTCACCACCCCGGTCTCACCGACCACGATGCCTCCGCAGCCATCGCAGACGATCGTCTACGAGACCGAGCGCTCCGTCCACGGCCCGGTGTTCGCGTATGCCACCGTGCACGGCGCGCCGGTCGCGCTGACGATCGCCAAGGCGGTCGACTTCCACGAGCTGAGCGCGATCATCCCGTTCATGGAGCTGGCCGAGAACCAGCCCACCAACGCCCGCCAGTTCATGCAGATCATGGGTCGCTTCCCGGGCACCGAGACGTGGTTCTACGTCGATCACCGCGACATCGCCTTCCAGGAGTCGGGCTACTACCCGCGGCACGCGCGGCACTCCAATCCGAACCTCCCCTACTGGGGCACCGGCAAGGGCGACTGGATCGGATTCAACCCCGCCACCTACACCGAGAGCGACCTGCCGCCCGCGCAGCGCCCCCATGCGCTCGACCCGCGTAGCGGCTACATCATCTCCTGGAACAACAAGGAGGCGCCGGGCTGGTACCTCGGCCCCACCGAGTGGGACGGCGGGCCGGTCCAGCACGCCCTGATCCTCAAGCAGCGGCTGTTGCACGAGCTGGCGATCGGAGGCGGCAAGACCGACCTCACCGGCCTCGCCCGCGCCGTCAACACGACCGCGACCACCGACCTGCGGGAGTTCGACGTCTACCCGCTGATGCGCAGGGTGATCGGGCACGTCGGTGGAGCCGACGGCCAGTTCATCGCGCTGCTCGACAAGTGGTACGCCGACGGATCGCAGCGCCTCGCGCCGGATGGCTCGAACGTGTACGGCGACAGCGCCGCCACCGCGATCATGGACGCCTGGTGGCCGCTTGCCATCAAGGGGATCTTCGAGCCGGGACTCTGGCCGACGGCGTTCAAGGGAATCGTCGAGCACATCTTTGGCCTGCCGTCGCCCCCCGGCGACGAGTTCGGCGGCTACAGCTGGGCCAGCCTCGTCTACAGCGATCTGCGTGACGTGCTCGCCTACAACAGCCGCGCGGCGCGGCGCGCGCGGGCGCGGGCGGCGCGCCGGCATCATCGCGCGCCGCTGCCGGCTCCGCCGGGCTACCGGATCGCGCCGTGGAAGGGCTCCTACAGCCGGATCTGGTGCGGGGACCCGCGCGTGAAGGGAGGCGGCGCCTCGCTGTCGGCCTGCCGGCGCGTCCTGCTCGCCGCCCTGAGTGCCGCGATCGCTCAGGAGGAGAAGAAGTACGGTCCGAACCCGTCGACGTGGGAGGTGTACGCCACCTGTAAGGATTCCTCGCAGTGCGACGAGGAGAACCCCAACACAGCCGGGGCGATCTCGACGCCACCGTTCCCGTGGCAGGACCGCGGGACCTATCACCAGGTGACCGAAGTCAGCGGACACCGCTGAACCTCGCAGCCATCTCGTCGGTTGGCATGGCGGTCCCCGACCGGCTCGTCAGCAACGAGGAGATCGCCGCCCAGCTCGGCGTCGACGCGCAGTGGATCGCCAAGCGCACCGGGACCGACGTCCGCCCCTGGGCCGCCCCTGGAGAACGGATGGTCGACTATGCCTCGGCGGCCGGACGATCGGCTCTGCAGCGGGCGGGCGTGGAGCCCGGCGAGCTCGATCTTGTTCTCGTCGCCACCTCGACCGCGGATGAGATCACGCCCAACGCGGCTCCCCTGGTCGCCGGCATGCTCGGCGCGCACCGGGCGGGCGCGTTCGACGTCGGCTCTGCGTGCACCGGCTGGCTCGCGGGAGTCGGCATCGCCTGTGGACAGATCGAGTCCGGCCGCGCGCGGCACGCGCTCGTCGTCGGCGCCGACTTCCTGTCGCGCTTCCTCGACCCGGGCGACCGCGACACGACCTCGCTGTTCGCCGACGGCGCCGGCGCGGCGGTTCTGTCGGCTCGCGGCGACGACGGCAACGGCGCAATCGGTCCCGTGATCCTGCGCTCCGACCCGGCCGGGGCCGACTACATACGCCTCGAGCGATCGGGGCACATCCAGCTCCAGGGGCCCGAGACGTTCCGCGCCGCCGTTCGCGCGCTCAGCGACGTGACGATCGAGGCACTCGAAGCCGCCGGGACGGCGCTCGACGAGATCGACTTGTTCGTCTACCACCAGGCCAACTCGCGGATCATCCGCGCGGTCGGCGAGCGCATCGGGCTGCCCTCCGAGAAGGTCGTCGACTACGTCGGCCGCTTCGCGAACTCCTCGACGGCGACGCTTCCGATCGCACTGACGGTGGCCTGCGCCGAGGGTCGGCTGCATCCCGGGGACCGAGTGCTCCTCGCGGCGTTCGGGGGCGGCTTCACGTGGGGCGGGGCGGTCGTCCGGTGGAGCGGTGTGGCAGGTGGCGCCGACTTGCAATACGGCGCCACCTGATCAAGCGTCAGGCGGCTCGATCTCGCGTTTGAGGATCTTGCCGGTCGGCCCCTTCGGCAGCTCGTCGGCGATCCACACGACGCGCGGGTACTTGTAGGCGGCGACGTGCTGCTTCATGTAGTCGCGGATCTCGTCCGAGGTCGCCTGCGCGTCGTCCTTCAGCACGACGGCGGCGCCGACCTCCTCGCCGAGCGAGTCGTGCGGCACGCCGACCACCGCCGCCTCGCGCACAGCGGGATGCGCGTACAGGACCTCTTCCAACTCCCGGGGGTAGACGTTGTAGCCGCCGCGGATGATCAGGTCCTTCTTGCGGTCGACGATGAAGTAGTAGCCATCCTCGTCGACGGTCGCGATGTCGCCGGTGTGGAACCAGCCGCCGCGCATGACCTCGTCGGTCGCCTCGTCGCGGTTCCAGTAGCCGTGCATCACAAAGGGGCCGCGCATGACCAGCTCGCCCGGCTCTCCCTGCGCGACGTCGTTGTCCTCGTCGTCGACCAGGCGGATCTCGGTGCCGCCGATCGGGACGCCGATCGAGCCCGCCTTGCGCTCGCGATCGGGTGGGTTGAAGGTCCCCATCCCGGTCGTCTCCGACAGCCCGTAGCCCTCCAGGACCTTCGCCCCGAACGCTTCGTCGAAGCCCTTGAGCACCTCGACGGGGAGCGCGGAGCCGCCGGACACGCACAGGTTGAGGCTCGAGGTGTCGTACTTCTCGCGGTCGGGATGGTGCAGGAGCGCGGCGTACATCGTCGGCACGCCGCCGAACGTCGTGGCGTGGTCGCGCTCGATCACCTCGAGGACCTTGCCGGGGTCGAAGCGCGGGATCAGGGTGAGCAGGCCGCGGGCGTGGATGGCGACGTTCATGATCGAGTTCATCCCGAACACGTGGAAGAGCGGGAGGACGGCGATCGCGACGGAGTCAGGGCCGGCGTCGACCAGCTCGCGGCCGGTCTCGGCGCCGCTGATCAGATTGGCGTGGGTGAGCGCGGCGCCCTTCGGGGTGCCGGTCGTCCCAGAGGTGTAGATGATCACCGCCGGGTCGTCGTCGGCGCGGTCGGTCGTGTCGCTGACCGGCTCCGCGTCGGCGAGGAGCTGTTCGAAGTCGCCGGGCTTGGCGATGATGCAGTCCGCCTCGGCTTCCTCGCTGCCCCCTTGGGCGGCCCGCTCGAAGTCGTGCCAGCCGACCATCAGCTTGGCTCCGGAGTCCTTCAGGTGGTAGGCGACCTCGCGGGCCTTGAGGAGCGGGTTCATCGGCACGACGACGGCGCCGAGGCGAAGCGCCCCGAAGTACACGACCGGGAAGTAGGGCACGTTCGGGAGCTGCATGCCGACTCGATCGCCGGTCTCGACGCCTCTCGCTTTCAGAAGTCCGGCCGCGCGCGCGACGGCCGCGTCGAGCAGCCCGTAGGTGAGGACGATGTCGTCGAGCTTGACCGCCGGGCGCTCGCCGTCCGCGGCGGCGGCGGCCGACAGCTCGGATGCGAAGTTGGTCATCTCGGTGGCTCCCCTCGGACGCTGGGTCGTGAGCCACCTTACCCAGATGGCGTCGGCAGCCTCTCAGAAAGGGGTGCTCGCGGCGAGTCCGAGCGCGCGGGAGAGGTCGAACGGTGCGGAGCCGTAGTCGAGCCACGGCCGCCCCACCCACAGGTAGGCGTCGGCGTAGCGGACCGCGATCGAGCGCTGGGAGGAGCTGAGACCCCAGCGCGAGGCGGCCGTTCGGCTCGTGGGTGGAATGCCGAGCGTCGCACACAGCAGGTCGTGGCTCGAGCGGCAGACGCGCGGGTTGCCGACGTTGCCCAGGTACTGGCCGTTCAGGAACGGCGAGCCGTTCTCGGCCGTGTTGATCACGAAGTGCTTCTTCGGGTAGCCGCCGGCGGCGAGCGCCGCGGCGAGCTTCGCGCCGTACTCGAGCTCGGCGCCCGTCGAGTCGTACTCGGTGTCGTTGAGGGCGAACCCGCGGGCGTAGCGGACGCCGGCGCGCTCGAGCATCGTGACCGCAGAGCTGAACGGCATCGGCCAGTACCTGGCACCGGCGTCGATGTACACCGTGGCGTGCGGTCGGCTGGAGAGGATCCTGGCGGCGTAGCTGACCAGCTGGTAGGGGACGCTCGAGCCGGCGCAGGTGGCAAACGGCATGTCGGGCTGGAGGACGATCGCGATCCGGGAGGAGCCGATGCCCGTCGCGAAGCCACGGATCCATGCGCGGTAGCTCGCCTGATCGGAGCGGCTCCATGAGCCGTGCGGGCAGGCCTGGCCCTCCCACGGATCGAGGCGGAAAACGGCCGCCTGGGCAAGGACGTTCGGGTTCCCGCCGGTGGCGTTCTGGATGTACTGGCGCACGACGGTCGCGATGTCCTGGTCGCTGAACCACGAACCGAACGAGAAGGCCTGGGGGCGCAGGGCGATCTTGGCCAAGAGCTGACGGTTGCGACCCTGGGCTTTGGCGTAGTACGGGTAGACGCTGCTGTCGTACGGGCCGGTGTAGACGCCCCACGGCAGACCGGCGAGGGGGTTCGTGCGCGAGGCATGGGGGATGCCGGCGTTGGCCGTGCCGGCCTGCGCGGCGGCGGGAATCAGCGAGAGCGCGACACCGACGATCGCTAGGAATATGGATAGGTGAGCGCCGACTCGGGCCGATCGCATGAGGTTGCATCGGCTCGGTCTCGATCCGCCTTGATGGCCGCGGTCATGAGCAGAACCTCGCTGCGCGAGGAGGCGATCCAGGTTCCGCACATCGGAGCTCCTCCGTGTCAGGAGAAGCTGCGCAGGAACTTTCGACTGACGCTCCGGCTGCGGGTCAGCGAGCGGTCGGCGACGCCGACCTCCTCGATGCGACCGTGCCAGACTTTGAGCACTCCGCGCACGCGTCCGTCGCCGAACAGGTACCAGAGATTGCGCCCGACACCGTAGGGCCGACCGGTGTGCAGGCGACGCGGCGTGGCTTTGAGCCAGGCCCCCGGGCGTACGCCGCGGACCGCGTAATGCCGATTCGCGGTGAGGATCTCGACGACAGTGCCCTGGACGCGATGGCGCTGGTGGCGGGGGAGCGCGCGGACCAGCTTCGGCGAGGCGTAGCCGACGCGGATGCCGATCGGCCGCAGACAGAAGAACTCCTCGTAGCGATGTCCGCGCATCGAGTGGCTCGAGATCGCGTGCTCGGCCTGCTGCCGGGTCATGCCGAGGCGCAACGGCCCGAGCGACGCGCCGTGCGCGGTGCCCGTCGCGGGCGGGCAGGGCGTGTGGCGACCGTGGCCGGAGCCACCATTGCCGGGGCCCGGGCCGCTACCGGGTTGGGTGGGCAGGCCGACCGGCTTGCCGCCACCGCTCGTGCTCTGACCGGTGCTCGAGGGCACCCGCAGGGTGGCGGGCGCGCCGATGTTCCCGGCCGCGTCGACCGCCTGGAAGGAGAACTGCCGCGAGCCGGACGGGAGCTGCACGCTGACGGTGGTCGTGCTGGCGCCGGTCTTCGGGGAGCCGAGCCCGATCGAGGATGGACTGACGGTCCGGCCGTCGACCTGGGCCAGGTAATGGTCGGCGTTGCCGCAGAAACCGTCGTCGCCGGGCGTGATGAACGTGAGCTTGTAGCTGCCGTTGCCGAGGTCGGTGAGCCGCGCGCTGGCCGGGGATGCGGGCGGGGTGCCATCGGTGTTGAAGTCGCCGCTGTCGAGTGGATCGTGGCGGAAGCTCGGCCACTCGGTGCCAGTCGGCTGGCAGGGGGTCTGCCCGACCTTCCACTCGAACAGGTAGCCCTCGCGGGTGACGTCGGCGATCCGGCCGTCGTTGGAGAGCGCGGCCGGGGCGAACAGCCAGCCGCCGGTCACCTTCGGGAAGCCGCTCACATCCTGGCCCGTTAGCCCGTCGTAGGCGTGCAGAAGGCCGAGGCCGGTTCCGGCGATCACCTGGTTCTCGGTTCCGGTGCCACCGGGCAGGCCTGCCACCAGGGAGGAGGAGAGGAACTGGTAGTCGTCGGTAATGGTCGGGAAGGCGGGCAGCGACACCCCGGTCGCGCCGTTCCACGCCCCGATCAGATGGTTGTACGGAACGTTCTGACCGACCAGCAGGAGGTTGGCGGCGTCAGCCAGGCCGAGCTCGTACTTGACGATGTCCACGGAGCCCGGCGTGCCGAGCACGTTGCCCTCCACCGCGCCCTCGAACAGGTTCAGTCCGCCGGACTTGTCGGTGGCGTTCGAGGCCGGGCCGTAGGACTGCTGCTGGATCGTGGTGGTCGTGGAGCCGTTGGGCGCGGTTTCGGTCAGCCCACCACCGGTCGCGGAGGTGACGACCTCCTCCTGGCCGTTGATCTCGGCGATCGACGGATCGTTGCCGGGACCGACGAGCGGCAAGACGTTCTGGATGATCCCCGGGATCGAGATCGGCCAGCCGCTCAGGTACTTGCCCGTCTCGCCGTCCACCGCGTACACGCGCGTCGAGCCGCCGGCCGCCTGGGACAGCGAGCCGTAGAAGCTCACGTCGCCGGCGCCGCCATTGGCAGCGGGCCCGTAGTAGTCGTTGGTCGCGACGACGACGTCGTCGTGCCCGTCGGGCGCCTTGACCAGCTGGCCGAGCGCCGGATCGTTGATCGACTCGGCGATCTCGGTGCTTGGGCTGCTCGATGGATCGCTCAGGCGAACTGGGAAGTTCGCCAGCGGCTGACCCTTGGCGTTCCACGCGTACAGCCACCCGTCGAGGCCCGGCTCGACGATGTCGAGGCCCTTGGCGCGACCCTCGAGGTATCCGACCGCAGGGCTGGCCAGGAAGCCGCACTTCGGCCGTTCCTGGAGCTTTTGGCTCTCGAGGGCTGGACCGCAGTGAGAGAGATCCTCACTGACCGGAAAGCCGGCGACCGGCTTGCCGTTGGGCTGCCAGGCGTAGACATGGATGCCGGCGGCGGTTATCACGTCGGGGTGCCCGGTCTGACTGAGGTCGGCGATCACGGGTGCCCGGGGCGGTTCGTGGGGCAGGCCGATGGCCTTGAGCGCCGGGGAGGACTCATGACCGATCGCCGCCTGCTGCTCGTCGGTGCGCACCGGCCAGCCGGCGAGCTCGGAGCCGTTCGGCTGATAGGCGTGGATATAGCCGTCCTCAGTTGGGACGATCAGTTCCTGGACGTTCGAGCCGGTCAGGTCCGCGTAGCGGATCGGCGCCTCGCCGCCCGACGCGGGGGTCGTGGCCGTGCAGGACCGCAGGTCGGCCTGGCACATCCGCTTCGGGAAGCCAGCCTCGAGGCTCGGGTCGCTGATCGCGGTGAACACGCGCCGGTCGATCCCGGTGATCGGGATGCCCTGCCCCTGGACCTCGAGCTGGACGCTGAACTGGTCCTCGTAGGGGCTCGGCGCGGTCGAGGAGAAGGTGGGCGCGCCCGCGTCAGCCGGCTGCCTGTAGGACGCCAGCGCGCTGCGCACCGCCGCGAGGTCGATCGAGCCGAAGCTGGTCACGTAGGAGGAGGAACTGCCCGACGCCGCGACGGTCCAGGAGTTCGATGCGGGCTGGACCCCCGGCGCCCACATCAGCTTCCAGGAGAAGCTGTGGCCGGTGGCGTACGGGGCGACCGCGACCCCTTTGACGTTCAGCGTGCTTGCGGTCAGCGGCGCGAACCAGTCCGGGGAGTCGATCGCGGCGATCGGCGGGATCTTGCCGCTGGCCGCCACGGCGGTCGCCGCTCCCAGGTCGACGCGCCCCCAGCCGAAGTGCGAGGTCCACTGGAGGTCGGGCGTGGCGCAGGCTCCCTGCGAGCTCACCGGAGTGAGTCCGGCCGGGCAGGTCGGCGGCGCCATCAGGTCGGGAGCGCCGATCGTGCCCCCGTTCGGAGTCGTCGCGCGCTCGGCCGTCTGCTCGAGGATCTCGCGCGTCTCGTCGGGGGTCAGGGCGATCCCGTGCTCGAGCGCGGCGCTGATCACCAGCGCCGCGGCGCCCGAGGCCTTGCCGGTGTTCTGCGAGCCGGTTGTGCCCTCCATCGAGATCGAGCTGTGGCCGCCGTACTGAGTCGTGTTGGCCCCTCGGAAGAAGGTGGTCGGCGGGATGTCGGAGCCGTATCCGGCGGCCCCAGCCTGGTTCTGGATGCTCAGGAACTCGTTGCGGATTGCGTTGAGCTCGGCCGCGATCGGCGCCGGCGTGGCGTTCGGAGGTGACGGGATCGAGTAGCTCTGGCCAAGGCCGATCGAATCCGGAACCGTGCCCTGGATCAGCATCGCGTGGCTGTAGTTGCCGGGGTAGTTGTGGTCGCCGGTGTTCAGGTCGTCCCCGGAATAGGTCTGGACGACCCCGTGGGCGTAGGCGTAGTTCGAGGCGGCCTCGGCGAACGAGGAGTGGTACAGGTTGCCGTCAGCGCCCTCGATGACCTTGGCCCCGCTGTCGGTCGCGTAGAGCATCCCGAGGCCGAACGTGTTGGCGTCGGAGACGAACGTGTCCCAGACCCGGATCGGCATGAACTGGCAGTGTGGGCAGACCCCGATCGAGCCCTCACCGTCGTCGCCACGCTCGACGGCGTCACTGGCGCGTCCGGAGCCGTGGTCGCCCGCCTGGAAGTAGCTCGACAGGTCAGTCGGGTCGTTGTCGTTGTCGAAGAAGTTCCAGCCGACGATGTCGTTGGCGTAACCGTTGTGGTCGTTGTCGAAGTGGCCCGAGTCGGGGCAGCCGGGGGCACCTGTGTCCGGAGAGCCGGAGTTCGGAACGATCAGGTGGGTGCTCTCGTCGATCTCGCAGTGGCCGAACGTGTGCAGCAGGTCCTGGCCGGTGATCAGCGTCTGCCCGTGCGGGCCAGTGGGAGCGAAGCGGCCTGCATAGTTGCTCGCGATCACGGCAGCGACGCGCGGGTCGCACGCGTAGTCGTCGACTTCGGCGGCGCCCTCCTGGAGGTCGTCGTAGGAACTCGCCAGGTAGGCGCCATCGGCAGCTTTGGCCGAGCTGTGGGGCATCGTCGCGCACGACAGCGAGGTGTTGGTGGAGTCGAGCGAGGTCATCGTCGGGTCGACCTCGGGGAGCGGCAGCTCGCCGGTGTTCAGATGGATCTGGCGGCGCAGGCCCTCGTCGTCCCAGCGCACTCCGGTATCGAGGATCGCCACCGTGACGGTCGGGTCGCCGAGCGTCAGCTTCCAGGCGCCGGCCGCGTTGAAGCCCGACACCTGAGGCTTGCCGAAGCGCGAGGTACCGTCCGGGCCGTTCGGCGTCATCTCCCCGAGGTCGCCGGGGTCGAGGTACTTGGCGCTGCTGGCGCTGCGCGCCGACGGGAAGCCGAACAGGTCGAAGCGCTCGTCGTAGAGGTTGGTGTCAGGCGGATTGGCGTTCTGGGTGTCGGGCTCGGAGATGTCGTAGTCGGAGTCGTTGGGCGTGTCCTGGCGCTGGACGCTCGTCGGGATTGCCGTACCCGGCGCGCAGTACTCCTGGTAAGGGTCGTGCGAGACGGGGTTCTCGAAGTCGCGCGTCGTCTGGGTGGCGTTGACGTCGCAGGTTCCGGCGGGCGGCGGGCCGGTCGGCGACGGCGCCGAGCCCGAAGAGGCCCGGGCGAGGCTGGCCGAGGCGAGGGCGGTGGGGCCGACCAGCAGGAACAGCGCGGTCAGCGCGGTCAGCAGGCCGGCGAGTCCGGTCCGGCCGAGTCGTGCGGTGCCGCGGTGCGTGTGGTGATCTCGCCTTTGACTCATCGCGCGCTCGTCACGAGAAGCTGTGGACGAAGGCGCGCTGCATCGCGCGCGTTCGCGTGAGCGCCGGGGACGTGATGCCGATCTCCTCGATTCGCCCGTACCGGACCTTCAGCAGCACCGTTGTCCGTCCGTGGCGGCCGAAGTACCAGCGGTTGCGCCCGACGTGGAATTGGCGTCCGAGGTGAAGCCGTCGCACGGCCGTCCGCACCCGGTTAGCGGGCCTGACGCCTGCGACCGCGTAGCGCGGATTGGCGGTCGAGATCCAGATCACCCGGTTGCGGTAGTCGGCGCGCCGCGCGCGGGGCAGCGTGCGAAGCAGCGTTGGCGATGCGTAGCCGACGCGGATCCCGTTCGGGGTCAGGCAGAAGAAGTCCTCGTAGCGACGCCCGCGGTCGGAGCTGTGAACGTAGGCGCGGCGGGCTCTCGCGCGCGTGAAGCCGAGCCTGATCAGACCGAGGGCCGTGCCGGAGAGGCGTCCGGTCGCCGCCGGGCAGCCTGGCCTGACCGCGGGGACGCTCGGGGTCGTCAGGGTCGGCAGCTGATGGGTGACGATCGGGATCGACAGCACTCCGGGGGCAGCTTTCGACGTCGTGACGGTTACCGGCCCGGCGGAGTTGTTGCCGCGGAACGCGGCGTCGCTGGTGCTGATCACGAGGCGGATCTCATGACCCTTAGCGAACTCGTGAACGATCCCAGGCAGCTGGATCGTGATCGGCTTGTTGACGTCGGGGATCCGGGCGGCGGAGACGAGGTTGTCAGGCAGCGTCGCCGAGCCGGTTGCCGGGTCGTAGTCGTCGATCTTCGCGAACAGCTCGAGCATCCCATCGGGGCCGGCGCTCTGGCTGGCGGCGAAGGATGGTGCGCTGATCCGGAAGGTCACCGAGGGGATCCCGATCACGTCGGTGTCGTGGCTGAGCGGCGGCGTCGCGTAGGCGACGAACTGGCCCGGCGTGTTGACGTCCCCGACGTTCTCTATACCGCCGCCGGTGTTCCCGGGCGCGACCGTCGCGACCATGCTCGAGCTGCCGCTCTGGACCGCGCCGGGAGAGGAAACGAGCGAGCCCGAGCCCGACAGGTCGAACTGGGCCGAGGCGGCGGCGGGATAGCTGGGGAGCTCGCCGACGGCGGGCGCGGCGTCGGTCTTGTACGGCACCCAGGGTCGGAAGAACGTGAAGTCGAGCCTTGGCTTGGGCCCGTCGTCCTGGAGGTAGTACTGGAACCACTGCAGCTCGAGGCGGCTCTCGTAGCCCGCCTCGGGATCGGTGTCGTCGCTCTCGGCGTTGCCGAGTGAGCCGCCCGAGTGGCCGGCCGAGCGCCACAGCATCCGCACCGGGGTGCCCTGCGCCTCGAGGGACTCGTAGGTGGTCGTCGCCTCTTGGAGGTCGAACAGCGTGTCGTTCTCGCCCTGGGCGAGGAACGTCGGGATGCGGATCTTGCGGATGTAGGACTCGACCGAGGCGTGGCGCAGGAAATCGAGTGTGGTCGCGTCCGGAGCGCCGGTGCCCGCAGCGGTCACGATCGCCGGGCACGCGCGCGGGTCGAAGTTGGGACAGGTGCCGATATGGCTGGGATCCCCGTTCGACGCGAGCTCCTCGATCCCATCGCCGACCCCCTCGCCGAAGAACCCGGTCGGCCAGTCGATCTTGACCACACCGGGTGTTCCGGAGGTCACGCCATGCACGAAGTCGGTGTTGTTGGGGATCAGCGAGTAGGCCAGGTCGTTCCAAGTGATCTGAGGGTTGATCGCATCTACGCGGGGGTCCTGCTCGGCGACCGCGAACTGGATCTCTCCGCCGTAAGAGCCGCCCAGCATCCCGACGCGCGGATCGTCGGCGTAGTGCTTGCCGTCGTGGGCGACCGGGTCGTGGATGATGTAGTCGATCTTGGTGCCGTCGGTGGCCGCCTTGCCGCCGCCGAGGAAGCTGACCAGCTGCGAGCCCGCCTTGCCGTCGTAATCGGGGTCGTCGAGCTCGATCTTGCACCCCGACCCGCCGAACCCGAGCCCCGAGTAAGCGAGGAATGCGAAGCCACGTTGGGCGTATGCCGGCGCGATCTGGTCGAAGTCATCCTTGCTGCCACCGAAGCCGTTGGTCGCGAGGATCGCGGCGACCGGATGCTGGGCCGACGCGCCATCCGGCGTGTAGAGGTTGGCGTCGACCGTGCAGTGGATGTTGTTCTGCGGGCCGATGAGGACGTCGAACTTGAGCGCCTTCTCGGTGTAGCCTGTGGCGGCGGAGGCCGCGGTGGTGCTGAGCGCGAGCAGCGAGGCCGCGGTCAGGATGGTCCGGGCGAGGTAGCCCCTGGCGTGGGTAGCAGGGCGGCGCGCAAAGTGGCCGGCTGCGCTCCCACGGCGCGCGGAGGCCGACCGCGATGGCCGCCTCAAGCGAGTGAAATCTCCTGACAACTGGCTGTCTCCGCCCCCAGCGCACGATCCCGTGTGCTTGCGGCCCGCTGGCAACCATAGCCGCTCGGAGATCGGGGCGCGCCGGTTATCGTCCGGCGCGCGCCGGTTATCGTCCCCCCGTGCTCAAGCGGCATTCGACGGGGGCGTTCATTCGAGTGTGTCGGGGTGCGGGTCTGACCACTCCCGGCGAGGTGGGTATGGCCGGTAGAGCGATGGCGCAGGCTGTGACCGGCGTCGCTCGTGTGATGATGAGCGGCCGACGTCCGATTCGTTGCGAGGACTCGCGAGGATTCACCCTATGAGGCCCGGCGGCGGCGGCGGCCGACTTGACGTCCGCAGTCCAACGCCGGCGAACATCTCACCGCTGCGACGGAGACCGGGTTAGGCTCGCCGTTACGTCGGGGGGCCGGCGGCGGGCCCCTGGAGCGGAACGCCCAGCCGAGGAGGGATCCAAGATGCCAGCAAGCCACCCGCGTCGCCAAACATGGCGCGCGCTGTCGTCAACCGGTGTGGTCGTGCTGCTCACGCTCGCGGGCTTCGCGCCGCCAGCGTCAGCCGCGCACCGGAATGGATGTAGGCACAGGTCCGACGCTTACTCACGTGCCGTGCTGGCCGACAAGCCGGTTCTGTATTACCGCCTCGACGAGCGCAGCGGCCAAACGCTTTGCGATTCCTCGAAGTCACGCAACAACGGCGTGTACAGCGCAAGCGGAATCACGTACGGAGTGCGTGGCCCGCTGGCGAGCGGCGACAAGGCGATCGCGGCGAGCGGCGCCGCCGGCGTCGTGGGTCAAAGCGGCTCAGCTCCGGCCGGTCTGACCGGCAACCACAGTTTCACGCTGGAGGCGTGGTTCAAGAACACCGAGAAGACCGCGGCCAATCACGTACTGGTCGACATCGGTCAGACGTGCACCGACGCGGTGACCGGCGAGTCCTGCGCCGGGGTCACGATCACCAACGGGCAGGTTGCGGGGCTGGCGCTTTACCCGCATCAAAACGCCCAGCTCGGCTGGGGACCCACGAGCGGCTTCGGCATCGATGAACAGGGCTCCAATTACGTCTGGGATCCGACAACGGTCCGGATCAACCTCTGGAACGGCAAATGGCACTACCTGGCCGTGACCTACAGCCACAGGTCCGGGCAACTCACCGGCTACGTCGACGGTCATGACCTGGGGCAGCCGGACAGCGATCCCTACGGCAATCCTGCATTCCACATCGCGGCGGCGCGGGTCGCACTCGGCCAGTGGTTCAGCAGCTCGTACTTCTATCCGCTGGTCGGCGATCTCGACGACGTGGCCGTGTATGCGACGGGGCTAGGCGCGAAGCGGATCTCCGCCCATTGGAAGGCCGCGCACATGAGGCGGACGCGCCGTAGGTAGCGGCTGACAATCCGCTGCAGAGGCGATCGTCGAGTGGGCGATCCCGGACTCGGACCTGGGACCACCGGTGGGCCGCTAACCCTCGAACGGGGCGAGCGTCGGAACGCTGACGCGCCCGTGGGTGAGCGTGACGACGGCGCTACCGCGGTTGGGCATGAACGAGTTGGTCGAGGTCGAGACCTGCAGCTCGAGCGTGTCGCCCTTGGCTAGCAGGTAGGCGACCCCCGCGAGGTCGAGGGAGATCTTCTGAGGCTTGGGCGGCAGATTCGGACTGGTCGCGTTGTCGGTCAGGTCCAGGTTGTCCATCCGCAGCGGTTGGGTCTGCAGATCGACAACGTAGCCCGTGGCCTTGTCGATCAGCCGGAAGAACAGGTTGGTGGATGCGCCCTGGACGGTGACGGTCGCGGTCACGTGCCCGATTCCAACCACTGGCACGGCCGCCCTGTTCGCCGTCAGCACGGGAACGGTCACCTGCCCGGGATCGCTGGCGTTGGTCGCGCCGTCGGTGAGGACGGCTTCGGGTAGGCCCGCGCTGTTGACGAGATCCGGCCCGGCGGTGGGCGCGCCGTGCGCGATCAGCTTGCCGCTGAGTGGCGCCGACACGTATCGCGCCGGTCCCGGGCGGTCCGGGGTTGGGAACGTCGCGAGCGGATGGAAGTTGCCGTCCTGGGTCTGGTAGACGAGGTTCGCTCGCCGCGGGAACCCGTCCGATCCGTAACCGGGGTGGCTGAAGTTCTGTCCCCGCAGGTAGTGACCCAACCAGGCGAGTGTCTCGTCCTCGGTGTAGGTCGATGCGGACTCGCCCGGCGCGACCGGGCTCGTCTTCGAGGCCGTGTCGGAGTAATTGTCCCCGTTCGGCGGAGCGCCGATCGGGCATGCGACATGCCCGCCACAGAACGCGATCATCTTCAGCGGTAGGCCGGCGTGGTGCTCCCGGGTCTCGACGAGATTGGCCCAGCCGTCGTTGAGGTTGAACAACGTGTCGACCGTACCCTGGACGGCAAGCACCGGGATGTCAGGAACATGGCCGGCCGGGCCGGCCCCGAACTCTGCCATCGAGCGCTGGCGAAACCAGGCGAGCGTCGGCTGGGTAAGGTAGCCGAGCGCCAGCGCCTCGGTCTCCGCCTTGTAGAGATTTGGGTCATACCCGCCGACTGTGTTGCCGCCGGTGCCGCCGCCCGGCGCCCCTTGCAGGTCGGGCTGAAGGTGGCTCTGGGTCCAGTCGGGAGGCCCGGCAGCGAACAGGAACTCCGTCCAGCCGAGCTTTACCACCCCGCCTGGATCGAGCGAATAGTCGAGGTCGTTCCACGACAATTCCGGCACGATCGCCTTGATTCGCCTGTCGAACGAGGCAGTCGACCACTGGATCCCGCCGCCGTAGCTGCCGCTGCCCATGCCCACGACCGGCTCGCCATAGGTGTTCGATCGCCGGCGGTCGTTGGTGTAGCGCGGCTGACCGCGCCTGCCGCCCGTGTCGACGGCGATCTCCGCGCGCCCGGTCAGCACCTGGCTGATCAAGGCTGAAACGTCGCGGCCCTCGGCGGCAGGCGAGTCGACCTCGGAAACGCCGCCAGACTGCCCGAACCCGCGCGGGTCCCACGTCAGCTCGGCGTAGCCGGCTCTGATCAGGTTCTCGTCGGGAGTGGTGTCGCCTGCGCTCCCCCACCCTGGCCCGTAAACGATCGGGTATACCGAGTGCGGCGCCGGATGCAGGGGCTCGAACAGGTTGTAGACGATCGGCGTGCCATCGAAGCTGACGATGCACCCCAGGGTGTAGGTGTACCCCGGGCTGCCCGACACGGTGCTCGTCGAGTGGTTCGGACACGACCGAGCCAGCGCCGGCCCAGCCGACGCCCAGCTCGCCCCCAAAACGGCGGTGCCGACCAGCGCCACCGCGCGAGCGTGCTTGAGCAACCTGTTCTTCCTTCCCCTAGGCATCAGCTTGGACCTCCTGCAACGTGGTAACGCTGCCGCCCAGGAAAACTGGCGGCGAATCGAACCAGCGGGCGGTCCTTGCGTCGTCGCGTCCGGTGTCTGCTATTCGCTTTCGAGCCCGAGGATCCCGGTGCGGTAGCCCGGCCTCCTCGCTGGCGATGGCGCGTCCTCTTCAGCCGGTGGGCGCTGGACGTCGGGCCTTGCGACGGCCAGGTAGCCGACCAGTGCGAGCACGGCGGCCAGGATCGCGAGCGCAGTGCGCCCGTTACCGACGTTGAGGCCGGAGAGGTTGCCCGGCTTGCTGACCCAATCGGAGAAGGACGCGCCGAGTGGGCGCGTTACGACGTAGGCCATCCAGAACGCGGCGACGCCATTCAGGTTGAACTGCCACCAGGCGAGCGCGGGGAGCAGGATGACGGCGAAGAAGAAGATCCCGGAGTCCAGGTAGCCCATATGCAGCGAGGCGGCGGTGAAGTCTCCGAGCGCGGTTCCGAGCGCGAAGGTGGCGAACACGACGGCCCAGTAGTACGCCTCGCGACGTTGGGTGGTGATGCTGTGGATCGAGAGGGTGCCCTCGCTGCGCCGCCAGATCGAGAAGATGCCCGCCAGGATGAGCGCCCACAGCAGACTGTCGGCCGCATAGGAGAGGTGCGCGTCGAGGTGGAGGAAGTCAGAGATGCCGGTACCCGCGGTGGCGATGGCGTACGCCAGCGACCAGTAGGCAAACGCCCTATAGCGACGAGTGGAGAACTGCAGTACCAGAGCGATCACGAAGAGCGCGACTTCGACGCCTCCGCCGCCGAAGTTGCCGTACTTCTTCAGGTAGTCCGAGGCGACCTCGCCGCCGGCCGTGGTCAGGATCTTCACGACCCAGAAAAGGAGAACGATCTCCGGGACCTTGGCGGCGATCGGCGCCGGGAAGAACCGTCCGACGATCGGAACCCGACCGGCCGCGCTCCCGTTCGCGGACCGTGCTGCGTGGTGGTGAGCCGTCACGGCTGAGCAGATCAGCATCGCGGGCTTAGTGCAGGCTAAGCAGGCCGCTAAGCCAACAGAGGCCTAACTCAGCGTTCCGGGTGGCGCGCATGTTCGCGCGCTGGAATGCCGGCGGTTCGCGGGAAGGTCAACGCAGAGCCTCCGGGACACGCGCACCTCGAGTCGATCGTCTCGCCTTCGCGCACTCGACATCGCCCGCATCGTGGGCCGGCTTTCACCGTGGCTCTGACGGTGGCTGACGGCGCTGGTGGCCCACGGCTTTCGTCCCGATCCGGCGCGTCCTATCGCTCGATGCCGCCCGGCTCTCGAGACCGCCCGATCCCACGGCTCAGTGATTGGACCCGCCGCGACAGGCCGGGGGCCTCCGGCCGTGCCCGCTCTTGGTCCGGGAAGCGCCCGTGGAGGGCCTTGTGCGCACGCTCGTAGACCGCCCGTGTGCCGCCTTGCGGATGGCGCTCGCCGTACGCAACAAGCGCCAGGTGCGGGCGACCATCCTCCACGCCGGGCGAGAACACGAAACCGAACGGGCGTCCCGAGGCTGGCTCTTCAGAAATCGGGACGTAGACCTTGAACAGACCCGGCAACCTGGTTCCGTCATTGCCAACGTCGTCGCAGCGGACCAACTGGCCAAGAGCGAGTCCATCGCGCTCCAGCCGATGCCGCTCACGCTCTGCGGCTGCACGCGCGGGCGAGCCGGACCGGAGTCTCTCCACCTCCTGCGCCCAGACCTGGGGAGGAACCTTGACCTCGACTCGCCCGACGTCGCGACCTGACGGCACTGCCGGCTCAGCCTTCGCCGTCGGACGGGATGTCCCCGAAAAACCGCTCAATCTCAGCGGGAGTTGCCCGCCGCCCACCCGCAAGCCGGTGAATCTCGTCCACGGAGAGCGTAATCGCAGGCTCCAGCGTAACCCCACCCTCCTGGTCCAAGACAACCTCGTAGAGGCGCCCGTTCACCTCAACCTGCTGGCCGATCCGGAGCTTCTGCGCTGTGACGGCCATGGGCGAATCGTACCCTGAGGCGGACCGGCCCGGAATCCGGCGGTTCGCTCGGGAAGCCCGTCGACTTCAGGCTGCGATATCGACGCGTCGTGACCAAGCTCCGCGGCGGAGCGCTCTCTGGCCGGCGAGCCTTTCGGGGTTTGACGCTCCGCCCATCCGGGACCGGCGCATGGACCGCCGATGCGACTCAGCAACCTCCCAAAAGTGCTGGTCGCGGTGGTTTCAGCGAGTGGGCGATCCAGGACTCGAACCTGGGACCTCTTCCTCAAGGGTGCGAGCTGGCTGGCGGCTGCTCGCCGATGCCTGTGTTTGCAGGGGATTTGGACGACTTCTGCGCATTGGCAGGTGACTGATGGAATCGACTCCTGGGCTGAGCTTCCACACGACTTTCGTTATTCGACGGTGAATCCGTAGGCCGGTGGTACCCTTGGACCGTGGGGAAGCGTGACAGACAACAGGTCGCCCGAGCTGTCGTGGAGATCGAGGACGTGCGCGACGAGCTGGCCGCGTCCAACGGCGATTTCTCATCGGTCGTCGCGCAGCTCGACCGAGTGGTCGCACGCCTCGATGGTGAAGCGCTGGCGACTCCGGGCTTGCCCGTGTCAGAGGCGGCCGCGTATCTCCAGCTGTCGGAGCCGACGATCCGGGAATGGCTCAAGCGCGGCGCTCTGAGGTCCGTGCCCGATGCCAAGCCGGTGCTGGTCGACCGCGAAAGCCTGCGGAGCGTCCGACGGGCTGTCGATGAGCTGCGCGAACGAGGCAAGGACGCCGACTGGCTCCGCTCGCTGTTTGACTACCTCGATGACATGGCTGTCCGCAGAAGTCCTGGCGTTCGCCATGGCCTCGAGGAACTCGCCGCCGGCAAGATCGAGCCCGCATAGTGCCGTTCACCGTGTTGCGCCTGCCGAGCGTACGGCGCACGGTTGAGAATCAGTCTGACGAAGCGCGAGCGACGCGCGTATGACGCCGCCGTCGAAGCGTTGGAGGGAGAGGGATGCCGCGCCGGCGGCAAGCGGCTCGCCGCCGCGGACGCAAGCGACTGTCCGATGTGCCAGCGATCGCTGTACGGCGACTGGCGGATGGTCACCGTCTACCTGGCTGATCGGAGCGTTCTCATCTTGGTGGTCGCACGCCACACCGACACCGGTAGCCCATCGGCCGCGCTCGCCCAGAGCTTTCCCGGACTGGCCCCCACCGGGCGCCGCCGGTCCAAGCAGCCTCCTTGCTGCGAGGACCCAGACGAGCCGCCCACGCTCGGCGCCGACCTGGAGAGGCTGTTGGACGAGCTGTTCGGCCGTTGAGGCCTACTCGGCATCAATGTCGAGCGCCGTCCTCAGCACGCCGCCGTACTCCGCGACCATCCGCGGGCGGCGCATACCCCGCAGGCGGGCGTCTGACCGCTGAGATGCAGCCGACCTCAGGACGCGCAGAGAGCGGTCACAAGCAGGACCCCTACCAGCCGAACGAGGCCATTGACATCCGCTTTACGGACCGCCGCCGCATCGTGCTCACGTAGGCGAACGGGAAGTCGACGTCGGCTACCAACCGGCGCTATTCGCCGCACCTATTGGCGCCAAACCAAACTAGGAATGCGAGCACGCAGACGCCGATCGTCACGCCAGCCGCGACGACGACAGCAGCTGCGGCTGCTTCTCGGTTCTTACCGAGGCTCCGGGTTCGGATCCAAGCGGTCAATCCCGGGATGGCGAGAAACGGGATGAACGTGAAGGGCAACCAGTGGGCGAGCCCGCACGCGGGGTCGGCCCAGCTCTTGGGGCTGAGCTTCAGCCACCAGTAGAAGAGCGGCCCCGCCAGAAACGGCACCAGCCTCGA
>Ga0209810_1002055_pt1:7500-26106 | contig 26106 bp, 19 predicted proteins | sample Coa_R1_7_FD_187159 | JGI IMG/M metagenome (GOLD analysis project Ga0209810, IMG submission 187159) | Surface soil microbial communities from Centralia Pennsylvania, which are recovering from an underground coalmine fire - Coalmine... | ecosystem: Environmental > Terrestrial > Soil >... | reverse complement strand
AATCCGCAATGTTCATAAGCATCTCGGAGGAGCCCCCGGCCGCGGACGCGACCGGCACTGTCCAAAGATCCTGCGTCGAGCGCACATTGTAGGCAGGCATTTGAACAACGAGGGGGTAACTTACCCCCGTCTTGGGATCGACCCAGAAGTTCGGCGACGTTTGGCCGCTTGAATTGACCGCGACGAGCACGTTCCGGACTGTTTGCGCCTCGCTTATTCCGAGCTCGCGCGCGCGGGCCCGGTCGACATCAATCGTCAGCGCCGGGGCATCAGGCACCTGGAACACGTGCGAGTCCACCACTCCAGGGATGTGGCCAATGTCCAGGCTAACCTTTTGCGCAAGCGCATAGGTCTCGCTCGCGCTTGGCCCGGATACCCTTATGTCGATCGGCGCCGGAGAGCCGAAATTCAAGACTTGATTGACGATGTCCGCAGGCTGGAAGAAAAATTGCAATTGAGGAAAACGCCGTGGCAGCTCCTCTCGCAATTTGGCCATATGCGCGGCCGTTGGCGAATGCTTTTCTTTGAGAGAGATCAGGATCTCCCCGTCCATCGTCCCAACGGTGGCCGAATCGCTTAAAGCGATATTGATGCCGCTGTAGGGCAGGCCAATGTTGTCGAGAATGACATCGATCTGGTCCTCTCCAACAATTTGGCGGACCGTATTTTCAACCTCCGCAAAGTAATACTGCGTTTGCTCGATTCTTGTGCCGGGCGGCGCGCGCACGTGGAGCCGCATCTGGCCAGCATCAACTTGCGGGAAAAAATCCCGGCCGAGCTGAGAGAAAAGCGGCAGGGAACAGCCAATCAATAGGACGAAGAAGGCGCTTGTTGCGCCTGGATGCGCCACGCAATAGGCCAAGAGATTGCGGTAGGCCTCCCGAAAGCGGCTGAAGCCTGACTCGAATGCGAGGTGAATGGCGGCAAAGGGCCTGAGCCGATTCTTCTTTTCGTTGTTCTCGCTATGCATGACATGTTCGTCATGACCAGTTTGCGAGCGCATCAAATAATTGAACAGGACAGGAACAAGCGTGAAGGAGAGAAGGAGGCTTGCGATGAGCGCAATAACGACTGAAAGCGACAAGGGCGAGAAGAGATATTTGGCCGTGCCTTGCAACAAAAATACCGGCACGAAGACAATCGAGATTGACAGGGTAGAAAGCATGGTCGGCACGCCGACCTCGCCGCAACCGGTTACGATTGCTTCCTTCAAATCCTCCCCGAGCTTTATGTGACGCTCGATATTTTCAATAACAACGGTGCCATTATCGACCAAAATGCCAACCGCGAGCGCGAAACCGCCGAGCGTCATCGTATTTAGCGTTTCACCTCCGGCATAAAGCGCGGCCACCGCCATAATTATCGAGAGTGGAATTGAAGCAAGGGTAATGAGGGTGAGGCGCCAATTGCCGAGGAACAGGAGGATCATGAGGCCCGTCAGCCCGGCCGCCATGAGTCCGCCCATGAGAACACTATTGAGCGCCGCCTTCACGAAGACCGACTGGTCGAAAATCGCCTTGATATCGACTCCTCGCGGCAGCAGGTCTCTGACGTAAGGAAGAGCATTCTTGATGCCATTGATGACTGCAAGGGTCGAAACGCTTCCGGTCTTGCGCACCATCATCAAAGCGCCGGGCTTGCCGTCGACAGCAACGGAATTCGTTTGAATCTGATAGCCGTCATGGACATGCGCTACGTCGCGCACAAAAACAATGCGCCCCCCGACGTCTTTGATGGGGAACTGGTTTATGGCGGTAATGACATCAGGGCTCGCGTTAGCCGCAAGCGCATAATCCTTGCTGCCGATCTTCACATCGCCAGACGGCAAAATCACATTTTGCTCCTGAAGCGCTTGGGCGACATCTGAGGGGGAAAGACCGTGTGCCTGAAGAGCTTTCGGGTCGAGATCGGCCATGATGACGCGGGGTTTGCCGCCATAAGGATAAGGAACTTGGGCGCCGTGAACCACTGCGAGATAGGGGCGAATGACATTCTGGCCAAGATCGTTGAGCTTCGTATCCGTCAGAGAATTGCTTGAGAGCCCGAGCTGGATGATCGGAACATCCGTTGCGCCGTAACGTAAAACAAGCGGCGGCGTTATATTTGGCGGCATGTATTTCAGGACAACGAGAGCACTGCTCGCGAGCTGTGCAACGGCGCGCGTGACATCGGCGCCCTCGTGCAGATAAATCTTCTCAACGCCCACGCCGTAATAGCTTGTGGCCTCAATTCTGCTAATGTCGTCGACCAGCGAGGCAAGCTGGCGTTCATGCAATGTGAGGATGCGGTTCTGGATATCGAGCGGCGTCATGCCGGCGTACGTCCACACGACGCTTACGACAGGAATGTTTATCTCGGGGAAGATGTCGACCGGCATGCGCAACGCGGCGCCTACTCCGAGGATGCAAACGAGTATCAATCCAGCGACGACGGTGTACGGCCGCTGGAGAACGTATATGACCAGCCGCATCAAGTTACCTTGCGAGGCACCCGGTAAAGCGGTGAATTTGGCTACGCGGAGTCACTACAGCAGGCCAACAGGTTTGATCTGTGCGGTGTCTGGGCCAGCCCGCGGATCTGCAGGCTCTCGCTTACATGGGCCGAGGCCGGAAGGAAAATAAAATTTCCGTTAGGTTCAAGGTGCATATCGCGGGCCTGCACCATAAGCCCCGCTTGGGCCGCGTCCCGCAAAGCGGTCTCAATGCAATTGGAGCGCGGGCCGGTGCTGCCGCCGCACCAGACCGCGCTCCAAGGAAATTGCTCTTCAGCTCCTTAGAAAGGATAGTAGCGAATGCTCGCAAAGAACATGTTTTCGTTCCGCTGCGGGGCCGCCACTGCCGCAAGGCCAAAGGGCGCGGGGAAAACAGGACCGGCACCGAAGAACCCAAATTTCTGAGTAAATGAATATTGCAGACCCCATGTGAGCCGGCCAAAAGGCCCCTTGAAGACATCGTCCCAAAAGCCGCCGGTGATCTGCCGCACCTTCTCCATGTTGCCCGAGCAAGTGGTGGAGAACTCGATATCGCACCCGAGATTGTTGAAAAAGGGATTTCCCCAGCCAACGAAACGGGCCGTTCCCAATGGCGTAAAGCCGAAGTTGGGGCTTTGGGATTCTTGCCCGGCATAGGTGTAGAAGTCGAGCCCGGGCATAGCGTGCCAAATCAACCCGGCGAGCAGCATAGTCTCGGAAATCGGCGAAAGGCTGCCATCGGGATTAAACGTCACGTCCGGGAGCTGTGCTGCTCCGTAGCGCCCGATGCCGCGCCCGACCGTGCCCGAAAATTGGCCTTCCAGCACCTTCGGAATAATCGGAACAAGGATGGACCCGCCGGCACCCCAGCCGTTCGTTTGGGCGTTATAGGCTGTCAAGTTACTAAACGGGGCGGATGCGGTACGAGCGAAAGGCCAAGCCACGCGGTCGATGAAGCTGCGGAATATTCCAAATCCTTCCATATGAATGCTGCGATCCGCAACCACGGGATCCCAAGCAAGCTTGCCGATGAGATCTGGCCACTGGTTGAGCGACACGGAATTAATCGAGTTGAACAGAGACCCTCCAAGGATAGTTCCGCCTGCGTTCAGATTCGGAGTGGTGATTACGCTTGGAAGGATATTGATGACCGTTGGCACCGTTGGTGCTGTGCCGCCGAAAGTTGTCGCAGGCTGCTCGATCGAAAGGCCGGCCCAGAAGGTCTTGTCGAAGTCCTTGACGAACCGTATTTGATCTTGCCTGTCCCATAGGAAGCCAGGAACGTACTGATCTTCTATGGTTAGCGGAGTATTTTCCTTTCTTGGCAGGATGCCGACAATATCCATGGTCGCCAGCGTGAAGGCGTGGCCTGCGAGGAAATGGTAACCCCAGTCGTCGTCATCAACTGTCAAATAAAGATGACGGATCCGGAAGTTGAAGGAATCACTCTGGTTGAGATTGGCGGTTTGCGCAGCACCAAGGAAATCGAATTCGCCATAGCCTGCAAGATGAGTTGAGTCGCTGATGTCACCCCGGACCAGAGCTGCGAGCCGGCTGCGCCGGGCGGAAAGATGGAACTCGCCGGCATGGGTTGTGGGCACATTGGCAAATGGAATGTTCTGCCAGGGTGTCGCGATATCGGCGCCGATAAAGTGATCGCGGGCAACGGTCGCCAGCTCAAAAAAACCGCCGGGGGTGATTGTCACCCCGTTTATGAAAATGCTGTACGGGCCAATGTAGGGATAGCCTTTGAGTTTCGCCTCCAGTCCGGCAAGACCGCCGGTCTGATAGGACGGGGGTTGCCCGGGAAGACCGATTCCAACGGCAGGCAGCACGGCTGGCTTTGGCTCGCTGCTGCCCGGAATTTTCGGAAGTGAATAAACCGGAGATTGGGCCATGATCGGCGGGCCACCCGCTGCCGCGGCTTTCTTCATCTCGGCTTCGGCCTGTTTTTGCTTGCGCGCTTGCTCGGCGACTTTCGCCTCGAGCTGCTTCAGCCTTTCCTTAAGAAAGCGGATCTCCGCTGCCGTATCATCCGCGTGCGATGAGGAGGGATAGGCCGAAAGAGCGGCGAGCGCGCAAGCCGCGACGGTGCCCTTGAGGTTAATTTTCATTGGATGCCCCGTGAAATTTCTCGGCCAAGCGGTGCCGCCGCCAGATGACAGCAGAGTGACAGGCAGGGCTATGGCAGAGGCTGAGCCGGGCGAAAAAACAACTTAAACACGGCCTGTGGCAGAGTTGCCACAGGCGCCGGGTCTGACGAAGCGGGCTCTGGCACGAGGGGGGGCCAGAAACGTTTCCGCCTGTGGCGCGTCGGCCGCGGTCCTTTACGCAAAGCGGCCAGACCAGGAGTCCGGCCGCCGTTCAGGGTCAATCCCGGTATCGGGGCTGTGGCCCCTGATAATAGGCGGGCGGCGGCCAAAGCCTGCTTTGGGGAGCTGGTATGATTACGACGCTCCGGCCTTCCAGGATCCTGTCCGGATGACAGTCGGGATAGCCGGCCTCAATTTGGCACCCGTCCAGCGGCGGCGCCGCGCCAAGCGGCCGCAGCGCCGCATACTCGGCCGAGGCGGGGGCAGCCGCCGAAAGGCCGAAAATGAAGCAAGCAATAAGACGCATGGCCTCGCTCCCTTCGATTATGTCACTTTTATGACAGTCGGGCGGAATTATTCAATCGTCAATGCCAAAATTGTCGGAATTTCAAAATAAATCGAACGAAATAGAAACGGGACGCCCGACGAAACAGGGATCAAAAGGCCGTGCAACGCGTGCAGCCATCTCCGGAAGAGAGGACCGCGCTCAGCCGGATCTCACCAGTTGACCTGGGCACGCATCAAGAAGATGTTTGGATGAATTCCGTTCAAGAAAGGCCTGTCGAAAGGCGCCGCGAGCTGCAGCACGTTGATCCAGTTGGCCATGAAGCGGACTCCGATGTCGGGATACCAGTTAAGCCCAAGGGTGAGATCGGTCTCTCTGCCGCCTTGAATATTGGAAGGCAGGCCCACAGGCTGGCGGACAAGAAAACCGCCGCTATTCAGATTGAGCTCGCTGAGCCGCGCGGCAAACTCCCAGGCGCCAATCCCGCCTGCGCTTACGGGGCTTATGATCTCGATTTGGTCAAAAGTTCCCGGCCGGCGGTAGTCGGTCCGGTAGCTTGCCGCGCGCGATTCACCGGTTAGGTACCAAGCCGCATAGATATAGTAGCCGCTGAAGTCGAGAGCGGCAGCGCCCGGAGCCTTTAGGAGACCGATGAGCGCCGGGTCCCGGTTATAATGGGCGCCCATATATTCGCCTTGTATCGAGAAGGGCCCATAGGCCGCTGCAAATTCGGCGCCGTAATCGAGAACGTTCTTGGTGCAATTTTCACCCAGAAGGACGGCCCCGCAATCCAGAGGCTGGGTGCCAAGCAGATTCTCATTCAAAAGATTGGCTTCTGTCCTCACATTGGTTCCTGGTGCAAGCACCCTGTTATCGCTTGCGGCCGTCGCATCATTGGGCCTTTGATAGCGCACAGAGCCGCCCACATGGAGCAGCGTGTCCTTGGTCATGATCGGGGCAAAGGTAATGCGCCCGGCGAGATCCCAATATTGATTTCCGCCGGGCAAGGGAGCGAGCACATTGTCCTCGAAGCTTGTGCTGAAGACGCCGCCCTTGGCGGTCCAGCCTTCTCCACTGGTGAAGGCCGCAAGACCAATGTGGCGGCTCGGAGGGATGGCGTCCATCGGCAACGCGCGCTCTATAAAATCGATGTAGTTTTTCGAATTGATCCTTTCCAGGCTAAATGGCTCGTAGAAATTGCCGGCCTGGAAAATGAGCGGTTCGAAGTAGCCAAACGCTAAGAAAGCGTCCCGAATTCCTCCAGCCGGTGTCGTCGTAGTACCTGAAAGCGCGGTGCGCGGGGCATTCCCCGCAAAGTCATATTCAAACTTATAATCCCAATATTTGAAGGCTCTGCCGTCGATCCCCAAGCGCGCCTGAGTAAGATTGACCGGGCTTGAGTATCCTCTCTCGGGTTGACTCGATCCTCCGCCATCAATGAATAACCTGCCGATGATCTTGAAGCTGAAATCATGGTCGAGCGATTCAACTTTGAGCCCGTTCTTGAAAGTCACGAATACCGGTGGTGGCGATGGCGGCGGCGGACAGGGGGCGTCCTTGCAGACGGCCTCCTGCACTGGCTGCGGTGCTGCGTTACGGACGGTGCCCTGCGCTTGCTTCCGCTCGCGCCTTCCTTTGGCGACCTCCGCTTCGAGCTGCTTCAGCCGCGCCTTGAGAGGCTCAAGTTGCCTCACCTGTTCTTTGAGCCAGCGAATCTCGGCAGCAACATCCTCTGCCTGCACCGTAGCGTTGGAGGCCGTCAGGCCGGCCAATACCACAGCCGCGAGAGCTGTTCTGTTGCCGCTGGCGTTCATGCGAACGTACCCCTTTCGTGCTGAGCTACGGCGCGCCGCTCACCGCCATGTCAAAATCAGGGTATTGGCCGACAATGTCAATTAAAATTATGGACTAACTGGAATAACTAGGTTGCTGTTGCATTTGAGCCACGCCTCGGTTGTCTGAAGCGGGACGCGTGAATCAACGGCACCTAGAATGAGAACGTAATCGCCGCGCCGAAGGCGGCGGCGCGGCTCGCAAACGCTCAAACGCTGGCACCGGTAGACAAGACATTCCCAAGCCTTAGCCGGCCGGAAGCTCGACCGGCCAACTCCGGCCATCAAAAAGTCAAGCGCGCACTCAGGATCCACCCATGATTAAACAGCGGTGTCAGCGGAGCTGTTATGTGGTGCTCGGGTATGACCGCGGCTTGATAAGCGATGCCAAAATTAATCTTCACGCGCTTGTAGATCTGAAAACGGCCGAGCATCACACCAGGGCCGATAAGGAGCTGGTTTCTGCCGGCGCGCACGCCACTCGTCCATTGAATGTCGTTGAGCGCGAATTCCGGCCAGAAATATTCCCCGAGATGATATTGGAAAGTCACACTGGTGAGGAGCGCGGTGCCGATGTGGTTGCGCTCGTCAGTCGGGATCGAATAGCCGATCGTCCCCTGAATGTCGAAATCACCCCAGCCGATGCCTCCTGAGATCGTGGGAGTGATGATCCAGGCCGGCCTGTTCGTGAATGCATGGACGCCGGTTGGCGCCTGAAATCCCAGAAAGGCAGAGAGAATATAGTTTCCATTTTCCTCGCTTGCGCTGAGGAGCCGTTGTTTAATGGTGAGGAAATTCCAGTCAGCAAAACCGGTTGCAGGCTTGACCTTGGTCCCCTCCGGGATCCGCTGTTCGAATGCCGGAACGTTGATAAGAATCTCGTTAGTTTCGGTTGGAATGAGCTCCAGCCCTTTGCCGGAAAAATAATTTTCAATTTCTGCGCCATTTTGCAGAAATTGTTGCATTTGATCATATCTAAATTCTTGCTCGAGTCGCGGAGTTACGGTCGTGATCGGCGTCATCCAGTGCGGCTGGCTCGCCTGCGCCGCGTCCGCCCGGTCAAACCAGTGTGCGAAATAATCGATGGCCGGATTCGCAGGAGGCTCGTCCGGGTCCGGGGCTGGAACCGGAAGATTCTCCGCGTGAGCGCCCTGCGAGAGACTCGCCACAAGGAACACGAATATAAAGCCCGTTGGCCGGACGGCGGCGCGGGCTCTCCGCTTGCTTGCGCCCAATACCATGCCCCCTCGCGCAGATTTGTATCTCACTGGGGGACATCATATATATTCATTACATAACGTCTAGGGCTGTTTCCCGACTTCTTCGCATATGTGTCATCGAGGTCACATCTTCACGGCCGCTGCTTTGCGAGATCCCTCGGCACGAATTCAGGGAGGCGCAGACGGCCCCGGCTTAAAACATCGATTTGCTAGCCGCTTACTTTTGACGAGATCCAGCTCCTTACCGGAAACTGGCGCCGCCGGCGCCAGCGCAAACCTGCTTCATCCCGGTTTGAGGATCTTGCGCGAAGCCGCATCACTCCGGATAAAGTCCCGCCCGGCGCGCACGCTCGCGGACCAGAGCGAGAACTATTTCGGCGATCGGCATTCGTTTGCCCGCAAGCATGCCGAGTTCGACGACGGCGCCAAGCATCGCATCAATCTCCATCGGCCGTCCGCGCTCCAGATCCTGCAACATCGATGTCTTGTGCGCTCCGACCTCGGCGGCGCCGGCAATTCTCTTATCAACGCTGATCGGAAAGCGTATGCCCAGCGCCTCCGCGGCCTCTTGCGCTTCGACCATCATGGCGCGGGCGATGGCCCGCAAATCATCTTGCCTGGTGAGGCGGTCGAGGGTGGAAGAGGTCAGCACCGATAAAGGATTGAAGGCGAGATTGCCCCAGAGTTTCACCCAGATCTCCTCACGGATACGCGGCCGGACCGGCGCCTTGAGGCCCGCTCCGGTCAGCAGCCGTGACAGGGTTTCGGCGCGCAAGCTCCGGCTGCCATCCGGCTCGCCCAAAGTGAAGCGGTCGCCATAGGCGTGTTCTATGACCCCGGGCTCGACAATCTCGGCGGCGGGATAAACGACGGCGCCGAGCACCTGCCGCGGCGGCAGCAGGCGCATCAGCGTGCCGCCTGGGTCGACGCTTTCGACCGGCCGGCCGCGCCAGGGCGACTCGATGCCATAGAAGTACCAGTATGGGATACCATTGATCGCAGTGACCAGGGTAGTCTGCGCCGTCATCAGCCTCGCGATCTGCGCCGCCGCCTTTGGCAGCGAGTGCGCTTTCAGTGTGAGGATGACATAGTCCTGCGGACCTATATCTTCGCGATCATCAGTGCAGAAAGGACGCACAGTTGTCCGTTGACCGCCGCTCGACAGGGTGAGGCCGTTATTGCGCATGGCCTCAAGATGAGCGCCGCGCGCGATCAAGGTAACGCCGGCGCCGGATTGCATTAGTTTGACGCCAAGATACCCGCCGATCGCGCCCGCCCCGAAAATCGCGATCTTCATGCCTCGAGGCCGAGTCTTTGAGCGAGCCCAGCCCGTTGCAGCTTGCCGGTGGCGCCTTTCGGGATCTCGCCGACAAAGATGATCTTGCGGGGAACCTTGAAATGGGCCAAGTGCGCGCCGGCAAAATCGCGCAGCTCGTGCTCAGTGGCGGTTTGGCCGGGGCGCAGCACCACGGCGGCCGCGACTTCCTCACCAAGGATCTTGTGCGGCATGCCAAAGGCGACAGCTTGCGCGACCGCCGGATGGTTCATGAGCACGGCATCGATTTCAAGCGGGCCAACCTTTTCGCCGCCGCGATTGATCAATTCCTTGAGCCGTCCGGTCAGCCGGAGATAGCCTGCCTCATCCAACCTGCCCTGGTCGCCAGTGCGGAACCAGCCATTGGTAAACGCCCTAGCATTGGCTTCGGGGTTGTTCTCATAGCCCGCCGTGACATTGCGGCCGCGAATGACGACTTCACCGAGCAGGCCTGGCGGAAGCAAGGCGCCGGCATCGTCCATGATTGCAATCTCCGGGCCGGCGGCGGGTCCAACCGAGCCGGGGCAGCGCGCTTTTGGCGGAAGCGGATTCGAGGCCATTTGATGCGCGGCCTCTGTCATCCCGTAGCTCTCAATCACCGGAACCCCCAAGAAATCTTCGAGTTCGCCCATGACTGATGGCGGAAGCGAGGCCGAAGATGAACGGACGAAACGGAGCCTCCCGGATTTGATCGCAGCCAAATTGCGCGGCGCACGGGCGAGCAGCGCCTGATGCATCGTCGGCACTGCGGTGTACCAGCTTGGGCGAACGGACTCGAACCAGTGGAAGAATTTTAGCGCATGAAATCCGGGGGTGCAGCAGACGGCGCCGCCAGCGGCTAGGCTCGCCAGTACGGCGGCGATAAGTCCGTGAATATGAAAAAGCGGCATCACGTTAAGGCAGCAATCTCCAGGCGTCAGCGCTAGGGTGGCGGCGATATGATAAGCGGAGGCCGTGATGTTGCGGTGGGTCAGCGGCACAATCTTTGGCCTCGCCGTCGTGCCAGAAGTGTGAAGGACGAGCGCCACGTCATCGGCGGCGGCCAGGCCTGCGGCCTCAGGCCTGCCGGCAAGATGGCGCTGCGGCGTTAACGAGAATGCCCCGGCCATTGTCCTATCGCTTGTCATTTCGAGGATAGGGATGGAAATGGCGGCGGCGACAGCGCGAGCGGGACTCTCCATGCCATCGGCAATGACGAGCGCTTTGGCTCTGAGGTCAGTGAGGTAAAACTCGAACTCCTCGGCGCGATAGGCTGGGTTGAGCGGCGCTGTGGTGGCACCGCATGCCATGGCGAGGAAGGCACCGGCCAATTCCGGTCCGTTGGGCAAAACCAAGGCGACCCTGTCCCCTCGCCCAATGCCCATGCCATTCAAGGCCTCGACGGTGCGCTGGGCGAGGCCGCGCAGTCCGGCATAGCTCAGCCCGATCCGGTCCGGGGCGGCGAGAGCGGTGTCACGGGCAGCGCCCTTCTCAAGAAGCCGAACGACGGTGTCGGCAGGATACGCCATCTCAAAGCGTTCCGGCGTAGGGGCCGTTGCCATTTTGTCTTTCTTACCGGTCACTTCGATGCGCTATTATTTGCCGGCCCAATCAGCCGAGCTGCGATTGTCTTTCGGGCTCGTGATCGATGGCCGCATATGCCACTCTTTGGATTTTTTTTGAGCCTCGCCGCCCCCAAAGCGCCGGCGTGGCCGCTTGAGAGCGGAGCCGCGGAGCAGCAGGTCCATTGCTCCCTATGGCGAAGAGGCAAACGGTAGCTTTTCGCCCGGCCCCAATGGCTTGATTGCAGCTTAACACTGAGTTCGTGTCTCGTGAACTCGATCTCTGGACTTGTTCTAGCTTTTGAAGCTCAGCGGCAATTTCTTGATCAGCCCTGCTGCGTACAAAAGAAGCAGTCGATTGGTAGACATAAAAGAACAGGGCAATCACAACGGCGCCGAAAATGCTAATCGCGATGAGCGCCAGCAAAAAAGTGCGCGAGCGTAAGGTTTTAGCCAGGAGCACGGACACAATATCCAATCCCGCGGACTGTATGAATGAGCGGATAGGACTGTGTGGAATCGATCTTGCGCCGTAGGCGCCCGACATAAACATCGATGATATTCGTTGCTGGATCGAAATGGAGATCCCACACATGCTGCAGCAGCATGGCGCGCGGGATAACCTGGCCTTGGTTGCGCGCCAGATATTCAAGAAGCTTGAATTCACGAGGCAGCAAGTCGATGCTCCGGCCGCCGCGGGCCACCGTTCGTGATACCAGATCGAGCTCGAGATCGCCGGCGCGCAGGACCACTTCCTTAACGACGGTCTCGCTGCGCCGGGCGAGAGTCTCGACCCGCGCCAGCAACGGCCGGCAGGATGACGAGCGTTGCGATGGTGCCTCCTATCAGCCCGCCGATCACGGCACGGCCGAGCGGCGCGGTCTGAGAGCCGGCCTCACCGAGACCGATCGCCATCGGCAGCATGCCCGAGATCATCGCAGAGCTTGTCATCACAATCGGCCGCAGACGGCTCGCTGCCCCATCCACCGCCGCATCTCGCACGCGGGCGCCGCCGATCCTGTTACGCCCGGCGAAGGTCACGAGCAGGATTGCGTTCGCCACTGCGACACTGATCGCCATGATCGCGCCAATGAGAGATTCAATGTCCAACGCCGTCCTGGTGACCCAAAGCGCAACCGATGCGCCTGCAACGACGGCAGGGATCGTGAGAATGACTCCAAGCGATAACCGGAAGGAATGAAAATTTGCTGCCAGCAGCAGGAAGACTGCGATCGGCGCGGCGATGAGCCAGAGCTTGAGGCGGTTGAACATCTCCTCCATTGGCACGGCCTGGCCGCGCACCGAAACCTTCACGCCAGGCGGCGGGGCGCCAGCCTTGGCAAGCGCCTTCGATATTTGGTCTGCCACGCCGCCAAGGTCCTGGCTGGCGATATTGGCCTGCAAAGCTCTCTATACGGTGCGCGGAGCATGAAGCGCGGCGAACAAAAAGGCCCCGGAATTCCGGGGCCTTCCGTAATCGATCAAAGAGGTGCTCGCACGGATTAGAAATCCATGCCGCCCATGCCGCCGCCGCCCATGCCTGCGCCGGGGGCGGGCGTTTCCTTCTTGGGCGCCTCAACGATCGTCGCCTCGGTCGTGATAACCAGCCCTGCAACCGAGGCGGCATCCTGAAGTGCTGTGCGCACGACCTTGGTCGGATCAATGATGCCGAGCTTCATGAGGTCGCCGAACTCGCCGTTCTGGGCGTCGTACCCGTGCGAGTAGGCGGGATTTTCGATCAGCTTGCCGACAATAACCGATCCGTCCGCGCCAGAATTTTCAATGATCTGCCGCGCGGGCGCGACGATGGCCTTGCGGACAATTTCGACGCCGGTGTGCTGATCGGCGTTCTCGACCTTAATGCCGTCGAGCGCCTTGATCGCGCGCAGGAGGGGCACGCCGCCGCCGGGCAGGATGCCCTCCTCGACGGCCGCGCGGGTAGCGTTCAAGGCATCCTCAACCAGGTCTTTCTTTTCCTTTACTTCGACCTCGGTTGCTCCGCCAACCCGGATCACCGCGACGCCGCCAGCAAGCTTAGCCAAGCGCTCCTGGAGCTTCTCGCGGTCATAATCGGAGGTGGTCTCGGCAATTTGCGTTTTGATCTGGGAAATGCGGCCCTCGATTTCTTTCTTCTCGCCTGCGCCGTCGATGATGGTTGTGGCTTCTTTCTCGATCCTGACCCGCTTTGCGCGGCCGAGCATCTGCAGGGTCACGTTCTCAAGCTTGATGCCAAGCTCTTCTGAGATCATCTGGCCGCCGGTAAGGACCGCGATATCCTCCAGCATGGCCTTGCGGCGGTCACCGAAGCCCGGCGCTTTCACGGCTGCGACCTTCAGGCCGCCGCGCAGCTTATTAACGACGAGCGTGGCCAGCGCCTCGCCCTCGACGTCCTCGGCTACGATAAGGAGCGGCTTGCCGGTCTGGACAACCGCCTCGAGCACTGGAAGCAGCGATTGAAGCGAGGAAAGCTTCTTCTCATGGACGAGGATATACGGCTCTTCGAGCTCAGCGGTCATCTTCTCGGCATTGGTGATGAAGTAAGGCGAGAGATAGCCGCGGTCAAACTGCATGCCCTCGACGACGTCGAGCTCCGTCTCAAGGCTTTTTGCCTCCTCGACGGTGATGACGCCTTCATTGCCGACCTTTTGCATCGCGTTCGCAATCATTTGGCCAATCGACTTGTCGCCATTGGCCGAGATCGTGCCAACCTGGGCAATCTCTTCGTTCGAGGTGACCTTTTTCGAGTTTTTCTTGAGGTCGGCTACGACCGCATTGACCGCGGCATCAACGCCGCGCTTCAGGTCCATCGGGTTAAGGCCCGCTGCAACGGCCTTGGTGCCTTCCTTGACGATCGAGGCGGCGAGAACGGTTGCCGTCGTCGTGCCGTCTCCTGCAAGGTCGTTTTGCTTCGAGGCAACTTCGCGGACGAGCTGGGCGCCGAGGTTCTCGAACTTATCGGCGAGTTCGATTTCCTTGGCGACGGTCACACCGTCCTTGGTGATGCGGGGAGCGCCGAAGGACTTCTCCATGACGACATTGCGCCCCTTGGGGCCAAGGGTGATCTTGACCGCGTTGTTGAGGATTTCGACGCCGCGCAACATCCGGTCGCGCGCGTCAGACGAGAAGCGGAGCTCTTTGGCTGCCATGTGGGAAACTCCTGAACTGGAACTTTAAGGGAATGGGCTGATTGGCTTTGCGGATTCAGGCGACAACGCCAAGGATATCGCTCTCCTTCATGATCAGGAGGTCCTCGCCGTCGATCTTGACCTCAGTGCCCGACCACTTGCCGAAAAGAACCCTGTCCCCCTTTTTGACGTCGAGCGGAGTGAGCTTTCCCTGCTCGTCGCGCCCGCCGGGCCCAACCGCAACGATCTCGCCCTCCTGAGGCTTCTCTTTGGCGGTATCCGGGATGATAATGCCGCCCTTGGTTTTTTCCTCACTTTCGATACGCTTCACCACGACTCTGTCGTGCAAAGGACGAAAACCCATGTTTGATGACTCCCCAAAGTGCCGCGGGCAGGATTTCACGTGCCGGGAGCTCCGGCAGGGCCTGCGGCTGACGACGCGTTAGCACTCTGCCCTGTAGAGTGCTAACAGACGAGCGTGTACCTAAGGACCTCCGGCTCAGATGTCAAGGGATGATCTGCATCACCAAATCGCCTCCCTCATAAGTGCGGCAGACGCTGGAGTAAGCGGTTGAGGGCGGCTGCCGGAAGGCTTGCGCCCCAGTCTGCCGCGCAGGCTGCGTGCCGGCGCCAAAGCGGCGCCGCAACTGCGGCACTTCTCGGAACGGCGGTATTTTGCGCCTGCTTCGGCGCCGCGGCTGCCCAGGAACGGGCCGTGAGCGTCTTTGGCTGGGGCGATTACATTGATCCCTCAGTGATCGAGGAATTCACCAAGGAGACCGGAATCAAGGTCACCTATGATTCCTATCAATCGGCCGGAGCGCTCGAACGCCGGATCGAGGCGGGCAAGACGGATTTCGACGTTGTGATCGTGCCCGGCGACAGTCTGCGCAAGGAGGTCCCGGCGGGCCTTTTTCAAAAGATCGATAAATCGAAGCTTCAGAACGTTAAAAATCTTTCGCCCGAGGTGATGGCCCGCCTCGATGCTTACGACCGGGGCAGCGACTATGCCCTCAATTACATGTGGTTTACGGCGGGCATCGCCTACAACTCTGCAAAGTTAAATGAGGTGCTAGGTGATTCTTCCTCTCTTGCGGCCGCGGCCAGAGGAAGCGGCCGGGCACTCTCTTGGGGCGCGCTCTTCCGGCTGGACAATTTAAAGAAATTCGCAAACTGCGGCGTTACCGTTCTCGACAGCGGCCGCGAAATGTTTGCGCTGGCTCTCATTTATCTCAAGGGGGATCCGGGCATTGGCCGCTGGAGCGACTTTATGAACGCCGCCGATCTTTTGAAAGTGGTGCGGCGGCATGTGAAGAAGTTTGATTCTTCCTCCTATGCGGATGCGCTCCTCAGCGGCGAAATTTGCCTTGCCGTAGGCTACTCAGCGCCCGTTCTTCGCGCGCAGGCCCGCGCCCGGGAGGCCGGTGAGGACGCCGATGTTGGATTTGCTGTTCCAAAGGAAGGAAGCCTCATCGCCTCGGACAATCTCGCAATTCTGAAAGGAGCGCCCGATCCCGCGGAGGCCTATGAGTTTATCGATTTCCTCCTGAGGCCTGAAATCGCGGCGCGCAATGCGAGATATACCGGGCTCTCAAGCGGCGTGCTCGCACCCGCGCGGGCTGAGGGCAACGGCGCCGGGAGCAGCCAGACTTCCCCCGGCGACGTGACATTGCAGCGCCTTTTCGCCATTCCTGCCTACGGTCCGCAGCTGCAGCGGATCATCGAGCAAGACTGGTTCCGCAACAAAAGCGGGAAATAGCCCGCGCGATCAAGGCACCTCGGCGCTGGCTTCAGTATTCGATCGGCTTCCAAAAGAGGCTCGCGATCACCGTGAGAATCGCGCCGCTCATGGCTCCGAGGATCACCTGCAAGACAACCGTCCCGGCCCCAAGGCCAGTGCCCACCACGCCCAGGCCTTGGAACACAAAGGCGCCGATGACGCCACCTAAAGCACCAAACACGGAGTTCATAAGGGGGCCGAGGGTGAAAGTCGTAACCTTAGCGAACACATTGCCGCCGATCACCCCGGCGGCGATGAGGACGAAGAAGCTAACGATCGTTGTAACGTCCATTTCCCATCCTCCCTAGAGGAGACCGCGGGCGCAAGCCAAATCGCTTCTTGCCTTGCGCCGCAGGCCCGTTTGTCTTCCCGGAAGAAGCTCTTCGCTCCGGCACAGCTGGCGCCCGGCCGCAAGACCCCGCCTCTGGCTGCACACTGACGCGAGGCCAAAGAGACTCCGTCCGGCCGCGCCGCTCCGGGCCATTCTATTAAATGTGCGCGGAGCTTTCGAAACAAGTCATTGCGCTCTTTATACGCCCTTGTTTTTGGGACGGCTGCCACCAAATCGTCTTAACCGTGAGGTGCCGGGCCGGTTGATTTGATCGCTTTTTTAAGGCGCCGAATGCGGCGGTGCGTGCGGATCTCATTTTTTCTTATGCGCTGGCGCGGCCCCTTGTCTTCGAGGCAGGCACTCCTATATTCTCATTCCGCCTTGGCAAGGCCCGGCTGCAGAAGCCTCTCCCGCCAAGGTGGCGAGTCGTAAGCCGCTGTTTTTGAAGGCGGATTGCCTCGAGGCAAGGTCAAGGCGATTTTTAGAAGTTTTTTGAAAATCGCCGGTTGACAGGGGGAGGGAGCTTCTCCTATAAGCCCCCTCACCGGCTGCGGCGCCGCCTTAAGCGGCGGAACGCACCGGTCCTCTTGCGTCTCACGGGCTCAAAGCAACCCGGTCCATCAAGCCGGGATGAAGATGCTTCGGCCCTGGGGCGCTGTCCGGTTCACGCGGGCTGGACGTGCTGTTTGACAATTGAATAGGAAGAAAGAGAAACGTGGGCGGCGGAGTCCTTGCGGGCCGCACGCATTACCTTGCGTAATGTTTGCGGCTGTGAGAGAGACTCTGGCGGTCACGTAACTTAAGTTCACCAGCGTCTGCAGGCCTTTTGGTTTGCAGGCAGGTGTGCTTGGGACTCGTCGAGAGTGACCGGCCAGCACCAAATTCTCATCCAACCTGAGAGTTTGATCCTGGCTCAGAACGAACGCTGGCGGCAGGCCTAACACATGCAAGTCGAACGGGCGTAGCAATACGTCAGTGGCAGACGGGTGAGTAACGCGTGGGAACATGCCCTCCGGTTCGGAATAACCCAGGGAAACTTGGGCTAATGCCGGATACGTCCGCAAGGAGAAAGATTTATTGCCGGAGGATTGGCCCGCGTCTGATTAGCTTGTTGGTGGGGTAATGGCCTACCAAGGCGACGATCAGTAGCTGGTCTGAGAGGATGATCAGCCACATTGGGACTGAGACACGGCCCAAACTCCTACGGGAGGCAGCAGTGGGGAATATTGGACAATGGGCGAAAGCCTGATCCAGCCATGCCGCGTGAGTGATGAAGGCCTTAGGGTTGTAAAGCTCTTTTGCCCGGGAAGATAATGACGGTACCGGGAGAATAAGCCCCGGCTAACTTCGTGCCAGCAGCCGCGGTAATACGAAGGGGGCTAGCGTTGTTCGGAATCACTGGGCGTAAAGCGCACGTAGGCGGATCTTTAAGTCAGGGGTGAAATCCCGGGGCTCAACCCCGGAACTGCCTTTGATACTGGGGATCTCGAGTCCGGGAGAGGTGAGTGGAATTGCGAGTGTAGAGGTGAAATTCGTAGATATTCGCAAGAACACCAGTGGCGAAGGCGGCTCACTGGCCCGGAACTGACGCTGAGGTGCGAAAGCGTGGGGAGCAAACAGGATTAGATACCCTGGTAGTCCACGCCGTAAACGATGGATGCTAGCCGTCAGACAGCTTGCTGTTTGGTGGCGCAGTTAACACGTTAAGCATCCCGCCTGGGGAGTACGGTCGCAAGATTAAAACTCAAAGGAATTGACGGGGGCCCGCACAAGCGGTGGAGCATGTGGTTTAATTCGAAGCAACGCGCAGAACCTTACCAGCCCTTGACATGTCCCGTATGGGGACCGGAGACGGTCTCCTTCAGTTCGGCTGGCGGGAACACAGGTGCTGCATGGCTGTCGTCAGCTCGTGTCGTGAGATGTTGGGTTAAGTCCCGCAACGAGCGCAACCCTCGCCCTTAGTTGCCATCATTCAGTTGGGCACTCTAGGGGGACTGCCGGTGATAAGCCGCGAGGAAGGTGGGGATGACGTCAAGTCCTCATGGCCCTTACGGGCTGGGCTACACACGTGCTACAATGGCGGTGACAATGGGATGCGGAGGGGCGACCCCGAGCAAATCTCAAAAAGCCGCCTCAGTTCAGATTGCACTCTGCAACTCGAGTGCATGAAGGCGGAATCGCTAGTAATCGCAGATCAGCACGCTGCGGTGAATACGTTCCCGGGCCTTGTACACACCGCCCGTCACACCATGGGAGTTGGCTCTACCCGAAGGCGTTTTGCTAACCGCAAGGAGGCAGACGACCACGGTAGGGTCAGCGACTGGGGTGAAGTCGTAACAAGGTAGCCGTAGGGGAACCTGCGGCTGGATCACCTCCTTTCTAAGGATGATCCCT
>Ga0209810_1002055_pt1:0-2500 | contig 26106 bp, 19 predicted proteins | sample Coa_R1_7_FD_187159 | JGI IMG/M metagenome (GOLD analysis project Ga0209810, IMG submission 187159) | Surface soil microbial communities from Centralia Pennsylvania, which are recovering from an underground coalmine fire - Coalmine... | ecosystem: Environmental > Terrestrial > Soil >... | reverse complement strand
GCGTGATTTCAGAATTGGCGGGGATTCGCAACGCGCTGGGCCAGGATGCTGGTGAGCCTTGGCGACTGCCCCGGCGTCGTGGATCAACAGAGGCACCCGCATCCACACGTGTTACTGGCGATCCGATATTCGATTCCGGTCGATGGGAGATTGCCGATCAGCGCTTATGGGAGGAAGAGAAAGAGAGCGCGCGTCGCGCCATCGAGGGAGAGGTGCTTTCTTCCGGTCGGACCGGGATTGAGGCCCTTGCTTGGTACGCATCGTTCCATGACAACCAGCGTGACTGGGGCATCTACATCCCTCTATCCAGCCTCGCCCTCTTGGACGAACTTTACCTTAGCAAGCTGCCGATGGACCGAGATCGGCGGCTTCGTCTTGCTTGGTCAATTTTGCTCCACCATGAGCAGATGCATTTTGCGGTGGACCACGCCTGCGCTTGGTTTGAACTGATGCTGAGGGCTCCGATCCGCAGAGAGTTCATGGCGCGGTTCAAGGCTGAACCCCCACTCCCGACGGTTACGACGTCTGAAGCCTATCTTGAAATCGAAGAGACGGCAGCAAATGCTCACATGCTGAGGCAGTTGGGACGGGCCGCGCCACGCCAGATTGTCCGAACGGTAGAGAGCTTCGTACAGAACCAGCCGGTGGGTTACCGGGAAGGCCTCAACGCCACCGGCGACACCGCTTTCGCGGACGCCGTAGCAGAAACCCTACGTAGCTATCTGGCGCTGTGGGCGATCGAACATCGCCTGGACTTTGGCAGTCGCGAGATGAATCTGTTGCGACTATTACCCCTCGGAGATGGCGACGCGCTTGCCGAGTGTACCGTTCGCGTCCTCGACGACCTAGCAGAAGTCGGCGTTGGGCCGGGGGCGGTTCGTCTCATCCAGTGCATCACTGAGATCATTGAAAGCCAGAACTTTGAAAGACAGCTTCGTCGCCAAGACCCCGCGGTTCGCCGCGATTGGAGCCGAAGGAAGGAACAGATCAAAGTCGGTCTCCCATCGCCGCCCCGTTTTGAGAAGCTCAAGAACCGGGAGCCGCCGACGTGGTCACTGCGGTTGCGCGATGGGCACCGCGTTCACCTGCAACTGCCTGATCCGGGGACGGCAGCATGGCGTGCGGTCGCTATCGGAAATCACAAGGAGATGGGGCATGGGTAACGACGTGCCGGTGCCCTCCGTTGAGATCGGCCGCATCGTGTTTCGATCTTGGGAGCACCAATGGCAAACCGATGAACGTGAAGCGCCGTCGGTCGCATCGGCCAAGAGACTGCTGTCCGAACATGTTACGCGGCCGATTTATGAAATTCTTGAGAGCTGGCAGCGGGACCTATTAAGGTCATCTCTGCCCTTTTCGCCTTATGGTTTGCGAGTTCGGCCAGCAAACAACGACTGGATGGCGTTTGCAGATGGATTTTACCACCTCGTCGAACTCCTTCGCCGGTCTCAGGCCGTAGGTCAGCTTTGCCCAAACTGGGACGAAGCGCTGCCTGAGCCTCAAGAAAAACGTACAAAATACGGGGCACTGCTGAGAGCGCCATTCGGTGACACTCCGCTTAACACGGTATACGAAGTGGTGTGGCGGCCCGCCGTTTTCCCTGAGACGGTTAGCTTAGACAAGCTGCTTCGCCAATTTTCGCCTCGATACAAAGAGCCGACAATTTTTGGCTAGCCGCTACACATCGTCACGCCGCTTCTGTCGCCACCCTATCGAGCCTGACGCGCACTGATTCCACGCCATTTCCGGCCGCCTCGATGGCGATGCCGATCCGATAGCGGCCGGAACCGGGCAGGTTGACCTGCTTGGCGGTGTCGTCCCACGACACCTTGTCGCCGGCGGCGATGACGGCGCTCACAAGCTTGGGCAGCTCGTAAACGCCAACCGTCGCGATCTCCACGCTTTCGCCCTCCGCTACGGTGGTTGCGGCGACGCCGAACAGGTTGCCGACAAGCACGCCCTGGCCGGAAGTGACGCCACCCATCGGTGCCGTGACGGTGATCATGTCGCCGCGCTGGATGAAGTTCTTCATGGGTCAAACTCCTTCCGTCGATTGAATGCGCACTTGGCTCACGCGGCCGGATTGCGCATGGCGTGCTCGGTGCCGAGCCGTTCACCGCAGCAGCTTGGTCAGGTCATAGATGCCGGTATCGACGAGCGTCGCCGTGCAGAACTGAAGGACTTCCCAGTCGCCGTCGCCGTTTCTGATCGCTATAGCGTTGGCGCGGCCGGAAAGGATCGTGTTCTCGTCGAGGCTCGTGAGCTCACCGGAATAGAGCTTCACCCGCAGCGTGTTGACGATGTCGAAGTAGGCCGTCGGCCCCGACCAGAAGTCGAAGACCGTTTCGCCGATCACCGCACGGATGGGCAGGATGGACTTGCCCTGCAAAAGTGGAGAGCCATCCCCTATGAAGGATAGAGGAGGTGGCTATGAGCGGGAACAAGCAAAGGCGTTTCACGGACGAGTTCAAACGCGAGGCGGTGCGACTGACGACGACCA
>Ga0209810_1002054_pt1 | contig 26120 bp, 20 predicted proteins | sample Coa_R1_7_FD_187159 | JGI IMG/M metagenome (GOLD analysis project Ga0209810, IMG submission 187159) | Surface soil microbial communities from Centralia Pennsylvania, which are recovering from an underground coalmine fire - Coalmine... | ecosystem: Environmental > Terrestrial > Soil > Unclassified... | reverse complement strand
CTGCGGGAATCTATCATGGCACCGAGCCGCAGGCCAAAAAGTTAGGAGAGCGAAGTGCCGGTGGGCAGAAGACTTCAGTCGTGCTGCCAAGAGGTTTTCAGAAAAGTCGAGCTTACTAACCAGCCCACTTCGGGCAGGCAAAAAAGACCCTTGGGCACAGGCTGGCACGGACTAAAGCGGTGCAAGTCATTGTGTTTCAATACGTTGCAATGGTTAGGATTCAAGCCTTTCGAAGGATTGTAACTTATTGACTTTAAGACGGTTAGAGTTTTGTGAAACCCTCTGACGAACTTCGGCTAGCGGCAAAGAGAAACCAAAAACGGACATCTTCACGTGCTAAGAACATCCGCCGACAATACGGCGCGGAAATGTTCTAACGTTTGCTCAATATCGCTTGCGCTGTGGGCAAAGGAAATTGAGCATTGCTTTGTCGCGAATGGGAAAACGTAGATTCCTCGCTGGATCAACCTCATCCGAAATTCGCTGTCCTTACCAAAATCATGATGAGCCACAAGGTCGTGCCAGTCCTTTGGACCGTGGTCCATAAAATAGAGGCAGAAAGCTGAACTCTGCCTGGTCACAATAGCACGGAGTCCCATGCTTGAAATGATATCTCGCAGCCCTTGCTCTACTGCGGCTCCCATGGACTCCAAATGGGAGTAGACCTCTCCATCGTTCATTAATAGGCGTTCGATGGTCGCGATTGCCGCAGCCACAGGTACAGGGTGTGCGTTGTAGGTTCCAGCCAGCAACACCCTCTTCCGGCCGTCGGGGTGGACAAAGTAGTCCATCAACTCCTTTCTTCCACCGAGCGCCGCAATCGGATATCCGTTCGCCAGAGCCTTACCGTATGTGACAAGATCAGGGCAGACGCCCGCTATACTTGCGTAGCCTCCAATTGCGTGCCGGAAGCCCGTCTTGACTTCATCGAAGATCAGTAGATATCCAAATTTGTCCGCCAGATCTCGCAGGCCTTGCAGATAACCCTGTTCCGGTTTGACGATTCCAATGTTTTGAAGGATGGGCTCTGTAATGAGCGCCGCGACCGGATATTTCTCGCAAACATATTTGACCGATTGAAGGTCGTTAAAATTGATCGGGTGAACGAGGGCTTGATGATTTGCAGGAACCCCCGAGCTAATCGGGATATAAGGGTATTCTCCGGGCGATACGCGGGGCCCCAGTTGTTCAAGCGGCGTCATGAGGTTGCAGGAGACATCATTGTGCCAGCCATTGTAGCCACCCTGCATCACGATAATGTGATCCCTTCCCGTCACCGCTCGTGCCAAGCGCACGGCTTGGTAGGTGGCTTCGCTACCCGTGTTCAGGAACTGGACTGACTCAACCCACGGAATGTTTTCGCATATTAGCTCTGCGAGCCGCCCTTCCCATTCGGTCGTTCCCGTGCCAAACAAACTCTGCCTGTTCTTAATGGCAGCCATCACGGCCTCTGAAACGTAAGGGTCATTATGTCCAAGAATATGGGCCGCAAACGCAGCATGATAATCAATGTAGCGATTGCCTTCGACGTCCCAGATATATGCGCCATCGCCCTTAGTAAAAACAATTTCAGGCTGAGTGGCGCGATTGACTGAAACGACACCTCCAGGAATAAACTTCTTGTTTCGGGCAAATATGTTGCTTGAAGTTTTGTATTGGGTGTTCATATAGAGCTCGAGACTCTGATCACTCTTCCAACAGTAATCGGTCCAATGCTAAAGCGACAGGACCTGGCGACCAGTTGGATGGCCGTTACTCCCGGGCCCAGGGATTAGAATCAAGATCGCAAGATTCTGCGGTGATTCGCCATTCCCTGGAATAGCCCCTCTCTTCTATGTTCGGCCCATCTGAGGCTCATAGGGCTTGTCGTCGCTTGTAGCGCAAAGGAAATCAAAGTCACACCCTTCGTGTGCCTGGAGAACGTGGTCTAAGAACATCGTGTAGTACCCACGACGGAAACGGCATGGCGCGGGCTCCCACTCCGCCATTCTCCTTTTGAGTTCGCTGTCGGAAATCAGGACATCAATTCGGCGTTTAGGAACGTCCAGACAAATCGTATCTCCTGTTCTTACTGCGGCAAGTGGCCCGCCTCTTGCTGATTCAGGAGAAATGTGCACGACGACGGTTCCGAAGCTGGTGCCGCTCATCCGTGCATCGCTTACCCTTACCATGTCTTTAACACCGCGCTTTACCAACTTCGTGGGAAGGGGAATCATTCCCCATTCCGGCATCCCCGGTCCGCCGACCGGCCCGGCATTCCGGAGGACAAGTACGTTCGACTCATCAACATCGAGATCGGGGTTGTCAATCTGCTTCAGCATTTCTTCGTAATTGTTAAATACGATAGCGCGCCCGCTGTGCTGGAGTAGGCTGGGCGACGCAGCAGAAGCCTTGATAATTGCTCCGTTTGGTGCAAGATTACCGTAAAGAACAGCAAGCGATTCTCCGGGTTGCACTGGACGATCCAAAGGTCGAATGACATCTGAATTGTGGCACTGGGCTTCGGTGGCGTTTTGTTCAATTGTTTTTCCCGTGGCCGTCAGGGTATCCCGATGAAGCAGAGGTAACATTCTCTTTATGACGGCTTGGATTCCTCCCGCATAGAAAAGATTTTCCATCAGGTAGGCCCCGGTCGGTTGTAAATTGGCAATGATGGGGGTCGAACGAGCCAACTTGTCGAAAAGGTCAAGTGGAAGACGAATGCCGCGCCGACCTGCTATGGCAATGAGGTGAATCACAGCGTTGGTTGATCCACCAAGAGCGGCTAACGCCCGAATGGCATTCTCAAATGCGGCTTCGGTAAGGATCTTTGAAGGCCGCAGGTCTTCTTCTACCATTTCGACAATTCGGCGTCCGGTGGCTTCTGCGAACGCTAATCGGCGGGAGTCCGCAGCCGGGATGCTTGCCCCATTTGGCAGGATCATGCCTAGTACCTCTGCTAAGCCTGTCATGGTTGAGGCAGTACCCATCGTGTTACAGGTCCCCGCGCTCCGAGAATAGCAACTTTCCAATTCCTCCCACTCCCTGTCACTCAATCGCCCGACTCTGCGCTCATCCCAGAATTTCCAAAGGTCGGTCCCGGATCCTATCTCCTGACCTTGCCACCGGCCGCTTAGCATCGGACCAACAGGCACCATTATGGCGGGGACGTCCATGCTGGCCGCGCCCATTAATTGAGCTGGCGTTGTCTTATCGCATCCGCAAAGGAGCACGACCCCATCGACGGGGTTTGAGCGGATCATCTCTTCGACGTCCATTGCCATCAGGTTGCGATAAAGCATTGTCGTAGGCATGGTCAGCTCTTCCCCAAGGGAAATTGTCATGAACTCGAGTGGTAGCCCGCCTGCAGCCCATACTCCACGTTTTACTGCGTCAGCAACAACGCGAAGATGTACGTTGCAATTGTTCAGTTCGCTCCAGGAATTACAAATGCCGATGACAGGTCGTCCCGCAAAAGAACTTCGGGTATATCCCATAGAGCGCAGGGCAGCTCGGTGTTGAAATCCTGTATCAGTATCGGGACCGAACCATTTCTCGCTGCGAAGGTTTGATTTCATAAGTTTCTCTTAGCGAAGGGCACTAACTGTGGTACCGATTCGGTCTTCTCCTTACCCTCTCTGGTTTGTAATCCCGCATAGGACAACTAAAATAACCATTCAGCAGGCCTGAGTTCTCCGACATCCATGCGCCGACCCCTGGAGTTGTCCTCCGGAACATTTTTGAAGAGAGAATATCACCGCCAAACAAATAAAAACCCGAGATCGAGGATAGATGAGTCATAGGACATTTGGCACAGCTTTAAGCTCAGCCGGCACATACAGGTTCATGAGATTCTTCGAGAAGCTCCCTGATCGGGTTTGCCTATGAAAAGGGCTCTGAAGCTTGATTGCCGGATGTCTTGTTTACTCGCTCGATATTCTCCCTTCTCAAGAGGCCTTGCTCCCTGCTACAAAACCCATCTGGAATGAGATCGCATCGGCGACCTGTCGTAATCTTCTCGCCAAAGCATCGAGATTGTCCGGATGGATTTGAGCCGTTGTGCCCGCAATGCTAATGCTCGCAATGCACAGACGGTTGCGGTCAAATACCGGAGCTCCGATACAACGTATGCCAAGCTCATCCTCTTCATCATCGTAGGAGTAGCCCTGCTGACGAATGTGAGCTAGCTCTTCCAAAAGACGCTTTGCCGAAGAAATGGTGTTCGAATTGTGCTGCGATAGTCCGCTTCCACGAATAAGGTTCAATACTTCATCCTTAGGCAAATAAGCCAACAAAGCCTTGCCCACGCCAGTACAATGCAAGTCCATCTGCTTACCAGGCCATGTGGCTAACCGTATCAAACCTGGCGGATCGATCTTTTCAATCAGAATTGCTGTTCCGCGCTCTGGTATAGCCAAGTGAACAGTTAAGCCCGAATCCCGCGCCAAAGGGAGCAGAAAGGGAAGCGCCTGTTCCTTTAACTCCAGCCGACTAACAGACTTCGCGGCGAGTGAAAACAGCTTGGTACCGAATAGATACCGACCCGTGACTTCACTCCGATTCAAGTAACCCGTTCGTTCCAGGGTAAGCAATAGAGAGTGAACAGAGCTCTTTGGTAACCGCGTGCGTGCAGCAAGATTCGTCAGGGTCAGCCCTCTATGAGAATCCGCAAGAATCTCCAGAATGTGAAATGCCCTTTCAAGAGATGGGACCGACGGAGTTCGTAAGTTCGACATCCAAGATACCTGAAATTCTGTCCAATAGCCTGAACAACAGATCTGTTGGACCTTGACAGTGACACGATATTGACATAGGTTCGTGGCGGAAGTAAATACAGTCGTCCAGGATTCTGAACAGTCTTTGTGAAACTTGGGTAGCTTCGAGGGCTGTCTCCATTGGGCAACGTAAAGGGGCAAGCGCTTTTTGTGCGGGGAGACTCTTCCTGAAAGTTTTAATAACCGTCAATAATATAGAAACAATGTATCTTGACATTAGCGACTTTATGTTAATAATCACCAACATGCTTCCAAGTGGGCTTGCGGACCAAGTGCGTCCGCAAGGGGAGTCGGCCCATCTGAAAGGAGGGGTGGCGATGAAGACTGAGTTTGAATACAGGGCATCGGTAAGAGCTATTTTTGCGATATGCGCGCTTTGTGCATTCCTATTGCTATGCTTGAGTCTTCAAGCCCAAGTTAATACTGGGCAAATCATGGGTTATATTTACGACCCGTCGCATGCAGCAGTTCCTCGCGCGATGGTTCGGGTTACGAACGAAGCGACGAACATCGTCACGACGACGCAGTCCGGCTCAACTGGAAGCTATCTTTTGAATTACCTTGTCCCGGGCCTGTATAAGATTGAAGTAACGCACGAGGGTTTCACAACTGATGTCGAAACCGGTATTAGGGTTACCGCCGGACAGACCACCCGATTGGACATTACATTAAAGGTAGGACAGGTGCGCAGTGTGATTCAGGTCAAGGCCAACCCTCTGGCCGTTAACACCGAAAACGCACAGGAGACTTGGGATTTTAGCCACCAAACGTTGGAGGATCTCCCCAATATTGACCGGAACCCTCTGTACGGACTCAGTCTGCTGCCGGGGGCGAACTCGGGCGCTGGTAGCGGGAATTACTTTACAAATGGGAATGAAGATGGTTCGGCTGCTGCGCAACTCAACCCACAACTTTCTTCATTCGGGGGATTAGATGCAAACGCAAACAGCGTCTATATCGAGGGTATCCCCACGAGAGAGCCACAAAACGCCTATATCAGCCTTGTGCCTCCTCCTGACGCAGTCGAGGAATTGAATGTCGGAACAGGAAAGTATGACGTCGAATACGGCTTTACGGCTACCGGGGCCATCAACGTCGTCACAAAGTCAGGCACGAACAAGTTTCATGGTGATGTGTTCGAGTACCTAGAAAATGACGCGTTAGATGCCCGACCTTTTTTTGCCGAATCCAAAACTCCTTTTAAGAGAAATCAGTTTGGCGGCTCAGTTGGCGGTCCCATCCTGAGGAACAAATTATTCTTTTTCGGTGACTTTCAATCAACCCGCATGGTACAGTCAAGCCCGGCGATTGCTACTGCCCCCACAGCGAAAATGTATAACGGCGACTTCTCGGAACTCTACCAGCCTGGCTGCACAGACGCAGCCGGCAACGTCTGCGGACAGCTTTACAATCCGTTCACACGTGTTTTCGACTCGCAAGGAAACCAGATTTCCGTACAGCAGTTTCAAGGCAACTTGATCCCGCAATCGATGTGGGATTCCGCTGCCAAGAACATGAACTCTGCGCAAATCTTTGGGGTTGCGAACGCTTCAGGAATTGTGAATAACCTGTATTACCTGGACCGCCTAAACCAAACGCCGGATCAGGCTGACGGTCGTATCGACTATTCAATTTCAGAACAATCGAAGTTATTTTTCCGATATTCGATCCTTCACGCGCCGATTCTTGCCAGCACGACGATCAATAAGTTCATAAACGACTACAACGCAAACTCCCACAGCCTCAACCAGAACATGGGCCTGACCTTCGACCACATGTTCAGTTCGACGGCAATGAATGAATTTCGAGTTGGATACAACAGGAGTAACGTCGCAACGTCGAACAACAGCAACGACCAGAACTACAACAACAATTTTGGCATTGCAAATGGGAACATCGGCGGTGACACCCAGGGCATGGCCGAAATCTACGTGGACCCATTGAATACTGTGGGAACGCCCGACTGGGTTGCTTTCATCATCTCCAACACGCTTTCAGCAAGTGACAACTTCACTTGGGTGAAAGGAAAACATACACTCAAGTTTGGAGCTATGTTCAATCATGTCGAAGACACATCAGCGGACACGATCGGTGGGGACGATCCTCGCGGGCTGCTCATTTTTGATTCGGCAATGACAAGCTATAACGGAAGCGGGTTGGATTATGGCTACCCAGCATTCCTTTTGGGAGCCCCTGTTTCATCTACACGAACCCGGTTTAGCCAGGGATTTCCGTATCAAACTTATTGGGAAAACGGCTTTTACGGACAGGATAACTTCCACGTCAGCTCCTCACTTACATTAAATCTGGGGCTTCGCTGGGAGTTGTATACACTGCCTGTCGAGCGCCACAACCGACAAGCAAATTGGGATACGAGAACTAATCAGTTGGTGGTGGCGACTTCCAGTAATCGCAGCCCAGCTATCACCACAGATTACGGAGATTGGGAACCCAGGTTGGGATTTGCCTGGTCTCCCGACCACGGCAAGACCAGCATCCGGGGCGGTTGGGGTATCTCCTACTGGCAGAACTACTGGAACGGAGCTCAGTCGATCCTGACTGTGTTGGGGGCAACCTATCCTTTCTACGTCAAACAGTCGTTCCTCACACCAAACAACCTTACGCCTTCTGTCTCGCTGTCTAAGGACGGAATCCCGATAGCGACGCCTGAATATGATACCCAGGGAAACTTGCTTATCCCCTCTGGTGCCTTGATCCGTGGGGTTCAGTATGACTATCGAAATCAAAAAGTGTCTCAATACAGTTTTGACGTGCAGCGACAGGTTGGCGGGCTCGTCGTGGACATCGGCTATCTGCGCGTTATCGGGAATTATAACCCCGTCACGATCAACATCAATCAGGCCCCGCCGAGCACCATCAGCGGGATCGATTACAATCTCAATCGCCCGCTTTACAATAAATATCCGCAGCTTGGTGATATCCCGATATCGGAATCCATTGGCCTCAGCGACTACAACGCGCTGGTCGCCAGTGTTCACGGAAACGTGACGGAATACCTCCAGCTTCTTGGTACGTATGCGTTCGGGAGGAACTTTTCGAACGGCTATAACATCGATCAGACGAATGTCAACCAGTACTACGGGCCGACAACTGAGGATATTCCCCACATTTTCAGTTTGGAACTCGTTTCTCCCTTGCCCTTTGGGCGTGGAATGAAATTCCTATCGAATGCTAACCCCGTTGTTGACGGCATCGTCGGCGGGTGGAAGGCAAGCACGCTGATTCACGTTCAAAGCGGTCCGCGGTTTACGGTTGGAACGGCCGTCAGCCTTCTCAATAACGGTCAGGCTAATCGTCCGAATGTTATCTGTAACCCAAACCTGCCGAGCGGCCAACGAACTTTGGACAGGTGGTTTAACACAGGATGTTTTGTGGACGATCTTGTTCCTGGAACTTATGGCAATGAAGGAACCAATTTACTGCGGGCTGATGGAGAACAGCAGGTAAACTTTTCTTTGGCAAAGAACTTTTCAATGATGGAACACATCAACCTGCAATTTCGGGCCGATTTCGACAATCTCTTCAACCACCCTAATTTTGGTATCCCAAACAGCATGCTCGGGACCGGCGCTTTCGGGACAGTGACAAGCACCTCTGTGAGTCCAAGGATTATTCAACTGGGCCTGCGGTTGAGCTTTTGAGCCTATACCCTATTTGCAGCGAAGGAAACATGCCCAGTAGCCAAATTCGGGCATGCGGCTGAGGTCGCGAGGTATGTGCAAGTTCGGAGAGGTGGGTATATCAGAGGACGAGTATTCCGATACTCGCTCAGCAATCAGTGCAAACCATCAGATAGCACGCCATTTTTTCGTCTTGTATTGGTTTCTGCAGGACTCCCGACTTTCGGACTCCGAGTAGGAAAAACCGGACGCAGGCAGTGGGTTGTCTGTTAAAGACGGGAACGTGAAGGGACGTATTTCTTGTGGTTTGTTACAAGTCATTTCAAAACCCTGGACAAGGGGTTGAATTTCGAATAGTTCTTTTCATGTGGGGGTGGATAGCGAATGGAATCAGCGCGAGATGGAGGGCCGATGGTGCGATACGGTCGGTTGTTGACCGACGCCCAATGGGAAAAGATCCGGCCCTTGCTTCCCCAATGACCGCCGCGACCGCGTGGCGGTCGGCCTCCGGCCTCTGACCGCAAAGTGCTGGAAGGCATGTTGTGGATTCTTGGCAGCGGGGCCCGGTGGCAGGATTTACCCGAGGAGTTTCCCTCGCCATCGACTGGCTGGCGGAGGCTGCGGGATTGGGAAGAGCAAGGGGTTTGGCTCACGATCTGGCGGGCGTTTCTGGCCGAGCTTAATGAGCAGCAGCAATTGAAGTGGAGCGAAGCGTTTCTGGACGGCAGTTTTGCTCCGGCGAAAAAAGGGGCTTCGGAGTGGGCAAAACCAAGCGGGGCAAGGGGACGAAGTGGATGGTGGTGGTCGACGGCGCGGGTGTTCCTTTGGGAAACCACCTTCACTCGGCTTTCCCGTCGGAAGTCAAACTCGTCGAGGCGACGCTCCAGGCGTTCCGGGTAGGGCACCGGCAGAAGCCTCGCCGCCTGATTGCCGACCGCGGTTACGATAGCGATCCGCTGCGCAGGCAACTGGCGGCCCGTGGCATCGAATGGATTGCCCCGCACCGGAAGAATCGGCGCAAACCGCCAACGCAGGACGGTCGGGCCCTGCGCCGTTATAAGCGACGCTGGATCGTGGAGCGCACCTTCGCTTGGCTCGGCAACTACCGACGACTGGTGGTGCGCTATGACCGCTCGCTGACCGTTTACCAGGGCTTCTTTCATATCGCTTGCTTCATGATCGCCCTACGCAGGGTTTTGAAATAGCTTGTAACCTTTCGTACATGTTTGAACATCCTTCAAAGGTCGACCGGTGACTTGGGTCTCCATATCAATTGTCCGGTGCGATTGGTGGGCATCTGCCAGCGGGTACCGGTTGTGTCCGAAAGAAAATTCTGGCCGGCGTTTCCAGGCCTTGAGGCACCTACTTGTCAAAGAAGTCGAGGAGCAGTAGCACCCTTTTTGCTGAGAAAGAACAAGTCGATATTCGAATGGGCAATATGGCTTCCAGGCGCTCTTTGCTTATTATGGGGGGAAACGGCTTTGTTGGCCAACACCTTGCTAAGATTGCGCGAGCGTCGTGGACAGTTTACATCGCGGATCAGGCATTGCAAGGGTCTACCGATAACTGTTTTCAACTGGACGTTTCCGATGCAGACGATGTCCGTAGTTTATGTGAAAAGGTTCGGCCTTATGCTGTCGTGAACCTTGCTGCGATCTCGGATATTGACCTGTGTGAACGTGAACCGGCTCATGCCAGGGCCGTAAATGTTTTAGGGGCCGCACACGTGGCTGGGGCGTGCGCCAGGCTGGGAGCGAGGTTAGTTTTTCTCTCATCCGCAGCGATATTCGATGGCCTTAAACACGGGTACCGGGAGGATGATCCGCCCAATCCCCTAAGTGTTTACGGCCAGACGAAATTTGAGGCGGAGAAGGCCATCAATGCAATACTTCCTTCCGCAATTATCGTGCGCCCAGCACTTGTGCTTGGCTTTAGCCGTGCGCATGGAACGAACGCGTTGCTCAACAAGTGGGTTGAATCGTGGAGTCAGGGGAAGCCTGTGACGGTCCCCTCAGAAGAATATCGCAATCCAGTGGATGCTGAGATGCTGGCCCGGATAGTCCTTTGCCTTGCAGAGCATTCAAGTGCCAAAGGGGTTTTCCACGTGGGTTCCCTTGATTCAGCATCGAGATACGAGATCGCTCAAAAAGTTGCGAAAGTCCTCGGTTACTCTCCATCCTTAATTATCCCACAAAGGGAATATTCGCCTGACCGTGCGCCTCGAGGACGTGACCACTTCCTCCTGACGGACCGGATTAACCAGACCTGCTACATTACGCCTGGAACGATTGATCAGGTTGTAAGGAGGTGTTTGAATGAACTTGCCGAAGGCTGAATACGAGCTCGAATACAGTCATGGGTCAGTGTATGGTGAGGAAGAAGCCAAGGCGCTTATTGATGTACTGAAAGCCTCCGCCCCTTCCTGCGGAGTTAAGGTAAAGCAGTTTGAGGAAGCCTTTGCTGCCTATTGCCAGAGCCGGTACGCCCTCGCAGTAACATCCGCTACCGCTGGGCTGCACTTAGCAGTGATCGCTGCCGGCGTCGGCCCGGGCGATGAAGTTATCACGACCCCGATCAGCTGGGTTTCAACGGCCAACGCAATACTGTTAACGGGTGCATCTGTCGTTTTTGCCGACGTCGATCCGGTTTCCCTGAATATTGATCCCAAGAGTGTTGCAGATAAAATCACCTCAAATACCAAAGCAATCGTGGTCGTCCACCTTTACGGGCAGCCCTGTGATATGGATAGCCTGGTAGATTTGGCACGCACGCGTGGGATCAGCATCATCGAAGACTGTGCACACGCCCCTGGAGCTGAGTATAAAGGGCGCAAGACGGGCACGCTCGGAGACATCGGAGTTTTCAGTTTTCATCAACAGAAGAACATGACGACGCTTGGCGAAGGGGGAATGCTTACAACCAGCGACGATCACTTGTTTGAGAGGCTGCTTTCATTCCGCTCGCTGTGCTGCCGGTCTTACGACCCCAAGGGTAAGTATTTGGGCTTTGATTTAGACCGCGAGCCGATGGGCAAGAGATATTGGTACCTCGACTTTGAAGACGTCGGTTTTAATTTTCGCATGACAGATGCTCAAGCGGCCGTGGGGCTCGTGCAACTGGGCAAGCTTGATGGCTGGAATGATCGAAGGATAGCCATCGCTCAAGAGTACGGGCGACGCCTTTCAGGAATTCGTGGACTGCGCCTTCCTGCTGCAGGGCCCGGGGTCAAGCACGTGTTTCATATTTATTGTGTATGCTTGGAGGATGATTTCCAGCTGAGCAAAGAAGATTTTATGTGGGAATTGTACAGTCAACGGCGTATCAAAGTTTGGTCTCATTACACGCCAATTCACTTGAGCACAGCCTATCGAAATTTGGGACATAGGGCTGGCGAATGCCCTGTGGCGGAAGACATGTCCAGGCGGTTTGTCAGCCTACCGATCCATCCTCGCTTGACTGACGAAGCGATTGATTATCTCACTCGGAATATAAGGGAAGTGGCACATGTGTCAGTTTGAGGAAAAAGTCCGGCGCTTCCATGAGGCAGGCGAATTCTTTGATTGCGGGGAACCCGTCTTTATTGGAAGAGCGCCAGGCCGGCTGGATTTGATGGGTGGAAACGTAGATTATACTGGCGGGTTGGTTTTTGAGATGAACATCCGTGAGGCGACTTGGGCTGCGGCTCAATTGCGGAACGACAATCGGATCGTTTTGCGCAATCCGCAGATGCTCGAACATGGCTGGAACGCAGATGTTGAATTCTGGCTTGAAGATTTGAACGATGAGTCGGTGGTTCGAACTCTTGTGAACAAATCGCCAGCGGTGCGTTGGACGGCATACGTCCTTGGAGTGCTTTTCTATCTGCGAAAGAGGTTTCCTTCCGAGACGCAGACTGGAATTAACGTTTACCTGGAGTCAAATGTTCCCCTCAACAAAGGCGTAAGCTCGTCTGCGGCAGTAGAAGTGGCCACGATGAAGACGGCTTCCCATGCCTATGGGATCGGCCTTAAGGGGATCGAGCTTGCGCGGGCCTGCCAATGGGTGGAAAACACTATTGCAGAATCCGCGTGCGGAATTATGGATCAGGCCGCGATCGTACTGGGTCGAGAGGGGTGCTGTCTCCCTTTACTTTGCCAGCCCTGTACTCCTTTCCCGACCGTAAAGATGCCTTCAGATTTGACCGTGTGGGGAATTGACTCGGGGATTCGGCATGCCGTCACAGGCATTGAGTACGAAGCTGCCCGCGCAGCCTGTTTCATGGGATACAAATTGATTTGCGATTGGGAAGGCTTGAAATTGCAGATCGAAGAAAGCGACGGGATTTCGCGGTATGTCGACACGCGTTGGAACGGCTACCCTTCAAATATCCCACCTTCGAAATTCCGGTCGACTTACGAACAACGTCTCCCGGAAGTGTGGACGGGTGCAGAGTATCTTCAGAATGCGGAATTCCACATCGATCCTTACACACAGGTGAGGCCGGAGGTTCCTTACCGAATACGAGCCTGCATGCGCTATGCCGTCGAGGAGAATCATCGCATCCAGACCTTTGTGGAACTTTTCCGGTCCTCTGCAGGAACGTCGGCGGAATCAACTTTCACACTGCTGGGTGAACTGATGTACCAATCTCATTATTCCTACACGGAGTGCGGTTTGGGATCTGAAGCAACCGACATGCTGGTTGACCTTGTTCGGGAAGAGGGCGCTAAGGCTGGATTGTTTGGGGCCAAGATCACGGGCGGTGGTGCCGGCGGGACGGTTGTAGTGCTTGCGCGGAATGATGCTGCAGACGCGTTCTCCTACGTGGTGCAACGGTACAAAGAGCATACTGGAGTTTTCCCGTACGTTTTTGAAGGTAGCTCCGGCGGAGCCGATCAATATGGAATCGTTCAGGCGTGATCCAGTGAATCGCACTGTTTTGCGGGGCTCAGGACTGAGTACCTTCCCACCAGGCCGTCGGATTGCCGCCGGGTTGCAACACTATTGAAAGGCGGTATTTGCTCTGGGACCCACAGGAGAAAAAAGTAGAGGGCGGCAGCATTCGAGGGTTCGTGCCATTTGTCTGGATTTCGGCAATGTGCTTGTTCCTTTTGACTATCAACGGCTCTGGCGAGGCCTTGCGCAGTACTCGGTCCTTTCCGAGCCGGAGATGGCCCAGCGGTTTCAAGAATCAGAGCTTCCTACACACTATGAATCCGGAAAGCTGTCGTCGGAGAGTTTCTATAGGGAAATGTCTTTGCTCTTGAAGATCAGATTGCCGTACCAAAGATTTTGCGAGGCATGGTCGTCGATCTTTGACCCTGATTCGACTATCGACCTTCCTTTCTTGTCTTCGCTGGCCCGAGATTATGTCCTTGTGCTTGTGTCAAACACTAACGAAATTCACTTTGATTTTATGCAACAACATTATCCAGTTCTTCGCGCTTTCCACCACTTTGCACTTTCGTTCCGTGTTGGAGTGACAAAGCCCGGCAAGCAAATTTACATCGCTGCATTGAACATGGCACTGGTGGACGCAAGTGAGGCGTTCTATGCGGACGACATTAAGAGTTACGTTGACGCAGCCTTTGAACTAGGATTCCGGGCCAACCAGGTAAGAAACAAAGAGGATCTTATCGGTGCGATGTTACGCAACGGTATTACTCCGCCATGACATGTAAACAGATGGGTGCAATTCATTGCTGTGAGGCCGAGGAAATCATATGCAGAACCCTCTCAATTATCTTTTCGGACGATTTACCAGAATGGATAATGGAACGAAGTTAATCGTAGCATCTTCAGTCATAGTCTTTCTTCTGGGGATTATCGTTAAGGCGCAAAATTCCACTGCAGGGAGCCAATCAATCAATGGAAAATGGCAATGCATTTCCCACGGCACGGAAGATGTCAACGTCCCTTTTACGCTCCACTTGCAGGCGTCCGCCGGAAGAATAAGCGGCTGGATCTCCGTTTCTGCGGGCTCAATCCCTTTAACCTCCGTAAACTATTCGCAAGGTCATCTCAATATAGAGATTGATACCGACGGTGGCCAGTACGTGTTGACTGCCGTGGTCAATGGCGACCAGCTTAGTGGAACTTGGAAAAAGAACGGGCTGCAAGTCGGCACGTGGGAAGGGCAAAAGAGCATTGGCACAGAGGTATCCGCGCACCCAGTCCAAAGCCCCTTCAAGCCCATTTCGACACTGGACGTTCCGGCCATTCAAGGGAGGCCTGTCGAACTCGACTCCAAGGGCATGTTGCTGCCTTGGCCGCGTCCACACCATACGGGCTATTCGTACGCGGGTTACTTTATGTCGCGCTGGCAGTATTTGTGGGAGCAATACAATCATCAGCGCTATTACGACTTCTACTGCTGCATCGATTATGACCGCAATACTTTTTCGACTTACCCAATACGCGACTGGGCCAATTCGACAGGATATCTGCGGGCCATGATGGAAGGCTTTATCGAGCATCTCTATCCTTACACTGGAGACCCGCGAACAATCCAATTCTTGGAGGACTTTTTCGATTACGAACTGGAAAATGGGATAACGCCTTCTGACTACGCCTGGGGTGGGGTCCCGCGGGCCTCGGCCGATCCCGGCGCGCGCCGCTACACAGGCTGGTTTCGACACGGCATCGACTACATTGAACCGCCTGTTGTGGGTGCGGATGGTTACGCATACCTGCGCCTTTTTGAAATGACCGGAAAGACCAGCTATCTCCAGGAGGCGATCCGTTGTGCCAACGCACTGGTGAAGAACTACAAAGAAGGGAACGCGGAAATTTCACCGTGGCCTTACCGCTGCTATGCTCGCGACGGGAAAGTCGAAGGTAAGGAATTAGGCTCGTATTCTGCCGACGTGATTGAACCTATCGAATTGTTTGACGAACTCATCCGGCTCGATTTCGGAGAGGTGGCCGCCTATCGGCGCGTCAGGAACGGCGCCTGGCAGTGGCTTGAAAAGTATCCGATGAAAACCAATGTGTGGGTCGGGTATTTCGAAGACGTTACACCCAGTATGGATAACATGAACAATGTCATTCCGCTGGAAACCGCGCGTTACGTCATCCTGAATCCTGACAAGGATCCAAACTGGCGCCAAGATGCGGCAAGTCTGATCAAATGGGTCAAGACCACGCCGAAATGGCCTAAGTTTATTGTCCATGGCGCGACCATCACAACGGAGCAAGGTAATGGGAACACTTATTGCTGCCAGGAACCCGGCTGGTGTTGTGATAGCCACACATCTCGATTGGCCGCGATAGAGGCCCTGTATTACGCGAAGACCGGTGACGAAACTTACAAGGAACAGGCCTACCGCTCCTTCAACTGGGTCACCTATTTTCAGGGTTTCCCGCCAAAAGGACATACTCCCTGGGGGCAGAACCAGTGGTGGTTTACTGACGAATTTGCAGACGGTCCTCGGCGGTTGATGGACGGGCTGTGGGCCGTGCCCACGTGGGCGCCTAGCGGCGAGTCACACCTGCTGGGAACAACTTCAGTTATCACAAAGATTTCCTATGGAAAAGGTTCAGTCACATATTCCACTTTTGACCCCCAAGCAACAGACGTCCTGCGGCTTGATTTTACGCCAACGTCTGTAACAGCGGATGGACGTCCGCTTCCGAATCGTGAAGACACTGACGAGGAAGGTTACGTGTTCAACCCGAACACGGGAGTCCTAAGGATTCGCCACGACCATTCGCATAACGTGGATATTGAGGGCGAAGGGGGGTCTACTCCACCGCATGTCGTGGACTTTGATAACCCCCACCTTCCTGCAAACACGGTACTTGAGGGGCAATACCCGACCGGCGTTATCAACTGGGGCAATAGCGGTGATTGGAAGATCGGTGTTCCACGAGGACTTGTGGCGACCTTTTGTCTCAGGCCGACAAGTTCGAAGCTCACTCAGGCTGGTTTTGCTTTTTACTATCCACGAGTTTTTGTCGGCGTGGACGTTTATAACAGCAGCAGTTCTGCCGTCACTCTGAAGATCCATTCTCCTCAAAATGCGGACGTGTACTTTACAGTCCAAGCAGGAAAACTGGAGCGGCTTAGGACTGGATGGGTCGACCGCACCACGAGGGTTAGTTTTGAGACGGAGAAGGGTGCAACACTCGACAACTTGACGTTCGACAATCTGGCTTACACGGAAGATACGCCGGTTACTCCCGGGTCATTCGCTGCCACAATACCTTGAACTGGATTTGGATGCCCGGCGGTTCAGAATCTGTTCTGGTGGTAAGGGTTGAAACCAACATCTCATTTTCGTGACTGGGTTATGTTGCTGGTTAGCAACTTCATTTGGGGCAGCCAGTTTGTCATGGTCAAGGTTGCGCAGGAACAAATGGGGCCTGTGTTTGCCACGTTTTTCCCAATGACAATTGCAACCTTGATCTTGATTCCTATTGTTCGCAAGGAGAACAAGAAGAACCAAAATCATGTGGGCACAGGCCGAATGCCTATGGCCGATGTGCGTGACTTTATCTTGATTGGGGTGTGTGGACAGGTAGTTGCTCAGTTGTTTGTGACTTGGGGAGTTCGCCTTTCTCTGGCCGAAAATGCTGCCCTGTTGATGTTGTGTCTCCCTGTTTCCACTGCTGTGATGGCGCATTTCTTCCTGGGCGAGAGAATGAGTTTGATACGGTGGATCAGCTTCGCCCTGGCGATCGCTGGTGTGCTGGAGTGCTCGGGGATTAATTGGAGCTCACTGGATTTTACGAGCGGGAAATTCCTGCTTGGAAATGTCCTGGTCTTTTGTAGCGTCAATGGGAGTGCATTCTATAACGCCTATAGCAAGAAGCTGCTTGGCCGGTACACGCCGCTTCAGGTTCTTCTCTATAGTTACTACGCGGTGTTTGTTTTCATGCTTCCGATTACGGTTTACAGTGAGCCCGTGAGCTTCCTTCATTTGACTCACTTCTCGCTTGCCGTCTGGGCGGCCCTGATGGTACTGGCGGTCCTGCAGTACGGCCTATCGATGGTGCTGTTCCTGAATGTCTTATCGCGGCTGGATGCAACACAGGCTGCCCTTTCGAACTATCTCATTCCTTTTTTTGGTGTGTTGATAGCGGCCGCATTGCTTGGTGAACGGCTTACACGGTTCATGGTCCTTGGAGGTCTTTTAGTCTTGGGCAGCACTCTGTTAATCACCGTGTATGAAGAAAGACTCCAAAAGAAGAGCGCCTGAGCACTTTTCAGCAGGGACAATTTCGTCCGGGATACCCTTTTTAGTTCTTCGAAGGAGCCGGTTGATTCGGGGTGGACCGTTTTTTCGCCTATGGCAAAAGAGGGAGTCAACTGGAAGGAAAGATATTTAGGCGGAAGCTTTGCACAATTGATTCCTCGAATCGGAGGTTGGGATGAACGAAAAAGTTCTTCGCGAATTCGTTGTCAGACTGCTCATAGTGGTGAGTTTAGTGCCCCTTGCGACGGAAGCCTTGCGTGCGCAGGGGTATGTAAATGCGCAGTTGCCCTGGCATAAGGCTGTCCTAGATTCCCAGGGCAAGCTTTTGGCCTGGTACCATCCGGAAGAGAACCTTGGATACGACAAGGTTCTGCACCTGGGCTGGGGCTTCCTGGAGAACAAGGTTCCCAACGATCCAAAGACGGGGCTGAAGATTTACCTGATCAATTCTGTGTTTGATGGTAAGACGTTGTTGGGCATGTACTGGCAGCACAATCCAGCCATGGTCTACGGCTCCATGGTGGATTCGTTGGTTGCCTGGTACCCTTACTCGGGTGACGAGCAGGCTAAAGCCGTGGTTCGCCGGATGCTGGACTACCAGTTGGCACATGGTACGACGCCCGCGGATTGGAAATGGTCCAATGTGCCTTTTGCCACAGCCTGCGGCGATGATCCCGACTACGGACATTGTATTCAGGATATGCCGCACGAGTTCTATGGTGGGATTGAAACGGACAAGCTCGGTGAACTGGGAATCGGCTACGTGCATTTCTATGAAATGACCGGCGACCAGAAATATCTGGAGGCAGGGATTCATTGTGCCGATGCCCTGGCCGAGCACGTCCGGCCTGGAGATGCTGATCACACCCCCTGGCCTTTCCGGGTTGATGCACGCACGGGGGCCGTTTTGGATGGTGAAGAGTACGGCGGGATTATCGCTTCGCCGCTTCGTCTGTTTGATGAACTGATTCGGATTAAGAAAGGTAACATTGCAAGCTACCAGAAGGCCCGCGACATTGCCTGGAAATGGGTGCTGGACAATCCGCTGAACCAGGGCAGCAAGGCCTGGGACAAGTGGAGCGGCTATTTTGAAGACGTGCCGAAAGACACAAAGAACCTTAACCAGCAGGCTCCTGATTACACCGCCTACTACATTCTAAGCCGGCCTGACCCGGCGGTCATTGACCCACACTGGGTTGACCATGTTGGCCATCTGATCGACTGGGTGCGGCATTACGAAGGGCTTGGACCCTTCTCTGGTGCTTGGGCTATCAACGAGCAGCATCGTCCCGACATCATTCACGGGAATGAGAGTGGCTGCTGCTCGCGTGCTGGCGACGGGAGTGCCACGGGCCGCTGGGCCGCGATTAATGCCCTGTACTACGAAAGGACCGGCGACCTGCAGGCCAAGAAGGATGCCTTCCGATCTCTGAATTACGCCACCTATTACGCGGGGTCGGATGGAAGGATCTCCTGTTGCGGAACGGACTACGGTAACGATGGCTACTGGTGGAGTGACGGCTACGCCGATTACCTGCGGCATTTCAACTGGGTGATGGGAGCTATTCCGGAGTGGGCTCCCAAGGGACAGAACCATTTGCTGCAATCCAGTTCCGTCGTGCAAAAAGTTACGTATGGTACGCATAACATCGAATACAAAACGTTTGATGCCTCGGCTACGGAGGTGCTGAGGCTCAATTTCCGGCCACGCTCAATCACAGTTGGTGGCGTGGCGCTCAGGCAGGAGAAGGACTTGACTGACGACGGCTACACGGTGCAGGCATTGCCCGGCGGTGATTATGTTGTGCGTGTCCGTCACGACAACCCCGGCGAAATCACGATTCAAGACTAGGCCAAGTTCGTCACCAGATGAGCTGTGGATTCCGGACCATCGTGATGGCGATTCCGGGGATCGTAATAATCGTTCCAGGGTGAGGTGATGGGTCGCCGGCTCTCGGGCCGGTCGGTTCTCGACCGGGGAGGGTTAGGGCTGGTCGGGTTCACCCCGACGAAGGTTAGGGGGAGCGACGCTGGACAAGAATCGGGCAATCGAGGTTCCTCTGGAAAGAGGAGGAACCTACATTGCCGACGGAAAAATTGTCCATGCGGAAAATCAAGGAAGTGTTGCGGCTCCGGTTCGAATTGGGCCTGAGCCAGGATCAGATCGCTCGCAGTTGTTCGATTTCGCAAGCCAGTGTTTCGAATTGCCTCGCCCGGGCTCGGGTGGCGGGTGTCGGATGGCCGCTTGAGGAAGGCTGGGACGAGGCGCGGCTGGAAGAAGCGCTCTACGCGCATCCCCGTCACGGAGGACCCGCTGGGGGCGAGCCGGTTCGGGGTGACCCCGTCCAGAGCCTCGCGAAACCTCAGCGGCCCACGCCGGACTTCGCGCACTTTCACCAAGAACTTCAATCCCACCGCCGCTTGACGTTGCTCCTGCTGGGGGAGGAATACCGCCAAGACCACCCCGATGGCTACGGCTACAGCCACTTCTGCGAACTCTATCATCGCTGGCACCGCCATCTGGACGTGGTGCTGCGCCACGAGCACAAGGCGGGCGAAAAGCTCTTCGTGGATTATGCCGGGGACACCATCGCTGTCCACGACCCTCAGGGTGGACCCGCACGTCAGGCCTCGATCTTCGTTGCCGTCCTGGGCCCCAGCAACTACACCTATGCCGAAGCCACCTGGAGCCAGGGCTTGGAAGACTGGCTCGGCGCTCCCATCCGCACCTTCGAATTCCTGGGGGTTGTCCAAAGCTGGTCGTCCCCGACAATACCAAGACCGGCGTCCGCCGCGCCTGCCGCTACGAGCCTGACCTGAACCGCACTTATCATGAGCTGGCCATGCACTACGGGGTCGGTGTGCTACCGGCGCGGCCCTACAAACCCCAGGACAAGGCCAAGGCGGAAAATGGGGTGCTTCTGGCGGAACGTTGGGTGATGGCCGCGCTCCGCCATCGCCGTTTCTTCAGCCTTGTGGAACTCAACGAGGCGATTCGCGAACTGCTGGAGAAGCTTAACCAGCGGCCGTTCCGCAAGCGCGAGGGTTCGCGTGCCACGCAGTTTGCCGAGGTGGATCGGCCGGCACTTCAGCCGCTCCCTGCCGAACGCTTCCAGCTTCATCCCTGGGCCGAAGCGCGCGTCAACATCGACTACCCCATCCAGTTCGACCGCCACTTCTACAGCGTCCCTTATACGCTCACCGGCCAACTCGTGGAGATCCGCTCCACGGCGACCACGATCGAGATCTTTCACCGCGGCCAGCGCGTCGCTTCCCACCTCCGAAGCCACCAACCTTATCAAGCCACCACCGTGAACGCCCATCGTCCGAAGAGCCATCAGCAACACTTGGCCTGGCCACCCTCGCGCCTGCTCCACTGGGGCGAAACGGTCGGGCCGGCCACCGCGCAGTTGTTTGCCGAGATTCTCAAGAGCAAGCCTCATCCGGAGATGGGCTATCGGTCCTGCCTGGGCATTTTGCGGCTGGGCCAGCGCTATGCGACCGAGCGCCTGGAGGCGGCATCGAAGCGGGCGGTCACGACCGGCGCTTGTTCCTATCACAGCGTGAAATCCATCCTGAAACGCTCGCTTGACCGCCAGGCGCTGGAAACGTCGTCGTCCTCACCGCCCGTCGCCCACGAGAATCTTCGCGGCGCTGCGTATTTCGATGCCTCGTCCCGCTCGCTGAAACCTGAACTCCCATTCTTTTCCGCAAAGGAGCCTGAAGGCTAAACCAACCGACTCTCACGAAACTCGAAACCCTCCGCCTGCACGGCATGGCCGAGGCCTTTCGCGCTCAGTCTGATCCCGCCCAACGGGACGGCCTCGCTGGCCTCAGTTTTGAAGAACGCTTCGCCCTGCTGGTCGATCAGGAGTGGACCTGGCGGCAGAACCGCGCCTTGGCACGCCGCCTTGCCCAAGCCCAATTTCGCTATCGCGCCTCGGTCGAGGACATTGACTTCCGCACGCCCCGCGGCCTCGACCGCTCGCTGGTTCGCTCGCTCGCGCAGAACTCAGCCTGGGTCACCGAGCATTAGAACATTTTCTTGCTGGGGCCGACCGGGGTGGGGAAAAGCTGGCTGGCCTGCGCCTTGGCCGAGAAAGCGTGCCGGGACGGATTCACTGCCTTCTTCATCCGCACTCCCCGATTGTTCCGTGAGCTCGCTCTGGCTCGCGCCGACGGCAGCCTGGGAAACAAGTTGGCTCGGCTGGCCCGCATGGATGTGTTGATCGTGGACGATTGGGTGCATGCGCCGCTCGGGGAGAGCGAGCGACGGGACTTCCTGGAAATCTGCGAGGATCGCTATCAGACCCGCTCCACTATTTTGACCAGCCAACTGCCCGTGGCCCAGGGGCACGAGCAGATCGGGGACCCGACTTTGGCCGACAGCATTTTGGATCGGTTGGTGCACAAGGCTCACCGCATCGAGATGCGCGGCGAGTCCATGCGCAAGGAACGCGGCGGGAAGAAAGCTTGAGCTGAAAAACGGCGGTCCCTAAGTTCGAGGGTCCGCGAGATCGTCGCGCCTGGGCGATCCTGGCGCCAGATTTGGGTGAGACAAGTTCAGATTTTAGCCGAGAACGAAGAAAGAGCCGGAGATGGACGCGAGAAACAAAACAGCAACGAGCGCACGGACCGCGTCGCTGCGCTCCGAGCACACCGAGATGGAAGGCGCGGCGGGGTATATCAATCTCTCTCGGAAGGAGAAAAGAAAAAATCGTGACTGGGACCGAATTCCAGTTGACCCATCCCGGTCACTTCAAGCAGGATAAGAACGTCAGCGTCGCTTCGCTCCGATCGTGATGATTACGACGCCTCGGAAACATCCACCACGATCCCGTCCGAATCACCCATCACCATCATCGGAATCCGCACCCTGCTGCGACCCAACCTGCCACCCGAGCAACCGGAGGATTTGTGGAAAGACTACATTCAACTCACCGAAGCCGAGGCTGCCTTTCGCACTTTGAAGAGCGAGCTTTCAATCCGACCCATCTTCCATCAACTGGAGCGACGGGCCAAGGCGTACATCCTGGTGGTGTTCCTCGTGACCTGCCCCCCGAAAACTGGTCCAGCTGAAATGTGAATTCTCGGGTATAAAAGCCGAGAGGAGAACTCAAGATGAGGAAGAGCCGATTCACCGAGGAGCAGATTATAGGGATTTTGAAGGAAGGGGAGGCGGGGGTGGCGGTCCGGGAACTGAGCCGGAAGTACGGGATCTGCGACCAGACCTACTACCGCTGGAAGGCGAAGTACGGGGGTTTGGAAGTGAGCGAAGCGCGGCGGTTGCGGCAGTTGGAGGAGGAGAACCGCCGGCTGAAGCACATTGTGGCCGAGCAGGTTTTGGACATCCAGGCGTTGAAAGGGGTGCTGGCAAAAAAGTTCTGACGCCCGCCGCCGGCCGGGAGGCGGTGGGCGTGATGAAGGGTGAATACCGGAGGAGCGAGCGGCGAGCTTGCCAGTTGGCGGGCGTGGGGCGGTCGAGCTACCGCTACCCGGCGCGGCGGCGCCAGGATAAGGAGTTGCGGCGACGGCTGCGCGAACTGGCCGGGGAGCGGCGGCGGTCCGGCTATCGGCGCCTGACGGTGCTGCTCAGGCGGGAAGGGTGGCCGGTGAATCACAAACGGGTATACCGGATCTACGGGGAGGAAGGCTTGGCTGTGCGGCGTCGTCAGCGCAAGCGGCGGAAGGCGGCAGCGCGCACGCGGCTGGTGCTGCCCACGCGGTCCAACCAGGTGTGGACGATGGATTTCACGCACGACGAGCTAGCAAGCGGCAGGAAGTTTCGCACCTTGAACTTGATGGACGGTTACACCCGCGAGGCACCGGCCATCGAAGTGGACACGTCGCTTCCGGGTCTGCGAGTGGTGCGGGTGCTGGAAAAAGTCGCCCGCCAGCGTGGCTATCCCGAAGCAATTCAAGTGGACCACGGGCCGGAGTTCATCAGCCGAGGGGTGGACCAGTGGGCGTTCGAGCGCGGCGTCGAGCTGCCCTTCATTGAACCGGGCAAGCCCACCCAGAACGCCCAGATCGAAAGCTTCAACGGGAAGTTTCGGGATGAGTGCTTGAACGAAAACTGGTTTCTGAGTTTGCCGGAGGCGCGGGAAAAGATCGAAGCGTGGCGAAGGGATTACAACCAGGCGCGCCCGCACAGCGCCCTGGGGTATCAGACCCCCGAGGAGTTCGCGGCGAGAGCGGCGGCGCGAGGAGCGTCTCCCCCCACGCCCCTCGCCCTCCTGACCTAGGAGTTGATTTCAACCCCGGAACTCACATTATGATTGGACCAAAGGACGGGGGCAGGTCAATCACTCTCGATTTGGCATCAGCTTGCCGGTGGGAGCCCGGAGCTGAATCCGCCATCCACCGTGAGCGCGGCGCCGGTGATGAACGAGGCGTCGATGCTCGCTAGGAAAACCGCCAGCCGCGCCACTTCTTCCGGCTTGCCGATTCTCCATAGAGCATGCAGCTTTCCTGCAGCGGCTCGTGCTGCCGGAGGGTCGGGCTGGGCCTGAAAATAACTCTCTGCAAGGCCCGCATCGATATAACCGGGGCAAATACAATTGATCCGAATTCCCTCTTTGCCGTGGTCGATCGCCATGGCTTTAGTGAGGCCGATGATGGCCGCCTTCGTGGCACAGTACCCGGCACACATAGGTTCAACAAAAAACCCATTCACAGAGGACATGTTAATGATGCATCCTCGCGTCTTCCGCAAGTGGGGCATGAAGAATTTGGAGCACAGAAAGACGCCACCAAGATTGACAGCAATTTCACGATTCCATTCCTCCACTGTAGTGTTTTCCACCGTTTTGTTGACCTGAATAGCCGCATTATTAAAGAGGATATGCACCTGGGAAAACGCATCGAGGGTCTGATCAACAAGTCGCTCGACCGACCGTGGATCAGCCACATCTGTTTCCACCGCCCGCGCCGTACCGCCAAGCGCCTCAATTTGCTTCACCGCCTCCCGAGCGCTCCGAAGGTTGATATCGGCTACGACGACTTTTGCTCCTTCCTTCGCAAACTCTCGGGCTGAGGCACGGCCAATCCCGGACCCGGCTCCTGTGATGACCGCCACATTGTCCTTTAGTCTCATGCTTGATTCTCTCTGAGAAATGAATAGTGCACTGGCGCTGTCGTGGTTCTATAACACGACTTTCTCCGGCAAAGATCCGGTTCGCTGCAAGGCGTCCTTCCAGGTGAGAGGTGTGGAGTAAATCGTGGCGCAGACTTGCACTTCAAATATCTCTCCGGCTTGAAGCACGCAGTGCGTCTGCTGGCGCACAGCCTGGGCCAGATTCACCGGGTGACTCGTCCACGGCTCAAGAATGACATGCCGGTATCCGCGCCATCCGCCATAGACAAGCCACATCCAGAGATAAGGGCAAATGTCATGCGGAAATTGCAGCAGAAACCCTTCGCCACTATCCCGATCCTCAACCGCATACCAACCTTCTTCGAGATTGGTCGCGGTGTGGCCGCAGAAAATGCCGGCTTCTTGAGATTGGGTGAGGCTCATATCGGTCCACCCCTCCTCTGTCTTAAGCATGGGCCACGAATATTGCTGGCCGGGAGCCCCGAGCGAAGGATGTGAAGCCAAACCGACGATTCCGGTTTTTGCCGGAACGCGCAGCAGCGCGCGCCGGCCGGGATCAATCGCCGGATGAGTGCCCCAGATGAAGTCGATGGGAAGAAAGCCCACGTTGGTGATTTTCCAGCGGATGTTCAGGAGGGGCGCCTCGTTGTAAAGCGTCACGTTTTTTGTGACCTTAACGGGGTTGATAGGCCCGAAAGAAGTAAGTTGAACTGTCGCCCCATTGCGGGTCTCTCTTGAGTGAACTACATTCCAGCGCAGGGAACGGAGTTCGCCCAGATTGGGATAGTGTTCGCCAGCATGGTCACACTCATCGCAGGTAGGGAAACCATCATCCCAGCCGCCGCACCAGTAATTATCAAAATTTGCCTCGATGGCATATGGCTGCGGACCAATCCGCGGGTTATGCCAAAGGAAATTACGCTGGGTGGGCTTCCAGATAAGGTCATAAATCTTTGCTCCCACTTCAGGTAGCACCGTTACCTGCAACCAATCATTTTCTAGTCGCAACGCGCGAAGACCCACAATCTGCTCATGCGGATTGACTTGCGCTCTCATCGCAATGAATTACTCAGAGGGTTGGTCGCCGACACAAACTGTAGGTAATCACAGAAGTATGATGTCTTTGTTATGAATTTCATTTTGAATTCTTAATATAATGCTTCTCTATAACTTGAAACGAGAAAATTTATCACGCGAGGGGCAAGTGCGTCAAGATGACCCGCCCCCGTTGTCAAAGCTCTTTAGAAATGTCCCCTTGGTTAACTCATTAGAAGTGTCCCCTTTTTGTGGTTCTTGTTTTTCTGTCTTTCTTTGGTTTTTCTGTTTTTGTTTTTCTCGTGGGCCTTGCCCGGAGCGCAGCCCTGCGAGCCCGCAGGGCGAGCGTTTAGGGCGAAGCGGAGGGCAAGGCCCACGACCGCCCCTTGCCGGCTTCCTGCTCCCACGCTTTGCTGGC
>Ga0209810_1002048_pt1 | contig 26179 bp, 21 predicted proteins | sample Coa_R1_7_FD_187159 | JGI IMG/M metagenome (GOLD analysis project Ga0209810, IMG submission 187159) | Surface soil microbial communities from Centralia Pennsylvania, which are recovering from an underground coalmine fire - Coalmine... | ecosystem: Environmental > Terrestrial > Soil > Unclassified... | reverse complement strand
TTCTATCTCGTCTTCTGCTATGGCATGTCGCGCTATTCGCGCGCGGTCGAGGCGCGCCTCGCCGCCGGCGACAGGCGCTAGAGGTCCGATCATGCCCGAGGATCACGCGGCGTCGTCCCAGCCCGGCAGGCCCTCGCGGCTTTCGACCGGCGTGGCGATCGAGATCGTCGGCCTCAACAAGTGGTTCGGCGATTTTCACGTGCTGCGCGACATCAATCTCAAGGTGATGAGCGGCGAACGCATCGTCATCTGCGGTCCGTCCGGCTCCGGCAAGTCGACCATGATCCGCTGCATCAACCGGCTGGAAGAGCATCAATCGGGCCGCATCGTGGTCGACGGCGTGGAGCTCACGGACGATCTCAAGAAGATCGACGAGATCCGACGCGACGTCGGAATGGTATTCCAGCATTTCAACCTGTTCCCGCATCTGACGGTGATGGAGAATTGCACGCTGGCGCCGATCTGGGTGCGCAAGATGCCGAAACGGGCGGCCGAGGAGGTCGCGCTCCACTACCTGACGCGCGTGAAGATCCCCGACCAGGCGCACAAATATCCGGGCCAGCTTTCCGGCGGTCAGCAGCAACGCGTGGCGATCGCGCGCGCATTGTGCATGAATCCGAAGATCATGCTGTTCGACGAGCCCACCTCCGCGCTCGACCCGGAAATGGTGAAGGAAGTGCTCGACACCATGGTCGAGCTCGCCGAGGACGGCATGACCATGCTCGTGGTCACCCACGAAATGGGCTTCGCGCGCCAGGTCGCCGACCGCATCGTGTTCATGGACGAAGGGCAGATCGTCGAGGCCAATGTGCCCGAGGAATTCTTCGCCCACCCGCGGCACGAGCGGACGAGGCTGTTCCTCAGCCAGATTTTGCGCTGACGCGACCTTCCCCGGGCCGCGCCGGGACGGTCCGGCCGGGGAATCTTCCGGCGCCCGCCGCTGTAGCGAAGAAAATCAACCCAGGCCTGCGCGGGGGACGGTAGCGACATTCCATGATCGCGGCTAAGAGAGAAACGATTTGCCAGGGCCGTGATTCATGTCGGCGGTTGCCGAATCCAGTCCCCCCGCCGCGGTGGTTGACGACGCGCTCGCGCGGCGCAATGCGCTCGTGCTTGCCGCCGCACAGGCGCTTGCCGGGGGCAACAACACGGTCATCGTTGCGACCGCCTCGATCGTCGGCTCCGTGCTCGCGCCCGACAAGGGCCTTTCCACCGTGCCCATCTCCGCCATGGTGGTCGGCATGTGGCTCGGATCCTTGCCGCTCGGCGGGCTCGCCCGCCGTTACGGCCGGCGGGCCGCGCTGCAGATCGGCTCCGGTTTTGGCGTGCTGTCGGGCCTCGTCTCCTGCGGCGCCGTGATCGCCGGCTCGTTCGCCCTGCTCATCGCCGGCACGTTCTGCGGCGGGCTCTATGCCGCCGCGCACCAGTCCTACCGGTTCGCCGCGGCCGACACGGCAAGCGAGGCGTTCCGCGCCAAGGCGGTGTCATGGGTGCTGGCGGGCGGGGTGTTCGCGGCGGTGCTCGGGCCGCAGCTCGTGATCTTCACCAAGGATCTGCTCGCGCCCTTCACCTTTGCCGCGAGCTATCTCGGCCAGTCGGTCTGTGCCGCGCTTGCCGCGGTGGTGCTGCAGTTCGTGAGGATGCCGCCCGTTGCCGCGCTGCGCGACCAGCCGGGACGGCCGCTCGGCGAAATTGCCCGCGCGCCGCGCTTCATCGTGGCGGTCACCTGCGGGGTCGCGGCCTACGCCATGATGAACGTCGTGATGACCTCGGCGCCGCTTGCCATGGTCGACTGCGGACATTCGGTCACCGACGCCGCGCTCGGCATCCAGTGGCACGTCCTGGCGATGTATGCCCCGAGCTTCGTCACCGGCTCGCTCATCGCGCGCTACGGCATCGAGCGGGTGACGGCGGCCGGCCTTGCGCTGATCGTCGCGGCGGCGCTCGTCGACATGTCCGGCATTGCCGTCGCCCATTTCTGGACCGGGCTGGTGCTGCTGGGCGTCGGCTGGAACTTCGCCTTCATCGGCGCCACGACCATGGTCACGCTCTGCCATCGCGCCGCGGAACGCAACAAGGTGCAGGCCTTCAACGATTTCCTGATCTTCGGCAGCATGGCGCTGTCCTCGTTCTCGTCCGGACAGATGCTGGCCTCCTTCGGATGGACCGCGACCAATGCCATCGTGGTCCCGGTCGTCGCCGCCGTCGCCGCGCTGCTTGCCTGGCATCGGTTCCGCCGCCGCACCGCCGCGGCGTGAAGCGGCGCGGGCGCGGTCGCTGCGGGGCTGCGCCGCAGGCGGCGGCAAGGCCCGATCGGTATCGGGGCCTCGGGGGCTGGAGGGCAGGGTCTGCGGCGCGGTCGTCGCCGCACGCGCGGCGACGTTTCCGCCGCGGGAGTTCCCTGCCCGAGCGGAGCCCGGCGGCGAAGGACGCGGGGGCCCGCGCTCGTGCCGTCCCCGGTCCGCCGCCGGGAAGGCCGCCGGCGGACGCGCGGGAGCGCGTGAGCGCGCACGGATTTTCCGCATTGCGCTTGCGCCGCGATTTTGGCTATATCCGCGCACTTTCCGGTCGGGGTGAAGCGCATCTGACGGCGGCCATCCTCGACGCTCCCTGGCGCCGGACGGGAGCGTATTTCCGCCGGCCCGCCAAACCACATCGAGGATGAATTCCCCATGATGTCACTGTGGCTGATCATTGGTTGCGGCGTGCTCGCCCTCATCTACGGGGTCTGGGCTGCCAGCTCCGTGCTGCGCTCCGACCCAGGCTCGGCCAAGATGCAGGAGATCTCCGCGGCGGTGCGCGAGGGCGCGCAGGCCTATCTCAACCGGCAGTACACCACGATCGGTCTGGTCGGCGTGGTGATATTCGTCCTGGTCGGACTGCTGCTCGGCTGGCTGGTTGCGGTCGGCTTCGCGATCGGCGCGGTGCTGTCAGGGGCGGCGGGATTCATCGGCATGAACATCTCGGTGCGCGCCAACGTGCGCACCGCGCAGGCCTCCACCAAGTCGCTCGCCGGGGGTCTTGCGGTCGCCTTCCGTTCCGGTGCCGTGACCGGACTCCTGGTTGCCGGCCTGGCGCTGCTCGCCGTCACGGCCTATTTCGGCTTTCTCACCGGAGTCCTCAACAAGACGGCGAACGACCGCACGGTGATCGATGCGCTCGTGGCACTCGGCTTCGGCGCCTCGCTGATCTCGATCTTCGCCCGCCTCGGCGGCGGCATCTTCACCAAGAGCGCCGACGTGGGCGGCGACATGGTGGGCAAGATCGAGGCGGGGATCCCGGAGGACGATCCGCGCAATCCGGCGACCATCGCCGACAATGTCGGCGACAACGTGGGTGATTGTGCCGGGATGGCCGCCGACCTGTTCGAGACCTATGTCGTCACCGTCGTCGCCACGATGGTGCTCGGCGCGATCTTCTTCTCCTCGACCCCCGCGCTGTTCGCGGTGATGAGCCTGCCGCTCGCCATCGGCGCGGCCTGCGTCGTGACGTCGATCCTCGGCACCTTCTTCGTGCGGCTGCCGGCGAACCAGTCGATCATGGGCGCGCTCTACCGCGGCTTCATCGCGACCGCCGTGCTCTCGCTCGCCGGCGTGGCGCTCGCGATCCATTGGGTGATCGGTTTCGGCCCCTTGCCGGGAGTCGCCTATACGGGCCTCTCGCTCTACCTGTGCGGCATCGTCGGGCTGGTGGTGACGGGCCTGATCGTCTGGATCACCGAATACTATACCGGCACGACGTTCCGTCCGGTGAAATCCATCGCGGCCGCCTCGGTCACGGGCCACGGCACCAACATCATCCAGGGTCTCGCCGTCTCGCTCGAAGCGACGGCGCTGCCGACGGTCGTCATCATCGCCGGCATCCTGGTGTCCTACGGGCTTGCCGGCCTGTTCGGCATCGCCATCGCGGTGACCACCATGCTCGCGCTCGCGGGCATGATCATCGCCATCGACGCCTTCGGCCCGGTGACGGACAATGCCGGCGGCATTGCCGAGATGGCGGGTCTGCCGAAGGCGGTGCGCAAATCGACCGACGCGCTCGACGCGGTGGGCAACACCACCAAGGCGATCACCAAGGGCTATGCCATCGGGTCGGCCGGGCTCGGCGCGCTCGTGCTGTTCGCCGCGTACAACCAGGACCTCGAGTTCTTCATCGCCAACCCCGCGGCGCATCCCTATTTCCAGGGCATCCAGCTCAATTTCGCGCTCAATAATCCCTATGTCGTCGTCGGTCTCCTGTTCGGAGGGCTTCTGCCTTACCTGTTCGGTTCGCTCGGCATGATGGCGGTCGGCCGCGCCGCGGGCGCGATCGTCGAGGAAGTGCGCCGGCAGTTCCGCGAGAAGCCCGGCATCATGCAGGGAAAGGAAAAGCCGGATTACGGCCGCGCCGTCGACATGCTCACCCGCGCCGCGATCAAGGAAATGATCGTGCCCTCGCTGCTGCCGGTTCTGTCGCCCATCGTCGCCTATTTCGCGATCTACCTGATCGCGGGCGGCGGGGCGGCGGGAAAATCGGCCGCCTTCTCGGCGGTGGGCGCCATGCTGCTCGGCGTGATCGTCACCGGTCTGTTCGTCGCCATCTCGATGACGTCGGGCGGCGGCGCCTGGGACAATGCCAAGAAATACATCGAGGATGGCCACTACGGCGGCAAGGGCTCGGAGGCTCATAAGGCCGCGGTGACCGGCGACACGGTGGGAGACCCGTACAAGGACACGGCGGGACCCGCGGTCAACCCGATGATCAAGATCACCAATATCGTCGCGCTGCTGCTGCTCGCGGTCCTGGCGCACTGAGCCGGGTCGTGGGGCGGCCGCTCGCCGGTCGCAGCGCGCGCGGGCGTACGCCGCTTCACAGCCCGAACGGATTGAAATGCGAGCTCAGCAGGCCGCCGAGGATCGTGCGCTCCTGCCCGCCGGTCGGCGTGGTCTGCGAAATGAAGTCGAAGATCTTGCCGTCCTTCATGCCGTAGTTGGCGAGCCGCACGACCTTGCGGTTCTTGTCGAAGTAGACGGCGATGACGCGCTGGTCCACCACCTTCTGCGGCATGAAGGCGGCGCCGCGCTCGGTCTTCTGCGAAATATAGTAGAACACGTCGCCGTTGAGCGTGGCGACGGTCGACGGCGTGCCGAGGACGATGAGCACCTGTTCCTGGCTTGCGCCGATCGGGATCTGCTCGAGCGCACCCTGTTGGATCACATAGCCGCGCTGGAAGCTTTCGCTGAAGACCCCGCAGCCGCCGAGCACCAAGGCGCCCGCGAGCGCGAGCGGCGCGAGGCGGGCGCGGTTTCGCCCGCGGGCACGAAGCTTGCTGCGCGTCAGGTCCATTTTTGCTCTTGCGTCACCGCGGGCCATGCCGTAACGGGCGACGGAACCCGGTTTCCACGATGACCTTTCCCCTCTTGCGCCGCCTCGCGCGGCCCGACACCATTTCGAGCCTGTATGGCACGATCGTGGCGCAGGCGCGAATGCCCTGTTTTTACCGCGACTACGCGGTCGCCGATACGGTTAACGGCCGGTTCGACCTGATCGTTCTCCATCTCGCCCTGGTTCTCGAGCGGTTGGCGGCCGAACCCGCCCTCAAGGGACTGGCGCAGGGTCTGTTCGACCGGTTCTGGCAGGACATGGACCACAATTTGCGGGAAATGGGCGTCGGCGACCTCGCGGTGCCGCGCCGGATGCGCGAATTGGGCGAGGCCTATTACGGCCGGCTGAGGGCCTATCGGACGGCCCTGGCGGAGGGATCTCCCGACGCGGCCCTGGGCGAGGCGCTTGTCCGCAACGTCTATGGCGGCCGGCAGAGCGATGCGGCGCGACGGCTTGCCGCCTATGTCCGGCTCGCGGTAGGGGAGCTTGCGGCGCAGGCGGCCGAGGCGCTGGCCGGGGGTGTCATGCGGTTTCCCGATCCCCGCGCGGTCCCGGCATGCTAAGGACATTGTCATGGAAAGACCTGCGAATCCCTGGAGCGTGCCGGTCGCGGTCGAAGACATTCCCGACATCGGGATGCATCGCTCGCTCGAGGCGCCGGCCGCGGCGCGCGCCGATATCGCGAGGCTCGCTGGCCTGCGCGAGCTGCCGCGCCTTTCCGCGGAATTCGACCTCACGCGGCGCGGGGCAGGCGTGCGGGTCAGCGGCCGGGTTCATGCCCGCGTGGCGCAGGTCTGCGTCGTGAGCCTCGAGCCCATCGAGAACGAGGTGCAGGAGACCGTGGACCTGCTCTTCCTGCCTCCGGCCGAGGCGGCGGGTTCGCTCGCGATCACCCCCGATGCCGAGGTGCCGGAGACGCTGGTCGACGGCAAGGTCGATCTCGGGGCCGTGGCGACCGAGTTTCTCATGCTCGGCATCGACCCCTATCCGCGCAAGCCGGGCGTCGAATTTTCCGCGCCGCAGGCGGATGAGCCGGCCGATCATCCCTTTGCGGCGCTCGAGGCGCTGAAGAAGCGTCTCGGCGGCGGACCCGCATAACGCCGTTGGTGAGCCGGGGAGGGGCTGCGATGCGGCTTGTCTGGTCCGTCCGAGCGGCTATGGTCGCGTGCATGCTTCGCCTTCCGCGGATCGCCGTGCCGGCGCTTGCGCTCGCGCGGCCACGGTCGCTCCATGGCCAATAAGGTTCGCATCGCCCTCGACGTGATGGGGGGAGACCATGGCGCCGCCGTGGTCCTTCCCGCTGCCGAGCTGTCGCTCGCGCGACACCCCGATCTTGCGTTCCAGCTCGTGGGCGACCGCGCCGTGATGGAGCCGCTGCTCGAGGCGCTGCCGCGGCTCAAGGCCGCCGCGCAGGTGATCCATACCGACGTGGCCATCCGCATGGACGACAAGCCGAGCCAGGCCCTGCGCCGCGGGCGATGGAAGTCGTCCATGTGGCTTGCGCTCGACGCGGTCAAGAAGGGCGACACCGATGCCGCGGTGTCGGCAGGCAATACCGGTGCGCTCATGGCCATGGCGCGCTTCGGCCTCAAGATGCTGGAAGGCATCGAACGCCCGGCGCTCGCCGCGCTGTGGCCCACGATGCGTGGGGAGTCGGTCGTGCTCGACGTCGGCGCCTCGATCGGCGCCGACGAGCACCATCTCGTCAATCTCGCCGCCATGGGAAGCGCGATGGCGCGCGTGCTCTTTGACATCGAGCGACCGACCGTCGGCCTGCTCAATGTCGGCGTCGAGGAGATCAAGGGGCTCGAGGCGGTGCGCGAGGCCGGCCGCATCCTGCGCGAGGGGCATTTTGCCCATCTCGATTATCATGGCTTCGTGGAGGGCGATGACATCGGCAAGGGCACCGTCGACGTCGTGGTGACCGAAGGTTTTGCCGGCAACATCGCGCTCAAGACCGCCGAAGGCACTGCGCGTCAGCTCGCGCAATATCTGCGCGCGGCGCTGAACCGTACCTGGCGTGCGCGGATCGGCTATCTGCTCGCGCGCAAGGCCCTGGCCACGCTGCGCGAGAAGATGGACCCACGTCGGGCCAATGGCGGCGTGTTCCTCGGTCTCAACGGCATCGTCATCAAGAGCCATGGCGCGGCCGACGTCGAAGGTTATGCCGCGGCGATCGATATGGGTTACGACATGGTACGCTACGATCTGCTCGCCAAGATCGGCGAGTCCCTCGCGCGCGATCGGGAGGCGAAGACGAATGCGCGGCCTGCCAGTGGAGCCGCTTCGTGACGGTGACCCGGTCCGTCGTGCTCGGCTGCGGGAGCTATTTGCCGAGCCGCATCCTATCCAATGACGATCTTGCGCGCTCGGTCGAGACCACCGACGAGTGGATCGTGCAGCGTACCGGCATCCGCGAGCGCCATATCGCCGCGCCGGGGGAGCTCACCTCCGATCTCGCGCTGCATGCTGCGCGCGCCGCCCTCGCCAATGCGAGGCTCGAACCCTCCGCGATCGATCTCATCGTGCTGGCAACCTCGACCCCCGACCAGACCTTTCCGGCGACCGCGGTCGCAGTGCAGGCGGGCCTCGGCATGACCCACGGCGCCGCCTTCGACCTGCAGGCGGTATGTTCCGGCTTCATCTATGCCTTGCAGGTCGTCGACGGCCTGCTGCGGAGCGGCGCCTACAAGCGCGCGCTCGTCATCGGGGCGGAGACGTTCTCCCGCATCCTCGATTGGACCGACCGCACCACCTGCGTCCTGTTCGGCGACGGCGCCGGCGCCCTGGTGCTGGAGGCGCAGCAGCAGCCGGGCGACCGATCCGACCGCGGGATCCTGACCACGCATCTGCGCTCCGACGGCCGTCACCGCGGCAAGCTCTATGTCGACGGCGGCGTGTCCTCGACGCAGACCGTCGGCCACCTGCGCATGGAGGGCCGCGAGGTGTTCAAGCATGCGGTGGCCATGATCACGGACGTCATCGACGATGCCTTCAAGGCGACGGGCTACACCGCCGCCGATATCGATTGGTTCGTGCCGCACCAGGCCAACAAGCGCATCATCGACGGTTCGGCGCACAAGCTCGGAATCGCCCCGGAAAAGGTCGTGATCACGGTGGACCGGCACGGGAATACGTCGGCGGCCTCGATTCCGCTCGCCTTGTTCGATGCGGTGGCCGATCGCCGGATAAAACGCGGCCATCTCGTGCTGCTGGAAGCCATGGGCGGCGGATTCACCTGGGGTTCGGCGCTGCTGCGCTGGTGAGCGAGAGAGGGTTCGCGCCTCCCTCTGGCGTGCGCGGGGAGGCCGCCGCCCCCCGCCGCCGGCGCCGCAAGAACAGTTTCAATTATTTAGACGGCCCGGTTGACCGCCCGGGGCCATGCTAATAGTGTTGATAATTCAGCGAGATACTTTGCCCGGGGGCAGGGCAGGCAATGGCAGGAAAGACTGTAACGCGCGCCGATTTGTGCGAGGCGGTTTACCAGAAGGTCGGCCTTTCGCGCACGGAATCCGCGGCATTGGTCGAGCTCGTGCTGAAGGAGATCACCGACTGCCTCGAACGCGGCGAGACGGTCAAGCTGTCGTCTTTCGGCTCCTTCATCGTGCGCAAGAAGGGTCAGCGCATCGGTCGCAACCCCAAGACCGGCAAGGAAGTGCCCATTTCCCCGCGCCGCGTCATGGTGTTCAAGCCGTCGGCGATCCTCAAGCAGCGCATCAACGGCGGCGATAACCGCTCGTCGACGACCTGACGCGCAGCCGCCAATCCGTCGCGTTCATCGACGTCGCGCGTCCCGTTTGCAGCCGCAGGAGTGTCACCTTGGACAACAAGGCGCCGGATGCGTTTCGTACCATCAGCGAGGCAGCGGAGGAACTCGACCTGCCGCAGCATGTGCTGCGTTTCTGGGAGACGCGGTTTCGTGAGATCAAGCCGATGAAGCGCGGGGGCGGTCGCCGCTACTATCGTCCCGACGACATCGAGCTTCTGCGCGGCATCCGCCATCTGCTCTACGGCGAAGGCTATACCATTCGCGGCGTGCAGCGCATCCTGCGCGAACAGGGCGTCAAATTCGTCCAGGCCGTGTGGCAGGAAGGCGCGCCGCAGCCGCCGCACGGCCCGCGCGAGGAGGACGCCATGGCGGAGGGCGACGTCGGGCCTGAGGAGCGGGCCGGCCCGGCACGGGGCGTTGCGGCGCTGCTCGGTCGCGATCTCGACGAGCCGCAGGGCGAGCTGCCCGAGCGTCGCGAGCCGCCGCTCGCAGGGGCACCGACCCCGCGGATCGATGCCGGCGACCGCGCGATCCACCATGCCGGCGCACCCGAACTTCCCCGCCCGCGGCCGGAGGCGGCGAGTCTGCCGCGCGAGGCTGTGGACAAGCTGCGCGCAGCGCTGAGCGAGCTCGCCGAATGCCGCAAACTGCTTGCGGCGGCCGCGGACCGCGACGCCGCCTGAACGTGCGACGCGTCGGGCCTGGACCGTCCTTGCTCGCCTAACATTTTGCGGGAGCATGATCTTTCCCCGAATCCCATGGCGGCTTTTCGGCCGCATGCGCCATCCACGTGCCGGCCGAACCCCTTCGCGCGGCGGCGCCGGCGGTCCCGCGGGTGGCGACGCGCCGAGCCGGGTGTAGAATGCCGCCCGTCGGCGGGACGGGCTTGAGGGAGTGACCATGCGGCGGCTGGGCTCGGCGGTGCTCGCGGCGGCCTTGGCGCTCGGCATGCAGACGCCGGCATCGGCTCAGGTCTGCACCTTCGCCTGTCCCAATAATCCGCCGCCGCCGCCCGCGACGACCCATCCCCTTCCGCCGCTCGGCTGGTATGCGGTCGGCAGTATCGGCTGCGCCGCCGTCTCGCCGATTCTCGGCACCGCCATCCTCGGCCGCGCGCTCACGCTGAGCGAGGCCTATCATACGACCTTGGGCTGTTTCCTCGGCCCGGCGGGCTGGCTCCTCGCCGATCTCTTGATGTCGCTGCCCGGCGCGCAACCCGTGCCCCCGCCGCAGCAGGCGCCGCCGCCGACGCGCGGCACCGGGCGCGGCACCATCGACGTCCCGCCTCCGTCGATCGTCGCCTTCGTGCCCGGCGAATTGCTGCTCGAGGTGAATGCGGGCGCCGAGGCGCGACTTGCAGCGCTGGCGCGGCGCTTGGACCTGACGCTGCTCGAGACGCAGAGCTTTGCCTTGACCGGTCGCACGCTGCAGCGCTGGCGCATCAACGGGCCCCGCGCCGTTCGCGCGACCTTGCAGGCGATCGGCCGCGCGGGCGTCGCCGCGCGGGCGCAGCCCAATTATCTCTACGGGCTCTCGCAGCAGGCCGCGGCCTCGACCGCCGACGGCGCGCAATATGTGGTGTCGAAATTGCATCTCCTGGAGGCGCACCGCATCAGCACCGGCGAGGACGTGCTGGTCGCGGTGATCGACTCCAAGATCGACACCGGACATCCGGATCTCGCGGGCGTGTTTGCCGGCGAGAATGACGTGATCGGCACGGCAGGCCCGCCGCATCCGCACGGAACCGCGATGGCCGGCGCCATCGCCGCGCACGGACGGCTGGTGGGCGTGGCACCCAGGGTGCGTCTGCTCGCGGTGCGTGCCTTCTCCGGCACGGACGACAGCGCGCAGGGCACGACCTTCAACATTCTCAAGGGATTCGACTGGGCGGCGAGCCGCGGCGCGCGCGTCGTCAATATGAGCTTTGCCGGCCCGCCCGATCCCATGCTGCACGAGATGATTTCGCGTGCGCATGCGCGCGGCATGGTGTTGGTCGCCGCGGTCGGCAATGCCGGACCGCGCTCGCCGCCGCTTTATCCAGCCGCCTACGCGGAAGTCATCGGCGTGACCGCGACCGATGCGGACGACCGGCTGCTGCCGCAGGCCAATCGCGGCCCGCAGGTGGCGCTCGCCGCGCCCGGCGTCGATGTCCTCGCCGATGCGCCGGAAGGCAGGTTTCAGCTCACCTCGGGCACGTCGGTCGCGAGCGCGCATGTGAGCGGCGTGGTCGCGCTCGTGCTCGCGCGCGACCCCGCGCTCAGCCCCGCGGAGCTGCGCCGGCGGCTGATCGCCGCCGCGCGCCCGCTCCCCGGCATGCGACGCGACGTCGGCGCCGGCGTCGTCGATGCGCTGCGCGCGTTGCGCGAGGCGCGATAGGCGAAAGAGGGAGCGGGCCGCGCCGCATGTGATGGGCGGGAGGCCTACCGTGTTGCGCTGCCCAGTTCCGGATTGCTTCGCGCTCGCTTGCGCTCGCGCTCGCAATGACGGGAATGAGGGACCGTCATTGCGAGGCGGCGAAGCCGCCGAAGCAATCCAGAGTCCACGGCAGGGACGCGTCCGCCCTGGATTGCTTCGCGCTCGCTTGCGCTCGTGCTCGCAATCACGGTGACGTCGCCCGCGCTTGCGCGCGGGTTCACAATAACCGCATTCGCCATGACGGGACCGATTGAGTCCGATCGGAACCCGCAAGGGGTTTGGCCGACGGTGGTCGGGGCGGCGGGATTTGAACCCACGACCCCCAGTCCCCCAGACTGGTGCGCTAACCGGGCTGCGCCACGCCCCGACCGGAACGCGGCGGACTATAGGGAGGCGGCGTGGCGCGCGCAACAAGCGTTCGGCGACGCGGCAAGGCCGCGACACGCCTTGCGTCCTGGTGGCGCCGCGGTCGCGGTCCGTGCGCCTGCGGGGCGGCGCATTAACGAAATGTCGACGGCCGGCGGGCCAAGGTCGCTGACGAAGTGGCACCCGACCCATGCAGACCGCGGACGCTCGCGATGGCTCAGGCCCTTGAAGCGCATCTCCCTCCCGCGATCGAGACGGACGGGCCGCCCGCGGCCCGCGACGCCGCGCCGGCGGGGCGGCCCGGGGAACTGCGCATCACGATTTACACGGATCTCGCAGCCGCCGCGCCGATCTGGCGTGCGTTCGAAGGCGAGGCGGAGGGCACCGTATTTCAAACCTATGCGTGGCTCTCGCTGTGGCAGCGTCACATCGGCGGCCCGCGCGGCGTGCGCCCGGCGATCGCGGTGGTCGAGCATGCCGGCGCAACGCTCGCGCTGTTCGCGCTCGCGGTTGAGCCTTCACGGGGCGCGCGCGAGCTCACCTGGCTCGGTTCCGCGCTGTGCGACTATAACGGCCCGCTGCTCGCGCGCGATTTCTGTCTGCGGATCGACGAGGTCGGTTTTCGCGCCTTGTGGGAGGAGATCCTGCGGCGTCTGCAGGCCGACGCGCGCCTCGGCTTCGACCTCGTCCATCTGAGCAAGATGCCGGAACGGATCGGCGCGCAGCCCAATCCGTTCCTTTATCTGCCCTGCGCGGCGAATCCGAGCGGCGCCTATCTCACCGCGCTCGGCGCCGACTGGGACAGCTTCTACTGCGCCAAGCGCTCCTCGGCGACGCGCCGACGCGACCGCACCAAGCGCAAGCGCATGGCCGATCTCGGCGCGCTCCGCTTCGTCACCCCCGCCGAGGAGAGCGGCACGCTCGCCGCGCTCGACACGCTGATGGCGCAAAAGGCGCGGTCGTTCGCGCGCATGGGCGTCCCCAACCTGTTCGCGCAGCCCGGCCATGCCGCGTTCTACCGTGCCCTTGCCACCGATCCAGCGACGAGACCGATCGTGCACGTGAGCCGGCTCGACGTCGGCGAAAGGCCCGCTGCCGTCAATCTCGGGCTCCTGCACCGCGGCCGCTACTATCATCTGCTTGCGAGCTACGACGACGGTGACGTGTCACGCTTCGGGCCCGGGGCCGCGCACCTGCACGAACTCATGCGCTACGCGATCGCGCGGGGCTGCCGCGTATTCGACTTCACGATCGGCGATGAGCGCTACAAACGCGAATGGTGCGATACCGAAATGACGCTTTACGATCATATCGCCGCGGCGACGGCACGCGGCACCTTGATGGCGGGGCTGCGGAGGGCGGGGCGGTGGCTCAAGCGATGGATCAAGCAGACCCCGGTCCTGTGGGCGAGCGCGACGAGGATCCGCAGGATTCTCGGCCTCCTGCGCGCACGGCACGATGCGCAGGGCCGCGCGGGATGATCCGCGGTCAGGCGGCCTCGCGCGCTGGCGCGGTCGGTTAACCACCCGCCTTAAAGTTAACTGCCGAAAGCCGCGCGCCGATCGCGCCGCAGTGCTAGAGCGCATGGTCGTGATGGTCGCCCGTCATTGCACGCACAGCAAGGCAACCGAGAGTCGGCGATGCCGAACTGCGGATTGCACGGTCGCCCGAGCGGGGCTTCTCGCGATGGCGGCGCGGGTTCAATCCGATCGGAACCTGCGCCCGCGGGAACGATCCCGGCGAGATTCACGCGGCATTGATGCCGCCTGCGTCCTGATCGCGCGGCGATGACTGCCATGAAACTGCCCAATATCCAGATCCTGCGGGCCTGCGCGGCGATGATGATCGTCGTCTATCACTGCGGGATCGAGACCGCGCGGCTGTCGGCGAGCGCCGGCGGCGGTCGCCTGTTCGACGAAGCACCCTGGGGGGCCGGCGTTCCGATCTTCTTTGCCATCAGCGGGTTCATCATGGTGGTGACGAGCGCGCGCGCCTTCGGATCCGCCGCGGCCGCCGCGGACTTCATGCGCCGGCGCGTCATCCGTATCGTGCCGCTCTATTGGCTGGTGACGACGCTCGCGCTGGGCGTAGCCTTGTTCGCGCCGAGCCTGAGCAAGGCGCCGCCCGGCGATTTCCTGTATGTCCTCGCGTCCTACCTGTTCTGGCCTTACGTGCGCGCGACGGGGGACGTGCGGCCGCTGGCGACGCCCGGCTGGACGCTCAACCTGGAGATGCTGTTCTACGTCGTCTTCGCCGTCTCGCTACTGTTGCGCCGCGGATTGGGCCTGTCGCTGCTCTTCGCCTCGCTCACGATGCTGGTCGCGGCGCGCGTCGCCGGCCTGCTTCCCGGCGTCGCGCTCAATTTCTGGGGTGACCCGATCGTCCTCGGATTCCTGCTCGGCGCTGCCGTCGGCATTGCCTACAATCGCGGACTGCGGCTCTCCGGTTTTGCCGCGCTTGCGCTGATGATCGTCGGATTTTCCGTCATCTTCCTCTCGTGGGTTCCCTCGGGCGCGGAGGACGCTCTCGGTCGACGTCTTGCGGAAGCCGCACCCGCCACGCTCATTCTGATCGCCTTCGCATTGGGTCCGCAGGTCGAAGGGCGAAGTCTGCCCTTGCGGGGCGCATTGGCGGTCGGCGACGCCTCCTACAGCCTCTACCTGATCCAGGAGTTCCTGCTGCGCCTGATGTCGCTCGGCTGGCACAAGGTTCTGCCGTCGCTCGTGCCGCTATGGATCTTCATTCCCGTCGGGATCGCGGCGGCGGTCGCGGTCGCGCTCGCAAGCTACCGCTGGTTCGAGAAGCCGGTCACGCGCTGGCTCAACGGCAAGGCCGCGCGCCGCGCTTCACCCGCCGCGACGCGCCTGAAGGCGTCCCCGCTCATGCGCGGGACGCCGGCGGCCTGACGGTGCTCAGGCCCCTCAAGGGTTGCGCCACCCCTCTCCGCCGCCGTCGCTCGCCACGCGGCGCTTCGGGCAGGCGAGCGACGGCGGCTCCGAAGGGATGGCTCGGCCGGACCCCTGATCCATTCTGCTGAACTTGACGCGCGGAACTCGTCAGCGCGCGTTGCGAAGCGATCGGCAAGCCAATGGGCTTACTCCGGACAGGGTTGCCGCGGCGGCGAGGCGGCCGGCCATGACGAGGCCGATGCGACCCGGCCGGAACCCGCGCTAGCCGATGGTGCGGGCGCGCGGTGCTGCTGCCGCCGGTGCGATGATGTCTCCGGGCGCGAGGATGTCGCTTTCGCGGTCGCCTTTGTCGTGCGCGAGGCGGAACGGCCCGCGGACCATCATGACCGCGGCGACGAGCGCGCCGGCGCTGTAGATCGCCGCGTAGGCGGCGATGAATTGCACGATGTCGAGGCGGACGACGATCGCGACCAGGCCGAGACCGGTCATGGCTGCCGCCAGTCCGACACCGAGGCGTGCCATGTCCTTGAAGAAGCCGTTATGGACGAGCACGCTGTAGGTGACCATGTGGACCAGATTGGCGCCGAGCAACACGATCAGGATCGGTGTCGTCGCCGGAGGAATGGTCGCGGCGTTGCCGAGCAGGATGGCGAAGAACGGGTCGGCGGCGAAAAGGAAGATGCCGCAGGCCACGCCCGCGGGGATGGCACACAGCGCGGCCGCCGCCAGCGTGGCGCGCACCAGCGCCGGGCCGTTGCGCTCCGCGAGCGCGCTCGTCTGGCGCGGCACGAGGATGTCGCACACCGCGGCGAAGACGACGGCGCCGCCGCGGAAGACCTTGAAGACCGTGTCGAGAATGATCGGCGGCGCGCCGAGGCCGAACAGATAGGGCACGATGAAGTAGGGGAGATTGTAGGCATAGATTTCGCTGATCGCGTAGGCGCCGCTGCGCGCGATTTCGGTCTTGTTGGCCCGCAGGAAGGCGCGCAGATGCCGCAACCAGCCGGTCCAATGCGGCGATAGCGCGCCGCGCGCGATCATGCGTCTTACGCAGATCGCGATCACGACGCCCCATAGGAGATCGAGCGCGATCAGCATGACGATGAGCGGCAGCCCGGCGAGCATCGCCGCCAGTCCGGCGATATAGGCGACGCGGCGCACCGTCTCGAGCGTTTCGAACAACACATACTCGTCGACGGCGATGGCGCCGTAACGCAGCGCGAACCAGACGAGGTTGAGCGACACGAAAAGGAAGAACAGTCCGAACTCGGCCGCCTCGCCCAGCGGCGCGGCCGTCCACAGAGCCATGAACACGAAACACAGCAGCGCGCCGGTACCGACCAATCCGAAATAGAACATCACGACGGCGCTGGCCTGCCGGGGAACCGAATCGCCTGAATCGCGGGAGAGGAAGCGCGCGCGCAGGCGCACGAACAGGATCTTCACGATGCCGAAATCGACGAGCCACAGCGAATAGCCGACCGCCGCCACCAGGATGAACAGGGAGAAGCGGTGGGCACTCAGCACGTGCGCGAAAACGAAAGTCTGCAGCAGGCCGGTGACGAGCGCGGCGCCCGCGGTCGTCGCACGCAGCAGGAGGAAGGGGAGCGAGATCATGCGACGCTTCATGGCACGTCGCCTTCCGCACCCTCGAGGGCAAGGCAATGGTGCAGCAGGGACCGCGCGGTCGTCTCCCAGGTGAAGCGTCTGGCGCGCGCATGACCGGCCTTGGTCAGCCTTTCGCGCAAGGCAGGGTTGCTCGCAAGCGCGCGCATGTGCCGCGTCATGGCCGCGCTGTCGTCGGCCGAACAGACGAGCGCGGCCTCGCCGCACACTTCGACGAGCGCGGGCTGCTCGCTGATGATCACCGGACAGCCGCAGGTCATGGCCTCGAGCGGCGGCAGACCGAATCCTTCGTAGTAGGACGGAAACACCAGCGCGAGCGCATGTTCATAAAGCGCCCGCAGCTCGGCGTCGGAAACGAAGCCGGCCATGCGCACACCCTCGCCGCCGGCGAGACGGAACGCGCCGAACACCTTTGGATCCCTTGAGCCCGTGAGCACGAGCGCGACGTCGTCGAATCCGGCCTCCGCGAAGGCCCGCACGACGGTCTTGATGTTCTTGTTGGCCGAATCCACGCCGACGCCGAGGAAGAATCGGCGACCGCGAAGGTCAAGCCTGTCGATCACCGACATGTCCGCCGGCACGGCGGTCATGTGGTCGCCTCCTTCGAAACAGACCGGCATGGCGGCGATATCCGCGCCGTACCACTTGCCGATCTCGCGGCGGGAGAATTCCGACACCGTCACGATCAGCTCCGACCGCCTGCACAGGCGCGGGATCAGGAACTTGTAGGCGGCGCGGAAGCGGGGAGAGAAGTTTTCCGGAAGCGCGAGCACGGTTGCGTCATGCACCACCACGAGCTGGTGTCGCACGGCGATGGGACCGAGCATGCACAGATTGAGCAGCAGCCGGCCGGCGCCGTAGAACGGATATTCGATCTGTTCCCACACATAGCCGCCGAAACGGCCGACCCGGCGCAGCGGGATATTGGCGAGCGGAAACTCGCGCGCCGTGCGCGGCGCAAGGAGCTCGACGCGGCCTCTGAGCGCGGCAAACTCCCCCTCAAGGAGGCGATCGATGGCTTTGATCACCTCGGCGGCAAAGCGTTGCACGCCCGAGAAACGCTGGGAGAGAAACCGCCCGTTGATGGCGATGCGGGCAACGGCGCTTGCCGGCGCCTCGCTGCCGGGGGAGAGGCCCGCGCCTGCGCGTGTTTCAGCCAAAGCGAGCATGGCCTTGTATCTCGCGCGGCGGCGGCGCAGGAGCGCCGCGCCGGTCGCGGAAGGTCGCCGCCGCTAACCCCCAGATCATTCCCAGCAACAGGTAAAAATGTCGCCAATGGTCGGTATCGATGACGAATCCCTCCAGCACTTGGCCGATGAACGTGGCATAGGCGCAGATGAGGTAGGGCTGCCACGGCGTGCGGATCGGCAGCGCGCGCAATCCGACCATCAGGGTCGTGCCCAACAGGACGAGATAGGTCACGCCGCCGAGCCAGCCGTAGACGAGGAAGGCCTGCAGATACACATTGTGCTGCTGCGTGCCGTGCACGACGCCGAATTGATAGGGGCCCATGCCGTTGGGAAAGTCGAGCATGGCGCCGAGCGCGAGCTCCTGCAGGCGGAAACGGCCGCCGCTGCCGACGTCGTAGTATTGCAAGAGCTGCGCGCGCTCGCGGAACATGTGGGCGATGGAGTCGAACGAGAGCAGGATTGCGGCAAAGGCCACAATGGCGGCCGCGCCGATTCCTGCCATGACGAGGATGCGCATGCGGATGCGGCTCGTCGGTGCGGTCAGCAGGGAAAGTGTCGTCATGATCCCGCCGGAGACGGCAAAATGGAACCAGGCCCCGCGCGAGAAGCTCAGCAGCAGACCGACGAGCATAATGCCGAGGGAAAGCAGGTCGATCATGCCGATCCGGTGCGCCAGCATCCGCTCGATGAGCACCAGCGCCGGCCAGATCAGGAAGGGGCCGAAGACGTTGGGATCCTTGAAGGTGCCGAGCGCGCGGTCGTAGTCCGTGAACAGGTCGTGGGCATGGGGAAAGAGGCTGAAATAGCCGACGATGCCGGCGCACGAGGTGATCACGGCCGTCAGGATGTAGGCGGCACATATCGTCGCGATGCGCGGCATGACGTGGTGGGACAGCAATGCGGCGAAGAGAATTGCCGCGCAGGCGAGATAGAGCGAGGTGCCGGTATATTGAATCGTCTTTTCCTGTCCCGCGACGTTCAGCAGCGACAGAAGCCCTCCGAAATTGAACACCACGAGCAGGATGACGAGCGGCGCGATCGCGCGCTCGAAGCGGACCCCGGCAATGACGCAGACGATGGCCAACAGGCCCATCAAGCCGTCATGTGGCGAAGGCTCGATGAAGGCGATCGAGCTCGTCAGGATCACGACGTAAAGCACGACGAGCAGCAGACGTTCGCGGAACGCGGCTGCGGCGTCGCCGACGGCAGTCGATGGAGCGCGGCCGCCCCTTGCCATGTCGTGCACGGCCATCAATAGGCATTCTCGGTTCTGAGCAGCGCGAACGGCGTCCGCGCCAGGATGTACAGGTCGAAGAGGAGCGACCAGTTTTCGATGTAGTAGAGATCGTGCTCGACGCGTTTCTGGATCTTTTCGTGCGTATCGGTTTCGCCGCGCCAGCCGTTGATCTGTGCCCAGCCGGTGATGCCCGGCTTGACCCGGTGACGCGCAAAATAGCCGTCGACGGCGTCGGCATAGAGACGCGCTTCGGCCTTGGCATTGACGGCGTGCGGACGCGGGCCGACGAGCGACAGGTTGCCCTTGAAGACGACGTTGAAGAGCTGCGGCAATTCGTCGATGCTCGCCTTGCGGATGATGCGCCCGACCCGTGTCACGCGCGGATCGTTGCGGGTGACGAGTCTGTCGGCCGCGGCGTCGGTTGCGTCGACATACATGGACCGGAACTTGTACACCTCGATCAGATCGTTGTTGAACCCGTAGCGTTTCTGCTTGAACAGGACGGGTCCGCGGCTGTCGATCTTGATGGCGAGGGCAATCAGGGCCATCACGGGGAGGGCACCCAGCAGGATGAGGCCGCCGATGACCTTGTCGAACAGCCACTTCATGACGACGTCCCAATCCGCGATCGGGCGGTCGATCATGTCGAGCACGGGAACGCTGCCGATATAGGAGTAGCAACGCGGCCGGAACTGCAGTTTGTTGCTGTGCGCGGCGAGCCGAATATCCACGGGCAGGACCCACAGCTTCTTCAACATCTGCAGGATGCGCGTTTCCGCCGAAATCGGCAGCGAGAAGATCACGAGATCCACGCGCGTGCGACGGCCGAACTCGACCAGGCTGTCGACCGTCCCGAGCTTGCGCTTGCCTGCGCATTCGGCCGCGCTGCGCTCGTCGCCGCGGTCGTCGAAAAGGCCGATGATCTCCACGTCGGAATCCTTTTGACGATTGAGCGCGTTGATCACGGCGGCGCCGGCTTCCCCGCCGCCGACGATGACCGTCCGACGGGTGAGCCGCCCCTCGCGTGTCCATGCACGTACCAGCACGAACAGCAGCTTGCGTGACAGGATGAGGGTGCCGAGGCCGGCGAAGTAGAACGAACTCAGCCAGACGCGCGAGAACAGCGCGCCGGCCTTGGCGAAGAACGAGAGGCCGATGACGATCAGGAACACGACGGACCATGCCGCCGCCAGGCGCATGAACTGCTTTTCGTGCCCGCGAAAAGCCTGTACCTGATAGATATCGGCGATCTGGAAAGCGAGCATCGAGAGCACCGCGACCGCGAGCGTCGCGCCGAGATAGTGCCAGAGCAGGCCGTTGCCGGCCGGCAGATACGCGAAATAGACCGCCATTCCGACCGCGAGGATCAGCGCAAATTCGGCCATCCGCACGAAACCGGCGAGCACGATCGGCGAGATCGGCGCGGCCGCCGGGGAGGAGACGGCGGCGAGAGCCTCCGGCGAAAGGGGCGGGGCCTGCGTCTCGATGTGTCGGATCCGGCGCGGGCGGTCGAGCGCAACCGCGGCGCCCGATGCGTTCATCATGGGGCGAGTGTCGAGGTCTGACATGTTTGACGCCAATAGGAAACTGCCGCGATCTGAGGGTCGCGCCCCGTTTTTCCCTTTATGGGCGGAATGTTCTTAAATAAAGACTCTGAACGCAGGCTTAGCGTAAACTTGAAATAAAGCTTAACACGCACGGTTCCTGATCGGCGAACCCGCGGCGCGCATGCTCCATGGTGTCGCTTTCGCCGCGTGACGAATCCTTTTCCGGCGCGCGGAGGCTATGCGGGCGAGGTTCACGGAAGGTCCGCCCTTCGGCCGGCGGGACGGTTTCTCGCGGCGCGCCGCGGCACCGCCGGCCTTTCGGTTAACGACCGGTTTCCGCACGGCACGAAAAAATTAACCGGGCCGAAACCATAATGGTTTGTCATCGTGGCCTGTCCGCGAAGGGTGCGCTCGAGTCGTTGCAATGGTGTTGGGTCGCAAGGTGACGGATGCCGGCCTGCCGGCCGCGGCATATGAGCCGGATGAGGGGCCCGACATGATCGCGCTCGGCCGCCGGCTTTGGCAACGCAAGGGCCGCATCCTCGCCACCACGCTGGCCTTCGCCGCCGTCGCCTTCATCGTCGTCAATCTCATGACGCCGCAATACCGCTCGGAAGCGCGACTCCTGCTGGAAGCGCGCGAAAACGTGTTCCTGCGCGCCGATGCGGAAAAGAACGCCGATCTTTCCACCCTGGACGCCGAAGCGGTGACCAGCCAGACGCAGGTCGTCCTCTCGCGCGATCTGGCGCGCGAGGTGATTGCCAAGGAGAAGCTCGCGCAGAAGCCGGAATTCAACCCGACGAGTTCCGTGCTGCGCACCGTCCTCGGCCTTCTTGGCATGACGCGCGATCCGGGCAGCCTGACGCGCGAAGAACGCGTGCTCGAGGCCTATTACGCGCGGCTCAACGTCTATGCCATCGACAAGTCACGCGTGATCGCCATCGATTTCACCTCCTCGGATCCGCAGCTCGCGGCTGACGTCGCCAACGCCGTTGCGGAAACCTATCTGCAGATGCAGCAGGCCGCGAAGCGCGATCAGACGCGCGCGGCAAGCGCATGGCTTGCCGGCGAGATCGAGAAGATGCGCGCCAAGGTGGCCGAGGCGGAGGCGAAGGTCGAGGCCTATCGCACGCAATCGAACCTCTATGCCGGTTCGAACAATACCCTGCTGCCGACGCAGCAATTGACCGAGATCAATTCGCAGATCGCGGCCGCGCGCGGGCAACAGGCCGATCTCGAGGCGCGCGCGATGCGGCTGCGCGCCCTGATCAAGTCGGGTCAGCCGATCGATTCCTCCGACATTGCCAACAGCGAATCGATGCGGCGCCTGAGCGAGCAGCGCATGATTCTTCAGGCGCAGCTTGCCGAACAGTCGACCACGCTGCTCGATCAGCATCCTCGCATCAAGGAGCTCAAGGCCCAAATCGCGGAAATCGACCAGCTCATGCGCCGGGAGGCCGAGCGATTGGCACGTCAGCTCGACAACGACGCCAAGGTGGCCGGCGAGCGGATCAGGACGCTGACGGCGAACCTCGACCAGGTCAAGAAGGCGGCGTCGCAGACCAATGAGCGCGATCTTGAGCTGCGCGCCCTCGAACGCGAAGCGAAGACGCAGCGCGATCTCCTCGAATCCTATCTCGCCAAATACCGCGAGGCGACCGCGCGGGAGAGCATCAACGCCGCACCGCCGTCCGCGCGCATCATTTCGCGCGCGACGCCCGCGATCAATCCGGCATATCCGAAGAAGCTGCCGACGGTTCTCGTCGCCGCATTCGCCGGTCTTGCGCTCTCGGCGGGATTCATCGTGACCGGCGCCTTGCTCGCAGCGACGCCCGCGGTGCCCCGCGCCATGGCCGGCGCCGGCCGGATGGATCTCGGTGCGGCATCAGCGGCCATGCCGCTCTCGGCCTCGCCTCCGCTGGTACCGCCCGCGGCGGCCGCGACCGTTCCCGTAACGGCTGCGGCGGACGCGGAGCAGGAAATCGCGGCGCTTGCCCGCGCGCTGCGGGCGGCCGGGGAGGGGGGACGCCGCCTCGCCCTTGTCGGCACGGAGCGTCATGTGGGAACCACCTTTGTCGCTTTCGCGCTGGCCCGCGTGCTTGCGGAAAGCGCCAGCACGGTGTTGGTCGATCTCGCCTTTGCCGCACCCCGCATCGCCGCGCAGTCGGTCGACCCGGAGGCGCCTGGCATCGCCGAACTGGTGCGAGGCAGGGCCTCCTTCGGCGACATCGTCACGCGCGACCGTTCCTCGCGCCTGCACCTCGTCGGCGCCGGCCGGCTCGACGGCATGGAGGCGACGGCGGTCGCGGCCTCGCCCATGATCGCCACGGTGGTCGAGGCCCTTGCGCGCAGCTACCAGCACGTGGTGCTCGACCTCGGTGCCGTGCCCGATTGCGCCCTGGAACGCTTTGCGGCGCTTGCGCCGCGCGCCCTGCTCGTCACCGCGGATCCCGCAGGCGCCGCCACGCGCGCCGCCCGCGCGGCGATCCTCGGGGCTGGCTTTGCCGAAGCGAGGGTGCTGGTCGGCGGCGCCCGCGCGGCGGCGGCGTAGCGGCGTGGCGGCCGTCACGCCGGGGATGCGGCATTCATGCGGGCCGGACTTGCCGCTAAGATGCCGCCCGGATCTCATACCGAATACGCCATGCAGGCGGAGCTCGGCCGCCCCACGTCGCTGCGACGGGCCGTCATTCGCGGCGGCCTGGAAGCGCTCTATGTCACCGGTCTTCACCACCTGCTGAAACCGGTGGTCGGCGGCGTGGGGGCGATCCTGACGCTCCACCACGTGCGGCCCCCGCGCGCGGACGCCTTTCAACCGAACCGGCTGCTCGAGGTGACGCCGGTCTTCTTCGAGCGGCTGCTGGCCCAGCTCAAACGCGCGCGCATCGACGTGATCTCGCTCGACGAGATGCATCGTCGGTTCATCGAGGGTGATTATCGCCGCCGTTTCGTCTGCCTCACCTTCGATGACGGCTACAAGGACGTCAAGCGATGGGCCTACCCGCTGCTCCGACAATACAACATGCCCTTCGCGCTGTTCATCGCCACGAGCTTTCCCGATCGGCTCGGCGAACTGTGGTGGCTTGCGCTCGAAGCGGTGATCGCGCAGAACCCGCGGGTCGGCCTTCTGATCAACGGCAAGGAATGCTTCTTCGATTGCGCGAGCGTGCGGCAAAAGCGCGCGACCTACGACGCGATCTACGGCTATCTCTGCTCGCTCACGACCGAGGAGGAATTGCGCCGTACCGTGCGCGATCTCTGTGCCCGCACCCGTGTCGACCTCGCGGCGTTCTGCCGCGACCTGTGCATGGACTGGCAGGAAATCGCGGAGGTCGCCGCAGATCCGCTGTGCACGATCGGCGCTCATACCGTGAACCACAAGATGCTCAAGAAGGTCGCCGACGAGGCGGCGGTCAGGGCGGAGATGGACATGAGCCGCGCGGTCCTGGAAGCGGCGCTCGGCTGCCGGCCGCAGCATCTCGCCTATCCGATCGGCAATCCGCGCGCGGCCGGGCCGCGCGAGTTTCGCATTGCCGCCGAGCTCGGTTTCAAGACCGCGGTGACGACGCGGCCGGGCGTGCTGTTCAGGGCGCATCGCGATCATCTGACCGCGTTGCCGCGCATCTCCGTGAACGGTGAATATCAGCGCGCGCGTTATGCGAAGGTGCTCATGTCGGGCGCGGCCACCGCGCTTTGGAACGGCTTCCGGCGCGTCAACATCGAGTGAATGACGGGCGCGGCGCAGCCTGGATGACTTCGGCGGCTGCGCCGCCTCGCAAGGCCTTAGGAAACCCTAAGAAGGCGCAATCGCGGGAACGCCGGAAGCCTCGGACCGTCATGGCGAAGCCGCTGCATGATATTTTGCAGGAACCGGCTCCCGTTTTTCCGACCACGCGCCGAGCGCGATGGCCTAGGGGCGGCCGGTTTTCGCGCCGGAGGGCGGTCCTGCCATCCATTTCACCAGGGCCATGGCCGGCAGGACCCAGCCGAGACCGACGACGACGTAATAGACGGCGGCGGCGAAGCCGTTGATGTCGACCAGCACGGACTGCGCCAGCGCCATCGCGATCAGGCTCCAGACCGCGACCAAAAGCAGCAGGCCGAACGTGCCGATGAGCTTGCGGGTGCGGACCGACATGACGAAATCTTCCCGTCGTGCGAATTGCGGAAACGATCCACCGACTATATGGTCCTGGCCGACCGCCGCAAACCGCCTTCATGCTCGATCCGAACCCGGGACCCGTCATCCACGTGCAGGCGCTGCGCCTCTGGCTGCTCTGCGTCGCCGGCATGATCGTGCTCACGCTGGCGGTCGGCGGCATCACGCGGCTCACCGAGAGCGGCCTGTCGATCACCGAGTGGAAGCCCGTCACCGGCGTGCTGCCGCCATTCGGAGCGCGGGCATGGGAGGAGGAGTTCAAGGCCTACCAGGCCATTCCGCAATACCAGGAACTCAACCGCGGCATGAGCCTCGCCGCGTTCAAGGTCATCTACTGGTGGGAATGGACCCATCGCATGCTCGCGCGCGCGACCGGCCTCGTCTTCCTCGTGCCGTTCCTGGTCTTTCTCTGGCGCGGCCGGGTGCCGAAGCCGCTGCGGCGGCGGCTGTGGACGATCTTTACCTGCGGCGCGCTGCTCGGCGTGGTCGGCTGGTGGATGGTGGCATCAGGCCTTGCGGGATCGGACCGCGTCAACGTCTCGCCCTATCGACTTGCGTTCCATCTGACGCTCGCCTGCGCGATCTACGCCGCGGTGGTGTGGACCGCGCAGCAGCTCGGCGCGCGCAATCGCATCGAGGTCGCGCCGAGGCTGCGCATCGGCGCGGGCGCGATCGCCGGCCTGCTGCTGCTGCAGATCTATCTCGGTGCGCTGGTCGCCGGGACCCGTGCAGGGCTTGCCTACAACACCTGGCCGCTGATCGACGGTGCGTTGATCCCCGGCTCGGCCCAGCTTTGGCCTCTGGTGCCGGCCTGGCGTAACGTGTTCGAGAACATCCTCACGGTGCAGTTCGACCATCGCATGCTCGCCTATGCCATCTGGCTCGCCGCGGCGCTTCACGCCTATGATGCGCGGCGCTCGCCCGCGGCGGGCCGCGCGCTCCTGCTCGCCGGCGCCGTTACGGCGCAGGCCGCTCTCGGGATCGCGACCCTGTTGCTGCAGGCTCCACTCGCGCTTGCGCTCGCGCACCAGCTCGCGGCCATTGCCGTGTTGACCATCGCGGTCGTTCATGCCGAGCGCACATGGTCTCGGGCCGCGTTCTCCTTCGCAGCGACGCCGAAAAGGGTGCCTGCATGATCGACATCGAACGCCGCGACGATCTTGCCGTGATCACCATGCGGCACGGCAGAGCCAACGCGCTTGACGTCGAGCTGTGCGAGACGCTTGCGGCGCGGTTTCTCGCCTTGCGCGACGCGGCAAAAGCCGTCGTGCTGACGGGCGAGGAGAAGATTTTCTCCGCCGGCGTCGATTTGAAGCGGCTGAGTGCGGGCGGCGCGGACTATATCCGTCGCTTCCTGCCGAGCCTGCACCGGCTCTACGAGGCGGTGTTCTTTCATCCCCAGCCGGTCGTCGCGGCGATCAATGGCCATGCCATCGCGGGCGGCGCGGTGCTCGCCTGCTGTGCCGACCTGCGCATCATGGCGCGCAACGGTGCGCGTATCGGCGTGACCGAGCTGCTGGTCGGCGTCCCGTTTCCGGCCCTTGCCTTCGAGATCCTGCGTTTCGCGCTGCCGTCACGCCATCTGCCGACGCTGGTGCTG